>Ga0256839_1000604_pt1 | contig 45970 bp, 31 predicted proteins | sample 354166metaG_FD_185968 | JGI IMG/M metagenome (GOLD analysis project Ga0256839, IMG submission 185968) | Hydrothermal vent microbial communities from Mid Atlantic Ridge, Atlantic Ocean - 354-166 | ecosystem: Environmental > Aquatic > Marine > Hydrothermal vents | place: Atlantic Ocean: Mid... | reverse complement strand
GAATGTCCCAAGCGTAGTTGGCAGTTGCACTTACGACTCGGCAATCGGCGGGGCTACTTCATTCGGCTAAACTGTTACGATTTTTGCAAAAAAATACTCCGGCCGTGACCGTACGTGTCACGACCTCACGCTACCCTGCAGGAAATCGGTCACTGGACGGATCCGATCGGGCGACTTGCCGTGCGAGCAAGCTGCCTAGGAGGCTGTCACGAAACTCCATGCCGCAGGCAACACGCTCGAGGCTGGAAAGCGGCGCGGCGGGTTTTGTTACAGGCTCGAAGATCGGGCAAGACGATTTTCCAGGGAGCTTTCACTGCGATGGGAATCACTGCCAACATGGCGGTCAGTCGATGCCGCCGTGGGATTCGAGCCGCCATTCGGCTTCGGGTGACGTGCTTCGGTCCCGGACACAGGCTCTACGGTGAGCTGCGTCGGATCGAACGGCGTTTGCGGGAACTGCAGCTTGTCGCGCTGTACGAAACCGAGTCGAATATCACCGAGGAGCAGGCGACCGATTTGTCGCTGTTGATGAGAAAACTGAGGATCATCCGCCGCGAGGTAGCTTAGATTCTGTAACAAAACCCGCCGCACCGTTTCCCGGATTCGACCGTGTTGCTTGCGGCATGGAGTTTTGTGACAGCCTCTTCGTAGGAGAATGCCATGATTCGTCGAGAGTTTCTGGGGTGGTCGCAGCCTCCTTTGCGACTTACTCTGGCCTGGCTGGTGGAACGAGGCGAGCAGTGGCGGGGCGATCTGTCGGATTTCCTCGTGGTGGTGCCGACTTCTTTGGCCAGACGTCGCCTGGAGGCCGAGTTGGCCGGCCATGCCAGGCGGGAAAAGTGGTCATACTATCCCCCCGAGATCATCACAGTCGGTTCGTTGCCGGAGCATCTCTATGTTCCCAAGCGGCCTTTTGCCGACGCGGCCACCCAGCGACTGGTTTGGGCTCAGGTTCTGCAGGAGGCTCCCCGCCACCGGACGCGGCATGTCATCGGCAGTCCTCCGGCCGAGGACGATCAGGTCGCCTGGTGTCGGCTGGGTGACATGCTGGGAACGTTGCGCCGCGAATTGGCCGGCGATCGCCTCGATTGCCGCGGCGTACTGGAGCAGGCATCGACACTGCCCGACTTTCGAGAGTCTGCGCGGTGGGAGGCGTTGGCCGAACTGGAGCAAGCCTATCTCGACAAGTTGGATCGACTGGAGCTGTGGGACAAGCAGGCGGCTCGACTGGAGGCCATTCGGTTGGGTGAATGCCACACTCGGCGGCAGGTCGTTTTGGCAGGCACCGTCGACCTCAACCGGACGATGCGAGCCATGATCGACGCCGTGGCCGACCAGGTCACGTCGCTCGTTTTCGCCCCGCCGTCCTATGAGAGCCACTTCGACAGCCATGGCTGTCTGGTGGCGGCCGCTTGGGAGCATGAGCCGATCGAGTTGCCCGACGGCGCGATTCGCGTGGCCGAGGGACCTGCCGAGGTGGCCGGAGCGGTCGCCGAGGCCATCCGCGACGCGATCGACGCGCATGGCGAGCCGGTCACGCCCGCCGATATTGTGATCGGCGTTCCCGATGAACGTCTGCTGGCCGGCTTGCGTCGAGCCGTTGCCGCTGCCGGCGGTGTGTTGCGCTACGGTCCCGGTCGCCCGCTGACGGAAACGTCGCCCGTGCGACTGTGGGAAGTGATGGCGGCCTGGCTGAGTTCGCGCCGAGCGGACGACTTCGCGGATCTGATTCGGCATCCCGCCGTTCATCAGTGGTTGGAAGAGCAAGCCGACCTGAAGCCGCCGTGGCTGGCCGATGTCGATCGGTATTGTCAGACATGGCTGCCGGCTGTGCTTGATCTGGAGGACGTGCGGCGACGCGCCGAGGCGGCCGACCCGTCCGCTCGCACCATGCGAAACGTGTTGCAAGCCGTCGATCGCTGGCTGCGGCCGCTGGGCCGGTCCCGGCCGCTTTCGAAATGGGGCGAGATCCTGGTCGGCGCGATGCGAGTGTTGCTCGAACAGCGCGAGTTCGACACCGAGTGCGACGACGATCGGCCGTGGTTGGTAGCCTTGAGTCAACTGCGGCAAGTGGCGACCGATTGGCGGGCTCTGCCCGAGCAAGTGGATTGCCACGTTTCCGCCGGCGAAGCGCTGCGGTGGCTGGTGGAGAGTTGTCGCGGTGTGCCGGTTCCCCAGTCGCCGCGAGATGACGCCATCGAGGCTCACGGTTGGCTGGAACTCCCCTGGGACGACGCGCCGATCGTGATCGTGGCGGGCATGAACGAAGGCGTCATTCCGCAGTTCGTCAACGCCGATCCCTTTCTTCCCAACCGCCTGCGACAGCGACTGGGGCTCGATGACAACCTCCGCCGTTTCGCCCGGGACTGCTTCGCCACGCGTCTGCTGCTGGAATCCCATCCTCATGTTCGACTGATTGCGGCTCGGCGCAATACCGACGGCGATCCGTTGCTCCCCAGCCGGCTCTGGTTTTGCCGCGATGCCGATGCGCAGCTTCGAGCCGTGCGGCGGTTTCTCCAGGGAGACTCCCAGGACCGGCCGACCGTCTCGTGGCTGGCCGGAACGGGCTCATCGCCTCAAGAGCCTCCTCGGCCTCAGCCGCTGACGTCGGACCAGAAACAGCGGCTGCGAACGCTGCGCGTCACGCAGTTCCGCGACTATCTGGCTTGTCCCTACCGGTTTTATCTTCGGCACGTTCTCCGGCTGGAATCGATGGCGGAGGCGACCGACGAACTCGACGCACTCGCTTTCGGCTCGCTGGCGCACGATGTGCTTCGCCAGTTCGGCGAATCGGAGATTCGCGACAGTTCGGACGCGGAAGAGATCGCTCGTTTTCTTGTGCGATGTCTGAAGGACGCAGTCGAGTCGCAATGGGGAGAGCATCCTCTGGTCGCGGTGCAGCTCCAGCAGGAGTTGTTGCGGGAGCGTCTGTGCGAGTTTGCTCACCGCCAGGCCAAAGAGGCGGCGGACGGATGGCGGATCATCGGCTGCGAGTTGGAGGGAGCGCCGTTCGCGATTGCCGGCGAGGATTTTGCGGTCGAGGTAACCGGCCGGATCGATCGCATCGATTGGCACGCCGCCAAGCGGACTCTGAGGATTCTCGACTACAAGACGGGAGACTCGGGAGACAAGCCCGATAAGACGCATCGCCGGCGGCGAGGTGGAACCATGGTGTGGATCGATCTGCAGCTCCCGCTGTACCGTCATTTGCTGCCCGGCGAGCTGCGCGAGGAATACCCGGCCGAGCGGATCGAGCTGGGATACGTGTTGCTTCCCAAGACGACCTCCAAGACGGGTTTTTCCATGGCCAACTGGAGAACCGGCGACCTGAACGAGGCCGACGACGTCGCTCGAGCCGTGGCCGAATCGATCTGGCACGAGGAGTTCTGGCCGCCCAGCGACGAATACCGCTACCACGACGAATTCAGTGAGATCTGCATGGAGGACATGCTGACATGAACGCGACTTCCGTTTCCTCGCCCGCCGTTCGCACACCCCTGTTGTGGATCAGTGCGTCGGCGGGAACAGGGAAGACCTTCTGCCTGTCGACGCGCTACCTGGAGTTGTTGTTCGCCGGCGTGCAGGTCGACACGATCGTGGCTACCACGTTTACTCGGAAGGCGGCCGGGGAAATCCTCGAGCGCGTGCTGTCACGGTTGGCCGACGCCATCGAGCACGATTCCAAGCGGAAGGAGTTGGCCGCGTCGATCGGGCGGCGGGCACTGAAGCGTGAGGAGTGCCAGCGGGTTCTCTCCGGCGTGCTGCGGCAATTGCACCGCTTGAGGATCGGGACGATCGACAGCCTCTTTGCGCAGGTCGGCCGGTGTTATTCGCTCGAGCTGGAGTTGCCGATCGGCTGGACGGTGTACGAAGAGCACGAGCTGGAAAACCAGCGCCGGGCGGCCATCCAGGCCGTGCTCGACGAAAACGACGCCAAGTCCCTGGGAAGCATGATCAACTTGATGGCCAAAGGGGACAGCGTTCGCAGCGTCTACCGGCTGATGGACCAGGCCGTCGTCGTCGGCTACGCCGCTTATCGCGATTCCGTGGAAGGAGCTTGGGACTACCCTCGGATTCCGGCCAGGCCATCGGAGTCTCCGGAGGCTCTCCGGGAGTCGCTCAAACTGCTGGCGAAACAGTTTCCGGAGTTTCAGAAGGCGATCGACAACGACCTGGAACGTTGGGGCGAAGTCCCCTGGGACAGTCTGCTCGGCGCCGGCATCTACAAGAAGGTGTTGGAAGGGGGGACGACCTTCCGCCGCAAGGAATTGCCATCGGAGATCGTCTCCTGCTATCAAAAGTTGATTGCTCACGCGGGAAGGGAATTGGTCCAACTGGTGGCGTGGCAGACCGAGGGGACTCGGGACCTGCTGGAGGCTTACGACCAGCAGGTGTGCAAGCTGAGGGGCGGAGGGTTGTCGTTCGACGACGTTACCTGGTTTGTGGCTCGGCACATCGGGGCCGACCACAATGCGGCGAGCGACTACGCATTTCGCATGGACAGTCGGATGGACCACTGGCTGCTGGACGAGTTTCAAGACACGTCGGCGTTGCAGTGGCGCGTGCTGAAGGCGATGGTACAGGCTGCGCCTTTGACGGATGGTGGATCATTCTTTTGCGTGGGCGATGCCAAACAGGCGATTTACGGTTGGCGAGGCGGATCCGCCAGCATCTTTCGCTCGATTCCTCACGATGAGAGCTTTCCGCCGATCAAGAAGGATACGCTCACCAGCAGTTGGCGTTCGGCGCCGGCCGTCATCGACACGGTCAACCGCATCTTCCAACAAGGCAAGGGGCACAATCGTCTGGAGAACTATCCGGCCGTACCCCAGTGGCTCGAGCAGTTCCCGACTCACACGACCCAACGTTCGAGCTGGCCCGGTTACGCGACCTTGCGCGTCGCCGATGACGAGGATTCGGTCATGGAGGCGGCTGTCGCCGAGATTGCTTACCTGCGCCGGGAGGCTCCCGATCGTTCGATCGGCGTGTTGGTGCGCAGGAACGAGACGGTGGCCGAGTTGCGTCACATGATGATGGAAGCCGGGATCGCCGCAAGTGAAGAAGGAGGCAATCCGCTGACCGATTCGCCGGCGGTTGCTTGGGTGCGAGCCTGGTTAAAACTGCTCGACCACCCGCAAGACAGCGTCGCCCGATTCCAGTGGCTCCATAGTCCACTCGGCAAACATGGTCGATCGAGTCCGCTTGAGGACCTCCACAACGACGAGTTGTTCGCCGCCACTGCCAAGGAGGGCAAATCGCGGCTGATGGAGCGGGGTTTTGGGGCGACGCTGGAGGAAGTCGTCCGAGGGTTGGGTCCGTCGGTGGGAGCTCGCGATGCGCGCCGACTGGAACAGTTGGTCGAATTGGCTTACCAGTTCGAGCCGCAGGCGGGCACGAGGACGGCACCGTTCCTGCGATTGCTGGAGACGCGCCGTGTGGCCGATCCGGGAGATCAGCCGGTCCGCGTGATGACCATTCACCAGGCCAAGGGACTCGAATTCGATTGCGTGGTGCTTCCCGAGTTGGAAGTGGATTGGTATCGCAACACCGACTCGCTGGTTATCCATCGGCCCACCCCGGGTGACCCGATCGACCGCGCGTTTCGCCGCCCGAACAAGACGGTCGTGCCCTTCTTGCAGGCCGAGGAGCGGCAAGATTGCGAGGACGCCGGCGGTGAGGCGATCGGAGAATTGTTATGTCTGCTGTATGTCGCGCTGACACGCCCCCGCTACGGCCTTTACATGTTTGTGGCTCCGCAAGACAAGGCCGAGCATCAACTCGGATGGTCGGGGCTATTGCGCGCCGCGTTGGCCGATGGCGAACCGCTGATGCCGGGAGAGACGGCCTACGAAACGGGAGACGCGCGGTGGTGGCGACAGTTGCCGACCGAAACCGCGTCGACCCGAACGGTTGCGCCCGAACCGCCCCGTCGCTTCTTATTGGCTCCCGCTCCACGACGGAAAAAACTCCCGCCGCGAGTTGCTCCATCGCAAGTCGACGATTCCACTCGGCGCCGGGCCGCGGAGCTGCTCAGTCTCAACACGGCTCCCATGGAATACGGCACGCTGGTGCATGCCTGGTTCGAATCGATCGAATGGTTGGAAGGCGAGCCGGCTGCCGATCCGGCTCGACTTGCGGAGATTGCCGCCCGCACCGTGCGTCCGGCCGATTCCGGGCAGCTCGATTCCTGGATCCGGCAGTTTCTGGAATACTTGCAGTCTCCCCACGTTTCTCGTTTCCTGCGCCGCAGAAGTTACGATGACCCGGTCCAGTTCGGTGTGGCTCCCGCGGTTGCCTCGCAAGTCGTCGAATGGACGGTTTCCAACGAGCGGCCGATTCACTGGCAACGCGAAGACGGAGCGCTGGTGGTTGGATCGATCGACCGTCTGGTCGTCGGACGGGATGCCGATGGCCGTGTCGTGACTGCTCACATCATCGACTACAAGACGGGGAAGGTGGAGAACCCGGCGCAGCTCGAGGAGCGGAGGTGCCACTATCAGCCGCAAATGGACGCGTATGCGGCCGTGGTGGCGGAGATCTATGGCATCGAGCCGTCGTCGGTCGTGACCGATCTCGTTTTCGTCGATGCCGATGCCGGGCTCATTTCGTGACGTCCAGCCGCGCCAGCGCCACGGCCACCTGGCCCAGTGCCAGTCCACCGTCATTGACGGGCAACCGTTGCGGTATCAGCACGTCGAAGCCTTCCTTGCCGAGTCGGGTCGTGGCCTGTTCCAGCAAGTGGACATTCTGAAAAACACCGCCGCTCAAAGCGACTGTTGTCAGACCCGTTTGTCGGCGCACCCGGTCGCAGGCGTCGGCGATGATGGCCGCGATCGTACCGTGAAAGCGACTGCTGATCTCCACCATCTCTTTGCCCGCCAGCACATCCGCCGTTATCGCTTCCAGCAGGGGCGCCGGATCAATGATCACCGGTTTTTCGCTGTGGAAAGCGTAGGGGTAGGGGGAGATCGATGCGTTGTGGGGAGCCTTCGCGGCGCGTGCCTCGAGTTCCATGGCGGCTTGAGCTTCGAAGCTGACGCTGTGGCGGATTCCGAGCAGTGAGGCGACCGTGTCGAATAGTCGCCCCATGCTGCTGGTGGGAACGCAATGGGTGCCGGTCTGGAGCTGTCTTGCGAGGACGTCCCGTTCGCGCCGTGGACAAGCGCGGACCGGCGGGAGACGGACGTCCCACTCGATTCCCGCGCTCCACAAATGCGCCAGCGCAGCTCGGTAGGGATGCCGGATCGCCGCATCGCCTCCCGGCAGCCCGATGTACTTCAGATGGCCCCACCGTTCGAAATCACCTTGCCGTGCGATCAGAATCTCGCCACCCCAAATGGCCCGATCGGAGCCGTAGCCGGTCCCATCGAAGCTGATGCCGATAACCGGCTCTTCGCCGTTCCAGTGATGTTCCAGCAGCACGCCGGCAATGTGGGCATGGTGGTGCTGCACGTCGACTACAGGGATGTTCCGCTCGGCGGCCCAGCGCCGGGCCCATTGTCGCGACAGGTATCCCGGGTGGATATCGCACACGACCAGTTCCGGAGAACAACGAAACAGTCGGGTGAAATGTGCGACCGTTCGCTCCAGGGCCTCGAGTGTCTCCAGGTTCCCCATGTCGCCGATGTGAGGACTGACGTAGGCGAAGCCATCTTTGGTGATGCAGAATGTCGCTTTGAGTTCGCCACCGACAGCCAAGACCGAAGGGCCGGTGGTCGGCAGGCGGATGGGCATGGGGGCATACCCTCGGGAACGCCGTAGCGGGAAGGCGTGGCCGCGGAAGACGCGAACCACCGAGTCGTCGCAAGCGGCGTGGATATCTCGATCGTGTAAGAGAAAACCGTCGACGAGGGTGCGCAGGCGCTCGGCGGCCTCGCTGTTTGTTCTCACGATCGGTTCTTCACTGAGGTTGCCCGACGTCATGACGAGTGGGCCGTCCTGGACGAGCAACGTATGGAGCGGTGAGTAGGGGAGCATGAAACCGAGATAGTCGTTGCCGGGAGCGATCTGCGGTGAAAGGCAGGGCTCGTGTTTCTTGCGAAGCAACACGATCGGTCGGGCCGGGGAAACCAGCAGGTCGCTTTCGTGCGGCCCGAGTTCGGCGAATCTGGCTACGGTCTCCAGATCGGCTGCCATGACGGCGAACGGTTTTTCATTGCGTCCTTTTCGAGTTCGCAAGCGGGCGAGGGCCTCGGTATTGCGGGCTGAACACGCCAGATGAAATCCGCCCAGGCCCTTCACGGCCACGACGGCGCCCTGCTCGATCGCTGTGGAAAAGGCGCCCAGGGCCGCCTCGCCCGTGACCGCGTCGTCGGGCCGGTTGGCGAAGTGCTGGTGTGGAGCGTCGGCAGGCAGCCACCACAGTTGGGGTCCGCATCGGGGGCAAGCGTTGGGTTGTGCATGGAAGCGTCGGTCACTCGGATCGTCGTATTCCCGCCGACACTCGGTGCACATTCTGAAGGAGTTCATCGTTGTGAGCGGACGGTCGTAGGGGATGTCCCGGACGATGGTGTAACGAGGTCCGCAATGTGTGCAGTTGATAAAGGGATAGCGGTAGCGGCGGTTGGCCGGGTCGGAGAACTCGCGAAGGCACTCGTCGCAGGTGGCCAGATCGGCTGAGACGGGTGTGCTTTGTCGGGTGACGCTGCGGCTTTCGACAATCGCGAAGGAGGTATCGCCGCGCGGCGGAACTGGGGACTCGGCGACGAACTCGATGACGGCGGTCGGCGGTGGTTGTTCGACGAGAGCCTGGGAGAAACGGCGAACCGCATCGGGAGCCCCCTCGATTTCAATGGTGACTCCGCGCGAGTGATTTCGGACGAAGCCGGCCAGGCCGTGGCGGCGGGCCAGGCCGTAGACGAACGGTCGGAACCCGACTCCCTGGACGATACCGACGATCTCCAATCGCTGCCGTTGCCTGCGTTTGCTCATGCGGACATTATAGACCACATGGGAAGGTAGGCGGTGGCGGTGAGTCGCAGCGGTGGAGGCGGCGGTTGCGAGGTCGTTTCCGGCACCGGCCGCGATTCGATCTTTCGGATTGCCGACTTCTCACTTTCCGTGCCGAACGACCACGGTCGCCTCGCTGATCTGCTCGATGGTGGTGATCGTGCGGTCGGCCCAATGCACTTCGATCCGGTCGACTTGCTTCGCCTTGCCAAGTCCGAAGATCAGTTCGGGGGCGTGCATGCTGAGAAAGCTCGCATCGCTGCCGAGCCAGCGGACTTGCGTGGTGTCGCCGACGGTGAGTTCGACCCGAGCACCCCAGCAGGCGGCAGCGGGTCCGTCGAGTCGGATCTTGATCGAGCGGTTGGTTGTGACGGTATCGTTGCGCAGCAACAGGGGGCTTCCACGGTTGACTGAGACGGCGATATCGAGATCGCCGTCGTTATCGAAGTCGGCCGCAGCCAGACCGCGAGCCGAGTAACGGGTGGTGAGTGCCGGTCCGGCTTGTGCGGCCACGTTGACGAACAAGTCGCCCCGGTTCCAAAATACGAAGGGAGCCTGTTTCTTCAGTGGGCGTTCGTTGCCTTGCGGCGCGGCTTCCAGCGTACTGCCGTTGGCCACGGCGATGTCGTCGCGGCCGTCGGCGTCGAAATCCGCTACCACGGCTCCCCAGCCGACCGCATTGGTGGAGACTTCCGCCAGTCCGAACTGCCGGGTCTTGTCCTGGTAGAACAACATGCCGCCCTCCTTGAGACTCACATACAGGGCGTTTTCCTGGGCGACCCAGTGCGTGATGAACAGGTCGGGCAGGCCGTCGGGGTTGTCATCCATCCAGCCGAATGCGCCCACCGACAGCCCCATCGAGCCTCGGGTGTCGGCGGTCCCCGTGATCAGGGAACGGTCCTCGAAGGGGGGCAGATCGGCGCCGTCTTGGATATTCGAGTACGAAGGATTGCGATAGAGTTTGTTGGCCGAGACGTCGTTGTTGACGTACAGGTCGAGCCAGCCGTCGCCATCGAGGTCGCAAAAGGTGGCTTCCAGGCTGCGTCCCTGCGGGTTGGCCACTCCCAGCATCTCGGCGACGTCGACGAAGGTACCGTCCCCTTGATTGCGATAGAGCCGGTTGGGGGCCGCGTCGAACGAGTTGGGATTGAGTGTGAAGGGGACGGCGGCGCTTCCCATCTGGGATGCCGGAATGTCGCGGGTTTCGATTTTCAGGTCGACGTACTGCACGTAGTTGCAGACGTAGATGTCGAGGTGGCCGTCGCCATCGAAGTCGCCGAAAGCGGCCCCCGTCGACCAGGCGTCGTCGGCGACCCCCGCCTGTTCGGCCACATCGACGAACGTGCCGTCCCCCTGGTTTTCGAACAGGCGGTTGGGACCGTAGTTCGTGACGAACAGGTCTTGGTCGCCGTCGCCATCGAAGTCGACGAACCAGGCCCCCATGCCGAATCCTTCGGGATCGGCGACTCCCGCCTGTTCGGTCACATCTTCAAACCGGCCCCCGTCGTTGCGAAACAGCCGATTCGCCCCGCCGCCTTCACCGGCGCCGTCACCCGCGAAGTTGACGAAGTAGAGATCCCAGTCCCCGTCGTTATCATAATCGCCCCAAGCAACTCCCGAGCCGGTGTCTTCAGTGAGCACTCGGCGACGGCGCCCCGGGCCGTGCCGCATGACCAGTTGCCACTCACGGGCGACGTCTTGAAAGCGAATCGGAGATTCTCGAGCCAACTCTTCGTCACGAGACCAACTGGTGATGTCGACCCGCCCATCCGCCAGATCGGTGTTCCGCTTCTGGTCGATCCACAACACGAAGAGGCCGAGGAAGCCGGTGAGCAGGAGTGTAGCGCCGGCGGAGAGCCACACACGTCGGACACGCTTGGATATCTTGGCTGGCCGCACGGGTCAGTCCTTCCGGGCGACGGAGCGCTGGGCACTCCCCGTTGAAGCGGATTGGACGACGGGCACGAGGACTTCGTCCGAGGATTGCGTCACGGTGGGCTGATAGACGCCGCTCTTCTTCTCCATGTCGGGCACCACGAGTTCGAGGAACTCCTGGCGATAGCGGCGGTAGTTGAGGTCGGCGGTCACTTTGAGCGGTCCCTTTACGCCGGGAGGAACCTTGAAGACATAGGTCTGGTGGTCGGAGTAACCGGGAAAGATCACTCGATGCCCGCGGCCCCCCGCCTTGTTCCATAGTTCGTGCCGTACGATCGGTCGACCTTGCTGATCGAGCGGCAGCGATTCCAGCACCAGCGTGCCCTCGCTGCGCGAATTGCCGATTTGGTGACGCTTGCCCGGCTCGTCGGTGATCGCGCGAGTCTTCGGGTCGATGGCTCCCCATTCGGCCAACAGTTTTCCCGACGCATCGGTGATGCGAAAATGGATCCACGCCCGAGTAAAATCGAGCGGTCCGGTGGTGAAGTTGTGCCCGGCCTTGCGGTTGGTCACCACCACATGGAATTCCAGCTTGTCCCCGGGCTTGGCCTGCTTGGGAGGCGAACTGATCGTCACCGCGGCGACCGGCCCTTCGGGCCACAGATGAGCGATCTCCGGGATCACCGTCTTGCCCTGGATCCACTCATTGGTGAGTTTCACATGTTTTTCCCAGTTGGGGAGCTTCATCACCTTCGGCATGAACATGTTGGTGGCCACCGTGCCGTGGTGACGGTGCTTGCCGTCGTTCGGTTTTCTCCGAGGCATCCCCGCTTCTCCGGCCGCCGGATCGGTCGACTCCGGCACCAGCCGCATGTGGCAGTCGACGCACGACAGGTTCTTATCCGGAGATTCCTTGTGCCAGTGACTTTCCTTCCATTGGTCGAACTGGTTTTGTCCGGGACTGAGCCCGGTGCGATTGAGCGCTTCGGGGATGAACTGCTTGTGGCACGAGCCGCAGAACTCGGGCGTGCGCAGCACCGGGCGGTCGTAGTCGATCAGATGCTGCCGAGGAAAAGCGCGAATGAGAAAGTCGGATACTTTCTTGCGCCAGCCGGTCGTGTTTTCCCAAATGTACTTTTTGGGAGGCGTCAACACGTAGTCGGCGTTTCCCCGCTCGTCGACGCTCGATATCGAGTGGCAGACCACACAGGAAATGCCTTCGTTCATGCCGGGAGCCGACAGCGATTGGTTGTGGATGTCCTTGGCGCCGGCGAAGAGTGAAATCGGATCGTGGCAGCCGGCGCAGTAGCGAGTCTCTGCCGGTTCCCGCTCATTCGCGAACAGCTTCTGCACCGCCTGAAACGGCGGATTCATGGCGGAGAACCGGTGAGCACTCGGCAGCCACTCGTGATAGATCTCCTCGTGGCATCCCGCAGTGCCGCACGATGCCGAATTGCTCAATAAGTCCGAACGGACCAGGCGATTGTTGACCGTGCGCGCATAGCTGGGAGCAAACGGATTGCCGTGATATTCGTCGATCTTGTCGACGTAGGCGGACAGGCTGTAGTTGGCCGGTACGTCGAACTCGTACTGCGGCGGGCGGAAGGAGCCAACGCCGATCCCCAGTAACACCAGGACGCCCAGTCCCCACGCAACACCCCGGTAGCCGAACCGCTGAAGACTGGCTCGGAAGGCGGGCACACGGCCAATGGCCGACTTGCGCCGAACCAGCGCCAACGCCAGGTGGACCACCAGCAGCCCCGGAGTTGCCAGGCCGCTGACCACGTGTACCCAGTCCCACACGATCGAAACCCGCGGTCCCATCGCCGATTGCCAGGTGACGACCAGGCCACTGACCATGCAGGTCAATACCATCAGCATCAGCAGATAGCCGACCATCATCACCACAGTGAACTTCTGGCGGTACCACACCAAGAAATGGCGGAGTTGGTAGACCAGGTAGGGTACCAATACCAACAACCCGGCACCGGTGTGGATCAACAGTTGCACCTGAGCAGCCGTGGAAAACGGCATGAAGTAGATCCACAGGCCGGTCAGCGACTGCACGAGCAGGAAGACCGATACGAACACGGCCAGCGCCGACGCCCAGCCTCGGCGGGCCAGTTCAACGGCGGTCACCGGTGTAGAAGCTCCGCCATCCGCGAAGTTCCCGGAGTCAGAGGAAGGGGCTGGCCCGACGCTGATTTTCTCCCCCGCAGCACTCATGGCACCACCTGATATGCAAAGAAATCGACTTGGCCCGGTCCCGCTGCTCGACCGACGGACTCTGGCTCGATCCTGCTGTCCGCCCTAAAAAAGATATCCTGATCTTATAGTGACTATTGTCCGGTGGGGCGTCAAGAGCTGGCCCCTTTTCAAGCCGCGGATCGGGTGCCGGACCGGGCCGGTTTGTAGCGACTGGCCGCCTGCCGGGGGCGGCTTTGCGGCGGCCGGCTCACGCCGCCCGCGCGGGCGTGATATCGTGATATCCGTGATGGACGGCCGAGCCGGGTTGGCTCGGCTATCAACCGTTTGCTCTCCTTTTGACGGATTGATGTTTTCCGATGAAACGCAGTACCGATCGCATTTTGACGACGCACGTGGGCAGCCTGGCCCGGCCGCCTCGGCAACTGGAATGGCTGTTCGCCAAGGAGCGGGGAGAGCCGTACGACGTGGACGAGTTTGAGCGTTCGACCCGCGAGGCGGTCGACGCGATCGTGGCGGCTCAGGTCGAGGCGGGAATCGACATCGTCTGCGACGGCGAGCAGAGCAAATCGAGTTTTCTCACCTACATCGCTGAGCGACTCGAGGGCTTCTCGCCACGGGAAGACATCGGCGAAGATTTATGGGTCGATTCGCGTGAGACCTTGGCGTTTCCGGAGTTCTACGAGGCGCAGCGGAGGGAGCGTGCGGAGCTGGTGGCTCGGCCGGTCCGGCTTGCCTGCACGGCGCCGGTTCGGTATGCGGGCCATGACGTGTTGCGGCGAGACATTGCCAACGTCTTGGCGGCCGCCGAGGCTCATGGTGCGACGGAGGTGTTCATGACGGCCGTCTCGCCATCGGATGTGGAAGGCCAGCAGCCGAACCAGTATTACGGGTCGGAAGAGGAGTACTTGTTTGCCATCGCCGATGCCATGCGCGAGGAGTACCGGGCCATCATCGAGGCGGGGCTGATTCTCCAGATCGACGATCCTCGACTGCTCACCTATTACATTTCTCACCCCCGGCTCAGTGTGGACGACTGCCGGAAGTGGGCGCGAGTCCGGGTGGAAGCGTTGAACCACGCTCTGCGGGATCTGCCGGAGGATCGAATCCGCTTCCATACCTGTTATGGGATCAATATCGGTCCTCGCGTCCATGAGATGAATCTGGCGGACATCGTCGACATCATGTTGCAGGTCAACGCGGGGGCCTACTCGTTCGAGGCCGGGAACCCGCGGCATGAGCACGAGTGGGAGGTTTGGAAGGAGGTTCGGCTCCCCGAGGGCAAGACGTTGATACCCGGCGTGATCAGTCATTCCACGCCGCTGGTGGAGCATCCGGAGTTGATCAAGCAGCGTCTGCTGCGGTTCGCCTCGGTGGTGGGACGGGAGAACGTGATCGGGGGTTCCGATTGCGGTTTCGCGTCGTTTGCGGCGGCCGAGCAGGAGATCCACCCGAGCATCGTGTGGGCCAAGTTCCGCAATCTGGCCGAAGGGGCTCGCCGGGCATCGGCGGAACTGTGGTAGTGGGGGGCACGGGGCGGTGAGCGGCCTGGTTGCGCAAAAAAAGCCGGCTGGGCGAAATGGTTATCTCCCAGCCGGCTGGCGAATTGGCTTATCGTCAACCAAGCGGCCCGAAGGGCGCTCAATCGCGGGGCCGAATGGCGCCGGTGAGCCCGCTATAGTCGCGGCGATCCTTGGCGTGCCACAGCGGCAATCCCATTTCCACGCGCCGACGCAGCACTTCGATCTTCTCGTCGGATCCGGCCGGCGCGGATGTGGGCTCGAAGTCTTCCGAGGCCTCCGGTACAAAGTCCTCGTCGTGGCCAAACTTCAAAATGGCCTCGAACACATTCCGAGGGGCTTTCATAAGTCCCATCCTCCCAGTACGTATAAAGACGGCTAGATTGCTGAGGACACTCCGCCCACGCAATCCTCACCCGAAACTGATTTGTGGTTCCCGACACTCCGTGGCTGTTGACGAGAGGGGCCCGGCGGAAAGATCATGGGGCCTTGGCGGGGCTCGCCAACCAACTTTTTCGCAACACCAGACGATTATTCCGCTTTTCGTTTCGAATGTCAACCATTTTTTCGCAGCCGATGGTGAGAAACGACGTGAATCTCCGCTCGCGGTGGTGGACTCCAACGCGTGGGAGAGCGCAAGCGGCTGGAAATAGCTCTTGTGGGTGGATTCGCCGATGATCATACGCCAATCCGAGGTTCGATTGCGCCCGCGTCCGCGAGGTGTCCATTTGGTGACGAGGGAGTTGCTGGACGGATTTCCTCAGCTCGCTGACATCGAGTGTGGGCTGGTCCACGTTTTTCTCTGCCACACCTCAGCGTCGATTACCCTCAACGAGAATGCGGATCCGGATGTGTTGCGAGACATGAACATGGCGCTCGACCGCGTGGTTCCCGAGGCGTGGCCGTACGCGCACACCTGCGAGGGCCCGGACGACATGCCCGCTCACGTCAAGGCCACGCTCGTCGGCAGCTCGCTGACGCTGCCGATTTGCCGAGGGAGCCTGGCACTGGGGACCTGGCAGGGGATCTATCTGTGCGAGCATCGGGACCACGGAGGTGCTCGGCGGGTGGTGCTGACTGCCTTCGGAGAAGGCCGGTAGACGTCACCCATCGTTTCGTTCGGAGCCTGGCCTACCCGCAGCAACGGTCAGCGCACCGATGAGTGGTTGGAAGCGGTTGCCGGTTGTTGCAAGGCGCCAGTCGGAATCGGATAATGAAAGGATGACAGCCGTTTTCTGCCACATTTCTCTCTTCGTACTGATCGGTTGCGGAATCTCTGCCTCGCCCGCCGTTGCCGTCGATCCGCTCCCGGCGTCACTGGCGTACGTTCTACAAGCCGAAAAGCTGGCGGCGACGAAGTCCGCGGCCGTTGCCCTGCTTGCCGATTGCGAGCGAGACTGGATCGTGCTCGACGCGAGTTTCGACACGGGCCGCGAGTCCCGCTGGACGCCTGCCGACTTGAACCGCATCCGGAAGGGCCGCCCTGGGCGAAAGATCCTGGCCTACCTTTCGATCGGCGAGGCGGAATCGTACCGCGGTTACTGGAAGCCGTCTTGGAACGATCGGCCGCCTCCGTTCCTACTGGCGGAGAATGGTGATTGGCCGGGGAACTACCAAGTCAAGTTTTGGCTCGACTCCTGGCAGACGATCATCCTGCGCGAAGTCGATCGGCTGATGGAGCAGGGATTCGACGGCTTGTACCTCGATAAGGTCGACGTTTACGAAGACTTCGAGTACGACGCGGAGTCGAAAGACTGGATCGACAATCGCATGAACTCGGAGACCGGTCGGACGTACCGGGCGGAGATGATCGACTGGGTGGCGAAAATCGCCGCGCGAGCCCGCCGATCGAACGGGAAAGCTCTGATCGTTCCGCAAAACGCGGCTCCACTGCTCCAAGCCCCCGACTATCGCCGGTTGATCAGCGGAATCGGCATTGAAGATCTGTTTACCGACGGCGAGCGGCGACAAGCCGACGATGCGATCCGCTACCGCGAGCGGCCGCTACGACAGTTGGTGGCAGCGGGCAAGCCCGTCCTCTGCATCGACTATGCCGAGAGTCCTCGTTTGCGGCGGGCGGTGGCGGCGCAAGCGGCGCAGCGAAACTACTGCCTGCTGGTCACCGACCGCGCGCTCTCCGGCATCGGATATTCGCTCGAGCATTTCGGGTACCTCGGCCCCGGATACGGCAACGCCACGAAACGGTTCACCGATCCGAAAGAAATGACCCCGGAGGATTGGGCCGACCCGCGCGAAATCGCTCGAACCTGGAATGCGGCTCTGGTGCGGATCCCTCGAGCCAACGGCGGCGAAGTCATTCGCTCGACCATGCGCGTCCTGGCTCTGCCGAAGAACGGTTCGAATCGGCGTTGGCCGACGGTGATCTATCTGCACGGCTGCTCGGGTGTCTGGGCGGGGACGTACCGCCGGATCGACGTGCTTGCCGCCAACGGCTTCGCCGTCATTGCGCCGGTCAGTTTGGCGCGGAAGAAGTATCCCCAGTCATGCGATACGGCTCGGCACCGCGGCGGACTTTACCGTCCGACGCTTCGCATGCGGCAGCTCGACGCCGGCAATGCCATTGTTCGAGCGAGACAGCTCGACTGGGTCGACTCCGACAATCTCTTTCTCATGGGACTCAGCCAAGGTGCCATCACTGCCGCCACGTTTCACTCGGAGGACCCTGCCGCGAAACTCAACGCTCGCGTCTTGGAAGGGTGGACCTGCCACGCCGGTTGGGAGGAATACCGAGGCATCCGAGCGCCGCGGTCCGAGCCGGTTTTGGCCTTGGTTGCCAAGTTCGACCCGTGGTTTCAGAAGAAGTGGAATCGCGGAGACTGCGGCCCGTTCCTCGATTCCACCAACGGCAGCCGATCAATCGTGTTCGATCAAGGGAAGCTCTCGAAGCGGCACGAACTGTTCGAAGATCCTCGAGTGCAGCGATTGGTGATCCAGTTCCTGAAGGAACATGTCACGGTACGGTGAGAACCTGACGCGGGCTTTGCCCGCAAGACCGGAGGCGGGAGAGAAGGTACTGACGACCGAAAGCCATGGCAACATACGCGCATGGCGCGTAGAGGTGATAAGACAAGAGCCTGCTCCGATCCGCTTCGGCAAAGGAAAAAATCGGCCACGTTCGCCGAAGCGTCCGTGGCCGAGTAAGAGGCTGTCACAAAACTCCATGCCGCAAGCAACATGTCCGAGGTCGGAACGCGGCGCGGCGGGTTTTGTTACAGGCTCGAAGAGGCTGTCACAAAACTCCATGCTGCAAGCAACATGTCCGAGGCCGGAACGCGGCGCGGCGGGTTTTGTTACAGGCTCTAAAACTACACGTGGTGTAGCGGATCTATGAGCGATCGGCGGGCGATTCCGCCGGTGGCACAAGGGCCCAGGTACTCGAGTTTCGGAGTGCCGGGCATACATCAAACGAAAGCACGCAGGCTTCGCGCGATGGTGTTCGCTTTCTCCCCCTTGGTTTCCGTTTGTCAGGCCCCCGTCGTTCCCTCATGGGGATCGGCGGCTTCCCATTTGGCGGCTTCCAGTTCGTCCTTTCCGGGCGAGTCGACCGGCCTCAGGAACCTCCCGCCGGTGTCGTACCAACCAGTGGAGTTGAAACGGCACCGTTGGAGCTGGAGCAGCAGCGAGATCCACCGTCCGTCGCCGCACTCGAACGACGCGATCACGTGGCGGTGCGGCAAGGGCTCTTTGTGATAAAAGTCTAGCCCACGTTCGGCCAAGTGGCGGCCTAAAACCACTCGCGTCGGTTCACCGGTGGGAATCCCCACGTGATTGCTCGGTGTGAGCCGAATCGGGTAGGGGAACGGGACTCTCCGATCCTGCCGGCGCTCGATCCCGTCCCAGCAGTGAAACACGGTGCGGACCAGAAAGTCGACCTTCCGCCGAACCCGATCGTCATGGCGCAAATCCGCCTCGGAATGCTGGTTTTCATCGGATTGCCGTTTGGCTTCGGGCACGACGGAAGAGGCAACGCCCATGCGGCATTTCCTTTCTGGACGCTCGCGAGCCACAACCGAGGCCCTGGCGAGCGTCGAAGACGCAAGGGAGTGGGCACCCGGCTGTTCGTCCTGGCGAGCGTGCGAAGAGGCGGTCGATGAGATCGTGGAAGCTGCGGCCGAATACCGCCGATCGGCCGCCCGGGGCGTGCCTGGATCACGGCGTTCGTGCTGTCCCTTCCATTGTCTACGTTACGGAGCGGCCGTTGTCAAATCGTCGGCGGTATCCCAGTAGGGGACGGACGGCCGTTGCCGAGCCTCTTCCCAGCGTGCCACCGAGTGTTGTTGTCTGGCGATCCACCTCCGTTCTCGCAACGTGGCCTGGGCCGCTTCTTGCAGCAGTCGCCGAGCCGCATCGGGCCGCGCCTGAGCCAGCAGTTCCTTGACTCCCGCTTCGGCGATGTGCCGGTAGTTGGCCTCCAGCGGCTGGAATTGCGGATCGAATTGCAAGCCTTCCCGCAGCAGGCCCAGGGCTTCGAAATAGCGGTGGCGTTCGGCCGCCGCCAACGCTCCGTTGTTCAGCGCGGCCAGCAGGTTCTGCGAAGCCGATAGGTCCTGCGGGTCCCATGCCAGGGCTGTGCGGAATAATTGGGCCGACGCGCGGTAGCGGTGCTGAGCCAACCGTGCCACGCCACGGTTGTAGTACAGCTTGCCGATCAACTGCACTTCGGTCAGCCACCGCTCCGGTCCCTCGGGTACGGCGGGGCGCGGCGCCTGCGGATCGAGCCAGGTGGAAGAGGTGGTTTGCACGTCGATCGACTGCCGGGGGAACACCAGGCGATTAAACACGTGGCCGGGAACCGAGACGATCCGGTCGGGAAGCCCCAGCCGAAGCGCGGCTTCGTGAAACAGCACGGTTGCCGTTACGCAGTTGAAGTGCCCTTGAGTCAGCGTTTGATCGACATGAGCGCAGGCGGCGTAGTATTGGCCCCGGAAGATGTCCGAGTGCAGAGCGTGCAACAGGACTCTCGCTTGCTCTCGAGGTTCCCGTATGCGTTGCAACTCGATCGACCGCTCACGCCACCAGCCGTCGAATCGGTCCCGCAGCATCTGTCGCCGCGACGGCGACTCGACGCCGCTGGCGATCAGAGCGGCGGTGAGAAAATCGAAATCGTCGAGATGGCCGTCGGCCGCGTCGTCGGACAATCGTCGCGCAGCGACCTCTGGGAGCTGCCAGGCTGATCGGCCGCCGACACGGGGAGCTCCCCACGCGGGTCCACCCAGTCCGAGCAGAGCGACGGTCCAGGCCGCCCACAGCGCCGCGATCGGCTGGGCGATTCGTGTGGGCAAGACGATGACAGCGGGCTGATCCGAGGCCATGATCTGCTTTCCGGTTCGGCGAAAGGCATGATCGTCTTGGCCTCCGTGCCAAGTGCGCGACTCTCAGGAGAGCCCGCAGAAAACCGCTCGATCCCCCACCGTCCGTAAGTCGGGGTGAGCTCCTGGCAACCTGCAGCGGTTGCTCACGAAAACTCTACGTTGCAAAAAGGCAACGTGAAGGGAAAAAGCGACGGTTGGGGCACAAATACGCCACTGCCATGGCATGACCGCGCCGGTTGCGCGGATTGGGACGGCCGAGCGAGCGGGCGCCGAGGATCACCCCAGCGTGAAATCGGGCAGCCGCACGATTTCCCCGCCCTGCAGGGCCGACTGGTGGGCGCAGATGCCGACGCACGTCCAGTTGGCGCTGGTCACCGCATTCGGCCACGGATCGCGGTCCTCCCGCAGTGCGCTGACGAATTCGTTGACCAGGTGCGGATGCGAGCCGCCGTGCCCACCCCCTTGGATGAACGAGAGATGTTCGGCGTCGTGGATCTCCTGAGGGAGCGTGAATCGCCGAATCGACTCGGGTAGCAAGTGGGCATAGTCGGGAACTTCGATCTTCTCCGGGATTTCCGGTTCCGGTTTCTTCGCCGTGTGCAACACATGCGGCTCGTTTTCGATCAAGGTCCACTCGAAGCTCTTCTTGGTACCGTACACGTCGAAGCTCTCGCGGTACTGTCTGGCCACATCGTACAGAAACCGCCAGATATGGGCCGTCAGATCGCTGTCCTTGATCTTGATGTGACAGGTTTCGACCGCAAAACGGTTGCCCGACTTCTCGGCGATGGAATCGCGCACGGTTCCCGATCCGAAACAACTGACATATTCGGCCAACCCTTTGACCAGTCCCAAACAGGGGCTGACCACGTGAGTCGCATAGTGCATGGGGATCATCCGCTCCCAGTACTCGGGCCAGCCATCCATGTCTTGCGGGTGCGAGGCGGCCAGGTATTGGATCTTGCCCAGCTCGCCCTTCTCGTACATTTCCTTGAGAAACAGGAACTCGCGACTGTAGACGACCGTCTCGGCCATCATGTACTTGAGTCCCGTTTCCCGCACCTTGTCCACGATCTGCCGGCACTCGTCGATCGTGGTGGCCATCGGCACCGTCGACATCACATGCTTGCCTGCTTCGAGCGCCTTCAGCGACATCCAGGCGTGGTCGTCGATGGGGCTGTTGATATGGACGAAGTCGATTTCGGGATCCGCCAGGACTTGTTCGTAGTCGGTGTAACGCTTTTCCACCGAAAACTCGTCGGCGACTTGATCGAGTTTCTGCTGGTCGCGCCGGCACACGGCTCCGATCTGCACACCTTCGAGCGCCTGGTAGATCGGCAGGAATTCGGCGCCAAACCCCAGTCCGATGACGGCGACATTCAGAGGCTTGTTCATGGATTGCCCTCGCTCTCGCACTATGAAACCATCGCCCCGAAACGACCAGTCCACAATGTAATGGCCGGTAATGCAAAAGGGAAGTGGCAAGCGAGATGCGACACGAAAGGCCCCGCGGACCGGCGCGCTAGTTGTCGGAGTCGAGGGTCAGGCGGTGGCCCAGCTTGTCGCGTTTGGTTTCCAGATAGCGGCAGTTGTGAGGATTCACGTCGGGCATGATGGAAACCTGTTCCACGACTTCGATGTCGAATCCGCGCAGGTTGAACGCCTCGACCTTCTTGGGATTGTTCGTCAACAGCCGCAGTTTGCTCAGACCGAGGTCTTTGAGAATCTGCAGTCCAATGCCGTAGTCTCTCAGATCGGCGCGAAAACCGAGCGCTTGATTGGCCTCGACCGTGTCGAGCCCTTCCTGGTCTTGCAAGGCGTACGCGCGGATTTTTTGGGCGAACCCGATGCCGCGACCTTCTTGCGGCAGATAGACCAGCACACCCGCGCCGGCGTCGGCGATCCGCTGAAGTGCCATGTGGAGCTGGTCGCCACAGTCGCATCGGAGTGAACGGAGAACGTCTCCCGTAAAACAACTCGAGTGCATCCGTACCAGCGGTGGTTGTTCGGCAGAGCCGACGTCTCCCAAGACCAGGGCGATCGGGATCTGATCCTCGTATTGGACTTCGTAGGTAATCAGTTGGAAGTCGCCGAAGCGGGTCGGCAGTTTGGCCGTATCGAGACGCCGCACCAGCTTCTCGTTCACCCGTCGATGGGCGATCAACTGTTCGATCGAGATCATCTTCAACCCGTGCCGCCGGGCCAATACCCGCAACTCCTCGCGACTGGCTCGTTCACCCCGTTCATTGAGGATCTCACAGAGCACGCCGGCCGGTTGCAGGCCCGCCATCCGAGCCAAATCGACGGCGGCTTCCGTATGTCCGGCCCGCCGCAACACCCCGCCCTCCTTGGCCAGCAGCAAATGGACGTGGCCGGGACGCACGAAGTCCGCCGCTCGAGCCTGAGGATCGACAATGGCCCGCACCGTCGTCGCCCGTTCTTCCGCCGTGATTCCCGTGCGAACGCTGCAATGGTCCAGTGGTGTCATGAAGGCGGTCCGCAAGGGCGCCGTGTTGTTGCGCACCAACGGTTCGACCTCCAGACGCCTGCACACATCCGGCAACACCGAAAGGCAGAATTCCCCCTTGCCGCTGACCATGAAGTTGACCGTCTCGCTCGTCACGCGCTCGGCCGCGCAGACAAAGTCTCCTTCGTTTTCACGGTCTTCGGCGTCCACCACAATGACGACCTCGCCTCGAGCGATCGCGTCCACGGCATCTTGAATGGGGGAAAATCGGTGGGGCATGGGAGGTGTGAAGGGTGAGGTGTGAGGTGTGAAGGGTGAGGTGTGAGGTGTGAGGTGTGAAGGGTGAGGTGTGAGGTGTGAAGGGTGAGATTTGAAATTTGAAATCTGAAATTTGAAATTTGAAATTTGAAATTTGAGATTTGAAATTTGAGATTTGAAATTTGAGATTTGAGATTTGAGATTTGAGATTTGAGATTTGAAATTTGAAATTTGAAATTTGAAGGAGCAGTTGTTTGTGTTTCGGTTCGCTTGGGCGGTTATTTGCGGCCGAGGCGTTGTTCGATTTGAGGAGCCAGTTTCGAGACTTGATGCGCCATGGCGATGATCTTGCCTTGTTCGTCGACTAGCATCATCGTGGGGATGCTGCGTACGCCGTAGCGCTGGGCGGCTTCGCGAGCCCCTTCGCCGACCAATTGCGACCAGGGAACCGGGTTCTCCTTCAGGTACTTGGCAAGGGCATCGCTGTCCTTGTCGAGATTCACTCCGACCACTTCCAATCCCTTGTCGTGCCACTGCTGGTAGAGCTGCTTCAGGTGCGGCATTTCCCGCCGGCAGGGGCCGCACCAGGTCGCCCAGAAATCGACCACCACCAGTTTGCCTCGGTACGACTTCCACTGAAACGGAGTACCCAGATCGTCGTTGCCGTCGAGGATCAGTTCCTTGCCGACCCACTCGCCGGCGGCTTGTTCGGCGTGAGCCAACTTGCGGCCGTAGCGTTTCAACTCGAGGTCGGAACTCTGTGCGAACAGCTTGCCGAAGCGTTGAAACTGAGCCTCCCGGACCTTATCATCCTCAAGTTGATTGATGGCTCGCACGGTTGCCGAAGCCCCTCGCAAGTGGCGGCCGTCGAGGGACTCCAATTGGGTCATCACATCGAACAGGTCGTCGAGCAACTGTTCGACCTCTTGCTGTTTCAGGTCTGCCGACGAGAGGGCGCGATGTTTGAGTAGATGAAACTTGGCCTGGCGGGCGATGGCGGCGTGCGAGTCCTTGCTCAAGGCCGTGGCGAGTTCGAACAGGCGTTGGTCGGCCGCCCGGTCGCCATCGAAGGCCAGATCGTCCAGCGTTTCGAACAACGTCGTGGCGGCCAATCGCTTGTCGCGGTCATGGCGCGGCTGCTCGAGCAACCGTGCGGCGGCGTCGACCATGGCCTCTTTGAACAGTCGGCGAGCCCGGATCGACTTCGGTTTGTCGGCCATTTCCAGCAAGTAGGCTGTCAGCTCTTTGGCCGAGGCGTTGTCGGGAGCCGCATAGGGATTGCCATCGGCTTCGGGCAGTGGCGATGTGGACGAGTCGTCTTTGGTCGATTGCTGAGCCGTCGATTCGGGTTCGTCTTCATCGCCGGTGGCCGTCGGTGCCGTCGTGACGTACCAGGTACTCTGCCACAGGCGGGACGGGTGTTCGGGCCGACGTCGTTGCGACGTCTTCCCGTCCGATTTCTCGCCCCCCGCCGGGGAGGAGGATTTTCCGTTGGAGTCGGTGTTGGGGGTACCCTTTTTCGGCGTGTTGCTCGGCGGAGGCTCTTGAGCCGAGGAGGGTTTCTTGAGGTGTTGTTCCAAGTAGCGTCGCAGGTCTTCGGGACTCAGGTGAAGAGCGACGGCGATCCCGTCCCGGTCGACCAGGATGGAGAACGGGATCGACTGCACTCGCCATTGTTCGGCCACCAGGCACCGGTTCGGGTCGACCGAGTAGGCGATTGTCCAGGGCAGTGACAGACGCTTGAAAGCGGCTTGGGCGGCCGAGCGGTCCCGGTCCAGATTGATGCCGATGATCTCCAGACCCAAGGGGTGGTACTCCTCATAGATCTTGCGGAATTCGGGTACCTGCCGTTCCCAGCCCGGGATTCCAGCCACCCAGAACTCGACCAGCACGATCTTGCCGCGATAGGCATTGAAGTCCAACGGTTGCCCGCTGACGACGGCCAATCCTTCGACGCTTAGCGGTTTTCCGATGAGGTTGATGCGAGTCAGCACATCTTGAGTTTCCTGTTTGGCTGCCGTTTGAACCTGCGGGTTCGGATGACCACCGAACACTCGCAGAATCATGTCGCACGTTGTTCGCACCAGATCGAAACGGCCTTCTTCTTCCAGCGGTCGCAGAGCCTGCACCAGGTTGAACAGAATGGCCTCTCCCGGTTGAGGCATTTGTTCGATTGCCTTGAGCGCATCCATGAATGCCCTTTCGGTCTCCGGTGTTTGATTGCGGGCTACGGCCGCTACCTTCTCGGGGAAGGACAGTTTCTGGATGGCCACCTGTTGCCCGAAGGCCTGTCCGATGTTGGCAATCTCGGGGTTGTCACTCTTGGCGAGCGATAACGACGCCATCTCCAGTAACTTGAGCGCTGTTTCAATGTTGCCGGTCTGGTTGAGCACGGCCACCGTGTTTTGGACGGCATCGACCATCGCCGGATCGGGAGTCCCCTCGCGGAACAGCGTTTCGAAAGACTTGAGCAATTGCGAAAGATCAATCTGGCCACCCATCGAGAGTTTGCCGACCTCGATCGAAATCAACAACTGGCGGCCGTTCTGCACCAATCGGGGATCGCCGGCGTTCTCGAGGACCTTGGCGAAGGCGACCACGCGCTGGGTCACGCTCCGGTCGCCCATCCCGACCAGTCCCAGTTGGGCTTCCAGCTTGGCTTGAGCCGCCTGGTACTTGATCTGGCGGTCGTCCGATTCTGCGTAGGCCTTTCCGCCCGCCTTTTCCTTAGCCAGCAATGCCTGGCGGATTCGCTCGCGAGCCAGCGCCCGCTGAGATGGCTCGATCATCGTGCTGGCAATTTGCTGGATGCTGCCGTCGATCGAGCGGATGAAGTCGAGGAGCTGTTCGGGAGTTCCGTCGGGAACCTCGTACGAGTTCAGCTCGCTCGGCGATTTAGACGGCGGTGGTTTCGAGGGCGCGGACGCGGAGTCGGTGGAGGCGACCGAAGATCGGGAAGTACGGCCGCTTGACGGTTGAGACGGCGTCGACGAGCGGCCGGTCGCCCCCGGGGCGGCAGAGGCGCCCGCCGACATGGCTGGGCGGTCCGGTTTCGCAGTGGGGGAATCCGAACGCGAGCTCGCAGGTGAATTCGCAGCTAGCTCGGGTGACGATTGCTGCCGCGATTTCGGCGCGGCGGATTCCGAGGAAGGTTTCGAGGCTGAAGTGTCGGCCGAGGAGGCATCCTCTTCCTCGACCACCTCATACCGGCTCGCCTGACCTTGTTGGTCGGCGTCGTCGGAAGACTGACAGCCGGCGGTGATCAAGACTGCGGATGTCCATATGGCGATCATCGCCAGAGGTCGGTATCGGCCACCGAGCCACTGACATGCGAATTGCCACCGAGATGCGAATTGTAGCTGTGGGCCGTGGGAGGCGCCCATGATGTCTTCCTTCCGCCAAAACAGTGCCGTGATCGAGAGCGTGTTGGAAAGATCCACCCGTGGAATCTTTCCCGGTTCTTCCTCATTGTACGGCATTGCCCCACTCTGGGCATCCCCGATTCTCGGAGTCCGGAAGCGGCAAAGGCCGCTACTGTGCCGGACCGCCCCCCTGCATTACCATGAGCGGGTGGCGGTTCCCACGTTCCACGGCGCGACATAGGGAGGCCGCCCCACGTTTTCGCATGCCTGCAACCCCTATCACAGGCTCGATGGCCATCGCACCCGCTGTTTTTCCATCTTGGTACGTTTCGTTCGATCCACTGACCATCTTCCTGGTCGCTTGGTGGACGGTGGTCGGTGCGATGATCGGGAGTTTCGTCAACGTCGTTGTTTGGAGATTGCCTCGAGGCGAAAGCCTGTCGCAAAAAGGGTCTCACTGCCCGGCTTGTCACCATCCGATCCGGTTCTACGACAATATTCCGATTGTGAGCTATTGGTTGCTCGGAGGACGCTGTCGCGACTGCGACCATCCGATCTCAGCTCGCTATCCCACCGTAGAAGCAATCTTTGCAGCGCTATTCCTGGTGGTGGCCGTTGTCGAAGGAGGATGGGGATTGGCCAACGTGCCGCACGACACACTCGGCGCGCGCCCACCCGCTGCACTGGTGTGGGGCACCGTGAGTCTTCATCTGGTATTGCTCAGTTGTTTGCTGACCGCGCTGCTAATGGAACGGGACGGCTGGAGCGTCCCGGCGCGTTTGTTCGTGCCCAGTCTGGCGACGGCGTGTCTGCTGCCGGTGGTGATCCCGGGGCTGGCACAGCCGGCCGCTGCCGTAAGTTGGCTGGGCGGGTGGGCGGATTGGCAGCAAAGGGCGGCCCATCTCGGTATTCACGCTTTGTTGGGGTACTTGTCGGCACTGGTTTGTTGTAGCCGGGCTCCCCGCGTGTTCCCACCGGCGTGGATGGCGGCCAGTGTGGCCCTTCACCTGACACTCGGTTGGCAACTCGCCTCCTGGCTCGTGGCGCTCACGGCCTTTGCCGCTGCCGTTTTCCACTGGCAGCGACTGATCCGGCCGCGGCGTCTGTTCGGTCTGTTTTTTTGGTACGTCTTGATCGGCGTGCTCGGATGGCAGACCTGGACACAATTGTTTCCCTGGACCGCAACCGGCACGGCGGTATCGATGTGGACTGTGCCGCTGGCCATCACGGCCGTGGCCGCGTGGTCGCTGCGGCACGTCGTGTTTCCGGCAACCGATTCATCTTCGACACACACTTCGGCGACGTCTTCTCTGACGCGAAAGGACCATGACTCCATGAACCGCACTCCACCCGACCGCCAGGCCATCCTCGACTCGCCGAGTTATCGGTTGCCGGAACTCGACACCGACTTCTTGCAACGTCCCGAATTGCGGCCCGTGCGGGTTCAGCTCGAGTTGCTCAAGCCGGAGATCGTACTGGAAGAGCAGCGGATCCGCTCGACCGTCGTCGTATTCGGTGGTACGCAGATTGTCGAGCGCCCCGAGGCCGAGCAGCGGGTCGCTGCCGCGCGGGCCGCACTCGCCGAAGCCCCCGACGATGCGCAGCGGCGGCGCGCGTTGGCTCGAGCCGAACGCGTCTTGGCCAAGTCGCACTATTACGACGAGGCTCGCCAGTTCGCTCGGATCGTTTCGCTGGTATGCCAGTGCAACGGGCAGTGCGATTTCGTGATCATCACCGGGGGCGGTCCCGGCATCATGGAAGCGGCCAACCGCGGGGCCTATGACGCGGGTTCGAAATCGATCGGACTCAATATCACGCTGCCGGAGGAACAGCTCCCCAATCGCTACATTTCGCCCGAGCTCTGTTTTCAGTTCCACTATTTCGCGATGCGAAAAATGCACTTTCTGCTGCGGGCTCGAGCGCTCGTCGTCTTTCCCGGCGGGTTCGGTACGTTGGACGAGCTGTTCGATGCACTGACCCTGCGGCAAACCGAGCGCATGCAGGACATTCCCATCATTTTGTACGGTACGGAGTATTGGAAATCGGTGATCGACTTTCAGCGACTGGCCGACGAAGGCGTGATTCGCGACGAGCACCTTGATCTGATCCATTTTGCCGACGCTCCCGGCCGTGCGTGGGAGATCATCGCCCGCTATCATGGGGTCGACCCGGAGACGGGGACCCTTTGCCAGGACGATTCCCTGTGCGCCGATGCCCGCACGGCCGGTAACGATGACGCAGCCGGTTAGATGCGGGAGTCGATGCGGCGTGTGGCGGAGGACGGGATCGGGATACCTTTCGCTGGGGCTATGGGTTTTTCGACAGGCTTCAGGCTTCAGGCTTCAGACAGGAGACAACCATGGCTGCCGATCCGGAAATGAAACTGGGAGACCTGGTGGCTCGGTTTCCCGAAGCGGCGCGCGTGTTGGAATCTCATCGAATCGACTATTGCTGCGGCGGCGATCGCACGTTGGCGGAAGCATGCCAAGCGGCGGGCATCGATTGTGGGGCGGTTGTCGGCGAAATCGATGGCGCAGTGACACAAACGCGGCAGCGGGATGCTGGGAGCGAGGTCCATTGGCAGGACTGCACACTCACGGAACTGTGCGACCACATCGAACAGACGCATCACAATTACCTGAAGACGGAGTTGCCGCGGTTGACCGATCTGATCGACAAGGTCGTGGCGGCTCACGGAACCGAGCATCCGGAGCTCAGCGAAGTGAAGAGACAGTTCGCCCTGTTGCGAGCGGAGTTGGAACCTCACCTGATGAAAGAGGAGCGGATTCTCTTTCCGGCGATCCGAGTGTTGGAAACGGCCGGCGAGCCGCCCCGTTTTCCGTTCGGATCGGTCGCCAATCCGATCGCCATGATGGAGCACGAACATGATCAGGCCGGTTCCCTGCTGAAGCAACTGAGAGCGACGACGGGCGACTATCGGGTTCCCGACGACGGTTGCAGCGCGTACCAGGCTCTTTACGAGGCCCTGGAGGCGCTGGAGTTCGATCTTCATCAACACATTCACAAAGAGAACAACATTCTGTTTCCGGGAGCCAAGAAGAAGGAGGGGGCCGCATCGCCAAAAGGGAGGTGACGGGGGACGCGATACGCGCTACAGGGCTCTCGTGATGCAGGCTGTGGGCTGGCTGTCTTGGGAAGAGAAACTCGAATTCGACTCGACGCGTCGCGGCCGTTTCGTCTCGCTGCGGTGAACTTACCTTCCCATCGCGCTTCAGTCGGCAAACGGGTCGGTGGTCGGTTTGGCGGGTTGCCGACTCAGAGTCGCCACTTCCACGGCGTGGGGAACCGGCGTGGTCGGTGCGAAGATCTGTGCGGCGGCCGCCGGCAACGTCAGCAACACCACCAGCGCGGCCAACGATCCGACCAATACCGGGACGAAGGCTGGGCCAGAGCCGGGAACTCCACCCATCGGCAAAGATGCGGTTTGCGTCGTCAACAGTATCTCCAACGCACGCGGCCAGGACAGAAATCCGCCCATGGTGAACGAGGCTTGCGTGAACGGATACAGACTGTAAAAGTCGCATGCCCAGCCGACGAAGTGCCCGCCCACCAACAGTACTGCCAAGATGCAAAAAGACGTGCCGAACCCTGCCCGGGGCGTGCGGCGGCGGAGCAGTACCAAGATGAATCGGGTTAGCCCAAGGAACAAAGTGTAATAACTTGCGCTGACGAAGAGAATGAGAGGAATCACGTAGATTTGCGATAGCACGGGGCGCCGAAACAAATAAGCCACGACCAGGCTGTACGCCCAGACTACCGAGATGGCGAACAGGTAGCCGGTAGCATTGCCCGGGATCAGCCAGGCGATGGGGATCCTGGCCAAGCGGGATGCGGGAAACGCGCGGCGGGCGCGACTCGACATTTGGCTGCGCTCGGCGACCAGTAACGAGCCGATTCCCAGCCAGACGATGAAAAAGAGGACCGACAACACCACGACCGGCTCGTCGTCGAAGACGAAGGCTTCAAACATCGCGACCAGGAATACCATGGCAGTCGTGGCCAGCACCAGCAATCGCCATCGCAGGGGTGAACTCCGATTGGCGGCCGGAAACGTCAGACTGGCGGCCCCTGCCGCGTTGAACAGGGAGATGGCCGCCAGGGCCATCGCGACGACGGAGATCGCCACTCCCGGGTGCTCGACATGAAGCCAGCGCCAAGTCGCGGTGCTGGATTCCAATTGTGCGAGGAACCACACCGGCAGTCCAAAGGCGATCCCGCCGGCGATCTGTACCAGTCCGAGCCCGAAGAACACGACCAGCGGCGAGACTCGCCGGAGGGCTGCCAGGAAGATGGCGCCCGACGAGAGAAACCAGGAAGCCAACAGTACCGTCGCCAAGAAGGACAACACTTGCAGGAGACTCACGTTTCCAGCCAGATAGCCGAACGCGAAGCAGGGTGCCATCGCGGAAAAAAAGGTTCCCGCGATGGCCATGACGCTATGCAGTTTTCCGCGAATCACCTGGCCCGGGGAAATCGAGCTCATCATCAGCAGCTCGAGCGTATTTCCCTGAAGTTCGCTGGCCATCGACTGGTGGGCCATCCAGGGAACGATCACGAGCATCACGAACGACAGGATGCAGGCATAGCCCAGCAGCAGTGACCGTCCCCAGCCACCGGTCGGCGAGGCCATGGCGACTGTGAAAATGGTCCATCCCGCCAGTGCGGCGATGAGTGTCAGCAGCACGCCGGCGAAAGCCGGACTGCTGGCTGCCTGCCGCGCTTCCTTGACCAGGATCGGATTGAACCAGTGGCTCAGCGTGCTCTGTCGCGGCTCGCGTGCTTCATCGCCTACCTGAGGAGCCATCGCCTCAGCCTTGGTCATTGCACGACTCCGTCGGTAACGTGCATAAACACATCCTCCAACGATTTTTGCTGGACGGTGAATTCCACGACCTGAAAGCCCTGCTCGATCATTTCGCGCAGCAGCGAGGCATTCTCGGCATCGTCGCCTTGCGGCACGCGCAATCTTACATGGTCCGATTCTTGCTGCGCTTCGAGGATCGCTGGTCTGTTTTCGAGCCAGGTGACCAGGCGGGCCGGATCGTCCAACAGCCGGACCCGGATCGTTTGGTCGGGGGCCACATGCCGCTGGATTTCGTCGACGCGCCCGTGGGCTCGCAGCCGCCCCTGTTCGATGATGCAGATTTCGGTCACCATTTCCGCGAGTTCCGCCAGGATGTGGGAACTGATCAGCAGCGTCTTGCCTTGACTGGCCAACTCTCCCACCATATCTTTCAGTTCGCGGCGCGCTCGCGGATCGAGTCCTGCCGCCGGTTCGTCCAGGATCAGCACTTTCGGGTCGTGGATCAACGCGCGGCCCAGGCAGAGTCGCTGGCGCATTCCCTTCGAGAGCGCCGTCATCTGCTTCTCGCGGATCTGGGCGACCCCCGTGAACTCCATGATCTGCCGGACGCGGCGCTCCCGTTCCCGCCCGACCAGGCCGTAAGCGCGAGCGAAGAAGTCGAGGTACTCATGGCAGCGCACATTCTTGTAAACGCCGTAGCTATCCGGCATGAATCCGACGAGGGGCCGGACACGATCGGCGTCGAGGACGACCGACATACCATCGATCAGGGCATCTCCGTGTGTCGGCAGATCCAAGGTGGAAAGAATGCGCATGGCGGTCGTCTTGCCTGCGCCATTGGGGCCGACGAATCCGCAGACCGAGCCGGCTTCAATGGCCAGCGACACATTGTCGACGGCTCGAGTCGCCCCGAAATGGCGACTCAAACCGCGGAATTCAATGGCCGTCGCTGTCGATGTCGGATCTACCATGAACCGGTCACCAGTTCGAGATTGCGAGTCGGTACGTCGCTGGAGACTCCTGATGAGACGAACGGCGAGTCCTCGACAACGGCCAGGAACTGGCCTGGCTGCAAATCGACGTGTTCCAGCAGTCGGTGCGTTTCCCACTCCAGACGCTCGGGTGCTCCGGGCGTGGAGGAGCGGCCGAAGGGCGACTTGCGCGCCGCTGCCGGATCGTAGGCTTCGTCGAAGTCCAACACCGCGCGGGTCGCTTTGCGTACGGTAGCCCGATTTGTCGCCTGAATTCGGACTTCATCGCCCTGGTTGATGTCGCGGGCCAGATACCAGTCTCCGTGTCGGCCCCGCAGCACCAGCAGTTCGATACCGGTTCCCAAACGGTTGCGTACGCGCACCCGCCGTCCCTGCAGTTCTCTCGCCGACAGTTTGTGTGCCGTGCGTTGGAAGTCGCCGACGCTCAGGTGTACCAACGAACGGGACTGCAGGAAGCTGCCGTCGATCGTCGTCCAATCGCGCCCAACGCGGAGTTCATAGTGATACCCGGTCTGCCGCGAGGGGAGAAACGGTGTGAGCTGAGTGCCGGCCGGATACGTCAGTCTGGCTGGAGCCATTAACGCATAGTGGGACTGGTGCGACCAGCTATACGCTTCCCCCCGTTCACTGTCCAGCCAAGTGACGGCACGCACCCGCCGTCGCGTGCGGATTCCTTCGGTGGCGACGACGGTCATCACGAACACGGCCAGAGTGACCGAAGCAATCACCGGTGAAGTGAGAATGACGCGAACAGGAGCTCGGCGTTGCCGGGCCCACATCAGATTGACCGGTCCGATCACGAACAGAAACGAGAGCACCAGCAGCAGGAAAAACGGGAAGGAAGCCGCCTGCGTGTTGGCAATCCACTCGCGACCATGGTGAGCCGACTCTTTCCACATGCTGGCGTTCGATTGATTGTCCAGCGAGGCTCCATTGAGCGGAAGAGTTTGCATCATCCATATCCAGGGTAGCGCGGAGCGAGCCAGCGACTGCCGGTCGGCAATCACGACCGCCCCCCAGCGATAGGCGGCCCATCGGACCGCCTCGCTGCCGCGACCCACGGCATCCCGCGGCGGCTCGATTCCCTCGAGCGACGTGCGCGAGTTCGTGAACGAGTCCCTGCCATAGCCCTGGGGGTTGAACAACTCCGGGATCTGCCAGTTCTCCGCATAATCCGGCGAAACGAAACTCGAATCGGGGCGCCGCCACTCGGGCGAGGTGAGCTGGAAACGCCGCGCCGATTCGCGCTCTAATGCGTCAACGTCGTTTCCTGTGATCAGCAGAACTCCGCCCATCGACACCCACCGCCTCAAGGCTTCGAACAAAACCGGCTGAGAGGAGGCAAGATGAGCCAGTTCGTCCTGGGACAGGGCGACCATCGACCATTCGGTATACCATCGCCAATCGGTCATGGCATACTGGGGATGGACGGCCGCTGCTCTCAATGTGGCCAGTTGTCTTCCCGGACCATACCATGCGCGAGCCGACTTGAGGTTCCAAGGCTGCTCGCTGCGGACCGCCGTGTGCCCCTGCCGCACGGCTCCCGGGGCATCGATGGCCCAAATCAGGCCGTCGACGCAAAGCAACTCGCCGTCCCCCCCGTCCCCCGTCGGCGCGATCGTGGTGGTGACGGCCGGCGCCCGCCCAGCGGCACCGGTTGGCTGGACCAACGTGACTTTCACATCGCGGTCGATGACCAGCAGCGAAAAACCGCGGTTTTCCATCGGGGCTCCGCCGATTCCGCGAATCGGCAGGAATTCGTCGCTCAATTCTCCAATGAGCGAACCGTCTTCTGCCACAGCCAACCGATCGCTTCTGCCCCACGTCGCCAGCGGTATCCGAAAGGGAACGTCGAAAACCACCTCGGATTCACCTTCTGCCAACGCCACGGGGACCGTGATGGCGGCATTATCATTCCAGCCGACTCGCAGTTCCAGCCGAACCGCGATTTCTCGGCGTTTACGACTCGGTCGGCGATCGGCCGTCTCCAGCTTGATGCGGATACCGTCGATCAGGTTGTCACTGGTCGGGTACAGCGGCCGCTCAATGGTCAATCGCAGGCCGCTCTTGCTGGTGGCCGTCTTCGGATAGCCTAGCTGCTGCACGGTTTGCTGACCGTCCGCGTACCGGACCGCCGGCGATGAGCCGAGCGTCAACAGAACGAACGTCCCCAGCAGCACGATGCGGCCGTGCGTCGCCGCGACCCGACCGGCCGCACCGCGAACGAACATCTCGATGAACACCACTCGTAGGGTCATGGTCGTCGCGGCGCAAACAGCAAGGCGATCCAGGCGAGTGCCATCGGAATGATGATCACCAGCAAGGCGAACGCCGCTCCGGCTCCGACGGCAACACCGAACTCGCTGCCTCGCAGAGCACTGGCCGTCATGGCCATCACGACCGCCATCACGACCGTCGCCCAGATCAGTTGCTTCAGGGAAAAGCGAGGAGTCTCTCTCATGACACCGCTTATTTTGGCAGAGTCCGCGGCGTGGTGCAATCATCGGCCAGTGGGAGAAGTCACCGGAAGCCAATGGCGGACTACCCGCATCGAGCGGACGTCTCGCGTTCAGTCCCGCTGCCGGACCGGGGCAACCGGCGCTGCGCCGGCGAACAGGCCAGTCACCAGCGAACGGAGATTCAGAAACAGCACCAAGGCTACCAGGGCGCCGATCACGCCGTACAACCGGGCGATGTCTCCGGCAGTCGTCCCCAACGCCGGACGGTAGTTCAGTACCGTCAGATGTGCAGCGCGCAAGGTGACCGGCCAGATGGTCACCAGCAGCGGCGAATAGCTTTCCAGTAGACCCGGCCAGAGTATTTCGGCCAGCAATGCCGGAACGAGGTTGCCGAGGATGAGTACTCCGGCAGCGACCGCCAGTGCGGGGAAAAAGCCGGCGTGAGGGAACCGCCGGCGAATCCTCAGCCAAGACAGCCTGACCGTTCCCAAGTATCCCACAAACAGCAGCCAGTTCGTGGCCGCCACTGCCGCAAACTCTTCCGGGGGAAAACGCCGAATCGGTCCGATGGTGTGGACGTGCCACCGAACCAGCATCAGCACGATCGTCAGGGAGCCCATGCCGGCGACGGCGAACAGGAAACCGCCGGCACTGCCGGGAACCCGCCAACTCTGCAGAACGCGCGGATACGCCTTGGGCGCCAGTTCACGGCGCACCCGCGCCGTCAAGTCGGGACGCTCGGCCACGAGCAGCGTACCCATCATGAACCAGAAGGCCGTCGCCATCCACAAAGGTGGCAGCAGATAAATCCGATCATGCGGAAACTCGTAGACGGTCATGCCCATTGCCAAAGTTACGGTTCCGTGGACCAGCAGCAGTCTCTTGCGCACCAGACTCGAGCGATTCACTTCCGGCGGAGTCAGGTTGGCCGCTGCGGCGGCGATCGCTAGTTCGCAGAGTGTCACTCCCAGAAGGAAGGCGGCGACTGCGATCGAGGGACGGGAAGGCAGCATGCGCAGATACCAGGCCGACGATCCGCCCAGCAACTGGCTCACGATGGCCAGAGAGACGATGGCCAGGGCCAACAATCCCGTCAGCAGCAACATCGAGTGCAATGTCGATGCCGTCGCACTGCGCGGCAGGCTGCCCAGCAATACGGCGACCGACGAGGCAGTCAGGCAGACTGCCATCAGAAAAGCCGGCACACTCAAAGTCTGCGCCAGATCGACACCACCCAGCATGTAGCCGAATGCCAGGCACGGAGTGAACACTGACAGCAGTACAAGAGCCATCACCAACATCGCTACCAGCTTGCCTCGGACGATCTGAGTCGCTTCGATGGTGGTAATCGACAGCAGGTCGAACGTGGCGTTGTGTCGCTCGATCTCCATCGAACGATACGTGGCGAATGGAACGACGACCACAAAGGGAATCGTCATCAACCAGCCGTACCACGTCATCACGCTTGGACCGTAAGCCTGGTAGCGAATGGCGGGGTCGTTGAGCAGCACCGTCGTCACAGCGCTGATCCAACAGAGGAGTACCAGCACGAAGAAGGTCCATACGAAGGCGCGGCTTGTGGCCACCTGCCGAGTCTCTTTGATGAGAATCGGATTGAGCCAGTCGGACCAGTCGGATATTTTTTCGCGTAGCGACATTCTCTTGCGGAGCGGCAATGGATGGTCGGCGGTCGAATCGTGCCGAAGAGGCGCTGCGGGAGTCATGCCACCTCCCCCTCGGTCAAGTCCATGAACAGATCCTCCAGAGAGGATTCGCGAATTCCGAATCGTTTGACTCGGAATCCGGCGGCAACCAGACGGCTCAGCAGATCCGATTCGATCTCGCTGCTGTCGTCCGGACAGATGAAGCAGAAATGGTCGCCATGACAGGTGATCTCTTCAGTGTCCAGGTGATTCTGCAGCCACACCGCCACGTCGGCGGAATCTCCTTCCACGGCGAGTTCGACCACCCGTTTACCGCCGAATCGTCTGCGAACGTCCGCCAGTGGCCCGGCGGCGCGGAGTCGCCCTCGTTCCAGGATGCCGATGTCATCGACGAAGTCGGCCAGTTCGGTGAGGATATGCGAGCTGACGAGGATCGATTTTCCCTGATCGGCTAGATCGCGGATCATCCCGCGGAGTTCGATGCGGGCTCGCGGATCGAGCCCGGCGGCCGGCTCATCCAGGATCAACACGTCCGGATCGTGGATCAACGCGCGTCCCAGACAAAGGCGCTGCCGCATTCCCATGGAAAGCGTGTCGACCGGCTTGTCGGCAATTCCTTCGGTACCGGTGAATGCCAGCGTGCGCGAAACGGCATCGCGGCGAGCCGATCGGCGCAGCCCGTAAGCTCGAGCGAAAAAGTCGAGATACTCGCGGCAGGACATATAGGAGAACGAACCGAACGAATCGGGCATGTAACCGACCCGCCGACGAATCTGCTCCGGGTCGGAGACGACGGAGAAACCGGCGACCTCCGCTTCTCCCGAGGTAGGATGGTCCAGCGTTGCCAGGATTCGCATGGTGGTCGTTTTTCCGGCGCCGTTGGGACCGATGAAGCCGAACACGGTTCCCTGTCGAACGGCGAACGAAATGTCGTCGACCGCTCGAGTCGCGCCGAAGTATCGCGACAGATGCCGTACTTCGATCGCTGCCGCAGTTGCCGTTACGGTGTTTTCCATTGGCCGATTACCAATTCCAAGTCGGGGGTCCGCTGGTCGCTCGGCACGCCGATGGGTACAAACGGTGGAGACTCGACCAGCGCCGCGTACTCGCCGGGGCGCAGCTCACCGCGGTTCAAAACCCGCTCCACCGGCTGCTCGATGAGGAACGGCACGATGCGCTCGGACAGGAGAGTGTCGGCCGTCATAGAAGGCGTGTTTCTGCCGAGCAGTCGCGAAATGAGGCGACGAGAATAGTACTTTGTGATAATGGACGACGGCTCGGTTGGCCAGCGAGCATACCAGCGACGCAGTTCGCTCGTGGCCCGGTCCGCCGACACGCAGACCAACTCGAGACGGGCGCCGGGGCGCACCGTTTGTCCCAAATGCCATTTGCCATCGGTGTCCCGCAAGACCACACCGCTTACGGAACAGCCCAGCCGGTTGCGCACGACGATGTTGTCACTTGTCCCCCGGCCCACTGCCAGTCTCGCATCGGTCTGCGCCACATGGCCCACCACCGCCTGGACCAGCTTGCGCGAAGCGATCATCCGGCCGCGGTAGATTTCTGTATCGCCGTTCTGTTCGAGCACGAACGGGATCTCGACGTCGTACCGAGCACTTGGCGAGAGGACGGGAGCCACATAGGTGCCCTGTGGAACGCGAAAGCCGTTTGGAGCGAACGCGGCGTACGTCGACTGGCGTGACCAAGAAAAGGCTTCGGAACGCGCCTGGTCCAATAGCGTAACGCTGCGGATGCGGCCTCGAGTCTGCAGCCCGTCGCGGAGAACGTAGGCAGTCAGGAAAAATGCCGCGGTCGTCATTCCAACCATGGGAATTGTCATCATGATGGCCCGCGGGTAGCCGGCTCGGCGAACCACCCAAAAGTTGACCGGTCCGATCACGAGCGAGAACACCGTGATCACAACGACAAACGCGGTGACCGGTCGCTCGCTCACTCCGGGAATCAACCCATACCAATACTGGTCGCTGGGAGAGTGGTAGTTGCCGCCTGCGGCGTAAGCGATCGACGTGGGCGGTGTTGGCCCCGAAAGCCAGATCGCCCGCCAGTTCCAGGGCGATTGGTTGATCCGCTCCAAGTCGACGGCGTACACGCGTCCCCACCCTGCCGAGGTGACCAGTGCCGATTGAGGATCCACGCGGGGATCGGTCGGCGGGAATGGTGGCAACGGGGAGCCGAAGAGCGAAAGCTGGATCTCCTTCCAATGTTTGGTGATCGCCGGATCGCGAGGATCGGAGTGAACGGGTCGCCAATCGTCGGGGGCTGCCGGCAAGCTCAACAGGCTGGCCACTTCGCGTCGAGCGGGCCCACTGCCGGCCTCCAACACCAACAGATTCCCTCCCATGCATGTCCATCGCCGGATCGCTTGGAACTGCTCAGGCCGTTCGTTCGCCAACCAGCGAAAATCGTTCAGCGGAACCAACAGCAGCGTGACCGGCGCATACCAACGCCACTGAGTCGGCAGTGCGTGAGGATGGATCACATTGATCGGAATGCGTCGGACCTGAGCTACCTGGTCGTACCAATTGCGCGCCGATTTGAGGTTCCAGCGATCGGATTGCACGACTTGCACTTGGGTCATGTGAGGAGCGCGACCGTCCGGCGGGTGGTAGATCGCCTCAGCCAGCACTTGCAGGTCGGGAAGTCGCCCGTCTCCGGTGGTCGGCGCGAAGGGCGCGAGCGGCAGTGAAGGTGGAGCCGCAAGAAATCGTGATTGCCGGGGTGTTCGAGCGTCTCGGGCGATCACCAACACCGCGGGATAGGCTGAGGCGTAGTGCGAATTCCCGTCGCCCAAAGAAAGCTGGCCCATGCGGAGTGTCCACGTGCCGGGGAGTGTTTCCCCGAATTCCGTGATCCGGGCGATGTAGGGGTTCCACGGTCCTTCCGGAAGCAACAGGGTGCGCTGCTGAACCGTCTCGATCTTACCTCGAGGCAGCACCATCGTGAATTCGATCTCGTCGATGGAAAAGTGGTTCCGAGTCCGTGCGTCGGGGCGTTCTTTGCTCAAGTGGAACCGCAGCTTCCGGTCGACTTTACTCGGTTTGCCATTCGCCGTTCGCACCCTCACCCGAAACTCGGCGAAGTTGCCGTGGTAGTGGGGGCCCAGCAAGAACTCGATCGCCAAGCCGTGAGGAGCCGGGGCCGAACCCGAGGGAGCCGTTGCAACGAAGAAGTCATGGGGATCTCTGGCGGGGGCGGGCAACTGGCATCGGGCCGGCGTCGAACACCACGTCCCTATCAGAACGATGGCGATACCAATCGAGATCTCCACGAACTGGGACTTCACGGTGATTCCCTCTCAACGACGCTGCTCGAACGACTGGCCGCACTCGTGACATCCGGCGCGTCATCCGACGCGGCCAACGAGACGCGAAGACACAGACCGGCGACCCACACCAAAGCTGCCAACACCCACAGCATGCAGAAAAACAGCCCGATCGAGAAAACGCCAGCAATCAGGCCCAGCGGGAGGACTTCTCCCTGGACGGCCTGGGCCAACACGGCGCAACCCGCGGCAAACACGATCAGGCTGAGCAGGAGCTGTCGGAGCGAAAACTGGGGCATGGAATGAAAAGATTGAAAACGAGCTGACGCGCGGGACAACTTCGGCGGCCTCGTGGGAAACCGGTTCCCACTATACAACATCGACGCGCCGGGCGCGTCGACCTTTCATTTTTCCTGTCTTTCCCATGTTGTGCAGACCGGATATCTGCTACATTCTCCGGCGTCAGGCGGGATCCTGGAGGGGGCCAGTGATCGAGGTTTCGATGTTGGGAGAATGCAGCGATGAGTAGAATCGGTCGAGTTCTCGTGGCAGTGGCCGGGTTGGCCGCTGCGAGTCTGTCCGCCAGCCCTGCAGAGGGGGGGCTGCTGTGGTGTCACCGCGCGGTGTTTTGTGATGTGTGGGAATCGTGCGAGCCGGCTCCTTGCCTGGTTCCCAAATGGGTGACTGAGAAGCGGATCGTCAAGGAAGTAGTTTGCAAACCGGTCGAACGGGAGAAGACGATTCAGGTCTGCCGTCGCATCGTAGAGACCAAGACGGTCACTCGGCAATGCACCACGTGGGAGCCGGTGCGCCAGATGAAGACGATTCAATACACCGTGCGGATTCCCGAATGGAAGGTGGTCGAGCAAACCGTGCCGGTGCGGGTGCCCAAGGTGGTCACGTGCCAGGGCGTGCGTCGCATATGTCGCAGGGTTCCGGTCACGACCACTCGCACGATCTGCTACGACGCCGGACACTGGGTCTGTACGGTCGACAAGTGCGGCCGGCCTCGCAAAGTGTGGTGTCCCAACTTTGTCACCAAGGAGGTTCCTTGTACCACGTATCGCCTGGAGTGGGACGAAGTTCCCTACACGTACAAGCGGACGATTTACGAGACGAAGTTCGTCACTCGCAAGGTGCGAGTCTGCAGCTATCGCTGCGAAGTGCGAACGAAGGAAGTGCCTTGCGTGCGGTACGAACCGCGAGTCGTAGAGAAACAGGTTCAGGTACCGGTCTACAAGACGGTCGTCGAAGAGAAGAAGGTCAAGTGTATCGAATGGGTTCCCGAAGTCGTGGAGCGGGAGGTCGAGGTTACGGTTTGCAAGTGGGTTCCCGCCGAACCGGCATGCGAAAAGCCGCAGCACGATCATCCCGTGCAGAAATCGCCCGCAAAAAAGGATGCCGCACCGAAAGGATCGGCTCCGAAGAGTCCCGCGCCGAAGTAACACCGAGCGCGAGCTGCGGCCTGACGGACCCGCCACGCCCTAGGTACGCCGCCGCTCGATGAGCGGCGGCTCGAGGGCGTCAACCCTCGTAGGCCACCGTGGGCGATGGAGGCCGACTCGGCATCGCCCCGGCCGGTACCAGGGTTGCGAATTGTTGATCGTTGCCCCGCGGGACGATGGCTGGGCGCTATCCCTGTCGTCGTCCCATCGGTCCTTGATCCCATCCGTCCTATCGGCACGCCCCCTGCCCGTAAATCACACGATCCCGACACGTCTCCTTCCAGGCCCTCTCGTCGACCTGACTGAGTCTCTGGGCAATTTCGCCAATGTCGCCGATCGGACCGGACAGAGTGATCCGCAGTTGATCGCTACCACTGATAATATCAATGGGCCATTTTTTCGTTTCGTATTCGTACGGAGGCGGAAGCCAGCGGAAGTGATCCGGCCAACAGGTGGCAATCGTCGCCAACAGGGCTATCGATGTGCGGTAAGGTCGAAAGCGAACCGGATCGCGAACATCGAGCCGACAGCCGCTGCAGCATTCACCTTGCCATTTGTCGAACGTAGGGCGGAACCGAACGGGGCGAAAGGCGACGCCCGGAAGTTCCAGCGATTGCATGTCATCGGCCAACCGGTGCCCGTCGATGAACGGGGCTCCCACGACTTCGAACGGGCGGGTCGTCCCGCGTCCTTCGGACAGGTTGGTCCCTTCCAGCAGGACCATCCCCGCATAGAACAGCGACGTGAACGGCGTCGGCATGTTGGGGCTGGGGGGAATCCACTGTTGCAGCGGCCACATTTGGGCAAGCAGAGCCGAGTCGTCCCAGTGGCGGACGGGGATCACATCAAGCTCGAGAGGCAACGATTCGTAGCGCACGATCCACCGCGCCAGTTCGGCCAGCGTGAGGCCATGTCGCATGGGGATCGGCGCCTCGCCGACGAAACTCTGGAATCGCGAATCGAGGATCGGCCCTTCGATGATGACTCGTCCCAGCGGATTGGGGCGATCGAGTATGGTCACCGCCACGTTGTGCTCGGCACACGCCATCAGGCAATGCCGCAGCGTCCAGACGAACGTGTAGACTCGAGTCCCCACATCCTGCAAATCGACAATGAACCGCTCAAGACCCTCCAACATCGGTCCGCTCGGCGTGCGTGTTTCCCCATAGAGGCTGTACACGGGAATGGGAGGATCGGTGAGTCGGCCGTGATCGGATTCGACCATGTTGGCCTGTTCTTCGGCCCAGAGCCCATGTTGCGGGGAAAAGACGCACTTCAGTTTGGCACCACGTTCAGCCAGGGCCGTCCAGGCATAATCGCCTTCTCGAGTTACCGAGGCCTGATTCGCCAGCAGACCCAGGCGTTGACTCCACCAACTCGGCCGCGCCGAGAGCACCTGATCCAGTCCGGTAATGAACCGATCGTCGTTTTTTCTCCTCATCGAAGTGAACGTCTTTCCCCGAGCGGAACGATGAATTGGGACGCGCTAGCGTTGATCACTGTTTCTCCCCCTGTGACGACTTCAGAAGTTCGATCGTGAGGTTGCCCTGAGTCACCTTCACGAGCCGTCCACCGGTGCTGATCCAGAACGTATTGCCGATAGGATCGACTTCGCAGCGGAAACACTCGATCTGTTCACCGGCCACGTCGATGGTCTCTTTGGCCTTGGGTGTGATTGTCAGTGGAATCACCTGTAGACTCGAGGGATGGTAGGTATCGATGCGCAGCGGTGTGCTCACCGTCGCCCAACATGGCCGCCTGCAACATCTGCCGCATTTGCTCGAGCCTGGTTGGATGTGCGTCTGCCAGATTATGTTCTTCGCGAGGGTCGCTCGCCAGATTGAACAACTCGACCTTCCGCTCGCGATCGTCCGAGGTGTAGGAGACGATCAGTTTCCACGGACCGTTCCAGACGGCGCGCGAACGAAAGCGGGGACCGGCCGAATAGAGCACACGGGGAGGCAGAGGCTCTCCGTGGAGCAGCAGACGCGACAGATCAGCGCCGTCGAAGTGGAGGGCGGAGCGGTCGAACGGAGTTCTCGCCAGTGTGGCGAACGTCGGTAGCCAGTCGACGATGTGAACGGGAGTCGAGTCGGCCTTGCCGGCGGGGACGTGGCCGGGCCAGTAGACGAGCGTGGGTACGCGCGTGCCTCCCTCATAGAGGCTTCCCTTCTGCCCTCGCAGCGGCGTGTTGTTGCCCGTGAGTCGGCCGTTGGGGCAGTCGTCGCCGAGGTTCGGGTACTTCGTATCGTTGTTTTCCGCGGTCGATCCGCCGTTATCGCTGGTGAAGACGACCAGGGTGTTGTCTCCCTTTCCGGTCCGCTCGAGCGCATCGACGATTCTCCCCACGGCGTCGTCCAAGTGCATCACGCAGGCCGCATAGTGCCGAGCCACCTCGCCTTCGATCTCGGGAGGGACTTTTCGCAGCCACTTCTCGGGTTCGCGGATGGGCAGGTGAACGGCCGTAAACGGGACGTAGAGGAAGAACGGGCGTTCGCCCCGCGCTTCGATCCAACGAACGGCGTCGTCGGCCAGCAAGTCGGTCACATAGCCCTCGTCCTTGCGGCGAATTCCGTTGCGGTGCCAGGTCTGGGAGTAGGGACCCTTCTTGTAACGATGGGACCACGGAGTCACACCGCCGGCCAGGGATCCGTAGCTGTAGTCGAATCCAAAGTGCTTGGGAGAGCACTCGGGGAGTGACCCCAGGTGCCATTTTCCGATCAGAGCCGTGTCGTATCCGGCGGCCCCCAGGATTCGAGCGGCCGTGATGGTGTCGAACGGCAGGGCGCGGCGATTGGTCGGCGTGGTGATATGGAATCGACTCCAGTATCGCCCCGTCATCAGTCCGGTACGAGTCGGACTGCACACCGGTGCTACATAGTGGCGCTGCAGTTCCAGCCCTTCCCGGGCCAGACGGTTGAGGTTGGGAGTGGGCACATTGCCGCCGTGGAACTCCACGTCTGCCCAGCCCAGATCGTCGGCCATGATGAACACGATGTTGGGGCGCGGCAGCGGCTCTGCCAGAGCGGTCAGCGGACTGAGGCCGGCCACGACGGCGAAAACGGCGAATCGTAGCATCAGTATGGTCTCCCGGTGGGAATGGGGAATCGGCTCCGGAGCCGCCGTGCAGTATAGCCGAACCGGCTCGGCGATCGCAGCTAGGACAAGAGTCGGTTCCTGCTCCAGTTTGAACGACGGCGGTTCGCCCGAAGGCACGCATCTGGCCGGCGGCACCGTTCCCGGTTATGGTGGAGCCATGACCGTATCCAAACTTCGGCGGCAGTTGGCCTGGCATGCAGCCCGGCTGATTTGGACTCGCCAGGAGACCGATTGGTTTCAGGCTCGCAGTCGGGCGATTCGAGAACTGGTGCGCGGGTGGGTGCCACCGAAGGACCTTCCTCAGCGGAGCGACATTCGGGAGCAGTTGCTGCGGATGGAAACTCAGTTCGCCCAGCCCAGCGGTGCAGTCTCCGATGTGTCTTCGCCCGCGGAGGCTCGTTCGAACGCTACCGACGCGACCTTGCTTGGGCGGAGCGAAGATCGCTGGTCCTATTTCGCGTCGCTGCTCTATCCACTTGAGAATGTCCGCCTTCCCCGACGCATCCACCCCGAAGGGGATGCGCTGTACCATTCGCTGCAGGTCTTCGAATTGGCGCGAGCCGAGATGCCTTACGACGAGGATTTTCTGCTGGCGGCTCTGCTCCATGCCGTGGGCGAGGCGCTGGACCGCAAGGAGCCGGTGGAGGCGGGGTTGGCAGCGCTCGAATCGAGGATTTCCAAGCGGACCGCCTGGCTGATTGCTCATCTGGACGAAGCGCAAGGATGTCTGGACACCACCATCGGCAGTCGGGCTCGGCGCCGTCTCGAGCAGCACGAGTCGTTCCAGGAACTCCTCACGTTGGCGCGCTGCGACCGCCGGGGCCGACAACGGGGTGTCGTGGTGCCGACGGTTCAGGAAGCGCTCGACTACCTTCGTGAGTTGGCCGGTGCGTGCGAGGGCGACGAGGACTCCGAGAGTCGATCCTGGTGGTAGATCGCGTCGGATGCTCGTTGCTTGACATCGACATCGCGTTGCGATTAGATTGAACACCGCGTTGGTGATGTTTCGTCTCTTCTTGGTGACGTGCCTCCTTTGGGCGAGGTGCTGGGAGGGCTCCGTGGCTAGTCCGAGAGATCCGGGAAAGGTGCCGCGCATCGTCGTCGCCGCGCTGATGGCGGTGCTGTGGACATTCAGCAGTCGTCCGGCTGCTTTGGCGCAGTTGAGCCCGCAACATCCTCGAGTCAAACAGGCCGTCGAACGGGCACTCAAGTACCTGGAAAAGCAGGATGAATCGAGGCTGGGTGCCCGGTCGCTGGTGGCACTGACGTTTGTCAAAGCGGGAAAGGACGAATCGCACCCGAAGGTGAAGCAGGCACTTGCCGGCGTGCAGGCTCAGGCCCGGCGAGGGGCCGGGAAAATTACGCTCGATATCTACTCCACCGGCATCTCGTTGATGTTCCTGGTGGCGCTCAACCCGTCACGCTACCGTTCGGAAATCGAGACCTTCGCCCAGTCCTTGCACTACCGGCAAAAACCCGCCGGCGCCTGGGGGTATCCTCGGAGCCATCCAACGAACGGGGAGACGTGTGACACGTCCATGACACAGTATGCCGTACTGGGACTTTGGGAGGCGGAGGATCAGGCGGGAGTGGAAACGCCGGCGACCGTCTGGGACGACGCAGCTCGCTGGCTGTTGCGCACTCAGGATCCCAGCGGCGGCTTCGGCTATCAGGGCAAGCCCGCCTACACGGTCGGGGAACGCGTCAAGCAGTCCGGTGTACGGCACAGTCTTACCGTTGCCGCGATGGGATCGATCTACATCGTCAAGGATCGGGTCGGCTATCGGCGACTGAAGAAGCAGTACAACGACGGGTTGCCGCCGGCGTTCGAGTTGGTGGAAGAAAAGCGGGTTCAGCAGGTCAAGACCGATATTCCGCTGCGAACATTCGGCCGGGTGATTTCCGCCGGGAATCGCTGGATCGAAGAAAACTACAAGGTCAATGATCTGAAGACGTGGATTCACTATTCGCTGTATGCGCTGGAGCGTTACGAGAGTCTTCGTCAGGCGGACGCGGAGGCCGCCAACTTTCAGTTGCCGCCGGCCGAGCGAAACAAGTGGTACCGGCGGGGCGCTCGCTATTTGCTCAAGACACAGGCTCCCGACGGGCATTGGGAGAGCAATGGCGGCCCGGTGCCCGATACTTGCTTCGCCGCTCTGTTCCTGATGGGGTCGACGCGCAAGACGCTGCAAACCACCAGCGTCGTCGCCTATCGAGGGGGCAAGTGGGTGGGG
>Ga0256839_1000603_pt1 | contig 45976 bp, 40 predicted proteins | sample 354166metaG_FD_185968 | JGI IMG/M metagenome (GOLD analysis project Ga0256839, IMG submission 185968) | Hydrothermal vent microbial communities from Mid Atlantic Ridge, Atlantic Ocean - 354-166 | ecosystem: Environmental > Aquatic > Marine > Hydrothermal vents | place: Atlantic Ocean: Mid... | reverse complement strand
TTGAAGTGCATCTGCAATTAATTCCTTATTGTGATCAACTTGCATTTGTAGCAATTATTCTGGATATCACTGAACGCGTTAAAGCCCATGCCAAAATCAAGCAGCTTGCCTATAATGATCCTTTAACCGGCTTACCAAACCGGCGATTATTTCTGGACAGGTTGTCACAAGAAATTTCTGTCGCAAGGCGTCGTCAACATTATTGTGCCGTACTATTTCTGGATCTGGATAATTTTAAAGCACTAAATGATAACTTTGGCCATAGCGCTGGCGATATGTTACTCGAACAAATGGCCGGGCGTATGTCTGAACTACTTCGTAAGGAGGATACGGTTGCCAGACATGGGGGTGATGAGTTTGTTTTATTGTTGAAAGAACTCGGCAATGACCCTGATGCGGCTATTGAGCAGGCGCATATTGTCGCCAAAAAAATCCAAGATGCTCTTTCTTTACCTTATCTAATCGAAGGTCATCAACATTTTATCGGCGCCAGCATTGGAATCAGTTTGTTTCCAGAAAGTAATGATTCCACTGACAGCATTCTTAAACGGGCGGATATTGCCATGTACAAAGCCAAAGAAAATGGCCGAAAAGGTATCTGTTTTTTTCGAAACCCCGTTGTTCCAGAATCTATCGATTTTCTGAGTTGAGCAAAAGAGATCTATACTTCGCGCGGTCACGACTGCGGATTTCTAACAACTGAGTTTTTGCCGATAGCTGCGTTACTAAAACAGTTGCGTGCTTGAGTGCCTTGCTCTCGACAAAAATCAGTGCACTATAAATTCCGCATCCGTGGCCGCGCGAAGTATAGATTCAAATTCCTTATTACGACAGAATGTGTAAATTTTCAGATCGTATCTATACTTAAATACCATAACAAACAACGGTAACTAACATGGCAGGTATTTTAGAAGGTGTAGATCAGCGAACCCAGCTTGCAGGGCATAATCGCTTTGAATTATTATTGTTTAAACTCGCTGCTAAACAACTTTTTGGCATTAATGTTTTTAAGGTTCAAGAGGTTATCCAGTGTCCTCCTTTGACACAAATTCCAAAAGCACATTCTGTTGTTTGCGGTGTAGCACATTTGCGGGGTAGAACCATTCCAGTGCTGGATCTGTCGTTAGCAATTGGCCTGTCAGAGCTTAAAAGGGATGGCAGCAATTTTGTCATCGTGACTGAATACAACCGTACTGTTCAGGGTTTTATGGTTGAAAAAGTGGACAGGATTATTAATATCGGTTGGTCCACTGTCAAAGCGCCTCCAAAAGGTGCGGGAAGTGAAGGCTATTTAACCGCAGTTACCGAAGTGGATGATCAGTTGGTTGAAGTCATTGATGTCGAAAAAGTGATGAAGGAAGTGATTGGCGGTCAGGAAGATGTGTCAGAAGGGTTAATTGAAGAACAGGTGATTGCCAAGCAAGATCAAATATTAGTGGTCGATGATTCCTCAGTCGCTCGTAATCAAATCAAGCGGGTTTTGGAGCAAATGGGCGCTACGGTTACAACATTTAAGGATGGGCAGGAGGCTTGGAATCACTTAACAGAACTTTTGGAAGAAGGTATGGATGTACCCAGTCACTATACAATGATTATTTCTGATGTTGAAATGCCAGTGATGGATGGCTATACATTGGCGAGTAAAATAAAAAAAGATCCACGCTTAAGCGCTGTTTATCTGATTCTACATACTTCATTAAGTGGGGTTTTTAATACCGATATGGTTCAAAAAGTCGGGGCAAATCAGTTTCTTCCAAAGTTTTCCCCGGATGAATTAGCCCAGGCAGTTCAGGACAGAATGAAAGCTTTTCATGGGCAATAAACTAACATTGAGGTTTTCAATGTGACTTCTGAGGAATATCATGTTTTCCAGGAGTTTTTAAAGCAAAGCTGCGGTATTGTTTTAGGCCCAGAAAAACAATACCTGGTAAGAAGTCGATTAACACCCGTTTTAAAAGAATTTCATCTTAAATCTTTCAAAGATTTATTGCGGTTATTGAATAAACCCAGCATCCAATCAAAACGATTGATGATTCGGGTGATCGATGCCATGACAACCAATGAGACTTCTTGGTTTCGTGAAAAAGCACATTTTTTGGAGCTAGAAGAAGCAATTCTTCCTAGATTAATAACTAATCAATCCAGAAAGTTAAGAGTCTGGTCAGCCGCTTGTTCTACTGGACAGGAAGCCTATTCATTAAGTATTTGCATCGATCAATTTTTGAAACAACAGCCATCAGCGATCACTCAAGATATAGATATTATTGGAACGGATATTTCTGAGAACGCTATTAAAGTTGCGAAACAAGCGGAATATCCAGAGATGGCAATAACTCGGGGATTGGGAAAAGCTGCCAGGGCAGGTTTTTTTGATCAAATTCATGGTGGGTATAAATTAAAAACTGAAATTTCAAACAGAGCAAGATTTCAGCAATTCAATTTGTTAAAACCAATGACCGTGTTAGGTCAATTCGACATTATTTTTTGCCGAAATGTGTTTATTTATTTTTCAGAACAGATAAAAAAGGATATCTTGCGGAGAATGGCCGAAATTTTAAAACCGAAAGGAGTATTGTTTCTCGGTCGAACTGAAGCAATGCCCTCAGATTTGAAGGCTTTTCAAGTTATTGATGGCCATCATTGTCAGTATTACCAAAAAACCGATTAGTTAAGGAACGAAAATGAAATAACTTGGACAACTGGCTGTCTTTTTATCCGTCTTCTGCGTTGTAAAAATAGTTACATAGCTGGCTATGCGTCTATTTCTATGCCTTGAATGTGAATAAAATACGGCGCCAGTTGTCAAACTTATTCCGGGATGGTTCCTAAAAGGTGTTTTTTTGACACCTCCTCAAAGTACTGTTGAAAGTTATTGTAGAGCGGTAAATTTTTGCCACTTCTGTGTGATGTAATCGACATTTCTCAGCTCTCCATAACATCAATTTCTTTCTAAATTTATTTAACTCTTTGTTTTTTATTGTTTAAATCTATTGGCATAAGTTCTGCTTAAGTTTTATTAACTAAAACCAGCAAGCACATTATTATGGCAATTAATTTTGACAAAGCCCTTGGGCTTCATCCTCAAGCATTAATGTTACGTGAGAAACGAGCAGAGGTATTGGCATCTAATCTGGCCAATGCGGATACTCCAGGATATAAGGCGCGTGATATGGATTTTCAAGCAATATTAAAACAGCAATCCCAGACTAATTCCGGAATTTTGGAAACGACCCATAGCGGCCATTTGTTGCCGGATCAATATCAATTGAGTGGCGAATTATTGTATCGAACGCCACAACAGGCCTCTTTGGACGGAAATACTGTTGAGGATCAGATTGAACAAGCTAAATACGGAGAAAACGCAGTGCAATATCAAGCCAGTTTACGCTTTATCAACGGCCGTTTTTCAGGTTTGTTGAGCGCAATCAAAGGAGAATAATTCATGTCGTCATTTAATATTTTTAATATCGCTGGCAGTGGTATGAATGCTCAAAATTTAAGATTAAATTTGATAGCCAGTAATATTTCGAATGCTAATTCAGTCAGTAGCAGTATTGATGAGACCTATAAATCAAGACAACCGGTTTTTGCCGCGCAGTTGAAAGATATCATTGATCAAAAAAATAAAACCAGTGGTGTCGATATTCTGGGCGTTGTAGAAAGTCAGGCGCCTCCGGTGATGGAATATTCACCAAATCATCCAATGGCAAATGAACAAGGCTACATTTTCAAACCCAATGTTAATACCGTTGAAGAAATGGCCAACATGATGTCTGCATCTCGTTCTTATCAAAATAACGTTGAGGTATTGAATACCGCTAAGGAGCTGATGATGCAAACCTTGAGAATGGGACAATAGGAACAGTTATGGCAACAGATTTAATTAATTCATTAGAAGGACTGGGGTTGAAAACCACTGCCACAGAAGCGGCCAAACCAAAAAAAAATGATATGGGACAGGCCGATTTTCTGAAATTGATGACCACACAGTTAACTCATCAAAATCCAATGAAACCAATGGAAAATGGTGAATTTTTATCTCAGATGGCTCAGTTTGGTACGGTTTCCGGAATTCAGGATTTACAGACTTCTTTCAAGGATTTTGCGTCCTCAATCAGTTCTGATCAGGCTTTACAAGCTGCCAGCTTGGTTGGCAGAAATGTTTCTGCATTGACAGACAAAGGATTGCTTGGAGCGGGAGGGGAAATAAAAGGGGCGTTTGAATTACCTTCCAGTTCACCGACTGTGAGTGTCAAGATTTTAGATCCATACACGGGTGAAGTGATTAGAAATATGGATATGGGCGGGCATGCGAAAGGTAGAATTCCTTTTACCTGGGATGGTTTGAACGAAAATGGTGAAATGGCCAACCCCGGAGTTTACAAAATTCAGGTTGAAGCCCAAATTGATGGAAATAATACAGTTTTACCCACGGAAATTAATTCCCGTGTTGACAGTGTATCCATGGGTAGTGGCCAACAAGGCTTGCAAATTAACCTTTCAGGTGTTGGCAAGGTTAAATTTAACGATATTAAACAAATTTCTTAACTGGAGAGAATAACATGGCATTTACAACAGCGCTAAGTGGTCTTAATGCAGCGTCAAATAATTTAGCAGTTACCGGTAATAATATTGCCAACGCCAATACGGTGGGATTTAAAAGATCCCGTTCTGAATTTGCCGATGTCTATGCTTCCAGCATTGGTGGTGTCAGTAGTACTACTCCGGGGGCGGGTGTCAGAGTGACGAATGTTGCGCAACTATTTAATCAGGGGAATTTGCAGTTTACTGAAAATAGTCTGGATATTGCTATTAGTGGCGAGGGTTTTTTTACTTTAGCGGCAGCACCGAATGACCAAAACAATATTAGTTACTCACGTTCAGGTGAGTTCAAATTAAATAAAGAGGGTTATGTTGTTAATAACCAAGGTAAAGCACTTCTGGTATATAAGCCGAATGGTACACAAATTTCGGATGGTTTCAGTACTGGCGTAACCCAGCCCATTCAGATCAGTTCGATCCAGGGTTTGCCTGCAGCGACTGAAAAGGTGGAAATGAAAGTTAATCTTGATGCCAGTGAACCAGTGATAACTTTACCTTTTGATAAAGATGACCAGAATACCTATAACACTCAGACTTCTGCAACGTTGTATGATTCTTTTGGTACATCTCATACCTTGACCACTTATTTTGTTCAGCAAGGTGTGGTCGGCGGAAATCCAACATGGCGCGCTTATCATTCCATTGATGGCGATGCTGTGCCATTACAAAACGGCGATGCATACGGAGAGCTGGTTTTTGATGCTGATGGGCAGTTACAAACACCAGCTGACGGCGTTTTTGATTTATCTGATTACGCTATTCTTCCAGCTACAGGAGCGAAAGACCTGACGATCAATCAAATGAATTATTTTGGTTCCACTCAGGTAAAGGAAAAATTTAGTGTCAATGAGCTGACTCAAGATGGTTTGCCTGCCGGGAGGTTAACCGGGATGGATATTGATGACGAAGGGATAATTTTTGCCCGCTTCAGTAATGGCGGTTCGACAACGCTGGGTAAAATCGCCTTAACACGTTTTCCTAACCCTAATGGCTTGTCGAAAATGGGTGATACAACTTGGGGGCAAAGTGCCAATTCAGGAGAACCGATACCAGGTGAAGCAGGAGCCAATAATTTCGGGATTATTCAATCCGGCGCTCTGGAAGGGTCCAATGTTGATTTGGCTGCACAGTTAGTGAATTTGATTGTTGCCCAGCAAGCCTATCAGGCCAATGCGGAAACAATCACAACTGAAAATACCATTATTCAGACCATTCTGAATATCTAAATAAAGGAGTAAGGCCATGGATCGCAGTCTTTATATTGCCATGAGCGGGGCCAAGCAAACTTTGCTGGCCCAGTCGAATAATGCCAATAATCTGGCGAATAGTCAAACCACGGGTTTCAAGTCTGATTTTGAGCAATTTCGCAGCATGCCGGTATTTGGGCCGGGTTTTCCATCCCGGGTTTATGCGATGACTGAAAGGCCGGGTGTCGATTTGTCACCCGGAGTTCTTCAATCAACCGGACGCGAATTAGATGTCGCTGTGAATGGTGATGGCTGGATTGTAGTCCAAGGTAAGGACGGACAGGAAGCATACACTCGGGCGGGTGATTTGCGTATTTCTCCGGAAGGAATATTGCAAACCGGAGCCGGCCTTCAAATTCTTGGCGATGACGGTCCGTTAGCAATCCCGGAGGCTGCAAAAGTAGAAATCGGTCGGGATGGCAGTATCAGTATTATTCCTTTGGGCGATAATGCCTCAACTTTAGTGGGAGTGGGGCGGATCAAGTTGGTTAACCCCAATCCTGAAGATTTGGAAAAGCTGAATGACGGATTGCTGACACTGAAGCCGGGTACTCCGGCATTAGAAGCTGATGCCAATGTTGTATTGGTACAGGGAGCATTGGAAAGCAGTAATGTTAATGCAATTTCCGCAATGGTTGAAATGATTGAGCTGTCCAGAAACTTTGAGTTACAGGTTAAAGTGATGAAACAAGCCGATGAAAATAGCGGTGTGTCGGCAAAACTAATGCAGCTGGCATAGTCAGTGCTTGATTTAATCTAAATCATCAAGTGTCAAAAATCGGGAGATCAATATGACAGAACGAGCATTATGGGTAGCAAAAACCGGATTGGACGCCCAGCAAACCAGAATGGCGGTTATATCCAATAACCTTGCTAACGTGAATACCACGGGGTTCAAGAAAGGCAGAGCTATATTTGAGGATTTGCTTTACCAGAATGTCAGGCAGGTTGGTGCGCAGTCTTCACAAGATACTGAGTTGCCAACCGGCTTGCAATTAGGCTCTGGGGTAAGAGTAGTTGCTACTGAAAAATTGCACAAACAGGGCAATCTTTTACAGACTGAAAATCCGCTGGATGTGGCAATCAGCGGTAAAGGTTTTCTGCAAATTTTAATGCCTAATGGCGATATTAATTACACCCGCGATGGGTCATTAAAATTAAATGCAGAAGGCCAGCTTGTGACTTCAGGCGGGTTAACATTGGAGCCGGCAATTGTTGTGCCACCTGATGCCATCAGCATCACAATAGGCAGGGACGGGGTGGTTTCTGCTTTACAACCTGGTAATCCAGAGGCTGTTCAGTTAGGGCAGATAGAACTTGCTGATTTTATTAACCCGGCAGGTTTGGATCCTTTAGGTGAAAACTTGTTTCGTGAATCGGTAGCCAGTGGTGCCCCTAACGTGGGTATTCCAGGAGCCAATGAATTTGGATCAATTTTTCAGGGTTCATTAGAGACTTCCAATGTCAATGTAGTTGAAGAGCTGGTTAATATGATTGAAACCCAGAGAGCTTATGAAATGAATTCAAAGGCAATTTCTACCACCGATCAAATGTTGTCTTTTATAACCCAGCAGCTTTAATTAAGTTAATGCGAAAATTAACAGCAGTTTTTTCGATTTTGACAGCTTTGTTTTTGGGAGGGTGTGAAACCTTGCCAAAATCAGATCCGGCTTTTGCGCCGGTACCGCCGCCAGAACGACCCAAGCCAACTTATAATACCGGTTCGATTTTTATGTCAGGCTATGATATTCGTTTATTTGAGGATCAAATTGCCCGCCGGGTTGGTGATGTTTTAACGGTTCGATTGAATGAAAGAACCCAGGCGAAAAAAGATGCCGATATTGAAGTCAGCAAAAATACCGATATTACTGTTGAAGCGCCGACTTTATGGGGAGTGGCGTCACAAACTATTCTCGGTAACAGTATGGAAACCCGGGTTAAAGCCAACCGGAAATCTGATGGGGCCGGGAAGGCAAATCAAAGTAATACCTTTACGGGTGATATTTCGGTAACTGTATATCGGGTTTTGGCCAATGGTAATTTAATGGTTCGGGGCGAAAAGAGAATGACCTTGAATCAAGGCAGTGAATATGTCCGAATTTCCGGTATCGTAAGGCCTATCGATATTGGCGCGGATAATGTTGTATTGTCCAATAAAGTTGCCAATGCCACGATCATGTATACCGGCGATGGTGCAGTGGCGGACGCCAGTAAGCTAGGCTGGTTTAATCGAATTCTGAACCATTGGCTGTTTCCTTTCTGATGATGAATTTAAGAAGTTTCAGCATCGTTGTTTTGTTCTTGGCCATCAGTTTTTCCGCTCAGGCTGAAAGAATCAAGGATATTGCCAGTATTTATGGCGTTCGTTCCAATCAGCTGGTTGGTTATGGTTTGGTTGTTGGCTTGAATAAAAGTGGCGATAAAACCAAATTTACTGGACAATCATTACGGTCAATGATGGCTCGGTTAGGCATTAATTTGCCGCCTGGCATTGATCCAAAATCAAAAAATATTGCTGCTGTGGCAGTTCATGCTGATTTACCGCCATTTTCCAAACCAGGTCAAACGATTGATGTCACCGTCTCATCCATTGGCGATGCAAAAAGTCTGCGAGGTGGTTCGCTGTTGATGACGCCTTTGAAAGGAGCCGATGGGCAAATTTATGCGATTGCTCAAGGGAATTTGGTTGTTGGTGGTTTAAGCGCCTCAGGTGCCGATGGTTCCAGTTTGACGGTTAATAATCCATCAGTGGGACGAATTGCCGGTGGCGCGACAGTCGAAAGAAGTGTGCCATCACCATTTTCCCAGCATAATGAATTAATTTTTAATTTACACAGCCCGGATTTTACAACGGCCAACAGAATGGCTGAGGCTATTAATCGTATCTTGGGGGCAAATGCTGCTAATGCGATTGATGCGACTTCAGTTAGAGTCGGTGCGCCTCGTGATGTTTCCCAACGTGTTACGTTCGTCTCAATGATAGAAAACATCAATGTTTCACCTGATGATGCGCCTGCAAGAATCATTGTCAATTCCAGAACCGGAACGGTAGTGATTAACAACAAAGTCAGAGTTCAGCCGGTCGCTGTTTCTCATGGTAGTTTAACGGTGACTATTTCCGAGAATCCGCAGGTCAGTCAACCAAACGTGCTGGCAGATGGTGCGACTGTTGTAACACCGCAATCCGATATCAAGGTCGAGGAAGAAAAACCCCATATGTTTGTTTTTAATCCCGGTGTAGATCTTAATGAAATTGTTGATGCGGTCAATCGTGTCGGGGCTGCGCCCAGTGATCTGGTTGCTATTTTGGAAGCTTTAAAGGCAGCAGGGGCGCTTCGGGCAGAATTGATTATTATTTAGCGGGAAATGGCAATGAATATTAATCATGCGGATGTTTATACAGATTTTAACGGGCTGGCAAAATTAAAGACAGAAGCTAAGAAAGATTCTCAGGAAGCGTTAAAAGAAGTCGCTAAGCAATTTGAATCTATTTTTATAAATCTGGCTTTAAAGAGTATGCGTGATGCGAAATTGTCCGATGGCATTCTGGATAGTGATCAAAGCCAGTTTTTTCAGGAAATGTACGATCAGCAGTTATCTGTTCACCTTTCAGGTGATCCTGGTATTGGACTGGCTGATTTAATTGTCAGGCAGTTAAGTAAAGGCGGCAAGGACGTAGATTTACAAGGAACAGATTTAAATGCTTATCGAAGTAATTATGTCAAGTCACAAAATGGCAAAAGCGACTTGGTAAAATCGATCACAGAATTAAAGTCTGAAACGGCTGTGCCGATTACCTCAGTAGCACAATTTGTTAAGCAACTTTGGCCTTATGCCCAACAAGCTGCTAGTGAAATTGGAGTAGAGCCTAAAGTATTAATGGCTCAGGCGGCTTTAGAAACTGGTTGGGGCAAGTTTGTTATTAACAAGTCTGACGGGCAAAGTAGTTTTAACTTATTCAATATCAAAGCTGATAAAGCATGGCAAGGTGAAAAAACCATTGAAACAACGCTGGAATTTGAGCAAGGCATAGGCAAAAAAGTGCAAGCTGGTTTTAGAGTTTATGACTCTTTTCAGCAAAGCTTCCAGGATTATGTACAATTTCTTAAAAATAATCCTCGCTATCGTGATGCTTTAAAACAGACTGAAAATCCTGAATCTTATGTGAAAGCTTTGCAGCAGGCAGGCTATGCGACTGATCCGGAATATGCTGAAAAAATTATGCGGCTTTATCATGATAAAGCTTTAGAAAAATATCAGCCAACAGAGATACTAGCGAGTAATGAAGATGGAGAATAAGCTATGACAATAGGAATTTTGGGTACCGCAGTTTCTGGATTAAAGGCTTTCCAACGGTCACTAGAAACGACTAGTAATAATATCTCCAATGTAAATACTGAGGGTTACAGTCGGCAAAGGGTAGAATTGGCAACCAAGCCATCACAGTATACTGGCTCTGGGTATGTGGGCAACGGGGTTAATGTTGCCAATATAACCCGAAGTTATGATCAGTTTGTGACCAATCAAGTGCGATCCAGTCTGGCAACATTTGGGGAAATGAATGAATTTCACAAGTTGGCTTCGCAAGTCGATAATATTTTGGCCGATGAAACCACGGGAATGGCGCCGGCGATAAAATCTTTTTTTAATGCCGCTAATGATGTTGCTAGTGATCCCGCTTCTGTTCCTGCTCGTCAGGTATTAATATCAGAAGCCAACCTGGTTAGTGAGCAATTCAAAAGTATTAATGCCCGGTTTTCTGAAATCAGGGAAGGCGTTAATAAAAGTCTGTCGTTAACAGTCAAGGATATCAATACCCTGGCAACAGGAATTGCTGATTTGAATAAACGTATTGTTGCTGATATTGGTCGCACATCGGGGAAACAATTGCCCAATAACTTGATGGACGAAAGAGATGTATTGATTGCCAAAGTGGCAGAAAAGGTTGATGTTTCTATTGTGCCCCAGTCGGATGGCTCACTGAGTGTATTTATTGGAAAAGGGCAGCCTTTGGTTTTGTCGGATACGACCACTACTTTATCCTTGGCTGGATCAGAAAAAGATCCTGCTTATTTGAATATTTTTATTGATGGTCAAAATGCTAGTCGGGAAATTACCGGTGGCGAATTGAAAGGAATGCTCAGATTTCGTGATGAAGTGTTGGATCCAGCGCAGCAGCAACTTGGTTTAGTTGCGGCAGGTTTGGCAGTCGAATTTAATACTGTACATAAAACCGGTTTTGATCTGGATGGAAATGCAGGAGTGGATTTATTCAGCTTTGGTGCTACGCCAATAGAAACTAGGAAACTGGGAACTGCGGCAGGTGCAGTCACAGCAAATTATCAAGCATCGGTCGCAGCCTTAAGCGCCAGTGATTATCAGCTCGATTACAATGGTACGGATTATACGTTAACCCGATTATCAGACAATTCAACAACCACGTTTACGGCAGGTGGTACGACGACCATAGCTGCCCCGGGTTTTGATATTGCAACAAGCGGTATGGTAGCGGGTTCCAGTTTTTTTATTCGACCAACTTTTAATGCTGCAAAAAATACTGACGTAGTTATTAGTGATCCCAGAAAAATAGCTGCTTCTGAAACTGCAACAACGATTCCAGGTGATAATAAAGTTGCCTTGAAATTTGCTGGTTTGGAAAGCCAGACGGTTCTAAATTCAGGAACAGACACGATTACTGACACTTATGGCCAATTGATTTCTGATGTCGGATCTTTAACTTATTCTGCCAAGGTCGGTAGATCTGCTCAGGAAACCTTGCTGAATCAGGCGCAGGAAGCTAGAGAGAATGTTGCCGGAGTAAATCTGGATGAAGAAGCGGCAAATCTGATCAAATTTCAAAATTCATATCAGGCTGCTGCACAGGCTGTTGCTGTAGCCAGTTCACTGTTTGATACCTTAATTGGGGCGGTAAGATAATATGCGAGTTTCTACTTCCTGGGTACAGCAATCGGGTACTAGTGCATTATTAAAGCAGCAAGCAACACTGAATCAGACTCAATTGAAATTAGGTTCAGGTAAAAAAATTCTGAGTCCATCGGAAGACCCCAGGGCCGCAGTTAAGATTGTTGATTTTAAAGAGAAAATAAAGCAGACTGAGCAATTCCAGGAAAATATAAATACTGCACGACAACGATTGTCTTTGGAAGAAACGACTATCCAAAATATTATTGAAAGTGTTCATCGGGTTAAGGAATTGGGTGTGCAAGGGATGAATGATGTTAATTCACTGAATAACAGGAAGGCGATTGCCGCCGAACTGGATCAATTAAACCAGCAAATACTCAGTATGGCGAATACCAAAAATTCCAATGGGGAATACTTGTTTGCCGGATTTTTGAGTGACCAGATCCCTTTTGTCGAACAGACGCCAGCAACGACTCCGGCAACCTTCAATTATGCAGGCGATGGAAGTCAAAGGCAGATACAAATCGGTCCTGACCGAACTATTGCTGATGGTAATCCCGGTGAGGACGTTTTTGGTACTTCAGGGACGGATAGTTTGTTTGAAATTATTGATGAGTTGTCTGCCGGAATGAAAAGTAATAATCCGCCTTTATCGGCGCTGGATAAATTAGATACTTCTTTAGAGAAAGTTTTGTCAGTTCAGGCGACCATTGGCGCAAGATTACATGCAATGGATCGGCAACAAAATCTGAATGAAGATACTATTTTAAATATGAAAACCGTGCTATCCGAAACAGAAGATCTGGATTATGCAGAAGCAATCAGTAAATTTAATTTACAAAATGTCGCTTTGCAAGCTGCACAGCAGGCTTATACAAAAGTGCAAGGCTTGTCGTTGTTTAATTATCTGTGAGGACTTTGCCTATTGATTGCCGGTGTTCAACAGATCAGCAATGTGGCTTAGTTTTCTCCCCAAATCAAGAACTAATTGTTGCTGTTTTGAATCAATTAGCAAGCCATCATCAGAAAAAGCCTTGATCGCTTGGGGAATAGCAATTTGGTCGGGAATAACGGTGACACCAATATTAGACAACAGCATTCTCAAAAAAACCAAGCCACGTATTCCGCCCAGTGCTCCAGGGGAGGTTGCCATGATGGCGGCAATTTTACCTTTATAAGCAACCAGTGGTGTTTCATCTTCAGATTCTGCCCGGGATGCCCAATCAATGACGTTTTTTAACAGAGGGCTGAAGGCACTGTTATATTCAGGAGATGCAATTAAAAAAGCATCATGTTGTATCAGCATATTTTTGAATTCTCGGGCTTTATCTGGCATTCCCTGTTCAGATTCCAGATCTTGATTGAAGATTGGCATCGGATAATCTGCTAGATCTACAAAAGTAATTTCCGCGCCAGAGTTTTTTGCGCCGGAAGCAGCAATTTTTACAAGTTTTTTATTGAATGAGTGTTTTCTGCTGCTGCCAGCAAAAGCAAGAATTTTTGACATAGCTTTCTCCTAGTGGTGTAGTGGGTAGTCTATTCTGCCCACGCGTTTATCGCAAAGCTTTTACCGGTTCTAGGTAAAATCCACATTTGATATAGAGAAACAAACCAAGTAATTGCTGAGCATAAACTATAGCCAACTCCGGATAAAATTGTCAGCCATGCAAAGTTAGGTGACATTTTGGTTAGCCACCAGGAAAAAACATCAATAATCAGGAAAAGAAAAGGCATAAAAATGATAGTAATTTTTAACCATGTCTTAATTTTTACGGCAAGACTAAAAATCAGTCCATTGAAAAAAAAGATGAATGAGATGGCAAAAATATGGATATGAGAAATTCGTGTCAAGGTAGTGGTCGAAGCGCCTTTATTCGTCGTAGCAACCTTTTTGACATTTTCGTAGCGAGTGAAATCAGGCAAACCTGGAATGACGCTGTGGCATGAAATACAATTGCTATAAAAAATATCTTTAATTTTTGTTTGCCATTGATTTTTGGGGGCACCGGCCCGAACCCATTTGATGATTTCCAGCTTATCAGCTTCTGATGCTTTGTCCCGCATTGAGCCATTGAGTTTGGTTTCAATCTTGCTATTTGCCGGATCACCATGATAACTGTATACGATGTCATCAACTGATAATCCCAGTTTACCATCAGCCATGCCATGTGTGGTAAGAATTTGAGCGCTGGCTAATATGGCTCCAAGTCCAACTGCTAATAAGTAGCCACTGAAAAGACTTTTAATTGTGTTATTCAAGCTAGGTAGATTTAACCAGCTTAGATCAGTTTTTTGTTTGTCGTTGCTCATGATTTTCTAAATTGAATGCGTGAATTGTTTTATTATTGCAAATACCTGAGAATATTAGTCAAGTATAATAACCGGGGATTTTCAAAAATTCAGGGAATTAAAGAAATTTTTTGTTTAGGATGAGAATGCAAAAATATGGCTCGTAGTAAGAGTAGCCATCAATGGCTCCAGGAACATTTTAGGGATGAGTTTGTCAAAAAAGCTCATGAACAAGGATGGCGATCGCGTGCCGTTTTTAAGCTTCAGGAAATTCAGGAAAAAGACCGGTTGATAAAACCGGGTATGAATATTCTTGATTTAGGCGCAGCGCCTGGAGGGTGGTCTCAGTATGCGCGAAAATTAATTGGGGCTAATGATAAGGTTTTTGCTCTGGATATCTTGCCAATAGAACCCTTAGAGGGAGTTGAGTTTATTCAGGGTGATTTTAGGGAAGATGAGATCTTAACTCGAATAATTGAGCGATTAGGTGATCGAACAATAAATCTGGTTTTGTCCGATATGGCGCCAAATATCACAGGAAATAAAGCCATAGATCAGCCCGGTTCGATGTATTTGGCCGAATTGGCTTTGGATATGGCCAGGCAGGTACTTGAACGTAATGGAAATTTCCTTGTCAAACTATTTCAAGGGCAAGGGAGTGATGATTTTTTGGGAGAGGTGCGTAGAAATTTTTCTAAGGTATTGATTAGAAAGCCGAAGGCGTCTCGATCAAGAAGTAACGAAGTGTATGTTTTAGCTAAGGGATTTAAATAGCGAGAAACAATCTAACTATGCTAAATTTATAAGTAAAGCCTAGTTTATAACACAAAACAGGTAAAATTGCCGGTCAGGTTTAGTATTTCCTGATACAATTTTACAAGTATTTAAAAAAATGACCGTTCCGGTCGGGAGCGAATAGCTTGAACGATATGGTAAAAAACATAATTCTCTGGGTAGTTATTGCCGTTGTACTAATGTCTTTATTTAATAGCTTTGGTACGCGAGGTGGTAGACCAGATTCAACAATATCTTATACGCAATTTATTGATTCAGTAAAAGCGGGGCAGATTCAACAGGTTATCATTGATGACAAGGTCATCAAAGGTAAAACGCAAGGTGGAGAGCGTTTTAAAACTTACGCCCCTGATGACCCTCATTTGGTTGATGATTTATTAGCAAATGGCGTTGATATCAAAGCAAGGGAGCCTGAACAGCAATCAATGTTCATGCAAATCTTTATTTCCTGGTTTCCAATGCTGTTACTGATCGGCGTATGGGTGTTTTTCATGCGGCAAATGCAAGGTGGTGGTGCAAGTGGTCGAGGCGGAGCCATGGGTTTTGGCAAAAGCAAAGCTAAATTGCTAGAAGAAGACCAGATTAAAGTCACTTTTGCTGATGTGGCAGGTGTGGAAGAGGCCAAGGAAGAAGTGGAAGAAATGGTAGATTTTCTTAAAGATCCAGCCAAATATCAGAAGCTTGGCGGTAAAATTCCGCGTGGCGCACTAATGGTGGGTCCGCCTGGAACAGGTAAAACATTATTGGCGCGTGCGATTGCAGGTGAGGCCAAAGTGCCTTTTTTCTCGATTTCTGGTTCTGATTTCGTTGAAATGTTCGTCGGTGTTGGAGCCTCAAGAGTTCGTGATATGTTTGAGCAAGCCAAAAAACATGCGCCATGCATTATCTTTATTGATGAAATTGATGCTGTTGGACGCCAGCGTGGCGCTGGTTTAGGCGGCGGCCATGATGAGCGGGAGCAGACTCTGAATCAGTTGTTGGTTGAGATGGATGGTTTTGAAGGTAATGAAGGCATTATTGTAATTGCCGCAACCAACCGTCCCGATGTTTTGGATAAAGCATTATTACGTCCAGGCCGATTTGATCGGCAGGTGACAGTTGGTCTTCCTGATATTCGAGGTCGTGAGCAGATTTTGAAGGTGCATTTAAAGAAAGTACCTACAGATGATGATGTGATAATAAAGTATATTGCCCAAGGAACGCCTGGTTTTTCAGGTGCCGATTTGGCTAACCTGGTTAATGAGGCGGCACTGTTTGCAGCCAGAAATGATAAGCGTATGGTAACCATGGCGCACCTCGAAAAAGCAAAGGATAAATTGATCATGGGCGCTGAACGTCGCTCAATGGTCATGAGTGAAAAGGAAAAGAAAATGACCGCATATCACGAAGCGGGTCATGCCATAGTTGGTAGATTGGTTCCTGATCACGATCCTGTTTACAAGGTCAGTATTATGCCTCGTGGACGAGCGCTGGGTGTCACTATGTTTTTACCCGAAAAGGACGAATACAGTGCCAGTAAACGCAAGTTGGATAGCATGATTTCAAGTTTGTATGGTGGTCGAATTGCTGAAAATATGATTTTCGGATGGGAAGAAGTCAGCACAGGTGCTTCAAACGATATTGAAAGAGCTACTGAGTTAGCTAGAAATATGGTAACGAAATGGGGTTTATCGCAACGCCTTGGTCCATTAGCCTATAGTGAAGAAGAAGGTGAGGTGTTCCTTGGCCGCTCGGTAACTCAGCATAAATCAGTAGCTGAAGAAACTGCTCATACGATTGATGAAGAAATTCGGTCAATTATCGATAGAAATTATGAGCGGGCCGAAAAAATCTTGAAAGACAATGAGGATATTCTGCATGCAATGGCTGATGCTTTGATGAAATATGAAACCATTGATAAATATCAAATTGATGATTTAATGGCTCGTAAGCCTGTCAGGGAGCCGCAGGGTTGGGATGATACACCGCAGCCTCCTAAAGGTGGTGAAGGTGTTGAGGTTCATGTTGAAGAAAAGGATAAAAAGTCTGGCCCTTCAATTGATGGGGCAGCCGAACAACATTAGTATTGTTCAATTAAAGATAAAAAGGAGAGTCATGTAAATGTCTCTCCTTTTTTTTGTTATCTAATACTATATTTAACTGGATATATCTTTATAAACAGGGTAATAAAAAATGACAAAAAAATATTTTGGTACTGATGGTATTCGTGGCAAGGTAGGGGATTATCCAATCACTGCTGATTTTCTTTTGAAGTTAGGGTGGGCTACTGGAAGGGTGTTTGCCGAAGAAGGGCATGGATTTGTATTAGTTGGTAAAGATACCCGTATTTCTGGGTATATGTTTGAATCTGCACTTGAAGCCGGTTTGGCGTCAGCAGGAGTTGATACGCATTTGCTTGGGCCAATGCCAACTCCGGGGATTGCATATTTAACACGTACTCTCAGGGCTAAAGCGGGGATCGTTATCAGTGCCTCACATAATCCATATTACGATAATGGCATTAAGTTTTTTTCTGTGCAAGGTGCAAAATTACCGGATGAACTGGAACATAAGATAGAAAAGTACCTCGATATGCCGCTGACGACGGTGCAGTCATCTAAATTAGGGAAAGCGAAAAGACTGGAGGATGCCGCTGGTCGATATATCGAGTTTTGTAAGGCTACAATTCCTTCCTGGTTTGATTTTAAAGGGATGAGGATTGTGGTTGACTGTGCAAATGGCTCGACTTACCACATTGCACCGCATGTTTTTAGCGAAATTGGCGCTGAAGTCATTACGATTGGAGATGAGCCTGATGGTTTGAATATTAATGAAAATTGTGGAGCGACGAGTCTTGATAGGCTGGTGGCGGCGGTATTAGAGTCTCGTGCGGATTTTGGCATTGCTTTGGATGGTGATGGAGACAGGGTAATGATGGTAGATCAAAATGGAGAAATAGTTGATGGTGATGAATTGATTTATATCATTGCTAAATCCAGACAGCAGAGAAATCAAATGACGGGTCCAGTAGTTGGAACCTTAATGAGTAATTTAGGTATGGAACATGCTTTAAAAAAACTGGATATTGAATTGCTTCGTGCCAAAGTAGGCGATCGATATGTCATGGAGCTGTTGTCGAAGCACAGTGGGATACTTGGTGGTGAAAATTCTGGCCATATTATTTGTCTTGATAGAACTACAACGGGAGATGGTATTGTTTCTGCTTTGCAGGTAATGGCGGAAATTCTTTCTACCGAGAAATCATTAGCGGAGTTGAAATCGGATATGGAAAAGTATCCGCAAGTGTTGGTCAATGTTAAAGTAGATAAAAAAGTTGATTTAGATAGTCTAGAGGCAGTTCAAAAAGCAGTAAAAGCAGTTGAAAAACTATTGGGCGATACTGGGCGTGTGCTATTAAGGGCTTCAGGAACGGAGCCGCTAGTGAGAGTGATGGTTGAGGGTGTTGATGAGGATGTTGTCAATAATTGCGCCCATTCTTTAGCAGAAGATGTGCGCAAAGCAATAGCTGCTTGAGTTTTCGGCCATATATTTATAGAATACCCTGTTTTGATTGGAGAGAAGCATGCGTCGGTCACTGGTCGTTGGAAATTGGAAAATGAATGGAACGCTTGCAAGTGCGAAATCACTTGCGGAAGCCATTGTTTCGGGTATCGAAAATACCAATGCAGATATTGCAGTTTGTCCTCCTTTTGTCTATTTACGAGATATAGATCAAATTCTACAGGGTTCACATTTAAAATTTGGTTCCCAAAATGTTGCAGATCAGGAGTCGGGAGCATATACAGGTGAGATTTCAGCGAGTATGTTGAAAGATATCAATTGTACTTATGCTATTGTCGGCCACTCTGAACGTCGTAGTTATTATGGTGACACTAATGAATCTGTAGCAGAGCGATTTTCTCAAGCTTTAAGTCAAGGCATTATTCCTATTCTTTGCGTGGGAGAAACGCTGGAGCAGCGCGAACAAGAAAAAACTTTCCAGGTCGTGGACGCACAGCTGGATGCAGTGATTAATTTAGCAGGTATTGCCAGTTTCGAAAAAGCCGTTATAGCTTATGAGCCGGTATGGGCTATTGGAACGGGAAAAACAGCAAGTGATGAGCAGGCTCAAGAAGTTCATCAATATATTCGGCAACAAATTGCAAAGCGTGATCAGAGTATTGCAGATAAAATCCAAATTTTATATGGGGGCAGTGTTAAGCCCGATAATGCAAAAGGGTTATTCGCCATGGCAGATATAGATGGTGGTTTAATCGGCGGTGCTTCGTTAGATGCCGAGTCTTTTCTAAAGATTTACAATTCAATTTAAACTTCAGTTTTATGTATCAAATTATTATTGTTATCCACGTGCTGGTTGGTTTGGCTGTTATTGCTTTAGTGTTAATGCAGCAAGGACGTGGAGCTGATGCCGGGGCCGCATTCGGAAGCGGTTCAGCCGGGTCAGTTTTTGGAGCCCAAGGCTCAGCTTCTTTTTTGTCCAGGGCAACTGCAATTTTTGCATTCGTTTTTTTCTCAACCAGTTTAGGTTTGGCAGTGTTAGGAGGGCAGCTTGGTGAGGGAAAAACTAAAGATGTCATTATGGATGAGCCGGAAATTGAACAGGTGATTCCTGATATTGATATTCCAGTGATTCCGGATGAAGAGCCAATGCGTGTTCCGTCAATTTCAGAACAGAAATCATTGCAGGAAGATATTTCTGGGCAAAGTTTAGGAGCTGAAAATGCTCAAAGCCCAGGAAAAACAGACGCAGTAAAAAGGCTATTGCCAGAGGGAGCTGAACCTCAAAGACAGGTTGAACCTGAAAAGATTTTACCTGGTTCCTCTGAATAAAAGTAGAATTTGCCGATGTGGTGGAATTGGTAGACACGCTATCTTGAGGGGGTAGTGACGAAAGTCGTGCCGGTTCAAGTCCGGCCATCGGCACCATTTTGAAATTTAGCTGAAAAAGCCAGTTTAATATGCTGGCTTTTTTCATGTTCTTTCCTGCAAGCAAAATTTATGGATTAATTTGGTTGCATTTAAGAGATCAGAAATAGTATGCTCGGGTAAGATCTTATATCATTATTTGTTTTCTTCTTATCTAAGTTATACTATCCGGATAATTTAATAATGGTTATATAATTGAAATTTTAGAACTGGGTCTTAAATCAAAAGACTCCTTTGCAAGTCAATTAAGCCCTACAAACTTATTCTATGGAGTATTAAATGATTAAAACAACGAGCTTGCTATTAGGCTTATTGATGGTTTCTGGCATATGTTTAGCAGAATTAAAGATTGGTTTTGTCAATGTGCCCAAGGTGATGGAGAAAGCTCCCCAAGCTGAAAAAGCAAAAAAGCGATTAGAAAAAGAATTTTCGCCTAGAGATAAACAATTAGTTGCCCAGCAAAAAGAAATCAAAAAATTAGAAGAGAAATTGGCGCGTGATGCATCTGTAATGGGGGAGTCTGAAAGACGAAAACTTGAACGTAAAATTGTCAGTAAAAAGAGAGAAGCTGCCCGTTCACAACAGGAATTCAGTGAAGATTTTAATCTAAGACGAAATGAAGAATTAGGGAAGTTACAGCGTCGAATTTATGAGGCTGTTAAGGCATTAGCCAAAGAAGGCAATTATGACTTGTTATTAACTGATGGTGTAATCCATGCTAGTGATAAAGTTGATGTCACTACTGAGGTTCAAAAGAAATTATCAGCAATGCCTTGAAAAATAAAGTAACTATAAAAATTACAACATTGCCAGAAGGTAGAGCCATTGAAGCTGGATATTTTAGACATACAAGAATTTTTACCGCATCGTTATCCATTTCTTTTAGTTGATAAGGTTGTTGAATGCGAGCCTGGTGTCAGACTGTTAGCGGTAAAAAATGTAACTTACAACGAGCCTTTTTTTCAAGGGCATTTTCCTCATATGCCTGTGTTTCCAGGGGTCTTAATATTGGAAGCGCTCGCGCAAGCAACTGGGTTGTTGGCATCTGAAACTGCACCTGATGAATTAGGCAAGGGAATGACCTATTTTTTAGTTGGCATTGATAAAGCGAAATTTAAACGAACTGTTGGGCCTGGTGATCAGATTATGCTTGAAGCCCGTTTTTTGCGGAGCAAAAGAAATATTTGGGCGTTTGATTGTCGTGCGGAAGTAGACGGCGAATTTGTTGCCAGTGCAGAAATTCGCTGTGCTGCGGTGGTAGATTAGCTTTGATTGATAGTACAGCGATAATTGATCCGGCTGCAGACATAGCTGAAGATGTCACAATTGGTCCTTATACAGTCATCGGTCCGGAAGTTTTAATTAAGTCGGGTTCAGTTATTGGACCTCATGTTGTGATTAAGGGGCCCACGACGATTGGTTATGACAATACCATTTATCAATTTTCTTCTATTGGAGAGAATCCGCAAGACAAGAAATATGCTGATGAAGTGACGCGATTGGAATTAGGTGATAGGAATACCATCCGCGAATATTGCACTATGCATAGAGGGACAAAACAAGATAATAGTCTAACCAAGATTGGCCATGACAATTTGTTTATGGCTTACACTCATGTTGCTCATGATTGTGTTATTGGTAATCATGTCATTATGGCAAATGGCGCTTCATTAGCGGGTCATGTTCATGTTGATGATTTTGCGATATTAGGCGGCTTTACCTTGGTTCATCAATTTACCCAAATTGGTCAATTTAGTTTTTCAGCCATGGGAAGTGCAATAACCCAGGATATTCCGCCTTATGTCATGGTAGGTGGCCGACCGACTAGACCGCATGGTATAAACTCGGTTGGCTTGGAAAGAGACGGGGCGTCGCCTGAAGTGATCCAGCAGGTAAGAAAAGCATACAAAATACTCTACAAAACTAACCTTAGATTGGAAGATGCAATCGAAGAAATCGAAGACATGGCGGGCGATTGCAATGAACTTTCAAATATGGTTAGTTTTCTACGAAATGTTACCCGAGGTATTCTGCGTTAATTTTTTCTAAGTGGCTATTGGATTATGTGCAGGGCTTGATGAGGTAGGTCGAGGTTGTCTTGTTGGTCCGGTTGTGGCTGCTGCAGTTATTTTGGAGCCATCGAATAAAATCGAGGGTTTGACGGATTCAAAAAAATTAACACCAAAGCAACGCGAACAACTTTCAGTTCAGATTAAGAAAAATGCAATCGCTTGGGCAATTGGTAGGGCAGATGCCTCTGAAATTGATAAAATTAATATCTTGAATGCTTCTCTATTAGCAATGGCTCGTGCATTTTCAATGTTGTCAGTCAGACCTGAGTATGTTCGAGTTGATGGCACGTTTTTTCCTGAAATTGATTGTAAGGGCGAGGCTGTCATTCAAGGAGATAGCAAGTTTGCAGAAATTTCAGCTGCTTCGATTATAGCCAAGGTTTCACGGGATAATGAAATGGAAGCTTTGGATCAGTTTTATCAAGGATACTGTTTTTCACAGCATAAAGGTTATGCGACCAAATTGCATTTGAAAAAACTTACAGAACTTGGGTTAACGCGGCAACATCGAAAATCTTTTTCGCCAGTAAAAAAGATTTTTTCGGAAAAAAAGGATAATCCAATTTTCAGCAATAGTGTTGCGTCATAATTTTATTGTGTTGAGCGGTGGAATGTCCTTGGTAAGATATTCCGCAATGGCTTTATTACTCTATCCAATCATGGAGTCAAACTCATTTTGTCTCTATTCGGAATTATCAAACTTATAATATTGAGCCATGCAACCCAGTTTTGTTCATTTACGTTTGCATACTGAATTTTCACTTGTTGATGGCATCGTAAAAATCAAACCAATGATGGCAAAACTGGCCAGTAATGGAATGCCAGCCATTGCAGTTACTGACCAATCCAATCTGTTCTCTTTAGTCAAATTTTACCGCGCAGCCTGCGCAAATGGGATAAAGCCGATAATCGGCTCTGATGTTCTCATATATAATTCTGACGACATGACATTGCCATTTCGAATGACATTTCTTGTGCAAAACAAGAAGGGCTATACAACATTAACCGAGCTTATTTCACGTGCTTATCAAGAAGGACAGCATCAGGGAGTGCCAATGCTGAAAAAAGCATGGGTTGAGGAAAACAACCAGGGGCTGATTGCGTTATCAGGCGCTATGGAAGGAGAGGTTGGTAGATCATTAATACTGGATGATACTGATAAAGCAAAGGCAGCGGCAAAGCACTGGGCACAATTATTTGAAAATAATTATTATCTTGAGCTCCAGCGTGTTGGAAAGCCAGAAGAAGAACGATATATTCATGCCGCTATTGATTTGGCAATGTCTCTGGATTTGCCGGTGGTGGCAACGAATGATGTCAGGTTTATCAATCCGGAAGATTTTGCTGCCCATGAAGTGAGAGTGTGCATTAATCAAGGCAGGGTGCTGGATGATTCAAGAAGGCCAAAAAATTATACGGAACAACAGTTTCTTCGTACTGAAGAAGAAATGCTCAAACTGTTTTCAGATATCCCTGAAGCGCTTCAAAATACTGTGGAAATTGCACGCAGATGCAATCTAGAGCTTGGCTTGGGTGATAATTATTTACCCGATTTCCCCGTACCAGAAAATCTTACTCTGGATGAATATTTTGTCAATGTTTCCAAAAAAGGGCTGGAACAACGTTTGCAGGAATACCCGGCAACGGGAACGGGAACAGAGCAAGAAAAAAAACAAATCTATTATGACCGCCTTGATATGGAATTGCAGGTCATTACCCAAATGGGTTTCCCCGGGTATTTTTTGATTGTTGCAGATTTTATTCAATGGGCTAAATCAGAAAAAATTCCGGTAGGTCCAGGACGTGGTTCCGGTGCGGGATCACTGGTAGCTTATGCCTTGAAGATCACAGACCTTGATCCAATCGAATTTGATTTGCTTTTTGAGCGTTTTTTGAATCCGGAACGGGTGTCGATGCCGGATTTTGATGTTGATTTTTGTATGGATCGGCGTGATGAAGTCATTGATTATGTTGCGCGGCGCTATGGCCGTGAAAAGGTCTCCCAGATTATCACCTATGGATCTATGGCAGCTAAAGCGGTAGTTCGAGATGTAGGAAGAGTTCTTGGGCTTTCCTATGGTTTTGTAGACCGAATTGCAAAGCTAATTCCTTTTGAAATCGGGATGACTCTTGAAAAAGCATTAAAAGAGGCGCCAGAATTACAAACTTTGTACGAAACAGATGAGGAAGTAAAAAGTTTGCTGGATATGGCGCGCTCATTGGAGGGAACGGCCAGAAATGCAGGTAAACATGCTGGTGGAGTCGTTATAGCCCCGACAAAACTCACTGACTTCACGCCGCTATATTGTGAACAAGGTGGCGGAAATCTGGTTACCCAGTTTGATAAGGATGATGTAGAAGCGGTAGGTTTAGTTAAATTCGATTTTTTGGGGTTAAGAACGCTCACCATTATTGACTGGGCGTTGCAAACAATTAATCATAAAAAAGCAAAAAATGGCGAATCTATAATCGATATTAGCCAAATTCCCAGGGATGATGAAGCGAGTTATCAACTTTTGCAAAGTAGTGCGACAACGGCTGTGTTTCAGCTGGAATCACGGGGTATGAAAGAGTTGATTCGTAAACTGCGGCCCGATTGTTTTGACGATATTATTGCTTTGGTCGCATTGTTCAGGCCCGGCCCGTTAGAGTCAGGTATGGTAGATGATTATATCCGTGTGAAACATGGTGCAAAGGCGGAATATGCGCATCCTAAACTGGAATCAATTTTAGAGCCCACCAATGGCGTCATTCTATATCAAGAGCAAGTCATGCAAATTGCCCAGGAGCTTGCAGGCTATACATTAGGTGGAGCTGATTTGTTGCGTCGGGCAATGGGCAAGAAAAAGGTTGAAGAAATGGCTGAACAGCGCGCAATTTTTACCAAAGGAGCCGTCAACAATGGCATTGATGAAAAAATTGCGACCTATATTTTTGATTTGATGGAAAAATTTGCCGGTTATGGATTTAATAAATCGCATTCAGCCGCCTATGCACTAGTTGCTTATCAAACCGCATGGTTAAAAGCGCATTTTCCAGCAGCATTTATGGCAGCAGTTTTGTCCTCAGATATGGACAATACGGATAAGGTTGTTGTTCTTATAGAAGAATGCCGAACCATGAAAATAGAGATCTGCCCTCCAAATATCAATATTTCGCAATATAAGTTTACCGTGGATGATAATGATAAGATCATTTATGGAATTGGAGCAATAAAAGGGGTGGGTGAAGCTGCGATCGAGGATTTGCTGGCTGAGCGCCAGCGAAACGGCCTGTTCGAAGATTTTTATGATTTATGTAAACGTGTCGATTTACGTAAGGTCAATCGTAGGGTTTTGGAAGCATTGATTAGGGCAGGGGCTTTTGATGTGTTTGACGAAAATAGAGCCAGTCACATGGCTGAATTGCCCACTGCTCTGAAAGTAGCTGAGCAATATGGAAAAATGAAGGAGACCGGGCAAAATGATTTATTTGGTTTGTCAGTAACTTCTGATGACCAGGAGAACAGTCAGGGTCACTACACCCAGAATATCCCCCCTTGGCCGGAAAAAGAACGTTTAGCTTCGGAAAAGCAAGTATTGGGCTTGTTTTTGACTGGACATCCTATCGATACATATCTTTCTGAGTTAAAAAATATAACACACGGAAGCATTTCAAAAATATTGCCAGATGTGGAAAATGCACGCGGTAAGGTTGAAGTCAGAATTGCAGGGTTATTGCTCGGAATAAGAACCCGCCAGGATAAAAAAGGGCGTACGATGGGTTTTGCGGTTTTGGACGACAAAAGTGGCCGCTTGGAGGTGGCGTTTTATAGTGAAGCTTTTGAGGCTTATCGTGACAGATTAAAAACTGATGAGCTTTTGATTGTGGAAGGCTCGGCTAGAATAGATCATTATTCTGGTTCGCTCAGCATTATTGCAGAAAAAGTTTATAACATGGAGCAGGCAAGAGAGTGTTTTGCACGATGTTTAATGATTGATTGGCAACTAGTAAAAACGATTGAAGCGCGGGAAGTGATTAATAAACTGACCGAAGTTATTCAGCCTTTCACTGGAGGGCAATGTCCTATAGTCATTGATTATCGTTCCAATTCATTACACTCCTCATTGCAATTGGGTGATAACTTTCGAGTTAGACCGACGGATGAGTTACTGAATAATTTGCAAAGTCTCTTTGGCGCCGATTCGGTGGCGTTAAGATATCGTTAAGAAGCTTCTATTTTGCTCACGTTTTCAGGCGAGCAAAATAGAATTATCAGTTTGATCAGGTTTCGTCTTTAACGTCTGGTTTAACGATCAAAGCAGTGTTGTTACTGGCTTGGCGCTTTTTACCGAATTCTGTGGCATAAGCACTACTTTGTGTTGCCTGACGATTTTCCGAGGCATCAATCTTCTGAGGTTGGGTTTCTGAAGACTTGTTTTCTACAGTATTTTGTTTTTGTGGCCTACGCCGATTGGGGTTTCTTCTGTTATAGGAGCTAGTTCTTCTGCCAGAACCTTTTTTTTGCTCTGGTTTTGATTCAGTACTATTAGAATTGTTTTCCTGGTTAACAGTTTCTGATTGCTTGTTATTGGTTTTTGCTTGATGATTATTTGGTCTGCGGCGTGGATTATTTCTTGAGCCACTTCGGCTGTTTTTATCAGTGGACCGTTGTCGACCGCCACTGTTCCGGCCACGATTGCCGCTGGAAGATGGTTTTGATGTTGTGCCAGACGATGATGACTTGGTTGTTTTTGCTGGTGTTGGTTTAGTGGCCTCAGGCTCACTAGCCCCAACTAGCTTATGCCAGAAGCGTTTTACTAAGCTTTCTGAAGCCTTTTTATGTTTTGCCGGCATTGGTGGTGCAGCATCAGGCAGGAAGTCTTTGATGACGGCCTCGTTAGCGACAGGGGTCACTTGCCGAGCAAATTCGGGGACAGCAATGTCTTCTTCTTTAAGTTGTTGATAACTAGATTTTTCTTCCGGTTCGTCTTTGGCCTTAATGCGTTCAATATCATATGCGGGTGTTTCCATATGTTTGCTGGGAAGAATGACAATGCCAACCTTGAGTCGTTGCTCCAGCTCTTCAATCATATGGCGTTTTTCATTCAGCAAGAATGTCGCGCTTTCGATAGGCAGGTGGGCGATTATTTTATCAGTGCCTTTTTTCATCGCTTCTTCTTCAAGAACACGGAGAATTGCAAGGGCAACTGATTCAACATTTCTAATGGAACCTTGTCCTTTACAGCGTGGGCAAGGTAGCTGTGTGGAATCACCAAGGGAAGGGCGAAGCCGTTGTCTAGACATTTCCAATAAGCCAAATCTTGAGATGCGGCTGGTCTGGATTCTAGCGCGATCAATTTTAAGGGCATCGCGCAAACGATTTTCAACAGCGCGCTGGTTTCTGTTAGCCATCATGTCAATAAAATCGATAACAAAAAGGCCGCCCAAATCTCTTAATCTTAACTGCCGCGCAATTTCATCAGCAGCTTCAAGATTAGTGTTAAGTGCGGTTTCTTCAATATCGCCACCTTTTGTCGATCTGGCAGAGTTGATATCGATGGATGTTAATGCCTCTGTATGATCAATAACAATTGAACCGCCAGAAGGTAAGGGAACCTCGCGTCCATAAGCTAGCTCAATTTGTGTTTCTATCTGGAAACGGCTAAATAGAGGTACTTTATCCTCATACAATTTGGCCTTGGGCAAAAAGTGGGGCATGACTTGTTTGAGAAAGCTCTGCACCAGTTTAAAAGAAGATTCTTTGTCAACTAGAATTTCATCAATATTGTTGCGCAGGTGATCTCGTAATGCTCTGATCATGACATTGCTTTCCTGGAAAATCAGGAATGGCGCTTGTTTTTCAGAGGCAGATCTTTCAATCGCTTCCCAGAGCTGCAAAAGATAGTTTAAATCCCATTGCAGTTCTTCGGTGCTTTTACCGCAGCCTGCTGTACGTACAATTAAACCCATGCTCTCAGGGATTTCCAGAGCGGCCATGGCTTCCCGCAACTCGTTACGGGTTTCGCCTTCAATGCGCCGGGAAATGCCACCAGCTTCGGGGTTATTGGGCATTAAAACCAAGTAAGAGCCAGCTAGGCTGATGTAGGTTGTTAAGGCTGCACCTTTATTGCCACGCTCTTCCTTTTCGATTTGGACAACAACTTCTTGGCCTTCTTTTATCGAGGCTTTGCCCGAAGTTTTGTTGTCATCTGTAGTTTGATAGTATTGAGGTGAGATTTCTTTAAGGGGTAAAAAACCATGCTTTTCAGCACCATAGTTTACAAATGCAGCTTCCAGACTAGGTTCAACCCGGGTAATAATGCCTTTATAAACATTTGATTTCTTTTGTTCTTTCGATGGTACCTCTATGTCAAAATCATATAATTTTTGACCATCTACCAAAGCTACTCGCAGCTCTTCTGGCTGCGTAGCGTTGATAAGCATTCTCTTCATGTATTTGTTCCTTGTTAATCATCCAGTTCCTTATCAAAATTAAGACTGAAAATCGTTTGTATGTTGGCGTAAGGCTTATGTTTGTATTTCATAAAGTGCGCCAAAGCAGATGATTTATGTTTTAGTTTATAACATGCGTCGCAGGTTCCGGACAATAAGGAACGTAGTAACCCCAGGTAATCTGTTGGATTAAAAGGTGATTAAAAAAGTGGCGACTAAATCAAGTATTCTGTACGTTTTAGTTATTTTAATTCTGACAAGATCAGGATGTATCTCGCTCATAAGTGGGTTGAGCGATAAAACCCATATAATTCAGTTATGTTTTTGTCAATCAATCGAAGCTTAAAGCTCCCCGAAATTTTTCGTTTTCTTTGTTCTATAACGACATTAAAATGTCATTTATGTTCAGATTAATTTCTTTATTTAGTTACAATATAGCAATGTTGTTACATAACAGCAATGTTATGATATATCGTTGATGATTATTCCAACGTTTCTGGTTGCAATATTGCACGTTTTGCGTGTTTAAAATTATAACCAGTACAAGTTTTTTTCGATTACCCCTGTTCCTCAATCACAAAACCAAACAATTTCTCCCAAGGCTATTGTTTTTTGAAGGTATTATAGCATTTATGAATAACCAAAATGAAATGATTAGCCCCCAGGTTCAGTGGCTTGAAATAAGTGAGGAATCAGAAGGGCAAAGACTAGATAATTTTTTGTTATCTCGCTTGAAAGGGGTGCCTAAAAGTCGTATTTATCGAATTATTCGTAAAGGCGAGGTGCGTGTTAATAAAGGGCGTTGTGAGGCAAAACAACGATTGGCGCTAGGTGATGTGGTTAGAATTCCTCCAGTCAGAATGGCGCAGAAGGAAGCTCAGCATTTTATTTCTTCTGTGCTGATAAAAAAACTCAATGATAGTATTTTGTTTGAAGATGATTATTTACTGATTCTCAATAAACCGGCGGGCTTTGCCGTGCATGGAGGTAGTGGCGTTAATTCCGGGATTATAGAGGCTTTGCGGCAAATGAGACCAGAAGCTAAGTTTTTAGAACTTGTCCACCGATTAGATAAGGATACCTCTGGCTGCCTTGTGATTGCTAAGAAACGCAAATCCTTAGTTTATCTGCACGAACTTTTTCGTTCTGATCAAGTCCATAAAAAATATCTTGCCATATTGGCAGGCCAATGGCAGAGAAAAAAACTCTGGGTGGACCAACCACTGCAAAAAAATATCAAAAAAGGTGGCGAGCGAATGGTCGTAGTCGGTCAGTCGGGAAAAGCTTCCGAAACTTTTTTCAGGAGAATTCAGAAATTTGGGCAAGCAACGTTGGTCGAAGCTTCACCTAAAACTGGTAGAACCCATCAAATCAGGGTGCATGCTGCATGGTTAGGTCATCCAATAATTGGTGATCAACGCTATGGATTGTCAGAAGAGAATAATTATTTTAAGTCTAAAGGGCATAAGCGGCTATTTTTGCATGCTGAAATGCTTGAAATGGCCCATCCTGAAACGGGTAAAAAACTGACTATTGTTGCTCCTTTACCAAGTGCGTTTAGTGATCTGCTAAATTATTCTAAAAACCTCAACTACACTAAGAAATGAAAAATAGATTTGATTTGATTATTTTTGATTGGGATGGAACCTTGGTCAATTCGATCGACTGGATTGTGTACTGTATTCAGAAAGCGGCGGCAGAAAATGGCTGCAGAATTCCTGAAGACCAAGAGACCAAGGACATTATTGGTCTGAGTATTAAAAAAGCAATGCAAAAACTCTTCCCAGGGATTGATGCTGAAACGCAAGAGTGTTTGGTAAAGCGATACAGTGAGCTTTTTTTCAGTAAAAAGATAGCCAGAAACGATTTGTTTGATGGTGTTTATCCAATGTTAGAAGATTTAAAAAAATCAGGATATCAATTAGCTGTTGCGACCGGGAAAAACCGTGCTGGTTTGGATAAAGCGCTGTTAGGCACGCAAACTGAGGATCTTTTTGAGATAACTAAATGTGCTGATGAAACCATGTCAAAACCAAATCCAGCCATGCTGAATGAAATTGTTAAACATCTTGGGGTCAGCAAGCAACGGGTAGTCATGGTCGGAGACTCCATTCATGATTTACAAATGGCCACAAATGCTGATATTGCTTCGATTGGCGTTGCCTGTGGCGCGCATTCTGAAGCTACTTTGAAACAATATAATCCACTGCATTGTCTGCAGCGGACACATGAATTACACGAACTTTTGTAAGGGGTAAAAATGTCTGAAAATCCAATGGAATCGTCCTCAATGGGATCAAAACCTGAAAAGCCAGGTTGGGAAAGAGAAGTTATTGAGAAGTTAGCTTTCGCCGCTGTTGATGAGCAAAAAAAGACCCGGCGATGGGGGATCTTTTTTAAAAGTTTAATGGCTGCCTATTTATTGGTTTTATTAATAATTGCGGTTTATCCCCGGTTTTCCAAGGATCTTGGTTCTAGTGAAAATAACCATACCGCAATGATTGATATTGTAGGAATGATTGCTGAAGGTGAGGAAACCAATGCCACAGCAGTGATTAAAGGGCTGCGGGCAGCAGTTAAAAATAACGGGACCAAAGGGATAATTTTACATGCCAATTCACCGGGGGGAAGTCCAGTGCAGGCTGATTATATTTATAATGAGATCAGGGCGATCAAAAAACAGCATCCTGATCTTCCGATTTATGCCGTAATTTCAGATATGTGTGCTTCAGGTTGTTATTACATTGCTTCAGCGGCAGATAAAATTTTTGTCAACCCGGCTAGCATTGTAGGCTCTATTGGGGTGATTATGAATGGATTTGGTTTTGTCGGTGCCATGGAAAAATTTGGCGTTGAGCGTCGTTTAGTTACTGCAGGGGAGCATAAAGCCATCATGGATCCTTTCTCTCCAGTGAAAAAGCAGGAAATCAAATACATGCAGACGCTGATAGATCAAGTACATCAGCAATTTATTGGCGCGGTAAAACAAGGTCGTGGTGAGCGTTTAAAAGAAACTCCTGAAATGTTTTCTGGGTTAGTTTGGACTGGAGCCGAAAGTATTAAGCTGGGTCTTACGGATGAGATTGGCAGTGATGACTTTGTAGCTAGAGAAATTATTGGCGCTAAGAAAATTGAGAACTTTACCCAGGAAGAAAGATTGATTGATCGTTTGGTTGGAAAAATGGGCGCGCAATTTGGTCATGCAATAGGTGCGGTGCTCAATAATTTGTCATTACGCTAAATTGATAATTGAATAACCTGAGTCTAACCATTTTAGCGAGCTTGCTTCTGATTTAGTCCATTCAGCCAGCACAAATCGTTGTGCTGGCTGCTGATCAATAAAAAAATCATGGACAGCAGGTCGATGCGTGTGGCCATGAATTAACCGCTGAACACCGTATTGGCGCATGGTGTCAATGACAGTATTTTGATTGACATCCATGATTTCTTGATTTTTTTTGCGTTTATGAAGGAAACTGCGCAAGCGGTACCATCGCGCATAAAGAAGTCTAAGAGGCAATGGTTTCGACAGTACATCATTAATCCATTCCGGGGTATGCGATTTTTCTCTAAAAGCCAAATAAGGGAGATCGTCACTACATAATAAATCGCCATGCATTAATAAAGTTGGCGTGCCAAAAAGATCTATTACGGCGTAATCTTCCAGCAACGTCACCCCCGTTTCCTGGCAAAACTGTTTACCAATCAAAAAATCACGATTCCCGGGCTGAAAATAAACAGAAGTTCCAGATGTTGTCAGCTTTTTTAAATGTCTTCTGATTTTATTGCCTGGCGGCGTGAAATCATCGTCGCCAACCCAGGAATCAAATAAATCCCCCAGTATATACAAAGATTTTGCTTTGCTTGCGTGATTATCTAAAAAATCAAGAAATCGCTTGGTGACTTCAGGTTTTTCGAAAGCAAGGTGAAGATCAGAGATAAATAGAATTTCGTTCTTCAAAAGAGATGTTGATAGGAAGTAAGAGTAAGCAATAGCCAGCCACAAGCAAGTTAACTGCCCGTGGCTGGAAAACCAAGTGCTATTCGACTATTTCAGCCTTGGTAATAACGATGTCAGTTTTGGGTACATCCTGATGAGGGCCATGATTTCCGGTGGGCTGTTTTGCCATTTCATCGACCACATCCATGCCTTCAATAACTTGACCAAAGACAGCATAACCCCAGCCGCTGGGAGTTGGGCTGGTGTGATCAAGAAACGAATTATCTTTAAGATTAATAAAAAACTGTGCAGTGGCAGAATTTGGATCGGAAGTTCGGGCCATAGCAATTGAGCCGCGTGAGTTTTTTAGGCCATTATCAGCTTCATTTTTGATGGGATCCCGAGTGTTTTTTTGCTCAAAATCAGCAGTAAAACCGCCGCCTTGTGCCATAAAGCCAGGAATAACCCGGTGAAAAATGGTGCCATCATAAAAGCCGTCTTTAACATACTGGATAAAGTTTTTTGAAGAAACAGGTGCTTTTTCAGTATCCAGCTGGATGACGATGGTGCCTAAGGTAGTGGTTAATTTTACTTTATTTGGAGTGTCTGACATTTTGTTTTCCGTTGCAAAAATGGATGTTGAGGTTAATAACAGCATCATGGAAAAAAATATTATGCGCATAAAGTTATCCCTGTTGGTGATGCAAATATGAAATTCTATGTGTTTTTTACTTGAAAGAGAAGCCTTAATATTGTTAGATTGAATAGCTCTAATCAAAGTCACGTTCAATTTCAATAATATGCTGAAAATATATAACACTCTGACGCGCCAAAAAGAACAATTCAAGCCTCGTGTTGAAGGCAAGGTAGGTATGTACGTTTGCGGGATGACGGTTTATGACTATTGTCATATTGGCCATGCCAGAGTTATGGTGGTGTTTGATGTTGTAGCACGGTATTTTCGCTATTTGGGTTACGATCTGACCTATGTTAGAAATATTACAGATATTGATGACAAAATTATCCAGCGCGCTAACGAAAATAATGAGCAGTTTTCGGATTTAACCGAACGCTTTATCGATGCCATGCACGATGACGAACGGGCATTGGCAGTATTACCCCCTGATCTGGAGCCCAGGGCTACCCAGTCGATGGAAGATATTATTAAAATGATTCAAGCCTTACTAGATAATGGTTTGGCCTATATTGGGGCTAATGGCGATGTTTATTATTCAGTGAGTAAATTTTCAGATTATGGGCAGTTATCAGGAAAAAATCTTGCTGATCTGCAAGCTGGGGAGCGTGTGGAAGTTGATCAATCAAAACAAAATCCTCTGGACTTTGTATTATGGAAAATGGCCAAGCCCGGCGAGCCTTCTTGGGATTCGCCTTGGGGCGCAGGTAGACCGGGCTGGCATATAGAGTGTTCAGCGATGTCGACGGGATGTTTGGGTAATCATTTTGATATTCATGGCGGAGGCATGGATTTACAATTCCCACACCATGAAAATGAAATCGCCCAGTCTGAAGGTGCAACGGGTGAACATTTTGTTAATGTCTGGATGCATAATGGGTTTGTGCGTGTCAATGAAGAAAAAATGTCCAAATCTCTAGGAAATTTTTTTACAGTTCGTGAGGTTTTAAAACGCTATCGACCGGAAATTATACGGTTTTTTATTTTATCTAGTCACTATCGAAGCCCGCTGAATTATTCGGAAGAACATTTGGATGAAGCTGCTACAGCACTAACAAGGTTCTATACAGCTTTACGTGGAATTAAAGCCAATGAAACCGAAATTGACAGCCGATATAAAGAACGTTTTCAACAGGCGATGGATGATGATTTTAATACCCCAGAAGCTTTGGCAGTGTTGTTTGAAATTGCCAGAGAATTAAACAGAATTAAAGAGGCAGATCCGGAAAAGGCAGTAGTTTTGGCGAGAACCTTGAAAAATTTGGCAGATGTATTAGGTATTTTGCAAGATGAACCAGAACAGTTTTTAAAAGGTGGGGGCGATGTTGAGAGCGGACTTTCTGAAACTGAAATTGAAGTTGCCATTCAAAAACGTCTGGAGGCAAAGAAAAATAAAGACTGGGCTATGGCAGACCAGATTAGAGATGAGTTAAAAACACTAGGTGTTGTTTTGGAAGACGTGCCCGGTGGAACCAATTGGCGTCGGGAATAATGATGAAAGCCGTAAAAGATCAAACAATCCAAGATTTTTTAGATCAATTAGCGAGCAAATCACCTGCACCTGGAGGGGGAGGTGTGGCCGCAATGATGGGAGCGAGTGCAGCAGGATTAATCAGTATGGTATGCAATCTCACTATTGGCAAATCTCAATATGCAGATGTTGAAGATGAGATGCGGGCATTACTGCAAAAATCAGAGGCATTACGGGAGCAATTTACCGAATTAATTAAAAAGGATGTTGAGGCATTTGAACTGGTTATGGAAGCGTATCGTTTGCCGAAAATAACCATTGATGAAAAACGGATTCGTAATGAAGCCATTCAGCAGGCTCTAAAAACAGCAACCAGTGTGCCGCTGGCTTGTGTTAGAGGCAGTGCTGAGGCGATTCAATTGAGTCGAAATGCTGCTAATAAAGGTAACAAAAATTTGATTACTGATGCGGGTGTTGCCGTGGAGGCCGCACGGGCTGCTTTAAAAAGTTCCGCTCTCAATGTTTATGTCAATATCGCTGGGATTAAAGATCAGTTGTTTGCCAAAGGCGCTGTTGAAGAATTAGAAAAAATATTGAAAGATTCCGAAATAGCGGCTGAGGAAATTTATCAATTAGTGAAAACTCAGTTATAAATCCCATGGTAATTTCTGTTGCTTTAAGTCATTCAGAAAACAAAAATAACCATTGACGATTAGTGTAAAACTAAGTATTATTCTCGTTTTTAGCGTTGCTGGCGATGACTAGCAAGAGCAAAAATAAATTGTACGGGGTATAGCGCAGTTTGGTAGCGCGCCTGCTTTGGGAGCAGGATGTCGGGGGTTCGAATCCCTCTACCCCGACCAATTATGCGCTTGTAGCTCAGCTGGATAGAGCATCGGCCTTCTAAGCCGAGGGTCGCAGGTTCGAATCCTGCCAAGCGTGCCATTCTCTAGTTTGACTTTATGGTGAGCGTAGCTCAGTTGGTAGAGCCCCGGATTGTGATTCCGGTTGTCGTGGGTTCGAGCCCCATCGTTCACCCCATTCTTTTTTATACTCTTTTTGGGCCATTTTTAAAAAAGATATGGCTACAGATTTTTTATATCTTTCGGGTCAATTAATTTTTCTCCGGGGTTCAGACCGGAAATGACCATAACTTGTTCCATGCTTTGTTGACCGGTACGGATAAAGCGGCGTACTGGGATGGAACCCTCCAAAACCCATACCATATCGAGTTGTCCAATTTGTCTAATATAATTAATTGGGACTGATAATTGTAAGTGCTTGCCGGTAGGTATCTGGATTTTAGCAAACATTCCTGGGTGTAATTGCGGATGTGAATTTACTTTTGCTTTGATTAAAAAGCTGCGTGCTCCAGGGTCGGCAGCCGGAACAATTTCTTCAATAATTGCAGGAATATTCAGGTTAAGGGCAACAATTTTTGTTTTCAAAGTTTGACCGATTTTTAATGATAATGCCAAAGATTCTCGTACATTAGCATCAATACGAAGTAATTCGGGATTGTATAGGGTTAATAGCTTTAAGCCTGGTGAAGCAAGATCGCCAGCTTCAGCAAATTTATCGGTTACTCTGGCAGAAAAGGGAGCAACAATTTTGCTGTAACTCAAAACAGTCGCTGATCCCTGTAATGCTTGTCGTGCACTCGCGAGTTGAGCCTTAATGCTTTCGTAATTCGCAGCCGCGCCATCAAAATCCGCTTTTGTTGCACTTTCGCTGGCGTACAAGTTTTTTATTCTTGTGAAATTTGATTTTGCTTCCAGCAACCGTGCTTTGATGGCACGAATATTTGCGCGTACTTGCGCAGTGTTAGCGCGCATATTTCTATCATCCAGTTCAATCAGTAAATCACCTTTTTTGACTAGGTCGCCGGCTTTAACATGTATTTTTTTTATGGTAGCTAAAATTTGTGCAGCGATATCAGTCGAATGTTGTGAACGGACTGTTGCAGAAACATCTTCATATACTGTTTACGCTGAAAAATGCACTTTTGACATTCTGTAACATACTGAATGAAAATCAATTATTATGAATGTAGTGAGGTATTTTTGACCGTAAACAGTATATTTACCAATGTCTTCCGTGCTTAGGGTTAGGGTTTTACCATGATAGGTCTTTTGGGCAGGAATAACACCAGGTTCAATTTTGTCATTGAATGAGCCTGCTTGCCACATAATCATGAGTATTAGTAAAATCAATGCCCCGATTGGTGCGCCAAATGTTGTTAATTTGTTTTGCATGATAAGATCCTACTGCTGAGCGTTTTTTGGAGAATAAATTAGAAAATAAACGACTGGAATAACGACTAAAGTGAAAAGTGTAGAGGCTAAAATGCCGAAAATAATAGCAATAGCTAAGCCACTGAAAACAGGGTCAAGTGTAATTACCAAGTTGCCTAATAATGTTGTGCCAGCAGTAAGTAATACCGGTCGCATTCGAATGGCGCCTGCCTGAAGCAAAGCGTCATTTAATGGCATGCCGTTTGCTCTTGCGGCAGTGATAAATTCAATTAATATTAAGGAATTTCGAATCACAATTCCGGCCAATGCAATCATACCGATCATTGCCGTTGCAGTGAACAATACTGGGTCTGGGGTATTTTCAATGGAGCGTTCGCCAAATTGATTTAAAAGCCAGAACCCGGGCATGATGCCTATTACGGTCAATGGAATGGATAGCATGATGATTCCGGACAATGTGGCGGAGCGAGTTTGAATGCGGAGTACAATAAATATTGCGACCAGTGCAAAAGCAAAAGCAATGCCCATATCTCGAAAAACACGGATAGTAATTCGCCACTCACCTTCGCCATCCCATACGGTTTTTATATTTTGTGGTAATTGCCAAGGAATGCCTCCGCCGGAATTAAAAAAAGTACGGTTTTGCCAGTCACTTTGTTCTGTATCTTGTGAACCTAAATCAGCCTTGACATCTAGAATAACTTCGGCAGGTGTTCGGCCTTCTAGTTCTGCAGTTACGTAAACTACTGGCTTCAAATCTTTATGATAGATTGCTTTGTCCGCTGGTTTGTCAACAAATGTGCCTAATTCGCTGATGGGAATAATTTTTGCCATATTACCTGTAACTCTGGATTTTACAGGAATGGCGCCTAGTTGTTCCTGACTTGTTCTCAGAGGCTTTGGCACTTGCAATAAGATTGGAAGAGGGTTTGATTCTCGCTCCAGATTATAACTACCAGCTATTAAACCATGATTGGCCAATGAAAGATTTAAAGCAATATCTTCAGTCGATATACCAGACAAAGCAGCTTTTTCTTTATCCGTGACAAAGCGCCAGCGGTTGTGGTCACTTTCGACGCTGGAATCGACTTCAACAACAAAAGGTTCTTTTTTTAATCGTTCCATAACCGTGGCAGCGGCATGGCGTTGTTGTTCATAGGAGGTGTGAGTATCGCCATAGACTTCAACTGTCACCGTACTTAATACAGGAGGGCCGGGTGGCACTTCAACTACCTTGATTAGAATGCCATTGGTATTAAGCGGCTCAAGCATTTTACGTAAACGAATTAAAACGGCATGCGATTGATGTTCTCTTTCACTTTTGTGAGCCAATGTTAGTCTGATATCGGCCAAATGGGGCATTTTGCGTTGATAATAATGCCGAACCATGCCATTGAAATCCATTGGCGAAGGGATGCCAACAAAGCTGGCAACAGCATTAACTTCAGGTAATTGTTTTGCTATGACTGCGGCCTTCTTGGTGATAGCCGCTGTTTGTTCAAGCGTGCTTCCTTCAGGTAAATCAATTAAAATTTGTAATTCATTTTTGTTGTCAAATGGTAATAATTTTAGAGGTACTGATCGTAGTAAAGGTAAACAGGCAGTTAAAACGAACAAAACAAATACAGCTAAAATAATAAGCCAGGCTCTTTTGCAGGTGGCAATACAAGGCCCGAGTATCTTTTGATAAAGAGAAAGTAAGCCTTGCGATGTGCTTGCTTGTTCAGCTGGTTTGAGCGCTTTGCTCGCAAGCCAGGGTGTGACCATAAAAGCAACCACAGTAGAAAATGAAACAGCAACAGGCACATTAAATGCCATTGGGGCCATATAAGGCCCCATCATTCCAGTAATAAATGCTAATGGTACAAATGCCAATATAATTGTAATAGTAGACATGATCAATGCCGAACGAATTTCTGACATGGCACTGACTATTCGTTCTTTAAAATCTCCCGTACCTTGACGCATAAAGCGCTCGATATTATCGATTCCGGTAATTGGGTCATCAACCAGTAATCCTAAAGAAAGGATCAATGCGAATAGCGTTACTCGATTAATAGTGTAGCCAAAGGCCATATCTAACATTAATGTTAATCCATAACAAATCGGAATCGCCAGTCCAACTACCAGAGCAGGACGCCATCCAAGAAAGACACCTATAAATACCACAACGGTAACAACGGCAAAGGCCAAATTTGAAGTGAGACTGGAGACTTTTTCATCTGCCGTTTTGCCGTAATCTCGAAGCACTTCGACATGAACTTCGGGAGGTAGCAGTTGTTGTTGTAATTCCTTGATTTTTTCATGGATGTTGTCAGCGACCCAGACCGCATTGGAACCTCTTTTTTTAGCAACGGCCAGGGTTATCATTGGGTAGTCACTTTGGAGTTTTTTAGAAAGCTGATGATTGGCTGCAAATTCTATCCAGCTATAATTTTCCACTTCAGCCGGTCCATCAGAGATTTCGGCAACATCCTGTAAATAAACTGGTCGGCCATTTAAAATATTGACCGGTAGCGTTTTTATTTGCTCAAGAGAACGAAAAAAATCACCAGACTCCAAAATAATTGATTGATTATTCAATGAAACCAAGCCGGCATTATATAAATTATTGGAGGTTTTAATGGCGCGGATAACCTCCAGAGCAGTTGTTTTTCTAGCTTTTAGGCTTTGTGGATTTAGGAGAATATTGATTGTCCTTGGTCGCCCAGCCGTGATCGTTATTTGATTAGTGTTTTCAATTTGTTGTAGATGAGTGCTAATTTCATCCGCAAATCGTTTTAATTCAAAGTCACTGTATAAATCGGGTTGGCTGCTCCACAATCCCAATAGAACGATGGGAACATCATCAACTTCCACTGGTTTGATAACCCAGCTTTTTACTACAGAAGGGATTTGATCTTGGTTGGAATAAAGTTTGTTGTACGTATTAAATAAGGAGTCTTCTCTATCTTCACCTACATAAAACCGTAGAGTAACCACTGCCTGTCCATTTAGCGATGTTGAATAAACGTGTTCTACACCTGGTATTTGGGACAGTAGTTTTTCCATGCGAAGGGTTACTTGTTTTTCAACTTGTTCAGCTGATAACCCTGGAGCAGCAACCAGTATGTCGGCCATAGGGACAACAATCTGCGGTTCTTCTTCACGTGGGGTAAAAATAAGAGCGATGGCTCCAAGCGTTAAAGACAATACAAATATAAAAAGCGGTAACCCTCCATCTAGAGAAAAAGCAACCAGTTTATCTAAATGACTTTGTTGTGAGTTCATGAATTTTTTTCTCCTGAAGAGATTAGTTCCGCAGGCACATTCTTATATAAGAATTTTCTTAATTATACTTTATATAGGTTGTGTAATTCATCAGTTATTAAATTGGAGCTACAAGGAGGCTGTCTTATTAAGGAAGGTCCTACTGTAGGAATTTCCCGCTTTCCTCGCTACCAGGCCCTTAACCCGACTGCCTCCTTGAAGTATATTTAAAAAATCTTCATAAATTCTATGTAATTAAAATGCACTTATGAGGTTGAATCTCAGCTTTAAAGAGACAAAGATCTTGTCAAGGTATCTGTTTTGCTTCAAACGCAAGACGCTGAAACGCCTCTTTCTACTTACTCAATACATTTATTAAATTATCAATAAATATATATTATTCAAATAGATATATTAAATTTACCGTTTTTTATCAAGAAAAAAATGATTGATTTGATAAAACTGCCTCATATCTGAGACATCCTTAGGATCGAGAAAATACGGCTTGCAACCGTAATGTATCACTATCTGAACACTTTGAGAATAATAAGAGTTAAGGATAAAACAATAAGTTATTAATAATCAATTGCATACGTTATGGCATGCCAGTTGCTCTTATTCTCATGTCACCTTAAGGAACAATTGGACCTAAGGGACGAAAAGAGATTCTTTAAACGCCTTGTTCTATTACAGCAATAGACAAAGTTATCAAAGTAATCTCATTTGGGGGTTTTGATAAACTATATCAAAATCAATAATTTAGCTAAATTATGGGTGATGAGTATTGTAATTTGATGTTTTTTATAACTGATAATTTGCAGTCATTTCCCAGAATATAGAGGTTAAAAAATCATGAAAAAAATTAACTTTACACTAAGCGCAGTAGCTTTAGTAATGTCAGTAGCGGCTTCTTCAGCGTTTGCAGAAGGCCAGGCTCCTGAATTGACTAATGAAGAAAAAGTGCTTTTCTCTTTGAATGAAACTGCAATGGGTGTTGTTGCTGGTATCGTTGATGCTACTAGCTGCTTGGCTTCAGAGGGTACTTACAGCTATACAGCAACTGTTGAAGCTGATTTCCAAGGTGGAAATGGCGTTGCAACGCTTGATGACAGAAGTATTGATGCACAAACTATTCAAAACACTTTACGTGGAACAGTTGTAGAAGTTTCAACTTCTGGTTCAGAAGAAGTTGGTGATGTCAGTATTCGCGGACTTTCTGGTGCTTATCACTTCTCTCGTTTAGGTGAAATTATGTACAACCGTAATGATTTCCAAATCAACCCTAACACTTTGGGTTCACATTGGGAAGATTACGATAACCATTACATCAAAGATTACTACTGGGGTCCTGTTTACGGAAGCAGAACTAGTAATGGCGTTCTTGATGCTGGTTTACTGGTTGTGACTAAGCAAGATGATCCTCGCACCAAGTGGAGAGAGACTTCTCAATACAAGCGTCCTAACGGTGTTGACGGAAAAGCTTCTTTGACATTGGTTCAAATTGCTCCTGACAACGCACCTCTTTGTAAAATCACAATGCGTAAAGCTGACGTGACTGACTTTGGTAGCGGACTGCAATTGTTTGGTTCTATTAAGGTTAAAGCTTTCCAACAGTAATTTGATATTACTTATGTAGTATAGCCGGATACAGGATGTATCCGGTTCTTAGCCGAAATTTAGTTTACCTTCTTTAAATATAAATGGTGATTAATATGAAAAAAATAAACTTTACTTTAAGTGCAGTAGCTTTAGTTATGTCTGTAGCGGCTTCATCTGCGTTTGCAGAAGGCCAAGCGCCTGAATTGACCAATGAAGAAAAAGTACTTTTCTCTTTAAATGAGACTGCAATGGGCGTTATGGCGGGAATTGTTGATGCCACTAATTGTATGGCAGCGGAAGGCACATACAGCTATACGGCTGACGTTACGGCTGATTTCCAAGGTGGAAATGGCGTTGCAACGCTTGATGACAGAAGTATTGATGCACAAACTATTCAAAACACTTTACGTGGAACAGTTGTAGAAGTTTCAACTTCTGGTTCAGAAGAAGTTGGTGATGTTAGCATTCGTGGGCTTTCTGGCGCTTATCACTTCTCTCGTTTAGGTGAAATCATGTACAACCGTAACGATTTCCAGATCAACCCTAACACTTTGGGTTCACATTGGGAAGATTATGATAACCACTACATCAAAGATTACTATTGGGGGCCTGTTTTCGGAAGCAAAACTAGCAATGGCGTTCTTGATGCTGGTTTACTGGTTGTGACCAAGCAAGATGATCCTCGCACCAAGTGGAGAGAAACTTCTCAATATACTCGTGCTAATGGTATAGACGGAAAAGCATCTTTGACATTGGTTCAAATCGCTCCTGACAATGCACCACTTTGCAAAATTACAATGCGTAAAGCTGATGTAACTGATTTTGGTAGCGGTCTGCAATTGTTTGGTTCTATTAAAGTTAAAGCATTTCAGCAGTAATAAAACTACTGATGTTATGGAGCCGGGATACTCATTCCGGCTTCTTAATCTCCAATTGATTGTATGTTGTTCTCGGTATTTAGGTGCATTAAATGAAAAAAATAAAATCATATTTCATTGTTTCAATTTCTGTCAGTGCGCTGAGTTTTCCATTGCAAGGATTTGCGATTTCAACAAATAGTTCGAATTTAAAACCCGATGCTTACACTCAAGATTTTTCTTTGAGTCTATCTTCAGGGGGGGTATCTGCAAAAATTCAGAATGTTTCAATCGGTGCAGTATTAAAAAGATTTTCTAATTTAGCGGGAGTCGATATTACGATTTCAGAAGCACGTGCTCAAGAACTTATCTCAGTTGATTTTTCAGGACTTCCTTTGCAAAAGGGGATTCAAAGGATTCTAGGTGAGAATTACACCTTAGTTTACGATAATTCTGGTTCTCAAAAATTAACTGACATAAGAATTGTAAATAATTTTTCAATTTCAAATACCGTTGCGGGTAAAACGTGGATTAGCTTTAGTCCTGAAGTTGATTTGTCAGAAACTAAACATAATCGTGATGAATTGGAAAAATTAGTTTTTTATGGAAAATTACCAAATCATGCTGGCAATATTGAATCTGGGGTTTTGGCCAATCTTGCTTTGAACGATACAAACATACAAGTAAGACAGTTGGCCTTACTGGCACTTGCTAAGCAAGCAGGGAAAAAAGCAGTAAAACAAGTTTTACAACAATCAGTTGAAAATAATGGCAATTTAGAAGTTCAATCCTTGGCGAAAAGTTTACTTAAGCAGCTGGACAACGACAGTACTAATGATAACTTGGTGATGGCAAGTGCTTTAAATTACCCTTTGCCTGTCTATTCATCAACAACAACTAATAATGCATCTGCTCAAACTGATGTTTCAAAAAATTCGACATCCCTATTGAAAGATAGTGATGTAGCGACCTTAAATCAGGATGGTGCTACTACCGATCTTCCTGAAAGTGTTGTTGCAAAAAATGATAATGAACCACAGCAGCGACAAAACGATCAGGAAAAAAATAAAGAAGATAAAAATCAAATTGAACCTGAGCAACAACAAAAAGATGATGAAAAAGGTCACGATGAAAAAAATGAAGATGAAGTCCGGCCAGTGAAAGAAAAGGAAGATATTAAAGAGGAGCCAGTCGATCCACAAGAATCCTTTAGACAAAAGCTAGACGAAGCAGATCCTCAAGATATTCTGCCTATCCTAACAGAAGGGATCAGAGATGGTTTGCAGATAGATGTGACAACTTTAGAGCAATATGCATCCGATGGATATCCAATGAAATTACGCCAAATAGCAATTGAAGAAATAGTTGATCAGTTAGGTTACCAAAAGGGGTATGATTATCTTAAGCAAAAAATTGCTGCTGAACCAGAACCTGAAATGGCAGAATTTATAAAAGCGGTAGGAGTGCAATTTATAAGTGATGCTAAATGGATAACAAAAAAGACTTTTGATGGCTCTCCTTTCCAATAACAAGGCTCTATATATCAAGTAATTGTTTTTCTATTCGGGATGCTACAGTGAAAAAAAATCAAAACTTAATTAATAGATTTTATAGGGATATTGAAAAATTAGCAGTATCAGATTTACCGGTGTTATTAATCGGCGAAACAGGTGTTGGAAAAGAGGTTGCAGCAAAAAAAATTCATGATCAATCGATTAGAAAAGAACAACCGTTTATTTCGGTGAATTGTTCAGAAATAACAGATTTTGCGCATTTAGAGCTGTTCGGGAATGATTCTCACATTAGTAATACGAAAATAATAGGTAAGTTTGAAGAAGCAGGGGGCGGTAGTATTTATTTGGATGAAATTGACAGTCTATCTCTTGAATTACAAGCAAGTATTTTAAGATATTTGCAAGAAAAAAAGATATTTCGGCAAGGAGCTGTGCATCCTATTAAGGTTGATGTGCGAATTTTCGCCGCTTCACAAATCGATCTTGAAAAAGCACTTAGAAAAGGAAAATTCAATGAAATCTTATACCATTATCTTAATGTTTTATCATTATATGTGCCTCCATTAAGAGAACACTATGATCAAATTGGATCATTGGCGTTAGAGTTTCTTGAAGAATATAAAAGGGACTACCCCGTGGAGATATCTGGTTTTAGCGACGAGGCCTTAATGGCTATGATGGCTTATGTGTGGCCAGGGAATATAAGAGAACTGCGCAAAAGGGTACGGAAAGCAGTTTTAACCTGTAAAAGCAGGTTGGTTACACCAGAATGTTTGGGATTTGAACGATTTTATTTTTCATCTTATTACCAGGCCTTAGAAGTCGCATATAGTGAAACAGAAAAAAATTTAATCCAGTTTTCTCTAAGCAGACCAAACAGCAGCTTGTCAAAGGTTGCAGATTACCTTGGTATAAGCCGAACAGACTTAAATAAGTTACTGATAAAGCACAGAATTACATAATCAATTGTGGTGGCTTTTGCTCAGTATAAAATATAGTTTGCAATGGCCAAAATCAATTAACGACATTATTGATCGCAGTTCCGAAAAAAGTATTATTTGTCTAAAGAATTTAGCCTTCGATTTTATTGACTTTGTTTGCCAATATGCTTGTTCAAGTGTGTTGTCTTTTCCTGATTGTATTCTATTCTTAGCACTGATGGGGTTGTTAAATCCAGAAGTGGATAACAATTAAGGGTTTTGTACCTTCAATCAGTTTTCGGAGAATAGGAATGTTGAAATCAAAATCAATTATTTTGATTATATTTGTAGTATTCATAGGTTCATTTTTTTCAATTCAAGCTCAGGCAAAAACGACTGAAAAAAATGGTAAGACTCGATTATTTCAAGTTAATGGCTTGATGGTTAGTGCAAATATTAATGGTTTGGAATTGGGTGAGGTAGTCAAGGACTTTTCCAAAGCTACTGGAATCAAGGTGCAAATCTCCGAAGATAGAAAGAAAGGAAAAGTCACAATAGAATTTAATGATTTACCTTTAGATGTGGCTGCACAAGCAATAATCAAAAGTAATTATTCTTTGATTTACGGCTCTGGAACCTCTAAAGAAGTTTTTAAACAATTTGGTCAGCGTTCTCTCCTACATCAAATAGAAATATTAAATTCTCTCAAAGGGCGGTCTTTAAAACGCAAAGAAAAACCAGATGAGTTCACATTTAATCCAAATCTTCTTGCAAAGCGCGTTTTGAAGTATGGTGATATGCCGGGTCGAATCGCAATGATGGAGCGAGTACAAAGAGAAGGCATTGAACTCGACTTGAATGTTCTAAAAAAAATTCTGAGAAATGATAAAAATATTCGAGTACAGCAGCTGGTGTTAGAGGAAATTATTAATAAGCTTAAGCCTAAAGAAGGTGAGGATTTCTTGTTAAAAATTGGAGGCGAGGATTCCAACCCAGAATTAAAGGAATTTGCTGAAAGTTTATTGATGTCAGTGCGAGAAGAAAATGCCTGGATGTTTAAAAAATAAATAGTCACCCCTGAAAAACAACCTATCCAAATGATTAATAAAGAATTATCTATAAAAAAGCAAGGAACAAAACACCCAGAAATAGTATAATAGACCTTAATTTTCTGGGCGAAAAGATC
>Ga0256839_1000602_pt1 | contig 45979 bp, 47 predicted proteins | sample 354166metaG_FD_185968 | JGI IMG/M metagenome (GOLD analysis project Ga0256839, IMG submission 185968) | Hydrothermal vent microbial communities from Mid Atlantic Ridge, Atlantic Ocean - 354-166 | ecosystem: Environmental > Aquatic > Marine > Hydrothermal vents | place: Atlantic Ocean: Mid... | reverse complement strand
ATCTTTTACCACTGGTGGCGGCGACACCCCGCTCCTGGCATCACTGACCCTCCCATTGACGACCTTTTCAACGAATCCGGTGGCTTGTTGGCGGGAATCAGGTGAAAAAATGGGGAGACGCCAGTGATCGCTTGCAGTTTGCCGGGGTTTTGGCGACCATTTAATCTGGATTTGGACTAATCGGGGAGATGGATGATGAATCAAGACAATTCACAGGGGCCTGAAGCCACGGAAACGACCCGGCAGGCCGGGGGGGAGGAAACCCGGAAGGATCAGGAAACGATCGAGCAGCTCCAGGCGGCGGTTCAAGAGGCCGTGGAGAGTGCGGAAGAGGTGCAAGAGAAGGTTCGCCGCCTGACCGTCGAGGCGCTGGCGGAAGGAAAACTGGATCCCCGGGAAATCAGATCTGTCATCAAAGCCGTCGTCGAAGGCGCCAGCGGCGGGATCGAAAAGCACGGCGGCCGGGCCCGTCAGGCCCTGGAAGAGGCCATGCGGGGGCTGGAAGAGGGTTTGATCAAGGCCGCCGAGGCCTCGAAGCTGGCCTTGGAGGAAGCGGCCAGCCGGGCCGGGGAATTTGCCGAACAGGATGTCAAACAGGCGTTCGACCAATTGGTCGAATTGGAAAAGATGTATGTGGAGACTTTGGCCGAAGTCGCCCGTCAAGGTAGTCGGCAGGCCAACCAGATTCTCGATGACCTGGCCACCCACGCGAGAAACAGCGGAACGGCGATCGGGGAATACATGACCGAAGTGATGACGACCCTGCCGCGCAAATTACAGGAAGCGGGGGAGTGGGGGCTGAAGGCGGGTATCGAAACGACCCGCTCGGCGGGGGCGCAGCTGGCATCGATCGCCAGCGGGTTTCTGGCCGGTATCGCCGAGGCGTTGGAAAAGCAGTCGAAAAAACTGAAGCAAGACGAGAAAGACCAGGGTTGATGTTGTGGGAAGCCGTCAGCGCCGTTCATGACCTGGGCCGGGTGTATGATCTGGCCGTCATCCTGGTGCGCTACGGCTTCGCGGGATTCGTACGCCGGATAGGTCTGGCGCACGCTTTCGAGCAGGCGGGCAGGGCGCTTCATCTCAAGGGCGTGGAAGAGCTGGTTCAGCTCAATACGCCCCAGCGAATTCGCCGCGCCTTGGAGGAAATGGGGCCCACTTTCATCAAGCTGGGACAGATTCTCGCCACCAGAGTGGACTTGTTCCCCCCCGACTGGATCGCAGAATTCGAGAAGCTCCAGGACCAGGTCCCCCCTTTGCCGTTCGAACACCTGCAAGCCCAGCTGGAAGAGGATCTGGGCGCGCCGGTGGACAAGGTATTCGCTGAATTCAATCGTGAGGCGCTGGCGGCCGCTTCCATCGCCCAGGTTCATCGTGCCCGGCTGTTCAGTGGCGAACAGGTGATCGTCAAGATCCGCCGACCGGGAATCACCGGGATCGTCGAGGCCGATCTCAGGTTGCTGGAGCGACTGGCCCGGGTGGTCGAAAGCGAGGTCAAGGAGATGCGTCGCTACCGGCCGGTGGAGATCGTGCACCAATTCGCCTCTTCCCTGAGGCGTGAGATGGATCTGGAGAACGAGGCGCGCAACGCCGAGCGGATGGCGGGGAACTTCGCTGGCAATCCTTGGATCGTGGTTCCGGTAATGTATTGGGAATGGTGTTGTGAGCGTCTGAACGTCCAGGAATACATCGACGGCATCCCTGCGCGTAAGCTGCAATTGGCCGAAGCCGCCGGCCTCAACCGCAAGATTCTGGCCCGCCGCGGCTGCGACGCGGTGCTCAAGATGATCCTTATCGATGGTTTCTTTCATGCCGATCCCCACCCGGGAAATCTGATCTTTCTACCGGGAAACCGGATCGCTTTCATCGATTTCGGCATGGTGGGGCGGCTCTCCGAATCCCGCCGTTACCAGATTGTCGATCTTCTGGCAGCGGTGATCGACCGTGATGCCAGGACCGCGGTCAACGTTCTGCTCGACTGGGCGGGTGAGGTGCAGGTGGATGTGGATGCCTTGCTTATTGATGTCGACATATTCATCGACACCTATCACGGGTTGCCGCTGAAACAGCTCAAGATCGCCAATATCCTGACCGACCTGACTGCCCTGATGCGCAGCTACACCCTGGTATTGCCACCGGATCTGGCTTTGTTGTTCAAGTCTCTGCTGACGCTGGATGGGATGGGCCGTCAGGTGGACCCCGATTTCGACCTGATCGTGGCCGCCACCCCCCATGTGCGACGCGCCCTGTTCAACCGTTATCGTCCCGACATCGTGCTCAAGCGGGGCTGGCGGACCGCCAGCGAAATGCTCGATGTGCTGGCGGCGTTTCCCTACGACATGCGGCGCTTGATCAAGGCCCTCAAGGCCGGTACGTTGCGTTTCAATGTGGATGTCAACCAGCTTGGCTATTTTGGCTGGATCATCGACCGGGCGGCGAGTCGCCTGGCTGTGGGAATGGTGACTTCTTCACTCATCATCGGGTCGGCGATCGTCATGACAGTGCCTGGGGGGCCGACCCTGTGGGGCCTGCCCATGCTGGGGGTGTTGGGTTTCGGAGGGGCTGCGATCGGAGGGATCTGGTTGTTGATCTCCATCTGGCGGGGTGGCCATCTGTCCCATGGAGAGGACAAGGAATAAAAAGAACCCGGCAGATGCCGGGTTTCGAATGGGTATCGATGGGGTCAGCCCGCCACGTTGTATCCGAAAACCGTGGCGGCCAGAATCAGATAGCAGATCACGGCCACGGTGGCATGGGCCAGGAGCAGGCCTTTCTGCACTTGTCCCGTGGTGTGGCGCCGATGGGCCGCCAGTACCCCCAAAACGACGATGACTACCACCAGGGCGATATTGATATAGACCCGGCTGTCGCCTGCCAATGCGGCTCCAATCGCCAGCAAGGCCCCCAGCACTGCGATGCCCGCGTGGGTCAGGACGACGGGGCGGGTGACCGGATTGCCGCGAAACAGGTCATAAGCCATGAAGACACCCAGGATGGCAACCAGGGTGAAAGCGGCCAGGGAAGAAGTCAGAAATATCATTGTCGTTATCCTCCATTGTAAAAAAGCCGATTATTCTTCAATCTCAGTGCATCGTTACCGACGCATCCAGGATTATACTCCCGGGGCCTTTGGTTTTGCTCCAATGATCGAGGCGGGCCCAGGGCAATCGCATAGACCGAATCAGTGCTCCACGGCGGTATTTCAATTGAATTTATGGGGAAAAAAGGTATAGACTGCAAACGACCTCAATCAGAGGGAGGAGGTGCGTCATGAGTTTGGAAGAATGTATTCAAAGTTGCCTGCAGTGCGCCATGGATTGCGAGGTTTGCCTGGACGAGATGCTGGACATCTATATGAATGGCGAGTCCAGCGGGTGTTGTGGTGGCGAACAGCACGCCCGGAGCGAGTGTCCACGCTGTTGCCGCGAATGTCTAGAAGTGTGCTTGATGTGTGCCCAAGCGATGGCCCGGGGTAGCCGCTGGAGCAAGGATATCTGCCGGCTGTGTGCGGACATCTGTGAATGGTGTGCCGAGGAGTGCGAAAAGCACACCCATGATCATTGCAAAAAATGCGCTGAAAGTTGCCGCAAATGTGCCGAAAGCTGTCGGCAAATGGTAGCCTGATCGAATCTGACGGAACAAGGAAGCAAAAAGGCGGCCTGTTGGCCGCCTTTTTGCGTAAAGGGTTCTGACAAGGGTTATTCGTCACCTGCCATGAAGCCCAGAAGGTGCAACAGGCTGGTAAACAGGTTGAACAGGGCCACGTACAAAGTCACCGTCGCCAGGATGTAATTGGTTTCCCCGCCATGGATGATCTGGCTGGTTTGAAACAGGATCAAGCCGGCCATTAACAGTACGAACATCGCCGATACGGCCAGGGCCAGGCCGGGCATATCGAAGAAGAAAGCACCCAGCCCCGCCAGAAAGCCCACCAGGATACCGGCGAACAAAAATCCTCCGAGAAAGCTGAAGTCACGGCGCGAGATCAGGGCATAGGCCGACATTCCCAGGAAGATGACGCCCGTGCCGCCCAAGGCCGCCATCACGATCTGATGGCCGTTGGGAATGAATTTGAGGTACATGCTCAAGATGGGCCCCAGGGTCATTCCCATGAAGCCTGTGAGAAGGAAGACGAACAGCAGCCCCCAGGCGCTGTTGCTGAACTTCTGGGTCAGGAACAGCAGGCCGAAATAGCCCACCAGGGTGACGATCATGCCCGGGTGGGGCAGGTTCAGGACCATGGAAAGGCCCGCGGTGAAGGCGCTGAAGAGCAACGTCATGGCCAGCAGGGCGTAGGTGTTGCGAAGCACTTTGTTGGTTTCCACGACCCGGGTCTGGGGCCGGCGTAAAACGCGAACTTGGTTCATACTGATTGACTCCGATGTGAGTGAAAAACGAATCCTTTTAATCATATACCGAATCTTGCGCCAAGGGTTCCTAAAATGTCGTGAGGGGGGAATGGAAAAAATGAAATGATCGTTTGTCCCCCCTAAAGGAGGGAGCCTTGGCCGGCGCAGAACTATTCTTGACCATCATGGTCGGGTAAAGGGATAATCTTCTCCCCATCTGAAGGAATCGCAACGATATGTCGTCAAACCAAGCACCGATCGAATTTACCGACAGCGCGGCAGCCAAGGTCGCAGGTCTCATTGACGAGGAGGGAAACCCCGGCCTCAAGTTAAGGGTTTACATCACCGGTGGTGGTTGTTCGGGTTTCCAGTATGGATTCACCTTCGATGAAGAGGTGGCCGAAGACGATACCGTGATCGAGAAAAACGGCGTGACGGTCCTTGTGGATTCGATGAGCATCCAGTATCTGACCGGGGCGGAAATCGACTACAAGGAGGATCTGTCGGGTGCCCGCTTCGTGATTCGCAACCCCAATGCCCGCACCACCTGTGGTTGCGGCTCCTCTTTCGCCGTTTAAGCCGGGAAGATCGCGCCCAGTACGACCGGGTGGCGGGCACCGGTGACGGCGGGCAGATTGCCAGGCCGGTTCATCAAGGTCCGGCAGGCGAGCCAGGCGAAAGCGGTCGCTTCCACTCGGTCCGGGTCCACCCCGTGGTGGCTGGTGGATTCCACCGGGCATCCACAGTACTCCCTCAGCAGTTCCAGCAGAAAGGTATTGTGGACCCCGCCGCCACAGACCAGGATTCTCCGGGGGGGGGATGACCATCCATGGAGCTGGTCGGCGATGCTTTTCGCGGTCAGGTGGGTCAGGGTGGCCTGAATGTCTTGCGGGCGCTGCAGTGCGAACGGGCGAAGGTGATTTTCCAGCCATTTGGGGGAAAAGTATTCGGGACCGGTGCTTTTGGGCGGGGAAGCTGAGAAATAGGGATCGGCGAGCAGGGCGTGCAGCAGTCTGTCGATACAGTGACCGCTTCTCGCCCACTGTCCGTTTTCGTCCCAAAGGCGGCCCAGATTACGTTGAATCCAGAAGTTCAAAAGGGTGTTTCCGGGGCCGGTGTCGAATCCTGTGGTGTCCTCGCGCTCGTCGCCGGGCAGGCGCGTCAGGTTGGCGATCCCGCCGATATTGAGAATGGCGCGATCCTCTCCCCGGCAATGGAACACTTCCCGGTGAAAGGCGGGCACCAGGGGGGCGCCCTGGCCGCCGGCGGCGATGTCGCGGCGGCGGAAATCAGCCACGGTGGTGATGCCGGTGCGTTCGGCGATCCGGTTGGGGTCTGCGATTTGCAGCGAACAGGGCCAGGCGCCATTGGGATGGTGGTGCAGGGTTTGGCCGTGGCTGCCAATGGCCCGCACGTGGCGGGGTGACACGCCGGATTGTTCCAGGAGACGCAAGGCGCAGCGGGCGAACAGCTCGCCGAGTTCGGCATCGAGTCGGGCGAATGCTTCGAGGGGGATCTCGTCGGCGAGGCAGAAACGCCGTAGCCGATCGCGTACTCCCGAAGGGAAAGGGGTATAGAGCCAGCCCCGCTCCATGACATGGCGGGCGCCGTCGGTCTCGACCAGGGCCGCATCGACACCATCCAGGCTGGTGCCCGACATCAGGCCGATGTAGAGTCCAGTCATTCCCCCGCCGTTTCCCGCCTTGCCAGGGCGGTCGGACGGGTGCGCTCCAACTCCGCCAGCAAGGGGGCCGTTTGCTCCCTGAATTCGGTCAGCAGGGATTTGGGAATGGGCTTGCTCTCGGGCAGGGGAACGGTCAGGGGGTCGCGGTGAACACCGTTGATCCGGAATTCATAATGGAGATGGGGACCCGAGGCGAGGCCCGATTTGCCCACATAGGCGATGACGTCGCCCTGTTTGACCCGGGCGCCAAGCTTGAAACGGGCGTTGAAACGGTGCAGATGTGCATACAAGGTGCTGTAGCGGCGTCCATGCTGAATGATGATGACACGCCCGTATCCACCCTTCCTGCCCCGGAAGACGATTTTCCCGTCACCGGTGGCGCGGACCGGTGTGCCGATGGGCGCCGCATAATCCACGCCTTTGTGGGCGCGGATGCGGTGAAGGATGGGATGACGGCGGTGCAGGTTGAAGCGCGATGTGATGCGCGCGGATTTGACCGGCATCCGCAGGAAAGCCTTTTTCAGCGTTTTGCCTTCCGGGGTGTAATATTCGGCCGTTCCATCGGGAAGAATGAAACGCAATGCCTGGTGGATTTTGCCCTGGTTGATGAATTCGGCGGCCACGATATCGCCATCGCCGATGAATTTGCCATCCAGGTATTGTTTCTCGTAGAAGACGTTGAAGCTGTCGCCCGGCCGGATACTGCGGGAAAAGTCGATGTCCCAGCCGAAAATTTCGGTCAGTTGCATGATGATGGAATCGCTGAGACCGGCCTTTTTTCCGGCGATGAACAGGCTCGATTCCACGGTGCCACTGGCACGGTGAAGTTCTTTTTCAGTTTGCCTGAAGACCTTTTCGATATCGAATCCCTCGTCGGCCCTGGAGGCGGCGATGGATTCGGTGGTGCTGCGCTCGTAAACGATTTTTTCCAGACCGCCCTTGTCGTCGAGGAGAAACTTGACGGTTTTTCCCGGATACAGGCGCGTCAGCTCTTTTTTCAGGTGTTTGTCGCTATTGAGCAGATTGCGCAAAGCACCGCTTCCCAGATCGTATTGATCGAAAATCCCGGCAAGGGTGTCGCCTTTGCGAATCGTATGTTCGATCCATGCCTTCGGCTGCTCGGCGGAAGGGGCGGTGGATTCTTCCCCGGCACCGGCTTTCTCTGCGGGTTCTTGCCGGGGCGGTTCGGCAGTCGCGGCGATGGAAGCAGGCGCTGGCCGCTGGGTGGGGACGGGGGACGGTGGCCGGCGGCCGGTCAGGACGACCAGCCCGGCCACGATCAAAAGGCTCAAACCCAACCCATAGAATCCAATTCTTGTTTTTGTGCAGGGGCGCTGCGCCATCTGTGTGCCTTGTGTCGAATAATCTTTATAAGTTTATATAAACTCGTGTAATCTTGCTAATTTCCCATTGTTGCAGCGATAAGGAGCATTCATGATCGACCCGGAACAGGCGCTCGAGTCACTGAAGCGGGGCGCCGAGGAAATCCTTTTGGAAAAGGAACTGTTGGAGCGCCTGCGGGCTGGAAAGCCCTTGCGGGTCAAGGCCGGCTTTGACCCGACCGCTCCCGATCTTCATTTGGGGCACACGGTTTTGCTGGGCAAACTCAAACAGTTTCAGGATCTTGGTCACGAAGCCATTTTCCTCATCGGTGACTTTACCGGAATGATCGGGGATCCTACCGGCAAGAACCAGACCCGGCCCCCCTTGAGCCGGGACGAGGTGATCGAAAATGCGCGTACCTACGAGGAACAGATCTTCAAGATTCTCGATCCCGAGAAAACCCTGGTGATGTTCAATTCCAGCTGGATGAATGCCATGAGCGCGGCCGACCTCATCCAGTTGGCGGGAAAATATACCGTGGCCCGGATGCTGGAACGTGACGATTTCAGCAAACGCCACAAGAGCGGCCAGGCGATCGCCATCCATGAATTCCTCTATCCCTTGATCCAGGGCTATGATTCGGTGGCCCTCAAGGCGGACGTGGAACTGGGCGGGACGGATCAGAAATTCAATCTGCTGGTAGGCCGGCAACTGCAGGAGGCTTATGGGCAAAAACCCCAGGTCGTCATCACCATGCCGATCCTGGAAGGGTTGGACGGCGTGCAGAAAATGTCCAAGTCACTGGGCAACTATATCGGAATCAACGAACCGGCGGATGAAATGTTCGGCAAGCTGATGTCCATCTCCGACGACTTGATGTGGCGCTATTTCGAGCTGCTGAGCTTCCGTCCCCTGGAAGAGATCCGGGCGTGGCAGCGCGCTTGCGCCGAGGGGGCGAACCCAAGGGACTACAAAGTCCGGCTGGCTCAGGAAATCGTCGCCCGCTTCCACGATCACGAAGCCGCCCGCAAGGCGCTGGAGAATTTCGAGGCCCGATTCAAGCGCGGCGCCTTGCCCGAGGATTTGGAAACCCTGCCCCTCACCAGTGATGTTCCCGAAGGAATCGCCATCGCCAAGCTGCTGAAGCAGGCGGGGCTGGTCAAAAGCACCTCCGAGGCGTTTAGAATGATCCGTCAGGGGGCGGTGCGGATCGATGGCGAACGGCTGGAGGATCCCAAGCGCGTCATCGCCCCCGGAGAAGTGCATATTTTCCAGGTGGGCAAGCGCCGGTTTGCCAAAGTGGAGGTGAAATGATGACCAAAGAACCGACTGTGCTCGAAAGCCTCGATCATGTCCCCGAACCGCTGCGTTTCGGGACCAGCGGGGTGCGTGCCCGGGTGGAGGCGCTGACCGATATCGAAGTCTACTGCCTGACGCGGGGCACGCTGGCCTATTTTGCCGAGAGCGGAAAGCTGACCTGTGGGGGGGATGCGGGCGGACGGGTTGCCATCCCCATTGCCGGCGACTTGCGGCCTTCGACCGGGCGGCTGTTGAGGACGACGGCCAAGGCGATCGTGGATGCGGGATACGAAGTGGACTATTGCGGCCTGATCCCCACGCCCGCCTTGACTTATTATGCCCTGCAAAGAGGGGTCGCCAGTTTCGTCGTGACCGGCAGTCATATCCCCGCCGACCGCAATGGACAAAAAGCCAACCGCTGTGACGGCGAGGTGCTCAAGAGTGATGAAGGGGGGATCGTGGCGGCGGTGGAAAGATTCCGGGAGCAGGAATATTCACGCCCCGCCAGCCTTTCTCTCTTTGGTCCCGATGGAATGTTCAAGCAGGGGGTGGCCCCTTCGTTGCCCGGGCCCAATCCCGCCGCTGCCGAGTGCTATCGCGACCGTTATCGGAAAGTGTTTGCCGGAGGAAGCCTGGAACCCTGGCGGGTGATGTTTTTTCAATACAGCGCGGTGGGCCGCGACCTTATTCCCCGGATTCTGGCCGATGCCGGAGCCCAGGTGTATTGTGACGGCCGGAGTGACGCGTTCATTCCCCTCGATACCGAGGCCGTTTCCGATCGTCATCTGCAAATGCTGCAAGAGTATGCGGCCCGCCAGGAGCGGCGAGTGAACGTGGTGTTGTCCACCGATGGAGACAGTGACCGGCCCCTGGTCGTGGCCATGGACGGGGCCGAATCGCATTTCATACCCGGCGATCTGCTTGGCGCCCTGGTGGCCGATTATCTGCGGGCGGACGCCGTGGCGGTGCCCATCAGCGCCAATCCCATCCTCGAGGAGTTTCTGGCCAGACACGGCATTTCCACCGTCCGCACCCGGATCGGATCCCCTTACGTGATTGAGGCGATGCAAAAGTTGCTGGATCAGGGGTATAAGCGGGTGATGGCGTGGGAGGCCAACGGAGGATTTCTGCTGGGTTCGAACATCGAGATGAATGGAGAGACGCTGTCGGCGCTTCCGACACGCGACTCGGTGTTACCGATGATGTGCGTGTTGGCGGCGGCGCGCGAGCGGAATATTTCCGTGGCCGAACTGCTGGAACTGTTTCCTCCCTGTTATGGCAAATCCGATCTCATCGATGAGTTTCCCCAGGCGCTTGGGAAGCGTATCGTGGAGTATTTTCTGCCGCGGGAGGCCGGCGTGGTGGCGTTGCGCTTCGAATCCGACGCCATCGTGTTTTTGGATGCCGAGGGCCGGGAAATCGGGCGGTCATGTTGGGAGAGCGATGTCGGGCGGGAATGGAAAAGAAAACTGGAGGTGCTCGGCCAGGTGTTCACCCAGCAAGACGGGTTCACCCGGATCGAGCGGATCAACGTTCTGGACGGGGTCCGCTGTTATTTCGCCAATGGAGAAATCGCCCACATCCGCCCTTCCGGCAATGCGCCCCAGATGCGTATCTACGCTTTCGCCGACATGCGTGACCGGGCCAGAGAGATCGCGGAACTGGCGGTGCGGGAGCCGGACGGTTTGCTGAGGCGTCTGGCTAGTTTGGTGCAGGCTGAAGCCGGGGTTTGACTTCGGTCAGTTTCAGTTTGGCCTGTCCAAAACCCGGAACCTTGCCCTCGAACTGCAATGGCAAGTGATGGCGGGGGTCGATCAAGGCGGTGATATCGCCTTCCATTCCCAACAGTTCGAAGGGTTCGGTGGCGTCGTGCGGGTTTTTCCCCATCAGTCTCGGAAGGAGGGTGATTTTTTCCGCCTTGACCGAGGCCTCCACCGGCTTGCCGCCAAGGCGGTAATGGACGCGCATTCTTTGGACACCTTCACGCCGCAAGGTGACCTCGTAAATGGTTTTCTTGTTGAAGACGCACAACTTTTCCGGCTTGTCGAGCGTTCCCTGGGACAATCGCAACAGCAGTGCATAAGGATCGGTGATTTTGCTGCAACGGCCGACCGCCTGGGGTGGAAATTCATAGACCCGCTCGTTCTCGATAGGCCACCTCAAGGGATCGGGGGTGGGGGCTTGTTTGTCCGGGCGACGACGGACCCGGTACACCCGGTTTTCGGCATAGCGATAAAGTTTGAAATTGCGGCTTTTGCCCGATTTCAGCCGGGTTCTCTGCAAAGCCGAGAGGTCTGGCCTGAACCACAGTTCCCCCAGCCAGGATTTGCTGGACAGAAACCACTTTAGCCGGGTTTCCACTGTCAAATGATAGAGCGTTTCGGCTGGATCGGGCTTCAGGGAATCGGGGTATTCGGCCAGATGTGGCAGCGCTTCGCTTCCTTTTTGGGGGTCTACCTGAATTTTGACCACCAGCGCGGGCTCGACTTCCATGGTCAGAGCGTGCCAGCCCGGCAGGGGGAGCGATGGCCGGGCTTGCAGGGAGAAAGCCAGGCCGAAGATGACCAGGCCGAGGATGAGCGCGGTAAATCGGGTACAGGATTGGGGGGACAAGAGCGCTTGTCTTTGCATGGGAGTGGCGAGAAAACAAAATTGTGTGGTTTGATTATGACATAGAGTTGCGGTACGGGATACAGTAAAAGGAAAATCGGGTGAACTTTATCCCTGGCAAGTTTCAAACAGGATATTTCAACGTTAAGATTCATATTTTTCCGGAGTGAAACCGATGAAAATGACGCCGCAGGAATTTCTGCACTGGGACGCCAAGCGAATCACCTTGTTGGGAATGTCCGGGGTGGGTAAGACCACATTGGCCAACAAATTACCGAAAGATCAATGGTTTCACTACTCCGGGGATTACCGTATCGGCACCAAGTATCTGGAGGAGCCGATTCTGGACAACATCAAACGTCAAGCCATGCAGGTGCCTTTCCTGCGCGATTTGTTGCGTTCCGACTCCATCTATATTTGCAGCAACATCACCGTGGACAATCTTTCCCCTATTGCGACCTTTCTGGGGAAGATCGGGGATCCGGCCCGGGGAGGGCTGCCTCTGGATGAGTTCAAACGCCGTCAGGCGCTCCATCGTCAAGCGGAAATCGCGGCGATGCTGGATGTGCCCGCCTTCATCGAAAAAGCGCGTGATATCTATGATTATCAGCATTTTATCAACGATGCGGGGGGGAGCGTATGTGAACTGGACGAGCCAAAGGTTTTGGAGACGTTGTCCAGGCATACCTTGATCGTTTATATCCAAACCTCCCCCGAGTTGGAGGAAATGTTGATTCGGCGGGCCAGGGAAACCCCCAAGCCCCTGTATTACCGGGAGGAATTTCTCGACAGACAGTTGGAGGAATTCATGCGGCAGAGGGGATATGCCTCCACCGACGAGATTCCCCCCGACGAATTCGTGAGTTGGGTGTTTCCCCGTTTGTTACATGCACGGTTGCCCCGCTACCAACGTATCGCGGACCAATATGGTTATGTGATCGATGCGGCGGATATCTGTGAACTCAGAGATGAAAAAGACTTTTTGGAGCTGGTCGCCGATGCAATCGATGCACAGGATTCTCAGCGTGAAAAGTGGGACAAGGAGGAGAGCCGATGCCTTTGATCGCCCATACCGACCTGCCGACCTTCGAACGGCTCCGTGCCGAGGGACAGAAGATCCTGGATCCTGAAGCGGCAAGGCACCAGGATATCCGGGAGCTTCACATCGGGTTGCTCAACATGATGCCGGACAAGGCCCTGGAAGCGACGGAACGCCAATTCTTCCGTCTGCTCGGGGCCTGCAATCAGATCGTGCAGTTCTATGTCCACCCGTTCACCATCGAGGGATTGCAGCGGGGGCCTGAGGCGCAGGCACATATCGATCAGCATTATGAATCCTTCGAGCGAATCAAGGGGGAGGGATTGGATGCCCTGATCGTCAGTGGCGCCAACGTGACCCACCCGGACCTGCCCCAGGAGCCTTTTTGGGAGCCGCTGGCCGAGGTCTTCGATTGGGCCAAGCGGAACGTTACTTCGATTCTGTGTTCCTGTCTGGCCACCCACGCGCTGGTGCAATACTGTCATGGTCTCCGCAGAACCCATTTGGGATTCAAGCGTTGGGGCGTTTATTCCCACCGGGTGATCGAACCCCGTCATCCCCTCGTGGCCGATATCAATACCCGTTTTGATGTGCCCCATTCGCGCTTCAACGAGTTGTTCCGCGAAGATCTGGAAAGGAAGGGGCTCAAAGTGCTGGTGGAGAGTGAAGCGGCCGGCGTCCATCTGGCGGTCAGCCATGATCTATTGCGGATCGTGTTTTTCCAGGGGCACCCGGAGTATGACACGATCAGTTTGATGAAGGAGTACAAGCGCGAGGTTCTGCGTTATCTGGAAGGGGAGCGGGAGGACTGGCCGCCGTTGCCCGAAAACTATTTCAGTGCCAGGGCAGTGGTCATCCTGGAAGACTACCGCGCCTCGGTGGAGACGGCCCGAAAGCGTGGGCGTCCGGTCCCTGAATTTCCCGAGAGATTGCTGCTTCCGCACCTGGACAATACCTGGCGCGATACCGCCAAGGCTGTCTTCAACAACTGGCTCGGGCTGGTCTATCAGGTGACGGATCAGGATCGGCGGAAGCCGTTCATGGCGGGTATCGATCCGGACAATCCTTTGGGACTGGATCTCGAATCGCGGGATGCCGCCTAACGAACGAGCTGGAGCAGGTCGAAGGCGGTGACGATGCCCTTGACGTGATGTTTGTCACCCACGAGCAGACGGTGGATTTTGTGCTCGGTCATCAGTTCAGCGATCTCTCTTGGAGGAAGATCGGGGGGGATGAACATCACATCGTCCGTCATGATGTCTCCCACCGTGATGACACCTTCCCTGAGTCCGCTGAAACGCTCGCTTGTCTGAAAGCGCAAGGCGCGAATGACATCGGTCTTGGAGGCGATGCCGATGATTTCCCCTTCGGCGTTTTGCACCGGCGCTCCATCGATTCCCTGGATGGTCAGGAACTCTTCGAACTGGTCGAGGGTCATTTCCGGAGGAACCGAGACCACTCGGGGTTCCATGATGTCTTTGGCCTGTAGGGTCATTGGCGAAACCGTGGGTTGATCAATGAAGTCCCTCCAAATTACCTTAAAAAAAGCGTGTGAACAAGGGAAAAACGCAGGGCCTCCCAATCCTTGGGATGGGGGCAGGGCGATCCGCATGGCCGCCTTTTTTCCCGTTGGGAGTTGATTTTGTCCGGTGTTGAAGCCCCTCTCCCTCTGGGAGAGGGGTTGGGGTGAGGGCTTGATCCGGTAACTGGGAAACTTCTCCCTCATCCCTGGCCCTTCTCCCCGAGAGAGAGGAGAATTGGTTTATGCGATTGCCCTGGGAAGGAAGACGAGAGGGCCTTGGATGAAAGCGGTTTCCGGTATACTGCCCTCTTTCCGGATGGTGATGCGGGATGATCGGCCACAGGGCCGGTGGAGCATTCACAGATAACTTTGAATTTCGAGGAGAGGATCGATGCGTAGAGTTCGGCGATTCATCGCAGGAGTGTTGGCGCTTGGATTGGTTCAGGTGGCGCAGGGGAAGGAAACGGCTTTCAGGGTGTGTGCCGACCCTGCCAATCCGCCGCTTTCCGCCCGTGACGATTCTGGATTCGAGAACAGGATTGCCCATCTGTTTGCCGACGATTTGGGGCTGAAGGTCGAATATACTTGGTTTCCCCAGAGACTCGGCTTCCTTCGTAACACCCTCAAGGCCAAGGATCCCGATACGGGGCGGTACAAATGTGACGTGGTGATGGGCGTGCCCGCCGGCTACGAGCTGGCATCCACGACCAAGCCCTACTATCGGTCCACTTATGTATTGGTGGTGGCCAAAGGCAAGGGGTTCGACGATATCCACCAGGCCGAACAGTTGTTCGATTTGTCGGCCGAGCGCAAGGCGCGGCTGAAGATCGCCATGTTCGACCGTACCCCCGGCGTCACCTGGTTGCTGCGTCACCAGCTGCTCAGACAGGGCCGTACCTATCAGTCCATGACGGGAGATCCTGCGGTCAACACCGCGATGAGGCTGGACAACGAGTTCAGCGATGGCAAGATCAACATGGCGGTGGTATGGGGGCCGATAGGCGCTTATTTGGCCTGGAAGCACCCTGGAGACTATGAATTGATTCCGCTCAAGTCGGAGAAAGGGATTCGCTTCGATTATGCCATCGCCATGGCGGTCAGGCGTGGCGACAAGGAAAGGCGGCAAATGCTGCAAGATCTGATCGATCGGAAGCGTGCGGACATCGCCGCGGTGTTGCGGGACTACCATGTGCCCCTGGTGGACAAGGAAGGCAACCCGATTTGACGTGCTGACAAACAAGAGCGGCCGTCTGCGAAACGGCCGCTCTTGCCAGATGAAGGTGCTATACCAAAACAGGGGTCATCTGTAAGATGACATGGCCGGATCTTCCTGGATCGCCCGCTCGGCGGTTTTGTATTTGTCCTGTTCGGACTTTTTCACCATGAACACGCCCACTGCGACGGCAACCACCACGGCTGCGATGATCTGCCAGAAATAGTCTTTCTCTTTCTCTTCCGCCATTGTTTTTTCTCTCAACAGTAGTTTTTGGAATAGATTTGGCTGTGATGCAGGGAGAATCTTTCGTCCGCCGGGATGGGGGACAGTGAATTTTTACGAAATTCCCTGTTTGTGACAGCCGGGGCTCAAAATACCATACAAAAAATATGTTTTAATTGATCCAGATCAAATACACATAAAGATTATGGTTATTGGCCGCCTGTCGTTTCAAAGAGAGGTTAAGTGAATGGAACGGTGGTAAGGGGGGATCAAGGTTGCCCGGGGCGGCATCGATCCCTGAGTTGTCGGCGGAGGATTTTTCCCACTGCGGATTTGGGAAGGGTGTCGATGAACTCTATATAGTGGGGGCGTTTATAGGAGGTCAGGTTGGCCCGGCACCATGCCTGGATTTCCGTTTCCCTCAGATTTGGATCCTTTCGTACCACGAAGACCTTGACCGCTTCTCCGGTCCGTTCATCGGCCACCCCGACGGCGGCACATTCGGCGACGCCGGGATGGGCGTTGATGACTTCTTCGATCTCGTTTGGATAGACGTTGAAACCGGATACCAGGATCATGTCCTTCTTTCTGCCCACGATATAGAAAAACCCCTTTGTATCCATGGTGGCGATGTCCCCCGTCTTGAGCCAGCCATCGGCGGTGAAGGTTCTCCCGGTTTCCTCCGGCCGATTCCAATATCCCTGCATGACCTGGGGGCCCTTCACGCACAACTCGCCGGTTTCTCCCGGTCCCATCCATTTGTTTTCATCCCCTATGCGGCAGTCGGTTCCAGGAAGTGGCAGGCCGATACTGCCGGTGAATGACTCGATATCGAGAGGGTTGAGCGTCACCACCGGCGAGGTCTCGGTCAGACCGTATCCTTCTATGACCGGGCAGCCGGTGGTTTCCTGCCAGCGCTCGGCGACGGATCGATGCATCGGCATCCCCCCGGACAAAGTCAATTTCAATTGGGAGAAATCCAAATGACGGAAATCGCGTTGCCTGAGCAGATGATCGAACAAAGTATTGACCCCGGTGATACAAGTGAATGGAACCTTCCGTAAAAGTCCGATCATTCTCTTGAGATTTCTTGGATCGGTGATGAGATGATTTTGCATCCCCAGCGCCATTCCGACACACAGATTGGCGGTCAGGGCGAAGATATGGTAGAGGGGAAGGGCGGTCACCAGAACTTCGAGACCGCAGTCAAGGTGGCGTTGCCAATTCTCGCAAGTCAACCACGACCGGGTCTGCTCGATGTTGACCAGCAGATTGGCGTGGCTGAGCATCACCCCTTTTGGGATTCCCGTGGTGCCGCCGGTATATTGGAGAAAAGCCAGGTCGTTTGGGCTCAGATCGACTTTCACCGGCGTTTCTCCGGTCCTTCGCAGGACTCGATACAAATCGAAGGTATTCGGCAGATCGAAACGGGGAACCTGCCCGCGTAATTTCAGCCATCCATTCACCAGGTTTCGTTTCGGGGCTGGCAGCAGGTCGCCGACCTGAGTCGTGATGATATGGTTCGGCCACAGGTTTGTGGCTGTCTGTTCCAGCACATGGGCGAAATTTTCCAGTATCACGATGGCCGCAGGGTTCGAGTCGCTCAATTCGTGAGCCAACTCCCGAGGGGTGAACAGGGGATTGATGTTGACCACGATCAACCCCGCCCTGAGCGCTCCCATGAGCACCACCGGATATTGCAACAGGTTGGGCAGCATGATCGCCAGGCGCTGGCCTTTGACGAGGCCCAGCTCGTGGTGAAGAAAAGCGGCAAAGCGCGAGGACAGGCCTTCCCATTCGCGATAACTCAAAGAGGTACCCAGATTTTCCAGGGCGGGCAAGGCGGCATAACGCCGGCAGCATTCCTGGTGCAGCGCCACCAGGGAGCGATGCCGGGGAACGGGTGCTTGGGGAGGCAAGCCGGGAGGATACGAATCCAGCCAAGGTTTAGGGTTCATATCGGGGTGCTTGAGCAGTGGGTGTACTGGTCGAGGAAGAAGCGAATGGTTGCGTGAACTTGGCCGGGGTCATGAAAAACGATGTCGTGCAGGCGGGAATGGATCATCGTGAGGGTCTTGCAACGGCTTGCCAGCCTCTCGTAGGCCAGCCGGGCACCATCGGGGTCGATCACCGGATCCTGGTCACCTTGCAGGATCAGGGCGGGAAGATGGACATCGTTCAAGCGCCGTTCGGTTTCCTGGCTCAACAGCCGAAGCTCGTAGAGTGCCCTGACCGGAATGTGGGTATAGTTGGTTTCAGGATGCTCCGAAGCATTTTCGACGAATTCTTTCATCCCTTCATGGGTGATCCATCGGGTCAACCGATTGGCCTGATGCATCAGTGGAACCAATTGGAAGATGGAGGAGCGGAATTTCAGCGCCGGTGTGATCGCGACCACCGCTGTCAGCCGGTCCGGCTGATCGGCCGCCAGCTGCAGAGCCAACAGGGCCCCGGTGGAAAACCCAACCACGGCGATCGATTCGCTCATGGCGGCGAGGATACGGTAACCGCGCCAGACCGATTGCATCCATTCCTGCCAGCTGCGTTCGCGCAGGTCACAGGGCGAAGTGCCATGTCCTTTCAGACGAATACCCAACACCGTGTAACCCGCATCGGCCAGTTCCTCGCCCAAGGGACGCATGACGGCGGGGATGGCCAAAAGGCCGTGAACAAGGAGCACGCTTCTATTCGTTCGGGGTTTCGCATTGAGCAAAAAGGGTTTACCGGGAATGGTGGTGATTTCCTCGTGGTCGGTTTCAGAGCAGGAGGTGGAATGGATTGCCCGATCCCATCGCCATGAACGTACCTCATCGTCGAAAGCCAGCAATGCCAGTTCAGGGGGCGATAGGGAGGATGCCTGAGCGAAAGCGGCTGTAACGCTTTTTTTGACCATCGAGAGGGGGGCGACTTCGTTGGCATAGACCGCCACAGGGTTCTCCAGCCGTATCGTGTCGATAGTGAAGTCCTCCCTGAGTTTGGGAAGGAAATGATATTTTCCCGCCACCGGTTCGATCAGGTCCGTGTTTTCAGCGGTGCAGAGAAACTGCTGCAAATGTCGGCATTCGTCATTTGGAAGGGTTCGATAACAGTCGGGGTCGAGCAGGCTGCGGTGCAGGTGAACGGCTTTGTGGCACTGAAGTTTTTTGATGGCAAGATACAAAGACCTGTGGAAGAGGGGTTTGTCTATGGCATTGCGTTCCTGCTCGAGGCAGAGATAGATCAAGGTGGCGGCAAGATGGCAGAGGTTGACCGTGACCGCCTTGTACATGGCCTCCATGTAACGATTGCGAATCGTTTTGGCGTGGGTTTGCTGTCTCTTGGCCAGCAGATGCCTGATTTTGCCCGGAGCGAAATGCCACGGGTAGATTTCCGTAACATCGGTGATTCGCGGCACCAGCTTGCGGATCAGCAGGCGTTCCCACCACTGCCAGCAACCAGACGGCTGGATGGGTTGGGCCGGCCGAATATCCATGTCCGTTTCTTTGAGCAGCAGATTGCTTTCGATGATCAATTCTTCGATGTAGCGTTTTTTCAATCCCGGCCGAAGAGAGGTGATCAGTTTTTCCACCAGGTTCGGATCGATCCGAAGGGGGAAAAAAGTGATGTTGGCAGGTACGATCAAGGTCGGTTGCCGGCAGCGTGACACCAGCCGATCGATATCGGAGACACCCAGCCGCCGTTGCCAGCGTTCCAGCTTGCCGTGATCGCCCCGCCTCGCGGCGTCAAGCACTGCCTGTTTGAAGATGTCCAGTCCCAGTCCCAGCACTGCGGCACCCGTGTGTTGCTTGCGCCGTTCGCGGGTGGTTCGGGAGAAAATGCTGTAGTGACCCTTGCGATCGATGACGCGCCGGTCTTTCACCATTCCCCCTTCCGGGAAGATGATCACCTTGCGCCCCCGGAGGATCTGGATGGCCAGAATGGGAAAAAGGTCGGGATGGTCGTGAGGGATCGCCCCGGTCGCCATCAGGAAATCGCTCAAACGGTCATCGATCTCGAACAGTTCCCTATGGGCGATGGCGCAGCAGTAGGCGCCGCAACATTCGTGGATCAGATACTGGGGGATCAGGGTTTCGAAACGGGCGAAATGATTGAAGACGAGGATATGCCCTCGTCGAATGGCATGTTGCGGATCGTGGAGGTTTAAATGGAGCGGGAGAAAACGTTTGCAAAAGCGGAAGAATCTGACAGCCCTGTCATAGACCGCGGTATCGATGTCGTAGGTTGCCTCATCGATCTTTTCCCGGACCATTGCCGTGGTGGACATTTCATGCCTTCATTTGACACCTTGTCAAAGGTTTCCAGTGTGAACCCATCGCCAGGGAATGGCAACCTCACGGCTGAACCGGCGGACGCTGGGGCCCGCCGGGTGTCAGTGCAAGGAGGCGATCAGTAAGGCTGGTAACCCGAGACCGCGAACATGAGCTTGAGAATGGTCCAGATGATTCCAAACAAGATCGCCAGGGCCAGGAAAGTGGTCAATATCAGCAGTACGGTCGGCCCCATGTCACCGATTTTGGCCTGGAACCAGTCGCTCAACTGTTGCCATTTGGCGGCGATGGGTTTCCAGAAGAACTTCAGCCCGACAGCGACGCCGATCACCAGCAGGACGATGACGATGGGCACCCAGCTTTCCAGCTCGATGCGGATTTCCTGATCCAGGTCGGCGGCGTGGATGGCGAAGTAATTGACCAGGAAGGCCAAAGACTGAACCGTGACCATGGAAGTCCCGAAGGAAAGGATGAATTTGTCCACTGCCGGATTGTCTGTCAACTTGAGATCGTTCAGATAGAGTTTGACGATGACGTAACCCGGCAGGAACATGATCAGGATCGCACTGAGAATTTTCTTGATCAGGTCGATGGGGGAAGAGGTGGTGAACACCATGAAGATGCCGATGAAAATCGTACTGACCAGAGCGATACCCGCCCACATCAGGATATCGTCCCGGTATTTGGGATTGAGGTTTTTTCCAATGTCCATTGTCTTGTGCTCCTGTTAGAGTTGTTTTGTCGGTGATGTCATTTGCGTTTGAAGAAGTAATAACCTTCCAGTCCGCCTTGCAGAATCATGGAATCGCCTGTCATGTCATAGATTCTGTAACGCAGCTGTTTACCCGGGCGTCCGGGCAGATCGGTGACGATCATGCCGCCTTTGATTTCATATTTGAACGTCTGGGTGTCGTTGCGTTTGAAATGGCGGTTGTAACCGGAAGTGACCAGCGTGCCGTCGGGGCGGAACTCCCACGTCCGGTTTTCCGGGATGCGTTGTCCGGTGGCGCGGGGGGCCACCTCGACCAGCGTCCATTGCCCCAAAATGGGCTTGGCGTCCTCCAGCTTGACCGGATTGCGCTGGCTGGTGTCAGCGGCCGCGGCCTGTTTGCGGATCGTGACTGCATGACCTGCAATGGAAAAACCCAGCAGCATGGCAGCCAGAGTGAGGGTGATGAGCTTGTGCATGGTCGTTCTCCTGCTTGTTTTCTCTATTGTCTATTTTGTTTTCGAACCTCCTTGGCAGGGTGTCATTATCGCAAAACTCGATTCAAAAATTGAGACGATTTCCTGATTTGCCCGTGGTAAAGTTGAAAGATTATCTGGACTGAACCGACGTTTCGATGCCGATTTCCACACCCAAACAAATTCGTGATCAATTAGCCGATCGTATCCTGGTCCTGGATGGGGCCATGGGAACCATGATTCAGGGGTACCGGCTGGAAGAAGCCGATTACCGTGGCCGCCGTTTCTCCGACTGGCCTTCGGATCTGAAGGGCAACAACGACCTTTTGTCGTTGACCCAGCCGGAGATCATCGGGGAGATTCACCGCAAATACCTGGCGGCCGGTGCCGACATCGTCGAGACCAACACCTTCAACGCCAATTCCATCAGTATGGCCGATTACGGGATGGAGGCGTTGGCTCACGAGATTAACCTGGCTTCGGCCACCATCGCCCGCCGCGCCGCGGACGAATTCACTTCCAAGGATCCCGGCAAGCCTCGTTTCGTCGCGGGGGTACTGGGGCCCACCAACCGCACGGCTTCGATCTCGCCCGATGTCAACGATCCGGGGTTCCGCAACGTCAGTTTTGGCCAGCTGGTGGTGTCCTACACCGAAGCGATCGACGGCCTGGTGAAAGGCGGCGTGGATCTGCTGCTGATTGAAACCGTCTTCGACACCCTCAATGCCAAGGCGGCCGTCTTCGCGGTCAAACGCTATTTCGACCGCCATGGTGTGGAACTGCCCATCATGATATCGGGCACCATCACCGATGCCTCGGGCCGGACCCTCTCGGGACAGACGGCGGAAGCGTTCTGGAACGCCCTGCGTCATGCCCGGCCGCTTTCCTTCGGCTTCAACTGCGCCCTGGGACCGAAAGAGCTGCGGCAGTACGTGGAGGAGATCTCCGCTTACGTGGATACCCATGTCTCGGCGCATCCCAACGCCGGACTCCCCAACGAATTTGGCGGCTACGACGAGAGCCCCGAGGAAATGGTGGCCGAAATCGGCGAATGGGCCGGAAGCGGTTTCCTCAACATCGTCGGTGGCTGCTGCGGCACCACCCCGGACCATATCCGCGCCATCGCCGAAACGGTGGCCGGGTTGCCCCCCAGGCGGATTCCCGAGGTTCCGGTGGCTTGTCGCCTGTCGGGTCTCGAACCACTCAACATCGACCAGAACTCCCTGTTCGTCAATATCGGCGAGCGCACCAACGTCACCGGTTCCGCCCGTTTCCGCCGGCTGATCCGGGAGGAGGACTACGACACCGCCCTCGAAGTGGCCAAGCAGCAGGTGGAAAACGGCGCCCAGATCATCGATGTGAACATGGACGAGGGAATGCTCGATTCCAAGGCGGCGATGGTCCGGTTCCTCAATCTGGTGGCTTCGGAACCCGATATCGCCCGGGTGCCGGTGATGATCGACTCTTCCAAATGGGAGGTGATCGAGGCCGGTCTCCAGTGCATTCAGGGCAAGGGGGTGATCAACTCGATCTCGCTCAAGGAAGGGGAGGCGGCTTTCCTCGGGCATGCGAAGCTGGCCAGGCTGTACGGTGCGGCGGTGGTGGTCATGGCTTTCGACGAGGCGGGTCAGGCCGACAGCAGGGCGCGGAAGGTGGAAATCTGCACCCGGGCCTACCGCCTGCTGCGGGAAAAACTCGACTTCCCGCCCGAGGACATCATCTTCGATCCCAACATTTTCGCCGTCGCCACCGGCATTCCCGAACATCGCCGCTATGGCCTCGATTTCATCGAGGCGGTGGCCGAAATCAAGCGGATCCTGCCCCATGCCCTGACTTCGGGAGGGGTTTCCAACGTTTCCTTCTCTTTTCGCGGAAACGATTATGTCCGGGAAGCGATCCATGCGGTCTTCCTCTATCACGCCATCCAGGCGGGTCTGGATATGGGCATCGTCAATGCCGGGCAGCTCGGAATCTACGAGGAAGTTCCCAAGGACCTGCGCGAGGCGATCGAAGACGTGATTCTCTGCCGGCGCGAGGATGCCGACGAGCGGTTGCTGGAGATCGCCGAGAAATACCGCGGCGAGGGGGCGGCCCACGCCAAGGAGGACGAGGCATGGCGCTCCTGGCCGGTGGAAAAGCGCCTCGAACATGCCTTGGTCAAGGGGATCACCGATTACATCGATGCCGATACCGAAGAAGCCCGGAGACAGCTCGGCAGCCCCTTGGCGGTGATCGAGGGGCCGTTGATGGCGGGGATGAACGTGGTGGGCGATCTGTTCGGCGCCGGCAAGATGTTTCTGCCCCAGGTGGTCAAATCGGCCCGGGTGATGAAGAAGTCGGTGGCCTATCTTCTGCCCTATCTCGAACAGGAGCGTCAGGAAGGGGAGACCGCCGGCAAGATTCTGATGGCCACGGTGAAGGGCGACGTGCACGACATCGGCAAGAACATCGTCGGCGTAGTGCTCCAGTGCAACGGCTTCGAGGTAGTGGACCTGGGTGTCATGGTGCCGGCCGACAAGATTCTCCACACCGCCCGCGAACAGGGGGTGGACATTATCGGCCTGTCCGGGCTGATCACCCCCTCTCTCGACGAGATGGTGCACGTGGCCAAGGAAATGGAACGCCAGGGGTTCGACATTCCGTTGATGATCGGCGGGGCGACCACCTCCAGAGTGCATACCGCGGTCAAGATCGACCCCCATTATCATGCCCCGGTGGTCTATGTCACCGATGCCTCGCGGGCGGTGGGGGTGGCCGGCAGCCTGCTCAGCGCCGATCTCAGGGCGCCTTATCTGGAGCAGCTGGCGAGCGAATACGAGGCCGTGCGTCAGCGCCATGCCCGCAAGCAGGACCGAACCCGCTTGCTGCCGCTGGCAGAGGCGCGCAGGAACCGCTTTGACGGCGGCTGGGGCGGGTACCGGCCCCCGGTGCCGAAGCGGCCGGGCATCCATGTTCTGGACGATTATCCCCTGGAAGTCCTGGTCGATTACATCGACTGGACGCCGTTTTTCCAGGCGTGGGAACTGGCGGGCAGCTATCCCAAAATTCTCGACGACGACGTCGTCGGCAAGGAGGCCCGGAAGCTGCTGGCCGATGCCCGCCAGATGCTGGAACGCATCGTCACGGAAAAATGGTTGGGTGCCCGGGCGGTGTTCGGTCTGTTCCCGGCCCGGGGGCGAGGCGACGACATCGCCGTCATGGCCGGCGGCAGGGAGGTCATGCTCCATCATTTGCGCCAGCAGCAGCAAAAACCCCGGGGACAACCCAATTACTGTCTGGCCGATTTCATCGCCCCCGAGGACAGCGGTGTGGAAGACTGGATCGGCGCTTTCGCAGTCAATGCCGGTATCGGGATCGACGCGCACCTGCGGCGCTTCGAACGGGATCACGACGACTATCACGCCATTTTGCTCAAGGCGTTGGCCGACCGTCTGGCCGAAGCCTTCGCCGAACACCTGCACCAGCGGGTACGACGCGAATTCTGGGGTTACGCCGAAGACGAGCGGTTGGGCAACGACGAGTTGATCGCGGAAAAATACCAAGGTATCCGCCCGGCACCCGGCTACCCCGCCTGTCCCGATCACAGCGAAAAGCGCACCCTGTTCGATCTGATTCAGGCCGAAGCCAATGCCGGGCTGGAACTGACCGAGAGTTTCGCCATGGTGCCGACGGCGGCGGTGAGTGGCTGGTATTTCTCCCATCCCGGGGCGACTTATTTCAACGTGGGCAAAATCGGCCGCGATCAGGTGGAGGATTATGCCCGCCGCAAGGGATGGGATCTGGCGGTGGCGGAGAAGTGGCTGGCGCCGAACCTGGCCTACACTCCCGGATCGGCGAAGTGAACGGCTGGAGAGAATGTTGGGGCTGGGGCATCGTCTCCCAGGGTCAGCGCCTGGGAACCTTCAGCAGGATGGCGGCACCGATCACGAACAGGATCAGAACGCTGAAGATGCCGGCGCGGGGGCTGTCGAACAGGATGCCGGTGATGCCCACCAGCAGCGGCCCGATGACGGCGGCGAATTTGCCCAGCATGTTGTAGAAGCCGAAGAACTCCGCCGCCATGGCCTTGGGAATCAGATGGGCGTAGTAGGCGCGGCTGAGCGCCTGGACGCCGCCCTGGACCAGCCCGATCATCACCGCCAGGGTATAAAATCCGGCCGCCGAATCCAGGGTGGCGGCGAACAGGGTCACGCCGCAGTAGACGGCCAGCCCCAGCAGGATCGCCGCCTTGACCCCGATCCATTCCCCCAGGCGGCCGAAAGCGATGGCGGCGGGGAAGCCGACGAATTGCACCACCAGCAGGGCGGTGATCAGTCCTTCCCAGTCGAGACCGATGGCCAAGCCGTAGTCAACGGACATCCGGACGATGGTGTCCACCCCGTCGATGTAAAACCAATAGGCGATCAGAAACAAAAAGGCCGGCCGGTGAGCGCGGATGTGTCCCAGTGTCTGGACCACCTGACGCCAGCCGGCGGCGACCAGGGAAAAATCCAGCCGGCGGCTGGGACGCTCTCCCACTTTCAGCCAGATCGGCAGGGAAAACAGCAGCCACCACACCGCCACGCTGGCGAACGCCAGGTGGACGGCCTGCTGCGAGGAACCGAGGCCGAACCATGACGGGTTCAGTACCATGGCCACGTTGGCGGCGAACAGCACCCCCCCGCCCAGGTATCCCAGGGCGAAGCCGAGGCTGGAGAGGCGTTCGTATTCGCCCGGCCGGGCCACTTCCACCAACAGGGCGTCGTAGAAGATGTTGGCGCCGGAAAATCCCACCAGCCCCAGGCCGAAAAGAAAGAGCGCCGCCAAGGCCATGCCCGGCCCCAGGAGGGACAGGGCAAAGGTGGCGGCGATGCCGGTGGCGGCGAAAAAGGCCAGCAGATTTTTGTGCAGCCGTCCTTGATCGGCGATGGCCCCCAGCAGCGGCGCCGAGATCAGGATCAAGGCGCTGGCGGCGGCGTTGGCGATGCCCAGTTCGAAGGTGCTGTCGGTGACTTCGCCGCCGTGCCAGTACTGCTTGAAGAACAAGGGGAAGAACCCCGCCATCACCGTGGTGGCGAAAGCGGAATTGGCGAAATCGTACAGAATCCAGGCGGTTTTGGGTGAGATCCGCAACATGGGCCAAACCGATTTATAATTTTCCGCTCATCGTAATGGTTATCGAGTCGGGGAGCAAAGCGCGATCATGGCAGACAACAAGATCATCGTCATCACCGGGGTGACCCGGGGCCTGGGCCGGGCCCTGGCGGAAAGATGGCTGTCCGAAGGGCACACGATTTGGGGCTGTGGCCGCGGCCGCGATGGCATCGAGGCGTTGCGCCGGCAATGGCCGGACAGCCGCTTCGAGGTGGTGGATGTGGCCGACGCCGGGGCGGTGGCCGCATGGGCCACCCGTTGCCTGGAGGGTGGCGGGCGCCCGGATTTTCTGCTCAACAACGCCGCCATCGTCAATGCCAATGCCCCCCTGTGGCGGGTGCCGGTGGACGACTTTGGCCGGTTGATCGACATCAACGTCAAGGGGGTGTTCCATCTCATCCGCGCCTTCCTGCCCGCGATGATGGAAAGGCGGCGGGGGGTGGTGATCAATTTCAGTTCCGGTTGGGGCCGTTCCACTTCACCCGAAGTGGCCCCCTATTGCGCCAGCAAATGGGCCGTGGAGGGTCTGACCCGGGCCTTGGCCCAGGAATTGCCCGCTGGCATGGCGGCGGTGGCGCTCAATCCCGGCATCATCCACACCGAGATGCTCGACAGCTGTTTTGGCGCCATGGCCGCCCACTACCCCGACGCCGTCACCTGGGCCGACCGGGCCGCGCCCTACATTCTGGGCCTTGGAGCAGGGGACAACGGCCAGTCGTTGACGGTGCCGGGCTTCTGATGCCGGATCGGGCGACGGCCGAAGAGATTCTGCGAACGGTATTCGGCTATCAGGCGTTTCGCGGGCGCTTGGCGGAGGCCCAGAACGTGCCGCCCTACATCGTGTTCAACGATCTCACCCTGGCGGGTATCGTGGCGCGCCGCCCCCTGGACGAAGGGGCGTTGATGGCGGTGAGCGGAATCGGGGAAGCCAAATTGGAGCGTTACGGCCGGGCGATTCTGGCGGTGGTCCGGGAACATCGAGAAAGAGAGGTGGGATGAGCGCGCCGTTGACACTCTATGGCACCTCGGCCTGTCATTTGTGCGACCAGGCCAAGGGGATACTCGAGGAAGCGGGTCTGGCGTTCGTCTGGGTCGATATCGCCGCCGACGCGGCGCTGCTGGAACGTTACGGCGTCCGCATCCCGGTAGTGCGTCATCCGGCCGGCGGCCGCGAGTTGGACTGGCCCTTCGACCGCTCCTCTCTCGTGGCGTTCATCCAGACATGGGAGGCGTGATCATGACTGTCGAACGGAAAATGGAGCAGGTCGCCGAAGCGTGGCGCCGGCAGGGATTCAGTTGCGCTCTTTGGACCGATCCACCGGGGCGGCGATGGGAGGATTTCGTCCATGGAGTCGATGAACGGGTGATGGTGCTGGAGGGCGAGATGGAATTCGAGGTGGACGGCAGGGTGTATCACCCCTTGCCCGGCGAGGAACTGTTCATTCCCGCGGGGGCCGTGCATTCGGCGCGCAACATCGGCCGGCGGACTGCGCGCTGGCTGTACGGTTACCGCAGGCACGGCGGGTGACGGCGCCGGTTCCCGCCGTCGGCGTCAGCGCCCTGGTTTACGATGCCCGCGGACGGGTACTCCTGATCCGCCGGGGCCATCCCCCGGCGGCGGGCAAATGGCATGCCCCCGGCGGTCGTCTGGAACCGGGCGAATCGATGCGGGAAGCGGCCCTTCGGGAGGTGGCCGAAGAGACCGGCATCGGCGGTATTCGCCTGGGCCCTGTGGTGGCCGTGGTCGAGCGCCGGATCGAGGGGTTCCATTATGTCATCGTGGATTTTCTCGGTTTCCTCGACACGGCCGACCCACCCCCGCCCAGGGCCGCCGACGACGCCCGGGCCGCCGCCTGGGTCGCCAGGGAAGCGTTGAACGGCTACGATCTGGCGGCGGGACTGGCGCCTATCCTGGAGCGCTCGCTGCTGTTGTGGCGGGGCGCAAAAGGTGGGCTGGTGGACGTTTCCGGCGAGGGAAGCGACTTCATTGCCGAGGTGGGTTAAGGGTCAAGGCAATTGCATGACCGCCGTTTTTCCCGTTGGGAGTTGATTGTGTCCGGTATTGAAGCCCCTCTGCCAGAGGGAGAGGGGGAAATCGGTTTATGCGATTGCCCTGGGTTAAGGTTGCAAGGCTCCCTCCCCCAGACAGTAGTAGAATGGTGGCCGTCGTGCATGTGAGCATAGGAGGAGTCATGAAAGCGATCATCGCCAAACGCCCGGGCGGGGCGGAAGTGCTCGAGCCGGCGGAAGTGGAAACCCCGGCGATCACCTGCCCCGACCAGGTATTGATCCGGCTTCGGGCCGTCGGGGTCAATCCCATCGATTTCAAGATGCGCCAGGCCCTGGACCGTTTCCCGGTGACCTTGCCGGCCATTCTCGGATGTGACGGCGCCGGGGTGGTGGAGGCGGTCGGAGCGAAAGTCGGCCGCTTCGCGGTGGGAGATCCGGTGTATTTCTGTCAGCCCGGTTTCAATGGCCGTCAGGGAACCTATGCGGAGTATGCGGTGGTGGACCAGGCCCTGGTCGCCCACAAACCGGCGCGGCTGGACTTCGTTCAGGCGGCTGCGGTGCCATTGGTGCTTTTGACCGCCTGGGAGTCGTTGTACGACCGGGTCCAGCTGCAGAACGGGATGAAAGTCCTGGTTCAGGCGGGCGCCGGCGGCGTGGGGCACATGGCCGTTCAACTGGCGAAGCTGGCGGGGGCCGAAGTGGCGACCACCGTCAGTACCGAGGAAAAGGAACGTTTCGTCCGCGGCCTTGGGGCCGATCTGGCGATTCGCTACCGCGACCGGGATGTGGTGGAAGCGGTGCGGGCGTGGACGGATGAGGCGGGCGTGGATGTCGCGTTCGATACCGTAGGGGAGGCGGTTTTCTCCCAGTGCTGCGCCTGTTGCAGGGTCTATGGGGAATTGGTGACGATTCTGCTGCCGCCGCCGGATGTCGATTGGTCCGACGCCCGGGTGCGCAACCTGAAGATCGCCCTGGAAATGATGCTGACCCCGGTATTGCTCGAACTGCCCGAGTGGCAGAAGCATCAGGGGGAGGTGCTGGCGAGCGCCGCGGACTTGTTGGACCGGGGAAAGCTGAAGGTGGAAGTGGCCAGGACTTTCGCCCTGGAGGAGGCCGCGGCGGCCCAGGCGTATCTGGAAACCCGCTCGCCCATGGGGAAGGTGGTGTTGACCCTCGACTGACCCCTGCCGGGTGAAATATCCGGGCTAAGGAATCAGTCCCGGCTCTCCCGGCGGGAGATAGCGGTAGGAGCCCTTTCGGATATTGAAAAAAGCCAGTTCCACGGCGCTGCTCACCATTCCCAGCGCGCCCCGCTGCAGCGTCTGGCCGTGGTCGAAGGGGAGCAGGCTCAGGCCGGCGGCGCTTTGCAGCACCGCCACCAGGAGATTGGCGGCGCCGTAGAGGGGGCGGGGAAGGATGACGTCGTCGGTGAAAAACAGGAAAAGAGAATCGGCGCCGTTGAATTGGTACAAGGTGGCGGTTACGGTGTTGCCTTCCCGCAGACGGGCCGGCAAGCCTTTCCATTCCCCGGATTCGAGCCTTTCCCGGCGGTAGGACAACAACCTTCGGGTGCTCAGGACGCGATAGTGCCGGCGTACCGCCCTGGAGGAAACGAAGGGAATGAAATTGGGCATCGCCGGATCGACATAACCGCCCAGCCGCTCGACCGACGCTTCCCGGATGGCTTTCGGCCCGGCGGACGGCGGAAGAGTCCGGGCAAGGCCCTGTTCCAGGGTATGGAAAATCTCCGTGACGCAGTTGCGGCTCAGCAGATGGTAGCGGTAAAAACGCTTCAGGCTGTCGAGATATCTTTCTCTGATCTCCCGGGTTCGCCGGCTGGCCCCAAGCAGGGTGGCCGGGGAAAGGTCGCTGGGAGGCGGGTGGCTCAGATTCAGGGTCCGGTCCGGCAGGGAGGCGAGGCCGAAGAGCCGTACCGGGCGCTTTTCCGTGATGCCCGACATCAGTTCCAGGTAGCGGTTGGCCGCCGTTTCCAGAACACTGTAGCCGGTTTCCGTCAGGGCCCGCTTCGGCAGGTTTGTCAGATTCTGCTGCAATGCCGCTTGCTGCCGTTTCGCCAGCTGCCGCCAGAAACCCGGCGGTTGGGGCAATTTCGCCAGGGAGAATGCCTGGGCATCGTCGACGAAAAGATCGAGAAACACCAGAAAACCGCTTTCGCACGAACGGGCGGCGACGATCAGCCGCGCCATTTGAACCATCAGGGCGTAACCGGGGTCGGGCCGTCTGGAGTCCAGCAGTTCGACGATGCCGTCGCTCAAGGTTTTCTGGAAACGGCACAGGACCGCCTTTTGCCGGTCATCGAGCCTGAATGCCCCGGCCTTGGGGGCGTGGTAGACGCCTGTCCGCAGCCTTCTGGTTTCCTCGAGCGCCTGCAGGGCGAACCGCAGGGTGAGCAGATCCCGGTAGCGGTGATAGTAGGTATAGTCCGGGGAGGGAACGCTATCTGGCGTTGGCGGATCGAAGTCCCCGGGATTCAGCCGGAGGGGGGCAAGATGCCTCAGCTTGTGATCGATCGCCCGGATCTTCCCGGCGATGAAATCTTTCCCGTAACGCGCCTGGACGCGTTGGCGCAGGGCCGACAGCACCGGCGATCGGGCCGTGGGCGGATTCCCGTTCGCTGAAAAGGGCGGTTCCTGCGGCTCGAAAAACAGCGCGGCGCCGGGAATGGGCAGTTCGGCAGGCTCCGAATCCCGGCCGTCTTCGGCCAGGCTTCGAAACAGGCGGATTTCGTGGCCGAGCGCCTGGAACAGCTCGAACTGGCGTTTCTGGATCTGATAGCGTTGTTCGAAATGATCGCGCAGGGAGCGGAAGGTGTCTTCGGACACGGTGATCCGGCTCACTTCCAGATTGCGGTTCTCCAGATAGCGGTAACGGTACTCGAAGTCCCCGGCGTTCTCCCGGAACAGCTGGATCAGGCCCGGTTCCACATGTTGAAAGTGATAGACCGCGCCATCGAACTGCAACGCCACATGGCCGCCGCTCGAATTGCCTTCCGAGGCGTCGACGTAGAGGTAACCGAGGCTTTTGGAGGGTTCGGCGGCCAGGCTGGCGGCGGCCAGAAGCGCCACCGCCGCCAGCCCCCGTTTCAGCGCCCGGGGTGACGGGAAGGCGCGGCTCAATGCCTGGATTCGTATCCCTTTTGGATGTCGTTCATCTTGCCGTAATCCCCGCCACTGAGGTTTTTCTGATAGGTTTCGTACTCGACGCCTTTGACCCCCGCTTTTTTCAGCCCCTTGCCGATGCCTTTGTAGGTGAGGGGGTTGTTTTCCCAGTTGGCGATACCGGCCTTGGCCGCGATCTCGGCGATACCCCGCTGGAAGCTTTCATAGTTCATCTTCTCGTTGCTGGAATGTACGTAGGCGGCGGTGTAATCGGCCACCTCGTCCAGGTATTTCTTTTCCTTGTCGGGGGAGGAGCTTTCACTGCTCCAGCGGCTGGGGCTGGAAATGCTTTTGGAGATGCTGGCGCTGCTTTGGGAAGAGCTTTTGCTGCTATCGGAGAACGAGCAGCCGCTCAGGACCATCGTCAACACGACCGCGATCACGCCGGGCAGGGTTTTGGAAATGGGGGCGGTGTGGATGTTCAAAATCGACCTCCTTGGGTAGGCTTTACATAGATCGTTTCATTCTAAAAGCCCGGCCGCCCCCGCACAAACAATTTCGCCTTTCGGCGGGAAGGAGTGGCTGCCGAGTCAGCCCGCACAGCAGGACAGTTGTTTGACATCCTTGGAGAAAGTCTGGGCGCACAACTTCAGTCCCTCCACCATGGTGAGATAGGGGAACAGCTGATCGGCCAGATCCTGGATCGTCAGATGGCTGCGAATCGCCACAGCCGCCGTCTGGATGACTTCCCCGCCTTCAGGGGCCAGAACCTGTGCGCCGATCAAGCGCATGCTGTGTTTTTCCGCCACCAGCTTGATGAATCCACGAGTGTCGAAGTTAGCCAGGGCACGGGGGACGTTTTCCAATGTCAGGGTGCGGCTTTCCACCTCGATCCCTTGTTCGAGGGCTCTGGCCTCGTCCACTCCGACCACCGCAACCTGCGGATCGGTGAAGACGACTTCGGGCAGGACGTCGAGATCCAGCCCGGCGTCTCCACCGGTCATGTTGATGGCGGCACGGGTTCCCGCAGCGGCCGCGACATAGACGTATTGAGGGTGGGTGGTGCAATCGCCGGCGGCATAGATGTGGGGCTGAGTGGTGCGCATGTGATCGTCGACGATGATTGCCCCGTTTTCGCTGGTTTCGATGCCTGCTTTGGCGGTGTGCAGATCCCGGGTATTGGGCGTCCTTCCCGTCGCGATCAGGAGTTGGTCACAATGCAGTTGCCCCTGGTCAGTGTCCAGAGTGAAACGGCCTCCGGAAAGCAGGCCCTTTCGGTAGTGCACGGCGGTCGCCTGGGTGTGGGGCAGAATTGTCATCCCTTCCTGTTCGAACGCCTTGTGCAGACCTTCGCCGATCGCAGGGTCGAACCGCCGCAGCAGTGTATGGCGGGCGAGCAGGGTGACTCGGCTGCCGAGGCGCAGGAAAGCCTGGGCCAGTTCCAGTGCCACCACGGAGGCGCCGATCACGACCAGATGCCTGGGCAGGGAGCCTGCGGCCAGTGCTTCCGTGGATGTCCAATAGGGGGTGTCTGCAAGTCCCGGGATAGGGGGAATCAGGGGGCTGGAGCCTGTGGCGATCAGGATTCTGTCCGCCCGCAGCCGCCGGGTTCGGTTTTCTTCCGTTGCCACTTCCAGTGTCTTCGCATCGGCGAACCGGGCGCTCCCCCAGATCAGCTCGATTTCAGGGTGGGAGGTGAGAATGTCCTCGTATTTTGCCTGCCGAAGTTCCTTTACCCTTTGTTGTTGCTGTGCCACGCCCAGGGCCCGATCGATCGTCGGGTTCCGTTTTTCGATGCCCGCGAATGGATGGGCGCGCTGAAGGTGGGCGACATAGGCGCTGCGGATCATGATCTTGGAAGGAACGCAGCCGACATTGACACAGGTGCCGCCGATGACCGGATTTCTTTCGATCAGATGGATTTTCCGGATTCCCCGTTCGATGGCCCTGAGGGCGCAGGCGAAGGCCGCGGAGCCTGAGCCGATGATGGCCAGCGTCCGTATCGTCTCGTCCAGGCCGGAGGGGCAGGCAGGGCAGGTTCGCATGGGTGTGTCGGTCATTGGTCGGTCCCGCAGTGAGTGGGGTATCAGGATAAAGGCCGTATCCTGCTACGGTGTCAAGAAAGCGTATAATCCGATTTTTCCCCAGGAGACCATGGCCATGCTTGAAGTGATCCAGATTCCTGTTCTCAGTGACAACTATGTCTATCTCGTGCATGATCCCGATTCCCGCCACACCGCTGTGGTGGATCCGGCGGTGACGGCACCGGTGTTGGATGAGCTGGCGCGGCGGGAATGGGTGCTGACTTACGTTTTGAATACCCATCACCATTGGGATCATGTGGGGGCCAATCTGGAGCTCAAGGAAGCGACAGGGTGCACGGTGGTGGGGTTTCGCGGTGATGCCGCGCGTATTCCGGGCATCGACCGCATGGTGGGGGAGGGGGATTGGCTTGAATTGGGAAGCTGCCAAGCGTCTGTTCTGGAAGTTCCCGGCCACACCCGTGGCCATATCGCTTATTGGTTTCAGGAGGCGGATGCGCTTTTCTGCGGTGATACCTTGTTTGCGCTGGGATGTGGCCGTCTGTTCGAGGGAACCGCCGATCAGATGTGGAACTCGCTGTGTAAGTTGAGAGACTTGCCGGATTCCACGAGGGTCTGCTGTGCCCATGAATATACCCTGGGCAATGCCCGCTTTGCCATGACGATCGAGCCGGATTATCCGCCTTTGCTGGAACGTGCCAAACAGGTGGAGCGGTTGCGCGCGGCGGGCAGGCCGACGGTGCCTTCCCTGCTGGCCGAGGAAAAGCGGACCAATCCGTTTCTGCGCGCCGATGACCCCCAACTGCAATCCAGACTGGGAATGGGTGGCTTGCCGGCGGTGGAGGTGTTTGCCGAATTGAGGCGCCGCAAGGACCATTTCCGGGGGTGAACCGGGCTGCCGTAGAGCCAGGGCCTGTGCGTATGCGCGTCAATTGCTGTCAGCGGATGCCGTGAACGACGATCGTCTTTCCCCGGGCTTTGATCAGCCCCTCGGCTTCCAGGCTTTTGAGTACCCGCCCCGCCATTTCCCGGGAACAGCCGACAATCCGTCCCAATTCCTGACGGGTCACCCGGATCTGCATCCCGTCGGGATGGGTCATGGCGTCGGGTTCCTTGCTCAGGTCGATCAATGTTCTGGCGATACGGCCGGTCACATCCAGAAACGCCAGATGGCCCACCTTGCGGCTGGTATGCAGCAAGCGCCTGGAGACCTGGCGGCCCAGTGCCCGCAGCAAATCGATGGCGTGAGGGGCCAGCTCGTGTTCGAGATAATGCTCCAGACGTTGATAACTGATCTCCGCCAACTGGCAGGGTTCGCGGGTCCGGATGGTGACTTCGCGGTTGTTGACGCCCATGAAAACGCCGATTTCGCCAATGAATTCTCCCCGGTTGAGATACCCCAGAATGAGTTCCCGGTTGCCGCTTTCCTGGAGGCTGACCGACACCGATCCCTCTATGATGTAATACAGCGTGTCACCCGGATCGCCGGGCTTGATGATATCCGTTTTCGCGGGATAGCGGCGGCGGTGGCAGTAGTGGAGAAAAGGGCTTAGAAAGTCATCGTCGTCGATGATTCTGTTGCTTGTCGGCTGCATGATCCTACGCTGTCCATGGGTAACATCTGTAAGTCTAGGACAGCGGGGCGGTCTGTAAAGGCCGGAAAGGGGGATGTCGAGGGGAGGCTGCGTTTTTGGGCATGGTTCATGAAACGGTTTTGGGCTGCCGGGTTTCGGATCTGCTAAAATTCAAGCACCATTTCGAAAGGTGTTTCCATGCCTGCCAAGCAGATTTACAAAGTCGTTTTCATCAATCAGAACCAGATCTATGAACTCTATGCCCGTCAAGTCTATCAGGGGGATTTGTATGGGTTCGTGGTGATGGAGGATTTCGTGTTCGGAGAGTCTTCTTCCATCGTGGTGGATCCTTCCGAGGAGAAACTCAAGGATGAGTTTGAAAACGTCAAGCGCAGCTTCGTCCCCATGCACGAGATCATTCGTATCGATCTGGTGGAAAAGCGGGGAGCGGCGAAGATCCTTCCCATGAAGGAGGGAAGGGGAAAGGTGACGTCGATTTATTCCCCCGGGAAAAAATGACGCGGGTTTACTTGACCACTTTCAGCGAAGGCCGTTTTGGTTTCTCCTGTGGTTTCGGGGCGGGTGCCGGCGGCGGTGTGTCTCCGTCGGTTTCCTCGTCGAAGATCATTCCCTTGCCCGTTTCCTTCGCATAGATGGCGAGCACCGCGTTGACAGGGATGCGGACTTGCATCGGGGTGCCGCCGAAGCGGGCCTGGAAGCTGAGTTCATCGTTACCCATCAAGAGGTTGACCACCGCTTCGGGCCTGAGGTTCAGCACGATGCGCCCCTCTTGCACGTATTGCCTGGGAATCACGAGATCGTCCCTTTCCGCATCCACCAGGATGTACGGCGTCATGTCGTTGTCGACGATCCATTCGTAGATGGCGCGAAGGAGGTAAGGACGCAGCGCGGTCATATCAGGCAGACAGCAAGGATTCCGAGTCGCCCATTTCCTTTTCCTGTTCGCTGAGGCTCTTCTGGAAGCCTTCCCGGCTGAAGATCTTTTGTGCGTACAGACGGATCGCTTGAGCTTCCTGCGGCAGGGTGACCCCCACCGACGACAAGCGCCAAAGCAGGGGAGCGATGGCGCAATCGACCAGGGAAAACTCATCGCTGAGAAAATAAGGCTGCGAGGCAAACAAGGGCGAGGCGGCGATCAGGTCTTCGCGTAACAGCTTGCGGGAGCGGGCGGCTTTTTTCTCCCCGGAATTGAGAATATCGTCCAACAACCGATACCAGTCACGCTCGATCCGGTGGATCAGCATTCTTGCCTGGGCCCTGGCGACAGGCTCCATGGGGTGGAGTGGTGGATGGGGAAAGCGTTCGTCCAGATACTCCATGATGATCTTGGGGTCGTAAAGAACCAGATCCCGGTCTATCAGGGTAGGAGAGTCGCCATAAGGGTTGAGATCGATGACGTCTTCAGGCGGGTTGGCCGGATCGATGAATTGAATTTCCGATTGCACACCCTTTTCATGCCATACGAAACGGACTTGGTGACTGTAATGACAGACTGGGGAACAGTACAACGTCATCAGGCTATTTACCGTGGAGGTTGATCACAAACAGGTTTCGGAACCCTTTTGGGGAGGGATAAAAGGGCTCCGAGCAATCGAATTATTCTACCACATGGGTCAATGAATGTCTTTCCAGTACGCCTTCTTGAGTTTGTACGAGACGAAACCGAAGATCAGCAGAAACAGCAGGACCCATTTTCCCAGGCTGCGCCTTTCGAGTTGCGCCGGTTCGGCTGCGTAATCGAGGAAGTTGACCAGATCCGCAACCGTGCGATCGAATTCCAGGGGGGGCAGCTTGCCCGGCTTGCTCTGTTCCAGCCTGACGATGACCGGCATCCCGCCGGTGTCTTGGGTGACGGCCTTTTGCTCCCCCTGCAGATCCCCGAAAACATGCGGCATGGCAACGTCCTTGAACACCCAGTTGTTGACCCCGAAAGGACGCGCCTCATCCACATAGAAGGTGCGAAGATAGGTATAGATCCAATCGGTTCCCAATGCCCTGGCGCGCTCCGAGAGATCGGGCGCGGCGACTCCGAACCAGCGCTCGGCGTCCTTGGGATCCATGGCCGTGGTCATGGTTCCGACGATTCGTTCCAGCTGAGGGAACAGTTGCTTGATCTCTTCCTCGCTGAAGCCCAGATCCTGCTGCAGCCGGCGGTAGCGCATGTGTTTCAGCGAATGACAGCCCAGACAGCGCTCCACATACAACTTCGCCCCCCGGCGCAGCGACTCGGTATCGTAGACGTCATTTCCCGGGGATTCCAGGGGTGGTGCTCCCAGTTCCGCGGACGCCCAAAAGGGCCACAAAAGCAAACAAGTTACGATGATGCGTTTCATAGGAAATGTCTCAGGTATTTGTTGTTTTTCATGAATTCCTGGATTTTCTGCCGGTAACCGTCCGCTTGTCGCCAAGCGGAGGTCGATTCAACGGCCGCCAGGAGCTTTCTTACCTGGTCCCACACCCAGCCTTCCCTGGCGGCCAAAGGCTTTGGGGGCCACACCACTCGGTCGGGGACGGGTTTGGTGATTTCCATCCGGGTATAGATCGGCATCAACAGGAAGAAACCGAAATAGACGATGGTGAAGAAAGTACCGAAGAAAGCGGCGGTGGGTGTGGGCGGAATAGTCCCGAGATATCCCAGGGCGATGAAGCTGACGACGAACGATCCCAGCGCGACCTTGTAGATGACGCCGCGATAGCGGATCGACTTGACCTGGCAACGGTCGAGCCAGGGGAGGAGGAAAAGGATCAGGATCGACGCGAACATCGCCACCATTCCGCCGAACTTGCTCGGGATGGCCCGGAGGATGGAATAGAAAGGGGTGAAGTACCAGACCGGGGCGATGTGCTCCGGGGTCTTCAAGGGGTCGGCGGGGATGAAATTGGGGTGCTCGAGAAAATAGCCGCCGAATTCCGGGCTGTAGAAAATGATCCAGGAGCAGATGGCCAGGAAAACCACCGCACCGAACAGGTCCTTGACCGTGTAGTAAGGGTGGAAGGGGATGCCGTCGAGGGGGACTCCGTTCGCGTCTTTCTTCTCCTTGATTTCGATCCCGTCGGGATTGTTGGAGCCCACCTTGTGCAGGGCCACGATATGAAGGAAAACCAGCCCGACGATGATCAGGGGTACCGCGATGACATGGAAAGAGAAGAAGCGGTTCAAGGTGACGTCGGAAATCAGGAAATCCCCCCGCACCCAGGTGGCCAGATCTTCACCGATGAGCGGAATCGCGCTGAACAGGGAGATGATGACGTTGGCGCCCCAGTAGGACATCTGCCCCCAGGGCAGCAGGTAGCCCATGAACGCCTCCGCCATCAGCGCCAGGTAGAGGCTCATCCCCAGCAGCCAGACCAGTTCCCGGGGTTTTTTGAACGAGCCGTACATCATGCCGCGGAAAATATGGAGGTAGATGACGATGAAGAACATCGACGCGCCGGTGGAATGCATGTAGCGGATCAGCCATCCCCAGTTGATGTCGCGCATGATGGCTTCGACGGAATCGAAAGCCAGCTTGGCGTCCGGCTTGTAGTTCATCGTCAGCCAGATGCCGGTCACGATCTGATTGATCAGCACCAGGAGCGCCAGCGAACCGAAGAAGTACCAAAAGTTGAAGTTCTTCGGCGCATAGTATTTGGCCATGTGCTCGTTCCACACCTTGGACAGGGGGAAACGCTCGTCGATCCAGGCCAGCAGGTCAGTTCCGTATTGTTTGCATTTGCTCATGTCCGTTCCTCTCCCACGATGATGCGGGTGTCAGTCTCATACCAGTACGGAGGGACCACCAGATTGGTGGGGGCGGGCACCTTTTTGTAGACACGTCCCGCCAGATCGAAGCGGGAACCGTGACAAGGGCAGAAGAAACCGCCCAGCCAGTCCTTGCCCAGGTCGGGCGCGGCCACTTCGGGACGATAGGTGGGGGAACAGCCCAGGTGGGTGCATATCCCCACGGCCACGAAGACTTCCGGTTTGATGGAGCGGTATTTGTTCTTGCAGCTTTCCGGCTGAACCGACTCATCGGAGTCGGGATCCCTGAGCACGGGTTCCAGCTCGTCCAGCGTCGCCAGCATCTCGTCGGTGCGCTTGAGTATCCAGATGGGTTGCCCGCGCCATTCGACCCGGATCATCTGTCCGGGTTCGAGCTTGGTAATGTCGACGTCGATGGGCGCGCCGGCTTCCAGGGTTCCCGCGCCCGGTTTCAGGTAGCTGAGAAACGGGGTGGCGGCGAAGGCCGCTCCGGCGGCTCCGAGCGCGACGGTGGTCTGGGTGAGAAAACGGCGTTTCTCGAGATCGATGTCATTTTCATTCATGCAAGACTTTCCTCCTCCGTTCGCGGAAGGCGATTTATTGTATATTCCGCATTGTGCCTGTGATTTTGACGTTATTTGCCAATAGGGTCAACGTTCATAATGGTGCGCCGCGTGTTCCATTCGTGGGCATGGCGACCGGCCGCCGATGGGGAGCAGCCTTGAATTCCGGGGGCGGCGCCGGGTGGCGGGAGGGGGTATTCCCGGGGTGGCCTGTGGGGGGTCTCCCGATCAAGGGAGAATTTCCCGCAAGGTTTCGACGAACCGAAGGTTCTCCTCCGGCGTTCCGACCGTGACCCGCAGGCAATTTTGCAGTGGACCGCCGGCGGGATCCAGGTTCTTGATCAAGATTCCCCGTCGTTTGAGGGCGTCGAAAACCCGGCTTGCCCCATCGACCCGGAACAGGATGAAATTGGCCGCGCTGGGAAAGACCTCGATGCCGGGCAGCCGGCCCAGTGCCCGGGCAAGTTTCTCCCGGTCCTGTCTGATTTGCGCGGTTTGCCGTTCGAACACCTCGCTGTGGGACAGGGCGAATTCGGCACTCGACTGGGTCAGGATGTTGATATTGTAAGGCAGGCGCAGTTTGTCGAACTGATCGAGCCATTCTTTGGAACCTGCCAGATATCCCAGCCGCAGGCCGGCCAGTCCCAGTTTGGAGAGGGTTCGCATGACCAGCAGATTGTCATGCCTGCCAAGGTCGCCCATGAAAGTGGACTGGGCGAAAGGGGCATAGGCCTCGTCCATGACCACCAGGCCCGGCGCCTTGAGGATGATCTCCGCCACCACGTTCTTGTCGAACAGGTTGCCGGTGGGGTTGTTGGGATAGGCCAGGAAGACGATTCTGGGGCGCTGCCGCTGCAGCGCTTCCATCATGGCGCCGGCGTCGAGGGTGAAATCCGGCCGCAACGGGACGCCGACGAATTCGACGTCCAGCCAACGGGCGATCTGGCGGTACATGACGAAGGTAGGCTCGGGGGCCAACACCTTGGCCCCCCCTTGTCCCACCAGTGCCGTCAACAGGATCAGGATGATCTCGTCGGAACCGTTTCCCAGCAACAGGCCGGCTTCATCCGGGATCCGGGCGTAGTCGCGCAATGCCTGTTTCAGTGCCGGTGCCTGGGGGTCGGGGTAGCGGTTGGGATGGGCCGAGCGGAGATGATCGAGCCACCCTTCGACCATTTCGGGCGGCCAGGTATAAGGATTTTCCATGGCATCGAGCTTGATCAGGCCGTGGGCGGGCGGGACGTGATAGGCCCGCTCGGCCAGAATATCGGGGCGGAAGAACTGTTGCGGTGTCATCGTTTGATCCGGTAGGCGGCGGAACGGGCATGGGCGCTCAAGCCTTCTCCCTGCGCCAGGATCTCCGCAGTTTCGGCCAGCGGCGAGGCGCCTGTCGGGGTGCAACAGGTGATGGTGGAGCGTTTCTGAAAGTCGTAAACGCCCAGCGGCGACGAGAACCGCGCCGTTCCCGAGGTGGGAAGAACGTGGTTGGGGCCGGCGCAATAATCTCCCAGGGCTTCCGCCGTGTAGGAACCCAGAAAGATGGCGCCCGCATGCCGGATTTTGGGCAGCAGCGACTCGGGATCGGTCACGGAAAGTTCCAGATGCTCGGGGGCGATCCGGTTGGCGATGCGGCAGGCTTCATCCAGGTCCTTCACCCGGATCAGGGCACCGCGGCCCTCCAGGGATTTTGCGATGACGTCCCTGCGTTCCATGGTGGGGAGCAACCGCCCGATGCTTGCCGCGACCCGGTCGAGATAGCGCGAATCGGGAGAAAGCAGTATCGACTGGGCGTTCTCGTCGTGTTCGGCCTGGGAGAAGAGATCCATGGCGATCCAGTCCGGATCGGTGACGCCATCGGCGATGATCAGGATTTCCGAAGGCCCCGCGATCATGTCGATGCCGACCTGGCCGAACACCAGCTTCTTGGCGGTGGCGACGAAGAGGTTACCGGGGCCGACGATCTTGTCCACCCGGGGAATCGTCTCGGTGCCATAGGCGAGCGCCGCCACGGCCTGGGCGCCACCGATGCGAAACACCCTGTCTATGCCGGCGACCGCGGCGGCCGCCAGTACCAGATCGTTGACTTCGCCCGCGGGGGTCGGCACCGTCATGATCAGCTCGGGGACGCCCGCGACCTTGGCCGGGATGGCGTTCATCAGCACCGAAGAGGGATAGGCGGCCTTGCCTCCGGGGACATACAGCCCCACCCGCTCCATGGGCGTGACTTGTTGCCCCAGCAGGTTGCCCAGGTCGTCGCGATATTGCCACGATTCCAGCTTTTGGTGCTCCGAGTAGGCGCGGATGCGCTCTGCGGCCGTTTCCAGAGCGAGGCGCCGGGCGCGGGGAATGGTTTCCAGCGCCTTTTGCAGGCGCTGAGGGGGAATTTCCAGTTCCGCCACGCTGGCTGCCTGGAGCCGGTCGAAGCGATGGGTATATTCCAAGACCGCGGCATCGCCCCCGCTGCGCACCCGGCTCAGGATTTCCATGACCGTTTGCTGAACTTCTTGGTCGAGCGCGTCGTGCCAGGTGAGCAGTCCATCCAGTTGCAGTGCGAAATCGGTATCGTCGGAGTCGAAACGTCTCAGGTTGAGGGTCATGATGAGGTGCCGTCGTTGATTGCAGATTCCAGGTCGCCGATGAGGGACTTGATGCGTTGGTTCTTCGTTTTCATCGCCGCCTTGTTGACCACCAGGCGAGAGCTGATGTCCATGATGTGATCCCGGGGCTCGAGTCCGTTGGCCTTCAGTGTGTTGCCGGTATCCACCAGATCCACGATGCACTCGGCGAGGCCGACCAGGGGCGCGAGTTCCATGGAGCCATACAGCTTGATGATTTCCGCCTGGATGCCTTGTTCGGCGAAAAAGCGCTTGGCGATTCGGACATATTTGGTCGCCACCCGGATCCGTTTCCCCTCCCAGGTTTCGCCAATCTTGCCCGCGGTCATCATCCGGCAGCGGGCGATTTCAAGGTCCAGCGGTTCATACAGGCCGCCGGCGCCATGTTCCACCAGGACGTCCTTGCCGGCGATTCCCAGGTCCGCCGCGCCGTATTCCACGTAGGTGGGCACGTCGGTGGCCCGGATGATGAGCAGCCTGACCCCGGGGTCTCCCGTGGGGAGGATCAATTTGCGTGAAGATTCCGGATCACAGGTGGGGACGATGCCGGCACAGGCCAGAAGTGGCAAGGCTTCTTTGTAGATGCGTCCTTTGGAAACGGCGATGGTCAACATGGTTTTTCCTCAACAAACCCGATGGATTTCGGCGCCCAGGCTGGAGAATTTGGTTTCGATTTGTTCGTATCCCCGGTCGATATGATAAATGCGGTCGATCACGGTTTCACCTTCCGCCGCCAGCGCGGCCAACACCAGGCTGGCGGAGGCCCGCAGATCGGTGGCCATGACGGGCGCTCCGGTCAGCTTGTCCACCCCGGTGCAGATCGCGGTGTTTCCCTCGATGGCGATCTGCGCCCCCAGTCGCCGCAATTCCAATACGTGCATGAAGCGGTTCTCGAAGATGGTTTCGGTGACGACGCCGACCCCTTCGGCAATACAGTTGAGCGCCATGAGTTGGGCCTGCATGTCGGTGGGAAACGCCGGGTGAGGTGCTGTATGGAAAGATACCGCCCTGGGGCGGCGGGGCATGGACAGTTCGATCCAGTCCTCGCCGGTGGTTATGTCCGCGCCGGCCTCGCGCAGTTTGGCCAGCACCGCGTCGAGCAGCTCCGGGCGGGTGCCCAGGGTGCGAATGGCGCCACGGGTCAATGCCGCTGCGGTCAGGTAGGTTCCGGTTTCGATGCGGTCTGGAAGGACGTGGTAGCGGCCACCTGCGGCACTTAGGGTTTTCACGCCCTCCACTTTCAGGACGTCGCTTCCGATCCCTTCGATCTGGGCGCCCATGGATACGAGAAAATGGGCCAGATCGGAAACCTCGGGTTCTCTGGCGGCGTTTTCGATGAGGGTGGTGCCCCTGGCGAGGGTGGCGGCCATCAACAGGTTCTCGGTTCCGGTGACGGTCACCTGGTCCAGTACCAGGCGGCAGCCGTCGAGTCGTTTCGCCCGGGCATGGATATAGCCTTTTTTCACCTCGACCTCGGCGCCCATGGCGGCGAGCCCCTTCAGATGCAGGTCCACCGGGCGGGCGCCGATGGCGCAACCGCCGGGCAGGGAGACGACCGCCTCGCCGCAACGGGCCAGCAGGGGTCCTAGAACCAGGATGGAGGCTCTCATGGTGCGGACCAGATCATAGGGCGCCACGGGGCGGTCGATGTGACTCGGGTCGAGGATCACGGTGTCACCCTCGACGCTATGAGAAACCCCCATGTCGTTCAGCAGTGCCAGCATGGTGGCGATATCGCGCAGCCGCGGAACGTTGCCGACGGTGACCGGGCGGCTGGTCAACAGGCTGGCAGCGAGAATGGGCAGGGCGGCGTTCTTGGCTCCGGAAATGGCCACTTCGCCATGCAGGGGCGCGCCGCCGCGAACGACCAGTTTATCCATCGACAGGCAGCAGGGATTCCAGATGGTAGGCGCTGGCCATGGTCGCCAGATCCGGTGGCAGATGCCGGAAGGATAACGACACGCCTTTTCTGGCACCCAGTCGCAGCCATTCCACCAGCAGCCCCAGGGCGGCGCTGTCGGCGCGGGACACCTGTCGCAGGTCGATCACCACCTTTCCCGTCGCGCGTGCCAGGCGAGGCTGGGAGTCCTTCCAGACGCCAACGACGGTGGCGAAGGTCAACTCTCCCTTCAGGGTGAAGTGGCCGGGTGAGGTTTCTTCCAGAAGTCCGGTCATCACTCTTCCTTGGAGCCGCTCTTTTCCGACATGTTGACCAGGAACCTGCCGACCAATTCCTCCAGCACCAGGGCTGACTGGGTGATGTCGAAACTGTCGCCGTCCTCCAGATATTCGGGGCTGCCGCCGGCGTCGATGGCGATATATTGTTCCCCCAGAAGGCCGGAGGTGTAGATGCTGGCGATGCTGTCGTCCGGAAGTTTGTACTGGGGCTGGATGTTCATCACCACGATCGCCTGATAGTTTTCATTGTCCAGATGGATGTCGGACACCCGGCCGATCTTGACCCCCGCCAGTTTCACCGGGGAACGGACCTTGAGGCCCCCGATGTTCTGAAAGGCCGCGCTCAACCGGTAGCCTTGCTTCGCTTCCGTGAATTCGGTCAGGTTGCTGACTTGCATGGCGAGCAGGAACAGGGCGCCGATGCCGATCGCGACGAAGACGCCCACCCAGATTTCGATGATTCTGCCATTGTCCATGATTGTCTTATTCTCCAAACATCAATGCGGTCAAGACGAAATCCGAGCCCAACACCGCGAAGGCTGAGTAGACGACGGAATGAGTGGTGGCCCGGCTGACGCCTTCGGAAGTGGGCACGCAATCGTAGCCTTCGAAAACCGCGATCCAGGTGACGATGACCCCGAACACCATGCTCTTGATCACACCATTGACGATATCCTCGCGAAAATCTATGGTCGCCTGCATCTGCGACCAGAAAGAACCTTCGTCCACGCCCAGCAAGGGCACTCCGACCAGATACCCCCCCTGGATGCCGATGTAGGTGAACAATGCCGAAAGCAGTGGCATCGCCAGGATGCCGGCATAGAGCCTCGGGGTGATGATCCGTCTCATTGGATCGACGGCCATCATTTCCATGCCCGACAGCTGCTCGGTGGCCTTCATCAACCCGATTTCGGCTGTCAAGGCCGAGCCTGCCCGGCCGGAGAACAGCAGGGCCGTCACCACCGGCCCCAGTTCCCGGACCAGAGAAGCTGCCACCATCACGCCCAAAGATTCCTCGGCGCCGAAATCGGACAGCACGTTGTATCCTTGCAGTCCCAACACCATTCCCACGAAAAAACCGGACAGGGAAATCAGCAGGATGCTGAGCACGCCCACCATGTAGAGCTGGCGGATCAGCAAGCCGGGGCGCACAATGATCTCGGCACTGCCCGCCAAGGCCTGCAACAGAAACAAATTGGCGCGCCCCAGTTTGGCGAACGCCCCCAGCGAGAACGCTCCCAGCCGCCATAAGACATTCAACATCGCAGCAGATCCTTCCGATAGTCGGGAGCTGGATAATGGAAGGGGACCGGGCCGTCGGGGAGCCCGTCCATGAATTGCCTGACCCACGGTGAATTCGTCTGCCGCAGCTGATCGGGGGTGCCCTCGCCGACTATTTTCCCTTCGGAAATCACATAGATGTAATCGGATATCGAGGCGGTTTCCTGGACGTCGTGGGAAACCACGATGCTGGTCAGTCCCAGCGCGTCGTTGAGGGTCCGGATCAGCTTGACCAGGACGCCCATGGAAATGGGATCCTGACCGGTGAACGGTTCATCGTACAGGATCATCATGGGGTCGAGCGCGATGGCCCGGGCCAGCGCCACCCTTCTCGCCATGCCGCCGGAAAGTTCGGCCGGCATCAATCGCCGGGCGCCCCGCAGGCCGACCGCTTCCAGCTTCATCAGCACCAACGTGCGGATCATGGATTCCGGCAGCCCGGTATGTTCGCGCAAAGGGTAGGCGACGTTCTCGAATACGTCGAGGTCGGTCAGCAAGGCGCCGGTCTGGAACAGCATGCCGATTCTTTTTCGCAACAGGTACAGACGACGGCGCGACAGCCGGTGTACCGGTTCGCCATCGACCAGGATCTCGCCTTTCCCTGGCTTCAGTTGACCGCCGATCAGCTTGAGCAGGGTGGTTTTTCCGGTTCCGGAAGGCCCCATGATAGCGGTGACCGAGCCGCGGCGTATATCCATGTCTACCCCGTCGAATATCCTCCGCCGCCCGCGATCGAACACCAGGCCACGGATCTGAACCAAGGTGTCCGTAGAGGAATTCATCCTTCCCGAATTACATTGGTGTAGTCATAAAGCCAACCATTTTCCCCGACAGGTTCCATGCAGTCAATGATGTCAAGGCCCTGGCGTCTCCCCATTTTTTCACCTGATTCCCGCCAACAAGCCACCGGATTCGTTGAAAAGGTCGTCAATGGGAGGGTCAGTGATGCCAGGAGCGGGGTGTCGCCGCCACCAGTGGTAAAAGATG
>Ga0256839_1000601_pt1 | contig 46112 bp, 43 predicted proteins | sample 354166metaG_FD_185968 | JGI IMG/M metagenome (GOLD analysis project Ga0256839, IMG submission 185968) | Hydrothermal vent microbial communities from Mid Atlantic Ridge, Atlantic Ocean - 354-166 | ecosystem: Environmental > Aquatic > Marine > Hydrothermal vents | place: Atlantic Ocean: Mid... | reverse complement strand
AGGGCGGATAACCCCGGCATAATAAATCAACCAATAGGACCCTACGCACAAAAGCAAAAACAGGGCGGTTTGTCTTGGATATGGTCGGCCAATAGCCCTGACCGCAAAAAAACCGCAAATAATGACCAGCAAATTCAGGGTTTTTTCCCACATTACAGTGTCTGAAAATATACGCCAATAATGCAAAGCATAAAAATAACTTGGGGGGTGTATATTGTTTTTGAGCCGATCAGTGATTTGGGGCAGGTTCAGGGAAATATCTGAATAGTATTCAGCCCATACCTCATCGCGCCAGACAGGGCGGAAATACATAGCAATTAACATAATTGCAAGCGGAACTGCGCTAGCATAAATCCATTTTTTAAGCGCGTCACCTGTCATTTTGTTTTCCGGCTTCGCTTTTTGTCCAATAAGCCAAATTTGAACTGAACGGACCAAGCGGCAAGCCCGTGCGTGCGCCAACGCCCTTTAAGCCTGCGCGCGTAAAGACCTGCTCTAAATCGCTTAGGCTTAAAAATTGAAGGTTTTGCGGTACAGACCAGTATTCATATTTGCCTTTTCGAGTAAACACCCGAAACAGTTTTGGTATAAAATGCAATAGCGGAATAGCCGTGTGGTGCTCAAGTGGGAACCAGCGATTGGGAATGGTGATATAGACATGTTTGGCGACGCGTGATAATTCTTGTAAGATTTTCAACCGGGCAGTACGCGAACCCATATGTTCAAACACTGCATTTGAATAAGCGACATCAAAGCTTTTATCCGCAAAAGGCAAGGGTTCGCCGGGCGTTATGGGCACATAGGAAATGTTTGGGAAAGCTTTTATAACTTCCTCGCCGTCGCCAATGCCAACGCAACAGATATTTTGAGGGTGGGGGTAAGATTTCTCCAATATATTTGATTCTTCGTTTTCGGTTTCTGAAATTCCGAAATCTAAAATTCGCGTGTTTTCATCAGGCGTCATAACCGCAATAAAATGTCTGTACATGCGCTGGCGTGCATAAATCGTCACCCGTCGGGCAAAGGGCACCGACATGGCGTGTTGATAATAAATTTCGTCTATATCAGCGCCGAGCGGCTTTTGCAGCGCGGCTTCGCCGGGCTTGTTATAGACGACGAGACGCAAAACAATATAGTTAAACAAAAACGCGACGCCAGCGCCGCAGGCCAGAGCTAATATCGGATAAGAAAGCACCGGGACTTTAGCAAAAATAATACCAGCATAGACGGTAAAATTAATGCCCGCGCCAAAGCTTTCAACAATAAAATACCGCGCCGCTTCACCCGAAGTGCTGTGCCCGCCAAGCCCTCGGAAAGTTAAAAATCGGTTGAGGAGCCAGGTGAAGGTTACGGCCATAATAAAAGCCGGAAACCAGGATAGAATTGGCCCCATAGCCAAGGGCCCCGTTAGCAGGAAAACCAAGCTGGAATGCACAATAAACCCGCCGCCTCCGACAAGGCAAAAGCCTATTAGCCGGGGAAGTTCTGATTTTACCCGGTCTTTTAGAGACACAGTTTTTAAGGACATTGGCACACACAGTTGAAATTTTCATATTTATGCCACTTTAATAGCAAAAAATAAACTAAATTCGGTTTTATCTGAAAGTTATGACACATGTTTTGGTATTTGATTCTGGTGTAGGCGGGCTTAGCGTTGTGGCTGAGTTACGGGCGCTTATGCCGGATCTATATATTACCTATGTGGCCGATGATGCGTTTCGACCTTACGGCGAAAAAACCGAAACCCAATTGAAAGAACGCCTGCCTGGCTTATTAAAAACCATGGCATTAGCGGTAAACCCTGATGTGGTGGTGATCGCTTGTAATACGGCATCGACCACGGCACTGGCGGAAATTCGTGCTGTTCTTGATATTCCGGTTATTGGCGTTGTGCCTGCGGTCAAGCCAGCGGCGCAAATGAGCAAGACAAAAACCATCGCAGTTCTTGGTACACCCGGCACGGTCAAGCGTAAATATGTGGATAAGCTAATCGCTGATTTTGGCAATGGCTGTCAGGTCGTTCTGCATGGTTCTACCGGGCTGGTAGATCTGGCAGAGAGGAAGCTATCCGGACAAGATATAAATATTGATGATATTCATGCGGAAATAAAACCTATGTTTTTTGCCAAATACAGGGAAGATACTCACGAGGAAAATAATCACGGGGAAAATATTGATATTGTCGTGTTGGCTTGCACGCATTTTCCTTTGATGATGAAACAGTTGAAAGAGGCCGCGCCGCAGCAGGTAAGATGGATAGATTCCGGTGCCGCAATTGCGCGGCGCACTGCGTCCGTTTTGAATAAGCTGACCTTGAATAAGGTGCCAGATTATCCGCAGACGGCATTACTTATTGGCGGCCAGAAAAATGTTACGCGGGCTAGAATGTTTGCAAAGTTCGGATTTGTAAAAACCGTCATTTTATGAGTGAAAAACCGACCTCCAAATTACCCAACCAGCAATCACTAGCGCTAAAAACCCGAAAGTAAATTTGGCAAAATGCTTTTTAATGATGGCTTCTGCGCTCTCGCCGAACTTCCACACCAGGCCTGCGACAAAATAAAACTGAAGTGCGCGCGAAAAAATACTGGCAATTAAAAATACCGCAAAATTTAGTTTCAGCAAGCCCCCTAAAATAGTCACGACTTTATAGGGAAAGGGGGTGAGTCCTGCACCAAACACGGCCATTGCGCCCCAATTGTCAACCATTTCGGTAAAGCCCGCAATTTTATCAACTTTGCCCAGTTTTTCCAATATAGGGAGGGCGATAGCTTCATAAGCAAACCAGCCGATAATATAGCCAACAATGCCGCCAAGCACTGACGCCACCGTACACCAAAACGCATAGCGCCAAGCTTTGCTACGATCTGATTGTACCATAGGCACCAACATGACCGAAGTCGGGATTGGAAAGATAAAGCTCTCGAAAAAGGAAATGGTATATAAGGTGCGCTCGGCATTTTTATGCCGTGCCGCCTGTTTTACCCGCTCATACCAACGCTCAATAAAGGAAAAATTCAATATCATGGTTCCCCATAGGCAAAAAAATCAAATAAAACCAGAGTAAAATACAGGAGAATTATGAAAAACCATGTTGACCACAGAAGTGCGGGCGTTATGGTGCGCGCCTTACCAAAGTCCAGAGACGGAATGCGATGGATATGTTGTGGATTAAAGTGCGGGTGTGGCGGAATTGGTAGACGCGCGGGATTCAAAATCCCGTTTCCCTAGGAAGTGCCGGTTCGATTCCGGCCACCCGTACCAGCCTTTGCTCGCTTGCACGATCTTAGGCTTGGTGGGCCGGCTGCATAAAATCACGAAAACCTCTTTCAAGCACAGTAGGGGCGTAGGCGAATTGTTAAAACAAGCATTTGTTTGACTAGGTGGTCGTCCTTATGGAGCTTTTGCTGTTTTCTTTGGGGCTGTTTTTTTCTTTGGCGCAGGTTTTTTTGAGGTCTCTGTCGCAACCGCTTTTTTTAATAACTTGAATTCCGCCAGGATATCGTCTGCGATGTCTTGCACGTCTGGGACTGCGACCTTGCAGGCGATTAGGCCGAAATCTAGGCGGTCCATATAGCTTGTCAGGGTGATGTTGAGGGCGCAGCCGTGGGTGGCGATGGAAACTGGGAAGTTCGAGATCACTTTGCTGCCGGCGAAATACATGGGTTTACGCGAACCCGGCACATTGGAAATCGCGACATTCATGGCGGCGGGCATGTAGTCGATCAATTTGGTGCGGCTGGTGATTTGTGCCATGGCCGAGACCATGACGGGCGCACCAAAAAATGAATAATCTTTGGGGAAAATATCCTTGATAGCGGCGAGGCCTTTCTTGGCACGCTTGGCGTTTTTGTTGACGACCTTGAGGCGCTCTAAGGGAGCGTCAATAGCTGTGCCGATTTCGCAGTTCATGCTGGCCACCTGATTGGCACCGGATTTATCACCAACCTCACGCAAGGAGACCGGAACCGCCGCCACAAGATTGCGCTTGGGGAGTTCGTTATGGCGCTGTAAATATTTACGCAGAGCGCCGCCGCAAATGGACAACACCACATCATTTAGTGTTGTTCCCGTTCCTTTGGCGATAGCAATGACTTCTGTGATTGGCAAGGTTCGTGCGCCAAAAGCCCGTTGTTTTTGGATGCGGACATTAAAGCGAGTTTTGGGGGCGGGGCGTAGATTGTCCAATAAACTGCCGCTATCCTCTATGGAGTTCTGCACGACTTTGCGCAGAGCCTTCATATAGGCGGGTGTCATTTTGAGCATATCAAATTGTTGCTGGGCGAATTTGCCGTAAGAGCCGCCGATCATTTCGAAAAACCCGGGGTCTTCTTTGGATAAACGCACCTGATTGCTGGGGAGTGGCGGGCGCGGGGTGGGTTCGCTATCTGAAAGAATATCCATAGCCGACACACCCGCGCCGCCGTCAATGCTGGCGTGGTGGGCTTTGGTATAAAGCGCGAAGCTGCCTTTCGGGAGGCCAAAGGCCGGATCTTCCACGCCTTCGATAATATAAAATTGCCACAAGGGACGATCGCGGTCGAGGGGTAGAGAGTGCAGGCCTTGAACGATTGCCCGTAATTGATCTAGGTTTCCAGGGTCAGGTAGTCTGGCGTGTTTAATATGATAATCCAGATCAACAATTTCGGCTTCGACCCAGACCGGATGGTCAATATAAAACGGTGTGTGTTTCAGCTTGCGGTGGAAGGACGGGATTTCGTGCAGCCGCTCAACGATTTGCGCCTTTAAAGATTCGTATGGGCTATCACCCTTTTTAGCAGGCTCGCACATCAACAAGCTTGAGATATGCATGGGGGTCTCGTTGGTTTCCATATAGAGAAATGTCGCATCGATGCCAGATAATTTGCGCATGGGTTTGTTCCTTATGCTGTGGCTACACTATCAAAACTAGGGGTTCGGAAAAACATTTTCCGCGCACCCGTATTGATGAACGGCTTCCAATTGTCTTCGTTTTGCGCCAATCGGTCGGCGATAATATAAAGGACGCTTGGATTAACACCCATGCCGCAATGGGAACCTTCAACACGGATATTTTCTACGTGCTTGGCTTTTTCGGGGTTATCAGGTTTTCTCTGGTGACAGTTTTGCCAAGCTACCACGCCGTCGGTTTTTGAATATATCGAAGTTGTCGGCACGTCGGGAGCTTGTGATAAAATGGTGTCTAGGGGCGGTTCTTCCACGGAATGCCCCGAGACATATTCATAAAACTTAGTCGCGTGGGATGCTTTCGGATTACCGGAATGGGGGCTGCCCATGGAGATAACAAGCCTGACTTTTTCGGGTCTGAGCTTCGCTAATTCACGCGCAAAAATCCCGCCAAGGCTCCAGCCCACTATACTAAGCTTACATTTATGTTTTGCGTAAATCTCATCGACCTTGGCCAGCATTTTTTCCAAAACCTGATCGCGCAAGCCGAGATTGCGGCCTTGCTCCCAAGCATAGGGGCGGTAGCCACGCTTTTTCAAAAACCGGCGTAGCGGCACAGTTGACAAATCAGATGCTGCCAACCCGGGAAGTACTAGCACTGGATGCCCGTCGCCCTTTGCCATATGTTTGAAAAAAGGGGTGCTGGCCAAATAGGTGCCCATTTCAAAAATAGAACGTCCTTCCATCATTAACAAGAATGCGGACGGCGCTTTTACCTGTCGTGGTGGTTTTGACATCATTTCCCCTTTTATAATTAACTGTAATTTCCCCTTTTATAATTAACTGTAGATTATACCCTACATTTAGAAAGATAAACCTAACCACAAGAACAAGCTTTGCCAAGCGCCGTCTGTCTTACTGAATATCGATAATCTACTCTTGCCCTTCGCGCCTATTTCGGCTTTTATGTCTCGAACGGCTTTATAGGAAATAGACATGAAAAAATTACTGCTTTTGGGTGTTGGCGTTTTGGCGTTAACGGCTTGCCAACCTGCGGATAAGCAAGCCAAAGACAACCATGATACGACGACTGCTTATCATTTAAATAAGGATCACCCGATGGAATATAACGCTGCCGGCAAAACCGATGCTGACCATTTATACCTAGAAGAGGTTTTGGGCGACAAAGCGCTGGCCAAAGTCAAATCTTGGAACCAACGTTCCGAACCTATTATGCAGGGCGATGTTTATAAAGCCATGAAAGCGGAACTTCTGGAAGTTTATAATTCGCCTGAAAAAATCCCCTATGTGAGTTACCGTGCGGGCAAGGCCTATAACTTTTGGCAGGACGATAAACATGTTAAAGGTATTTGGCGCCGTACAACACTAGATAGCTACCGGAGCGATAAACCAAAATGGCAAACCGTCTTGGATATAGACGCGCTGGCAAAGTCGGAAGGCAAGAACTGGGTTTATAAAGGCTCTAGTTGTTTGGCACCGGCATATAATAGCTGCATAATTTCATTATCCGATGGCGGTAAAGACGCCACAGAACGCCGCGAATATAATGTTGGCAAGAAACAATTTGTTCCAGATGGGTTTGCCTTGCAAGAAAGTAAGGGCGGGACGGCTTGGCTTGATAAGAACAATCTTCTGGTTAGTATAGACTTTGGCACAGATAAAAGCGGATCCACAACAATGACGGATAGTGGTTATCCATTCGTCAATAAATTATGGACACGCGGCACACCATTATCCGAGGCACGCGAATTAATGCGCGGCGAAAAGACCGATGTTGGCGTTTGGCCTGGCACATTTGAAAACGCAAAAGGCAAGGACGAAATCCTCATCGTGCGCGCCATTACTTTCTATACCACCGAATATTACTGGATACCGCGATATGGCAAAAACAAATGGAAGCCAATCAAGTTACCTGTGCCGCTCAAGTCCAATTTGGGTGATCAGTTCAAAGGTCAACAATTACTGACATTGCAAGAAGATTGGCCCCAGGAAAATGGTAAAGTGTTTGCGTCGGGAACGCTTGTTTCGTTTTCGATCGCAGACTTTATGAAAACCGGGAAAATTGATACGGTCAATGAAGTGATTGCACCTACGGCTCGCCAGTCTATTGCTGGTTTTGGCGCTACAAAAGGTGCGCTTTTATTAAGCTTGTACGAAAATGTTTCGGGTGCAGCCTATGCTTTCGATTTTGACGGTACGGCTTGGACAAAGACCAAGCTTGATTTTCCGGCAAACGGTAAGGTGGCTATCGGCTCGACCAACGCAAAGGAAAGTATTGCCTTTATTAACACCGAAAGTTTCTTAACTTCGGACACATTTTGGACAGTAGATACGTCCACACTGAAAACGCAAAGTGTTAAATCATTGCCGAACTGGTTTGATGCCTCGACTATGGAAGCCAAGCAGTTCGAAGTGGCTTCGAATGACGGCACAAAAATTCCGTATTTTGTTGTTTCTGCAAAAGATATGCAGATGAACGGCCAAAATCCGACGCTCCTCTACGGCTATGGCGGGTTTGAAGTTTCTATCAACCCAAGCTATTCCGCGACCATTGGTCGGGCTTGGTTGGCGCGCGGCGGTGTTTATGTGGTTGCCAATATTCGAGGCGGCGGCGAATTTGGCCCGGACTGGCATCAGGCTGGCCTTAAAACAAAACGCCAAATTATCTATGATGATTTTATCGCGGTGGCCGAAGACTTGATAGAAAAGAAAGTCACAAGCCCAGAACATCTTGGTATTCATGGTCGTTCTAACGGCGGGCTTTTGATGGGCGTGATGTTCACCCAACGGCCTGATTTGTTCAATGCCGTAGCTATCGGCGTGCCGCTGCTCGATATGCGCCGTTATGATAAATTACTGGCGGGCGCAAGCTGGGTCGGTGAATACGGTGACCCGGACGACGAGGGTGCGGAGGGTGCATATATCCGCACATTATCACCTTATCACAATATACGCAGCGACGTGAAATACCCCGAGCCCTATATCTATACATCCACCAAAGACGACCGCGTTCATCCGGCCCACGCCCGTAAATTCGCGCAACGCCTAGAGGATATGGGACTGCCGTTCCAGTATTACGAAAACATAGACGGCGGACACGCGGGCGCGGCCAACCTTGAAGAAACGGCGCATTCGCAAGCGCTGATATATTCTTATTTAGCCGGGAAATTAATGACGGAGTAAAGTATGGTCGCGAAGCGCGTTTAATTCTTCACTACAGCCGTAGAATATGTATTTTATTTTTATTCTGCGGCTGAAGTTTCTTCTTCCGCTTGTACTTTTTGAGGTTTCCGCGTTTTCTTGACCTTTACGGGTTTCTCAGTACCGTTACTGTCGGCTGAGGCTTCACTAGAGGCTGCAGTTGCAGTGCGGCGGTTTAAATAACTGCGTGAGCGGCTTTTAGGCTTGTCACTATTGCCGATTTCGGATTTTTCTTCCTTAGCTTCATCGCCGTCGTTGGATTTAGTTTTTAAGGGTTTTTCTGCATTTTTCCCGGCACTTTTTTCTGCATTTTTTTCGACTTGGGCGGCGTGTTTTGCTCGGCGCGCAGCTTGTTCTGCCTCGCGTTGTTCGGTCTGCAATCTGTGCTGCTCAGCTTTCTTTTCGGCAACTACGGCTAATTCTTGTACAATACGCAAATAATGCTCGGCGTGCTGTAGATAGCTTTCCGCCTTGACCCGGCGACCTGAAACAGACGCATCGTGGGCAAGAGACATATATTTGTCATAGATCGTTTTTGCTGAACCCCGCACCCGCACGTCCGGCCCATTACTGTCCAACGCCCGGTTAGGGTTGTTGTTCTTATTGTTGTTATGTTGCGGCTTACGGCCTCGACCTCTTGGGCGTCTACTCATAAGACTTTCCTATATATGCGGGGTACATCCAATCGCTATCCCGTCCCTCCCGCGCAGACGGAGCGCATAAAATTTTGTAATATCGTCCCCGGCTCAGCGGAGGTTCTTTCAATAAAATAACTCTTATAATATTTGTGGTGCGGCAGATTTTCATGTCCGCCTGCGAACCTTGATATGTAAGCTAGCCGCTAGTTTGGCTTTGTCCAAGCCTTTTTTGCATTTATTTGCTAAAATGTCGCACTTATTATTCGGTCATGCCCGGCTAAATCTTGTTGGCAGTCTATGTTGGTAGCTCCAGCTTGTTTGAGCAGGTCAAAAACCTTACGTTTCTGGTCGTGCCCGATTTCAAAAATCACATGCCCGCCCGGATGCAATGCATCTCTTAGGCCTGCGATAATCGTTCGGTAGGCCACAAGTCCGTCCGACCCTCCGTGCAGGGCTAGCTCTGGTTCGTATAGTTCTACGTCCGGAGGGAGTTTGGTCATAGCTCTGTCGTCAATATAGGGCGGGTTGGAGACGACGACATCAAATTTTCCGCTGACGCTCTCCAGATAGTTTGAACGGATAAATATACTACGCTCGGAGACACTGTGCTGGTCGGCATTGGTCTGGGCAATACTCAGTGCTGCGTATGATATATCAACTCCGACTCCTGTGGCCTGTTCGCGTTCATGAAGAAGGCTAATGAGAATAGCCCCGCTCCCTGTACCGATGTCCAAAATACGCGGTGCGGTCATATCCCTCATGAGTGTAAGCGCATGTTCTACCAATCCTTCTGTCTCGGGGCGCGGAATCAAGACGTTTTCATTCACCTTGAAGTCCAAAGTCCAGAAGGCTTTTTCACCCAAAATATAGGCGATAGGTTCATAGGCTAGGCGAAGCCCTAGCAATTCATGGAACTCGGTTTGGACGGTTTCAGGGACAATGTCGTTGTCGCAAACAATTAATTCGGCAGCGGTTTTATGGCTCGCCTTTTCGAGTAACATACGCAGATCAAGCGCCGGGTTTTCGGCGCCCGCATTGGCCAGCATTTGGGCGGCACTGCGCTTCAAATCACCGTAGGTAATCTTTGCCTTAGCCATCGGTCTCAAGCGCTGCCAGCTTTTCGGCTTGGTCTGCGGCCACTAAGGAGTTGACAACTTCGTCCAAAGCGTCACCTGCAATGATTTTATCGAGATTATACAAGGTCAAATTAATCCGGTGATCGCTAACCCGCCCCTGGGAATAATTATAGGTACGGATGCGCTCGGAGCGGTCCCCGGAGCCAACTTGGGATTTACGGTCGCCTGCCCGCTCGGCGTCGATACGCGCGCGCTCCATATCATAGAGTTTCATCTTCAAAATCTTTTCGGCGTTGGCGCGGTTCTGGTGTTGGGACTTGGCATCACACACGACAACAATACCAGTTGGCTCATGGGTCATACGTACAGCCGAATCGGTTTTATTGACATGCTGGCCACCCGCGCCAGACGCTCGCATGGTATCGACCCGCACATCGGTCATCGAGAAGTTAACCTCAATATCCTCTGGTGCAGGTAAAACGGCAACGGTAGCGGCGGAGGTGTGTACGCGGCCTTGGGTTTCTGTTACCGGAACCCGTTGCACGCGGTGAACCCCGCTTTCAAATTTCATTTTGCCAAAAACACCATTGCCAGTGATGGAGGCAACGATTTCTTTATAGCCACCCATTTCGGCCTCGGATTCGGTTTCGATCTCCAATTTCCAACCTTGAAGCGATGCATAGCGTGCATACATACGAAATAGATCGCCCGCAAATATCGCCGCTTCGTCGCCGCCTGTCCCCGCGCGGACTTCCAGTACAACTGAAGCATTGTCGTCTTTGTCTTTGGGCAGCAGTAAAATGCTGACCTGGCGTTCAATAGCGCCTAGGCCTGATTTAAGCGCGTGCAATTCTTCCTTGGCCATGGCACCCATTTCTGGATCGGCAATTAATTCTTCCAGTTCTGCAATTTCGTCCAACCGCTCTTTTAATGTCCGTACACCTTCGGCCACAGGGCGAAGTTCGGCGTGCTCTTTGGCTAATTTGACGATCTCGTCCGGCACGGTCTCGACACTCATTCGCGCTTCAATAGCGTCGAATTTATCTAAAACCTGCTCAAGTTTTTGCTGCGGTATTTTCATAAAACCTGTTTAGTGGTTTTAACTCTGATGTCGAGAACAACTTATACAGTTGCGCTTACCAATATAGGTCTTAGTCATTTTCCACGACATTAATATAGGCGATGGTGCCGGCGCGTTCTTTTGTTGTAATGAAACTCATGAGCGTAATGATAGCTGTGTCGGCTTGTTTTTCCGAGAGGGCAGGGAGGTCGTCTACCTGTTCTTTGTATTGTTCGGCCATGCGCTGGGAGATATTGGCATAGAGGAAATCGGTTGTTTCGGGGGCGGCCTCGACCCCGGCTTTTAGGGCAGCCAATAAATCTTTGGTGTCCATATCACGAAAAATAATAGGCGCGGCGGATTTTGGCAAGCGCGCAGGCAGGTCTTCGAATGTGAGCAAGCCTCTACGGATGTTATCTGCGGTTTCGGGGCTGTCCTTGGCAATAATGTCCATTAAAGTTTCGCGGCGTTTTTTGGGAAGAACCCCCATGACATCGGTCATGAAGCCAACAGCTTGCGCGCTGGTATCGACATCCGTTGTTTCTAAAAGCTCTATCTTGACCAGCTCGGATACTGCACTGATGACTTCTGCGTTGACCTCTGCTCCGGATGACATGTGGCGCGCAGCACCGCCTGCTAAGGCATCTGAAAGTTCAACCAGAATTTCACCAGCCTTTAACGACCCCAATTGCGCCAAAACTATGCTGACCAATTCCGGGCGTTGTTCATTTAAATAATCTGCCAAGCGTTGAACAGGCAGGCCTTGCAGGCGTTGCCAAATACCTTGGTTTTCATTGCCGGAGGCTTGTGGAGTTTGAGGCGGCGCGCCAAAAATACGTTCGGCACGTTCCGAAGACAGAAGGTCTTGTGCTAATTCTCGGGCCTGTTTTTCACCGCCGTGCAGGGATCCCGCGCGCTTTTTCATATCCGTGATAAAGTCGGCAATAGTTGCAAGTAGAACCTCCCGTGGCACCAAATCTATCGTACCCATTGCTGTGACAAAATTGTGGAGGTATTTGTCTTCTATGGCTTCGACGATGGGTCTGGCAAAGTCCGCACCAAGAACCGCAACTATGATTGCACCTTTCTGGGCGCTGGAATATTGGCGCGTCGCTTGTAATATGTCCTGAGCATTGGCAGGGATCATATCTATGGTTTGTTGGGTCTGCATTATCCATATCCCATGATTAAAGCTTCGGTGATTTTCATCCACCCATCTGCAACAACAAAAAACGCCAACTTAAACGGCAAGGAGACCACGGACGGCGGTACCATCATCATGCCCATGGCCATGAGAACCGAGGCAACGATAAGGTCTATGATTAAGAACGGTAAGAAAATGACAAAACCTATTTGAAACCCGCGCTTAATTTCCGACAACATAAATGCAGTAACTAAAAGGCTAAACTGCGGGTTTTCTACGTCGTATTCCCGGTCCGGCATAGTTGCAGCGAGCCGGGCGACGGCATCATCCCCGACCCGTTTTTCCATAAAGACACGAAACGGTGTCAAGGTGCGATCAATCGCTTGTTGTTCGGTAATTTCGCCGTCCATATAAGGGGACAGCCCGTCTTCCCAAGACTGGGTAAACACTGGCTCCATGATAAAAAATGTTAAAAACATCGCCAGCCCCATAATCATCATATTGGGGGGTGATTGTTGCAAGCCAATGGCTTGGCGCAAAAACGAAAACACAATAACAATAAATGGCAAACAGGTGATCATCATGGCAATACCGGGCGCTAGGCTGAGCACTGTCACGATCAGGAAAAGCTGAATGATACGCCCGTCCAAACTGGCACCTTCAATACTGGCACCGTCTATGGCCTGATCCAGAAGGCTACCAGCATTGTCTGGCACTTGGCCAAATGCGGTGAAACCAAGTAAGGCCACTGAGCAGAGCCAAACGGCTGTAAATAGGTATAAATGCTTGCGGTTTAGCTTCACTGTAACATGTCCTCGGACACATCAACTATCTCGGTAAGCTTTACCCCGATTGCCCCGGTTTTGGGGTCGGTTTCAATCAGGTCGCCCCGGGCAATAATACGTCCGTCAATGACTAAATCCACCGGGTCTTCCAGCTTGCAATCCAGCGGGATGAGCGAATCCTTTTTCATCAAAAGTAATTCGCCTATGGTTGGCCGTGCCGTGCCGATTACAACTTGCACATTGACATCCAGTGCATAGATAGAGCGTTTATAGTGCGCACCCTCGTCTTGGTCCCGGCGTTCATGCACGGGGATGTTTTGCTCGTGCTCATCTGGTTTTTGCGATTTGTTTGTTGGTTTTTGTTGGGGCTGTTCCATTTAATTTTCCTGTGAATTGGTTTCGGAATATTTTTGCTCAATACGGTTCAATAGTTTTTGCAGCACGCCCTTGATGTCGATTTTTGCACCCCCGTTATCCCAAACGGCATGAACCGCTTGGACGGGGATGTTTTTATCGGGCTGGATAGTAAATATTGATGGTTTCTTGGTGCTTTGCACAATGTCGCTCAAAGTGACTTCATAGCCTGGATGCACCCTAAGTTCGATTTGTCCGTCCAGGGAAAAGGCCGAAAGTGACACTATGAATTCACTAATTTCGCCCGCCAGATTTTTATCGGCAAGGGCAGGGAGGCCGGCTTGTAGTAGCGCTAAAACTACGCGGCGGTGGCTGGTCTCTATCTCGTCTTTAATATTTAATATACTTTGTTCCAGCGCCGTTGCAAAAACGGATAAATCACATGCTGACTGCTCTGCTTGCAAGCGACCATCTTCCAGCCCTTGTTCATAAGTTTTTGGTGGTTCCGCATCTTGAACATTGCCGGGTACCGAATAGGCATCCAGGTCACGGAACGCGCCCAACCGCTCAAGGCCGGCTTGTTGGCATTCGTCAAAGCGAGAAATTTTGGTTATGATATTTGCGGTGCCGTTCATGTTGCACCTGCGCTCTTAACCGGAGCATCTGTGTCAAGCCACGAAGACAATAGGGCGATAGCATCTTCCGGGTTTTCTTGGGTAATAGATTTCAACATATCAACGGGGTCTTCGGCTTGCGGCGTGTTATTTATCGGCGCAGGCAATCCCGGCACGTGTTGACCCGCAGCTAATACCTGAACATCCATCTGGCCAAGCAGGTTTTGCTCGGCTGTCAAAGTTTGTGCATTTCCGAGTAATGGGCGCACAACGAAAATTCCCAGAGCGAGTACGATTAATCCAAGAAAACCTGCCTGAACCATGCTCCATAGATAGCGCTCCAGAAATTGGGACATGACACCTGGTTTTTCAATTGCGCCCGTTAAGTCCGGCATTTCGAAGGTAAAGTTTTTTAAGGTGAGTACATCTCCGCGCAGAGTGTCGATGCCGGCAGACGCCACCGCCAATTCGCGTAAAGCTGTCAATTCGGCCTCGGGACGTTGTGTCATAATAGGCTCGCCGTCAGCGTTTAACGTCCTAATGTCATTAACGAGAATAGCTACACTCAAGCGCTTAATTGCGCCTGGCAATATGGTGGAGTTCTTGATCAGTTCGGAGACTTCGTATTGAACAGTTTCTGTAGTTTCGCCCCGTTCCGCATTTGAACTACCGCCGCCCGCCGTACCATCTGGCAGGTTGCTGGCCACGCTCACGGCGGTTGATCTACCCGTACTGGTGTCAGTGATTTCCGTAGTGGTTTGGGATTTTATGACACGGGCATCGGGGTCAAATGTGTGCTCAGTCATTGTCTCGGACTTGCGCTCTATATCGAGCATGACGCTGACACGGGCATTGCCGCTACCGACGCGCGCTTCAATAAGTGACAACAAATCTTTCTTAATATTGGCTGCGCGTTCCAATCCGCCCAAGCCGTCTGCCGTGCGCCCGGCGATCATAGCCCCATCGCTGCCTGGCCCTGCTACAATGCCGAGCCGCGCATCTATGACAACAACATCAGATGGCTGAAGCCCGGCCACCGCCAAAGCCGTTAAATATTGCACGGCCTTTGCTGTTTGTCGGTTAATACCGCCCGAGGCGCGTATGGTGACAGAGGCAGATTGGGCTGCGGGTGCGCTTGAAAATGTTGCACTTTTGCTAGTACCCAAATGCACGCGCGCTAAGTCTACGGACGGTAATGCCAGTATAGTTCGGGCTAATTCACCCTCCTTGGCGCGCCAATAGGCCGTGTCGAACATATCCGATGTCATGGCAAAACTGTTGATATTATCGAACAGTTCATAGCCCGACATGCTTTGGCGCGGCAGACCTTCCTTGGCCAATTCGAGGCGTAGCGCATCGCGTTTATCTGCTTGTGCATAAATCGCCGATCCGCGTACCTCATAGGCGACATTTTTCGCAGCGAGTTCCGCGATGACTTCACCCGCTATTTGGGTCTCAAGCCCGGAATAGAGTAGCTCCAAATTTGGCTTCAATGTTTGTTTGGTCAGCAAAGTCAAAGTTGCAATGGTGGCCAAAACAGCCACAATAGCCATGATTTGTTTTTGTATATTTAGCGATAAAAATACCTTGAACGCATCCATGCGCGAATCCTTCACACCCAACTAACACAAGTAAAAGTAGTTTTCCTAACTACACGGTGAAATAGATTAAGTTTCTTAACAGAACGTTTACCAAAAGATGTTTTCACTAATTAACACTTAGGAGTAGTACTATGGCAAGAGCCTCAAAATCTAAAAAACAGTCAAAAGAAAGCCTGAAAGCATCAGGAAGCGACGCCGAATCAACTAAAGGCAAGAAACCAGGCATGATGGCAAAGTTGATTTTACCTGTCGTGCTTGGGGTCACGTCATTTTGCACTGTGTATTTTTTGCCCCGCGATATGCCAATTCAGACAAGTGAAAGCACCGAACATGTATCCAAGAGCAGCGATGCCGATGCCGTGCCTGAAATTCTTGCAACCTCTTTCGTCACTCTTGAACCGTTCACCGTATCCATCAAAGGTCGTTCCCGAATACTCAGGCTAGGGATAACCCTGGAAGTCCCTGAAATAAATGCTGAAGCCGTAGATGCCCATAATCCGAAACTGCGCGATGCCTTTATGGGCTATTTGAGCGTATTGGATATGGCACATGTAGAAGATGCAGCGTTTTTGGTCGGACTGAGAGCGCAACTTACCCGCAGGGCAAAATTTGTGCTCGGTGCCAATAACATTCAAAATGTCCTTATAACAGATTTCATGGTGCGCTAGTATGTATGCTTTTCTCCCCGATATTTTGCTGATTGTTGTTTCCGGTTTTACGTGTCTTTACTGTATTATCCTCAGTCGTCGGCTAAAAAAACTGCAAAGCCTCGATAGCGGTCTGGGGGCCTCTATCTTGTCGCTCACCCAGGCCGTGGCCAAGACCAATAGCGCCGCTCTCGAAGCCCGAAAATCAACCGAGGTCAGTGTCAAAATGTTGCAAGGCTTGTTGTTAGATGTAGAGAACGCCATTCCTCAAATTGAAGCTCGGCTCGAAAGCCTTTACGGCGCAAAAAAGGCCGCAGAAACCAAATCCGCCATGCTGCAAAAAGTAATCACAACGGAAATTGAACCTGCCTTGCAAAGTGCGCAGCAAACGTCCCGTTCGCTCTTGCAAATTGTCCGTGCCGTGAAAACCTTTGAGGAACGTAAAAGTTCTGGAACGCTAACCAAGCAAAAGAGAGCCGCATGAAAACCCGTATTCTCCCCATTCTTGGTATTTTATTGATGTGTACATTGGTCGTTCGGACATTGGCGCTATCCAGTGAAATTAGCGAAGAATACGCGAAACCAGTACAGAGTGCGGCACCAGAAAAACCTCGCGATACCGCCGCTACCAGAGCAGAGCAAGCAAGTGAACAACAATGTGTTACAGGCACTGCCCTACAAGCCGTGAACGAGAAAATGGCGGAATTTGATACACGCCAACAAGAAATGGCGGCAAAAGAAAGTGCCTTCAAAGCGATCGAAGCTAGGTTGGAAAAGCAATTAGCGGCAGTGGAGGCGGCAAAGGCGTCTTTGGACGAAAGCCTGCGTTACCGTACTTCAATCGCCAAAGAAGACATCTCACATCTGACTACAATGTACGAAACCATGAAGCCAAAGCAAGCGGCCAGAATATTTAACGAGATGGACCCCAATTTTGCAGCAGGCTTTTTGCGCAAAATGAAAGGTGGCCAGGCCGGTCTGATTTTGGCCAATATGAAAACCAGCCAAGCCTACCAGATTAGCCTAATTATTGCGAGCAAAGGGGCAAAATACCGTGATGTAGACAACCGATTGCCATAGCTAGAGAGATGCATCAAAAGAGGTAATCCCAAGCAGTAGAAATGTAAGAGTAGAGACGTTGCAATTGTCTTTCCAATTTACGCCCAAGGCTATAGTGTTGACGAATCATTTGGGAGGAATTTATGGCGGATTTATTGACGCTTGAGAGCTTGTTTACATTACTGATGCTGATCTTGTTGCAGGCCGTGCTTGGGTTTGACAATCTTTTATACATTGCAATCGAGAGCAATAAGGTTGGTGAGAAAGATGCGCCCAAGGTGCGGCGCTGGGGTATTGCTATAGCGGTTGCCTTGCGGATTATTTTATTGGTCGTTATTGTCAAATTGTTTGACGTGATGGCGGGTGAGTTGTTTTCCATATCCTTGGGTAAATTAATTCAAGGCGCTTTTACCTTACAATCGCTTGTGACTTTGTTTGGTGGCGCGTTCATTATCTACACGGCCATAAAAGAGATTAGCCATATGCTCAGTGTCGATGATATTGGGCATTCAGACGGGGCGGGGCGGAAATCCGTTTTAAGCGCCATTGCGGTTATTGTCTTGATGAATTTGGTGTTTTCCTTTGATAGCATTTTGTCGGCCATGGCCATTGCTAGCGAAAAAGCGGCGGACGGCACGACAACCTATCAAGTGCCGCTCATGGCCATTGCCATTATTTTGTCCGGCATAGCTATGATATTGATGGCGGATTTTGTGACAGACTTTCTCAAGAAAAACCGGATGTATCAGGTCATGGGCTTGTTTATATTGTTTCTGGTCGGCGTGTTATTGGTCACCGAAGGCGCGCACTTGTCGCATCTGAAGCTGTTCGGCTTCCCCATAGAGGCTATGTCTAAATCGAGCTTCTATCTGGTTATTGGTGTGTTGGTGGTCACAGATGTAATTTCCACTAAATACCAAAAACGCCTCTGGGCGCAAAGAGAAGCGGAAATACGCAGAAGCGCAAAAATGATAGATGCAAAGGTCGAAGGTGCTAAAACGGCGGATATACCAACTGCCGAGCATTAGCCAATTTTGGGTGCCGGACAAGTCACGCCCGTACCGCCAATGTTGCAATAGCCGCCCGGGTTCTTCGCTAGATATTGCTGGTGATGATCTTCTGCGGGATAATATGTGGGCGCTAATTCTACAGTGGTCGTCACCAGGTTTTTTCCGGCTTTGGTATAAGCATTATTATAACGGCTTTTTGCTGCAAGCGCGGCAATATTGTGCGCGTCTGACTTCGTATAAATCACGCTGCGATATTGACTGCCCATATCATTGCCTTGGCGGTCGCCTTGGGTTGGATCATGGTTTTCGAAAAAGATTTTCAAAAGCTCCGTATAGGGCAAAATATCCGGCGCAAATACCACTTGCACCAATTCAACATGCCCGGTAGCGCCAGAACAAACCTGATCATAATTTGGCTTCTCGCGATTGCCACCGCCGTAACCAACAGACGTTACATAGACGCCGCCCGCCTGCCAAAACAACCGCTCGGCACCCCAAAAACATCCCATGCCAAACAGTGCCGTCTCCAGCCCATCTGGATAATCCCCGTACATATTGCGGCCAGAAACATGATGTTTGGTTTGCATTTTATTACCCTTTCGTCACGGTTTGATAAAATGGTTGAGGGCTTTGGTCAAATGTCCGGCCATTTTATGGGCTTTGGCGTCTGTGTCTATCAGGTCTTGGCGGATCTCTAAAGTCGTGTGCCGCAGGCCACGCGCAATCACATGTTGATCAATTGTATAATTTAATTTGAGGGCAGAGTAAGGCTCATTTAACTCCACATGATAAGGATGCACACGCTCTATTTCAGCTTTCAAACGATGGGCTTTCTCCGGGTCAGCTTTCCATAAAAGCCCAATATCCAGTGTGCGCTTTTGCCCACTGGCCATTTCAGGAGTGAAGCTGTGGATAGAGATAATCAAAGGATCAACAAACCGGGTTTCGGCAGCGTCGAGTTGTGCCTCAAGCGCATCATGATAGGGCTGATAATAGCGCTCGACCCGCTCGTTTCTTTGTTCTGGAGAGAGGCTCTGATTGCCAGGGATTGGTGTGCCGTCACTCGTGTCAGGGATGCTTCCGGCTGTTCCAACTGCGCGGTTCGGGTCGATAACCAGTCTGGAAAATCCGGCCAGCAAACCTGCCGCCCCGTAAGTCTTGCAAAATTGCCGTGTTAACGTTTCCGCGCCAATATCCCAAGCAATATGGCGGTCTAAATCTGCACTGCTCAGTCCAAGGTTATCAAGCCCGTTCGGGATATGATTGGTGGCATGGTCGCAAAACACAAACACGGGGGACTGCGATTTGGCTGGTAAAATTATATAGGGGGCATCGTCAAGCATAGCTTGGCGTTTTATGGTGTATTCGGGGTTAGGTAAACCTTTATTTACGGCTATTTCATACCCAACATGGTTTCTTCAATGAGGTGGTCAACTACGGATTTCAGGGCATCTTTCTGAGATGTGCCAGCGGTTGTTTCCCGCTCATAAATTTCCACTTGCCGACAGGCGCTGGAGCCGCGCTCAACAATTGTGCGGGTGTGAAGAAGCTCTGGTACACAGTTCAAAGCCTCTGCATGCTGCATGAGGAACCCGATCATTTCCTCGTTCAGTTCCTCGAACGAAACCAACTCGCCCTTGCCGAAATCAATGAGCGACCCTGTCACGCCAAACCGTTGTGCCAGCCAACGGTTCTCGCCAATGAGCAAAGCCGGGTAATTGCGCCATTTAATATTGCGTTCTTTTAGGTGAATAATCATGCGCACCAAACATTGATACAAAGCCACAATCGCTAGCGTATCTTCCAAACTCGTACACATATCGCAAATACGCGCTTCCAGGGTCGGGAAGTTGACTGACGGTCTGATGTCCCACCAGATTTTGCTGGCGTCCTCTATGACACCAGCATTGGTCAACATGCCGATCATGCGTTCATATTCACCGATGGAAGCCATAGCTTCGGGAATGCCCGTGCGCGGCATGCCGTCAAATACGGCCAAGCGGTAAGACTTCATGCCCATAAGATCGCCCTCCCAAAACGGCGACGATGTGGATAAAGCCAGCATATGGGGCAAAAAATACCGTACCTGGTTCATCACATCTATCCGCAAACCCGGATCCAAAATACCCACATGTACATGGGTGCCGCAAATCAACATGCGGCGAATAGCCCCTTGCAGATCCTGCTCCATCTTGGTGTAGCGCTCTTTTTGGGTTGGCTTTTGTTTGCGCCAAGATGTGAACGGGTGGGTCGAAGCCGCCATCAAGCGCAAATCAAATGTTTTGGCAATCTCTGACAAGGTTTTGCGAGCATGGGTTAAATGGGTGCGGGCATCACCGACATTTTGGCATATGGGCGTAGCGATTTCGATTTGGCATTGCAAAAATTCATGGGTCACGGACGGGCCAAGCGCGGCTTGACAGGCCGCGAAAAACTCTGACGGCGGGTTAACAGTATCCCCCGTCCCAGGGTCAACCAGCAAATATTCCTCTTCAACCCCTAATGTCAACGCCATATCGTCCATAACATCCCCTCTGTTTTAGCTTATTATAGCATAATCAGGCGGAATGTAAAATGCAGCATTTGCGGGCTTGTTTTAAAGGATAAGCTTTGCTAAACGCCCCACACGAATGGCAACTGGTGAGGTGCCAAATTGGATATGGGTGGTTTAAGGCGCACAACATTATTGTTGAAAGCGTGCTTCTTCCTTAAACCCCTCTAACTCTCGCCAAATAAAATGGACACTGGTGAGGTGGCCGAGTGGTTTAAGGCGCACGCTTGGAAAGCGTGTGTGCGTTAATAGCGTACCGAGGGTTCGAATCCCTTCCTCACCTCCATGCTGTACGGCTATAACAATATCCGTGACCGCACGCAGGAGCGTGCGGCGGGCGCTACAATCGATTCAGAAAATCATTTTACAGATTGTCGAGAATTTCGGCAATCTGCTGCCGTAGCCATTTATGGGCAGGGTCAGCATTCATCCGCCGATGCCAGGCCATGACTATCTGCACGCTGGGCACATCCACAGGCGGCAGAAAGATGTCGAGGCCGACAGACGGAGCCACATGACGAGCCAGAGCCGACGGCAGAAGGGCAATCATATCCGACCCCGCAACCACGCGGTAGACGCCAGAGAACACAGGCAATGTCATCATCACCTGGCGCTGGCGCCCGACGCGTGCCAGAGCCATATCCCCTTGTGCCTGCCTCTTGCCGTCGGTTGAAAACAATACATGGTTGATTTCGCAAAATAGATCGATTGGAATGACACTACCCGGTTTGACACCGGAATCCGCAAGCCTTGGGTGCCCCGCGCGGGCAATAACGCAGAAGTCGGATTTGAGAACCGGTTGATGTTCCGCCCAGTCGGGCAGGTCCATTTCGGGGTTCAGAACCAGATCAACATCATAGAGCGTCAGCGCCTTAAAGGGTTCGCCCGGCACCAGGTTGACAAGGTGTGTTCGCATTGACGGCGCCATGGCCTGCAATCGTTCCGTGAGGACAGGCATTAAAAGTTCGGCAAAGTAATCAGCCCCCGAAATGCACAATCTGGCATCGGAAACCGCCGGGTCAAAGGCATCAGACCCGCAGATGAGTTCTTCCGTTTGTGCCAACAGGTTCCGAAGCGGCGTTTCGAGTGACAGCGCGAATTGTGTCGGCTCAAAGGTTTTGCCGCTGCGAAAGAACAGCTCGTCGCCGAGTGATAGGCGCAGGCGCGAGAGCGCTGCGGAAACCGCCGGCTGCGAAAGACCGACCCGTTTGCCAGCCTTGACGGTCGAGCGTTCGCGTAAAAGCGCATCCAGCACCCGTAACAGGTTCAAATCGAAAGTGTTTAAATTTGTCATGTAAATCTTAGTAATACAAATAATGAATTTTTCATATAAATTTTTTTCTGCCAATATCGCGATAAAGTTAAAAGACAAACAAAGATGTAAATGCATGAATTTTCTCTTGTCTGCGGGCGAGCTTAAAGGGTTTTACGAGAAATGAGCCGTTGGCGCGTATCCCATTCCCAATGACAAGGCGAAAATCGACAACATTGCCGGGTCGTCGCCTGATGCGTCGAGGGCAACATAATAACACGGGGAAGAAAGATGAAATCAGTACCAACTATGTTTTTTGCAACCGGGGCATTTTTTGCGCTCTTGGGTATGGTTTGGGGCATCCAGATGTCGGCAACCGGCGACCATAGCCTGTCACCAGCCCATGGCCACCTCAACCTTGTCGGCTTTGTCACCATGTCCATCATGGGAATATACTATGCCCTAACCCCGGTTGCGGCCACCAGCAAGTGGGCCAAGGTGCACTATTTCCTGACCGTCGTCTCTGTGGTCATTCTGGTGCTGGGGATTGTGATGGCGCTTAGCGAAAACGGAGCAGTGCTGGCGAAGGCTGGCTCGGTTCTTGCGGTACTATCGACGCTAATCTTCCTCGCCATAATCCTGAAATTCGGTTTCGGCGAAAAAGCCTAACCAGCAACCACCCGGCGGGCAAGTCGGCATGGTTTTGCACTATCCCGATGCTGGAGACGATATGAACAAGGCTAACGATTGTCATATGTTGGCAATATCGAAGTCACGCACCGCACATGAGGGCGGCAGTATCTGCGAGCGAACCCGCTTCTGACCAAGGGGCGCGACGCAAGGCTTGCGGCGCTCCGTTCAGCTTGCTGCCACCCCCTTCGCGGCGGCCTTTGCGTATCCAAACATAACACATTTGGCAAGAAAACTATAAGACAAGCGTTTCGCGCTCAAAGTGATTCCAAATGAGCGCAAAATGCTCTAATAATCATCCAGCAGTGGCACATCGCTTTCGTCCTCTAGGCCGGCTATTTCTGGCATGGAGTTTCCGGCTATGGCTTGTAAGTCGCCGTGCATGCCTAGGGTGGCGGCAATGACGGCATCTATTTGGCCTTCGCGTTTGGCCCAGTTTTTGAGGGTCACCTTTTTCTCGCGCTCTAAATCCTTGCGCATATCGTCAAATTTTTCAACGATGGCTTCGATACGGTGGCGGAATTTTGTGCCGGTTAGATATTCATAAACCAGTTCGGCTTTGGAGGCTTGGCCGTCGCGGACTGCCACCAGTCCGGCCATTTCAATGAGGCTGAGCCGCAGGACTTCGACCAGAGATATGGCGCTGTCGAAACTGGTGACCCAGACACCGTCGATTTGTTTGAATGTAGTTTTTTCGAACTCCTTGGGCAGAGTTGTGCTCATGAGGATGGCGATGTCGGCACCGCAATTGCGCTGGTCAGTTTTCAATTTTGGCAGCCATGTTGCGTGCCAAGCTTTGGTGCGTTTGGTCTCCCACAGGATAGAGCCGCACAATTTGCCGTTGGGGCTCATGACACTTTGGATAATGTCGCCGCCGACCACACCTTTGGCCACGGGTTTAATCTCGTCGTAGGGGAATTTGCGGGCGAGGATGTTTTCCAACTCCATCTCTAACACCTCGCCTTGGTGCTGTTGCGAACCTTGCTCGGCGCGGCGTTTTAAATTGTCGATTTGGGTGCGCATAGCGTTGATTTGTTGTTCACTCTCGCGCTGCTTCAAGAGGAATGTGCTTTCTTGCTCGGCCTTGGCTTTGGCGCGGATGGTCTCGACTTCTTCTTGCAGGCGTTTCTCGACCGTGAGTTCCAACTCGCGTTTTTCGTCTTCCAGCGCTCGGCGCTCTTTCATGATCATGGCTTGCTCTTCCTGGGCGCGGGCAAGTTTGCTCTCATTATCCTTGAGGGCTTCGCGTAATTCGTCCGCTTCTTTAGCTTTGGCGGCAATATCATGGGCGGACTTTTCTGCCGCTTTTTTAGCCTCCTCGCGAGCGATTTCGGCGCGGGCATCTTCGACACCGCGTTTTAGCTTTTCGTCCAGCGCCGCCTGCTCCGCTTCCAGTTTGGCCTGTTGCGCAGCCATCTCTGCATTTTTCTGGCGCAGGGTTTCGGCGAACTCATTCCGGGCTTCGGCGAGCAAAGGCCCCGCCAAGCTTTCATTGAGTTTAATATCGGTGCCGCACTGCGGGCAGGTTAGGCTAGGGTCAGACATAGAATTTCCATCATTGATTTACCGCCACCTTATATCATAATTTATGCAAGTGCAATGTTTGTTCGACATATGTTCCGCCGCATCAAACACTGTCTTGGCGTGCCGCAAATACTGTGTTAGCAAGCGTGATGAAAAAAATAATACGAATAGTTTTTGGGGCAGTTTTAGTTGGTTTGATCGGGGCAGGGGTTTGGGTTTGGTCACCATTGCCGAAAAATCCTGATGCGGCCAGTCTTGGTGCGGGCGCAGAAAAATATGATGTCAATATCATCCGTGATGATTGGGGCGTGCCGCATATTTACGGCAAGACCGATGTTGATGTCGCTTTCGGTCTAGGCTACGCCCACTCGGAAGACGATTTCGAAACCATGCAATTGGCTGTGGCTGCCGCGCGCGGCACACTCGCCCGTTACCAAGGCAAGGGGGCGGCGGTCACAGATTATCTTGTGGCACTGATGGGTGTTTGGGATACGGTTGATCGGCGCTACGGCGAGGTATCGCCAGTGGTGCAACGCTCCGCAGAAGCCTATGCTGCCGGGCTTAACCTGTATGCTGCGCAAAATCCGGGCGCGACATGGCGCGGACTGGCACCATTTACGGGCAAGGATATTATCGCCGGGTTCGTGTTCAAAACGCCTTTGTTCTATGGGCTGGATGGTACGCTTTTGGAATTGTTTGGGGATGCGCGTATGCAAGAAATTGCGCTCGACCCGGCGGGCGGACGGCAGAGTTTTCACGCAGCGCCCAAAACGATGGCCGAGCGCGGCTCCAACGGTATAGCGGTTTCGGCGGCACGTTCTGGTGATAACACCACACGTCTGATGATCAATTCCCACCAGCCTATGTCTGGCCCGGTGGCCTGGTACGAAGCTCATCTGGTTTCGGAACAAGGCATAGATATGACGGGCGGGTTATTTGTCGGGACACCGTTTATTCTGAGCGGCTTTAACGATAATCTTGGTTGGGCCAATACGGTTAGTGCCCAAGACCTGGTGGATGTCTATGTCTTGACCGTTAATCCGAAAAATAAAAACCAGTACCGTCTCGATGGTGAATGGCTGGACTTTGAGCAATCGACAGCCCTTATCAGAGTTAAACTTTTCGGCCCCTTCGCCTTTAAGGCAAAGCGCAAAGTGCTGCGAACACAGCACGGCCCGGTGATCGAGGTCAAGCACGGCACCTATGCCTTTCGGTATGCGGGCATGGACGAAATCCATCAGCTAGAACAATATTACCGCTTGAACCATGCGCAAGACCTAGACGGGTTTTTGGGGGCAATGTCGTTAAATGCTCTGCCGAGCATCAACTATGTTTACGCTGATAAAGATGGTAATGTAGCGTTGATCCACAATGCCCAATATCCAAACCGCAAAGCGGGTTGGGACTGGAGTAAATATTTGCCGGGGAATCGTTCCGATCTTATTTGGCAGGGGTACCGCTCGTTTTCGGAAGTGCCGAAACTGATCAATCCTAGTTCTGGCCTTGTCTATAATTCCAACAATGCGCCCTATAGTGCCACGGACGGGCCGGATAATTTATCCCCTGCCGATTTCCCCAAATCCATGGGGCTGCAAACCAACCAGACAAACCGTTCCTTGCGGATGATGGAAATGACCGACGGTGTAACCTCTGTCGACAAACGGGCATTACTCGCGCTTAAATTTGACAATAAATACGCAAAAAATTCAAGAGCCGCAGAAATCATTGCCAATGTTTTGGCGGTAGATTGGAGTGGCGACCCCGCTTTGCAAAGCGCCGCCGCCCATTTGCGGGCATGGGACATGCACACCAATATTGATAACCGCCATGCGGCTCTTGGGGTTCTCACGACCATCATGGATATTACCGAAGAATTTACGCATATCCCGGCACCAAAGCCCGAAGATGCATTTCGCGAGGCCGTTAAATATCTCGTGCAGCATCATGGCCGTATTGACCCGACATGGGGCGCGGTTAACCGTTTGGTGCGCGGCGATATTGACGTGCCCATAGACGGTGCGCCAGACGTTCTGCGCGCTATATACCCCGCCGAGCTTGGCGATGATGGCAAGCTTGTTGCCACTGCTGGTGACACATGGATTGCTTTGGTGGAATGGCCAAAAGAAGGGGATGTGGCGGGAAAAATGACCGCAGATGTCATCCACCAATTTGGCAGTGCTACAAGTCTGCCACATTCACCCCATTTCGCCGATCAGGCCGAAATATTCGCAGCGCACAAATGGCGCAAAGCTTTGCGCGATAAAGCAGAGATAGAAAAACGTGCCACCCGTATTTATACGCCGAAAGATAATCACTAAGCAGAATTTTTCGTTGCGCCACACATAATTTATCTGCACAGTATAACTAAAGGGGAATTAAATGGAATCTGCCGTACAGACCTTTGGGCTTTGGTCAATATTACCGCCGCTCATTGCTATAACTCTGGCTTTGTGGACGCGCCAGGTTTTTATGGCGTTGGCCGTTGGTATCTGGTTTGGTTATATGATTATGGCGGGCTGGCACCCGCTGACCGGAACCCTCGATACCATCAATTCTTTTGTCACCGTGCTCACTGATACCAGCAATGCCCGCATGGTGATGTTTTCCCTGATCATCGGGCCGTTGATAGCCTTGGTACAGCGCTCCGGCGGGGTGGAGGGTTTTGTTGGGCATATCTTGAAGTTTCTTGAACGCTCCAGCGCCAAACACTCTGCCAAAGGCAATAGAAAAATCGTGGAAAGCCTGGCGGCGGTAACTGGCTTGCTGATCTTTATCGAAAGCAATATCTCACTGTTTACTGTCGGTACATTATACCGCCCGGTGTTTGATAAAATGAAAATCCCGCGCGAAAAATTGGCCTATATTACGGATAGCACGAGCGCACCGTCTAACATTTTGATGCCGTTTAATGCTTGGGGCGCTTTCATTATGACATTGCTTGTTATCTACACCACGGGGCCGGACAAGGTGTTCGATAATGAATTTGAAGTTTTGGTCAAATCCATTGCTTATAATTTCTATCCAATGCTCACCGTGGCTTTAATCTTCGTTGTGATTTGGAGCGGCAAAGATGTGGGCGATATGAAAAAAGCCGAAACCCGTGCCCTTGAAACGGGCAAAATTTTGCGCGACGGTGCCGTGCCGATGATGGACGATAGTGTCTCTATGTTAGAGGCCAAGAACGGTGTGCCGCACCGGGCTTTCAATATGTTAATCCCCATCGCTTCTATGGTTGCGCTGGTCCCGACCTTTTTGGTTTATACAGGTTGGGCTGAAGCTGTAAAAATTGCCGCTACCGAAGCTGCGGTAAGTGGACAAGACCCTGTTCACGGTATGGCGTTGGCGGGCAAAGCTTTGTCCGAAGGCTCGGGGTCTGCCGCCGTCCTCTATGCTGTGATATTCGCAATTTTCATTGCTATGGTTTTGTACCGTGCGCAAGGCATTATGAAAATCACCGAGATGGTCGATTTATCCCTGAAAGCTATGGCGGGCATGGTCAATGTTGCCATTCTCGCCGTGCTGGCCTTTGCTCTCAACGCTATGTGCAAGGAAATCGGCACAGGGAATTTTGTAGCCGGTATTGTCAGCGGCACCATTCCGGCGGGCTTTATCCCGGCGCTTATCTTCATCATTGCCGGCTTTATTGGCTTTAGTACCGGTACCAGTTGGGGCACATTCTCGATTATGATAGCCGTCGCCGTACCAATTGCGGCCAATGTTGAAGGCGTCAATCTATATATGGCAGTCGCGGCGGCGCTGGGCGGCGGCGTGTTCGGCGACCATTGCTCCCCCACATCCGACACCACAATCATAGCTAGCATGGCCACGGCCAACGACCACATAGACCATGTAAGAACCCAAATCCCCTACGCGCTGATAGCAGGCGGCGGAACAGTGATAATGTATCTAGTACTCGGCTTTATGGGAGTTTAGAGGTTGTTAAGCTAGTGATAAAAGCTAGATTTTGGCACTCTACTCAAGTCTTTCCAAGGATTATTTTTTCTGGAGTTTCATGGTTTCCCATTAAAGGGTTACCGCCGCCTCCGATCCTTGGGCTTTTCTGCAAATAGCTCCGCCAGTTTCTCTGTCATCACGCCGCCCAGCTCTTCGACATCGGTGATGGTGACGGCGCGGCTGTACCATCTTGTCACGTCGTGGTTTATGCCGATGGCGATGAGTTCAACTTCGGAACGGGTTTCCAGCTTGTCGATAACTTGGTGCAGGTGTTGTTCCAATATGCCGGATTTATTTCTAGACTGGGTGGCGTCGTCTACGGGGGCACCGTCCGAGATTACCATCAGGATTTTGCGTTGCTCCGGGCGGGCATTCAGGCGCGCTGCCGCCCACTCCAGCGCTTCGCCGTCTATATTTTCCTTGAGCAGCCCCTCGCGCATCATCAGGCCGAGATTGTTTTTGGCGCGGCGCCACGGCATATCGGCGGCTTTGTATATGATATGGCGCAAATCATTGAGCCGCCCGGGCGCGGCGGGTTTATCGGCGGCCAGCCAGTCTTGGAACGACGCCCCGCCTTTCCAAGCCCGCGTGGTAAAGCCGAGAATTTCGCATTTGACCGCACAGCGTTCCAACGTCCGCGCCAAAATATCAGCACACACGGCGGCCATCATGATCGGGCGGCCACGCATAGAGCCTGAATTATCCAGCAAGATAGAAACCACGGTATCTCTGAACTCCATCTGCTTTTCTTCTTTATAGGTCAGGGGCGAAGTTGGGTCGGTGATGATGCGGGTTAGCCGGGCCGTGTCCAGCACACCTTCTTCCAAATCAAAACTCCACGACCTTTGCTGTTGTGCCATCAAGCGGCGTTGCAAGCGGTTGGCAAGCCGGGCGATAACGGAGGTGAGTGATTTCATATGGCCGTCAAGATATGTGCGCAGGCGCTCCAACTCGTCCAGTTCGCACAAATCTTCGGCGCGAATAACTTCGTCGTGGGAATTGGTAAAATAACTATAGGGCGCGGGAGCGTTGGACAAATCGGATGGACGTTGGGACGGGTCGGGGACTTGGTCGCCCTCCGTGCCATCGCCCTCGAACTCATCTGCATCAACTATATCCGTATGGTCTTGGTCTTCGTCCAGCGCATCGGCCTGCGCCATTTGCGCTTCACCTTGGTCTTGTTCGTCTTGTTGATCGGTTGCGTTATTGGGGTTCTGTTCGTCTTCTCTCGCCTCTTCGTCCTCATCTTCGCTCTGCTCAATATCGGCTAATTCCTCGCCCATATCAAAAGCTCGCAGTAAGTCTTGGGACAGCTCCGAAAACGCGGCTTGATTATCTACAGATTTAGAAAGCGCGGTGAGCGCATCGCCGCCCAGTTCAGAAATATAATCTCGCCACGCTTTCATCAGGCCCTTAGTGCCGCCGGGGGATGGACGACCTGTAAATATCTCCCGCGCCATTACCCCAACTGCTTCGGCCAGCGGCGCGTCTTTTTGCTCCAAATCAGGATTGTGAAACCCGCGCCGCCGCGCCCTCGCGTCCTGCGCCGCATAAATATTATCGCCAATTCCGTCCATGACCTGCGCGCCCAGCGCTTCGACCCGTGCCTGCTCCAGCGCTTCATAAATCGCCAAAGCTGGGCCCGGATTGGGCAGGTTTTTGGCGTAGACATCTGCATCATGTAGTGCAATACGCAGCGCCAAAGCATCAGCCTCCCCCCGTGATTTGGCAATGGCCCCGAGTGTTGGCTGGGTCGGCGGTAAAGGCAAAACGATTTGGGTCTCCACCTCACCCTCACTATTGGAACGCGCAACCACACCGGCAACCTCGCCACCAAAGCCAACATCCACCCCCCGCTCCCCAGAAAGCGCCCGCGTCGCGGCAGACAGCGCACGTTTATAGGTCTCAATGGGTGTTGGGGTGTTGGTCATTTGTAGTGTCCGAAAAATTGAGTGTTTAGTGCTTTACACAAACACCTTACCTCCTCACCTTGTTCCTCTCCCCATGGGAGAGGAGACGTTGGCTCAATCACTTGTGGTTTAAATATATTGTGAGCGGGCGGCGAACTTAGCCTCTCCCATGGGGAGAGGCGCGCGACAGCGGGTGAGGGGATAAGGTTTATCGGGGAAAATGTGGGTATACCTACCACAAACCTAAGCCACCATAACCGTAGCACTGCTCTCCGGTAAATCCTCACCGAATGCGCGTTGGTAGAACTCGGCTATTAGCGGGCGTTCTAGTTCGTCGCATTTATTGAGGAAGGTCATGCGAAATCCTACGCCTATATCGCCGCCGAAGATTTTAGCGTTCTCGGCCCAGTTCATTACTGTGCGCGGGCTCATAAGTGTGGAAATATCGCCGTTCATGAATGCGTTTCTGGTCATGTCGGCAACCCGCACCATTTTGGCGAGAATGTCGCGGCCTTCGGCATTGTCATAGCTTGGCGATTTGGCCAGCACGATAGCGGTTTCTTCGTCGTGTCCCAAATAGTTCAGCGTGGTGACAATAGACCATCTGTCCATTTGGCCTTGGTTAATCTGTTGGGTGCCGTGATACAGCCCCGTCGTATCCCCAAGCCCAACCGTATTGGTGGTCGAGAACAGGCGGAACGCAGAATGTGGTGTAATCACCCGGTTTTGGTCGAGCAAGGTCAGGCGGCCATCGGCTTCCAATATGCGTTGGATCACAAACATAACATCCGGGCGACCGGCATCATATTCATCAAACACAAGCGCAACTGGGTTTTGCAAAGCCCACGGCAATAGACCCTCGCGAAATTCTGTGACTTGTTTACCGTCTTTCAGGACAATGGCGTCCTTACCGACCAGATCGATCCGCGACACATGACCGTCCAGATTAATCCGAACCAACGGCCAATTGAGCCTTGCGGCCACTTGCTCGATATGGGTGGATTTCCCCGTACCGTGATAGCCCTGCACCATGACCCGGCGATTATAAACAAACCCGGCCAAAATAGCGCGTGTGGTTTCCGGGTCGAACCGGTAAGCCTCGTCTAAGGCAGGCGTGTATTCACACGGCTTGCTAAAAGCCGGTATGGGCGCACCAAAATCAACGCCAAAAACTTCTTTAGCCGAGACAGTTATATCCGGCTCCATAATAGGGAAATTATTGTTCATGAATTACCTTTACACACTTAGGGGCAGCACAAATTTATTTTGCTGCAATCGCTTCGATTTCAAGCTTCCATTTAGTTTCTAATAGCTGACAAGAAATGACTGTCAATGAGGTGCGGTGATCACCAAGATATTTTTTCCGCAACCGCATATTGGCTTCGTCGTATTTGGGATCGGCAAGATAGATGCGCAAATTGACTATATCCTCATAATTCATATGGGCTGATTGCAATATAGTGCCAATATATTGCCAGATTAAATCCGCCTGCCCCTCGAAACTGTCGGGCATGGAGAGACCATCTTGCTCATACCCGTTCGTACCGCTGATAAACAGCAAACGGCTATCTCCAGACACCTCCACACCGTGATGATGATTGAGATATTGGGGGAACAGGCCGTCTGGATTGTGGTATTTAACCGTCATGCTAACTTTGTTGTTTTGAGGACTTTATAGGCTTTGACCACGCGCTGGAAAGATACTTCGGTGGTGCGGTCGCCGCCATTGGCATCGGGGTGTAATTGTTTGACCAATTGGGTGTAGCGCTCGCGCACCATTTTCGGGCCGGAAAACTCGTCGAGGCCCAAATCATTTAGCGCTTTCATCTGTAATTTAGACAGGCGGATACGCGGGGCTTCGGTCGGTGTTTCTGCGCCGTCGCCGAAAATATTATAATCATCGGCGAAATTAGCTGCGCCCGCTTTGGCTTTGCGGCGGGCTTTGGCGCGGTCGCCCGTGTTCTTGCGCACATCCCAAGTGGGGCGGTGGCCGTGGCGAGCACCTTTTTGCCATGTGGCAATATCTTCGTCGCTCATTTCCGAGAAGAAATTCCAGTTTTTATTGTATTCGCGGGCGTGGGGGGCGCAGAAATAATAATATTCGCGCAAGCGGTCCGGGCTTTTGGGCGCTTTACAGCCACCCTTGGACAGACACCCAGCCCATTCGCACGGCATATCTTCCGGCTTTAGCTTCTTGCCAGGCGGTTTAATTCGTATATCCATACCCTTCATGCGGTATTTAAATCCGTCGCTCATACTCTATACTCACTTTTCGCTGGCTCCAAAAACGGAAAACGGCGTGTTAAAAAAGGCAAATTAAAATGGGACTTATCTCGGCATCAATCAAGGAAAAACTTGAAAAAGCTTTCAATCCAACACAGTTGCAGGTCATAGACGAGAGCCATAAGCACGCCGGCCACGCTGGAATGGCAGGCAGAGAGGCAGGTGAAAGCCATTTTCAAGTCATAATTGCCTCAGAAACCCTAACTCCAATGACCCGCTTGGCTCGCCACCGCGCCGTAATGGAAGTGCTCGCGGATTTAATGGTGGAACGGGTACATGCGCTAAGGCTTGAGGTTGTTACGGAGTGACATCCTCACCCCGCACTGCGGGGGAGGTGCCGGAGCGTAGCGTAGGCGGAGGGGGAAGCAAGGTTAGGCAATTGCAACACTTTTTATGGTAGCCCCGAAACTTTGTCTCGCGTGTTCTCTTAACCCTGAGCTTACCGAAACCTGCTTCCCCCTCCGCCCCTGCGGGGCACCTCCCCCACAAGTGGGGTGAGGATGGAAACTACACCCGCTCACCCGTTTTTCTCACCTTCACTGATGTGATTTGGTTTTTTTGCTTTTTCATGATTTCGAAGCGGTGATTGTGGAAGGAGAAGACTTGGCCGACGTCGGGGATTGTGCGGCTTTCATGTATAATTAGTCCGGCAATGGTGACGGCGTCTTCGCCCGGTAGATCCCAGTCGCAGGCGCGGTTGAGGTCGCGCACGGGCACATCGCCTGCGACGATAACCGAGCCGTCTTTGGTCGGTTTGACGCCGTCAATTTCTTCGTCGAATTCGTCTTGAATATCCCCGACGATTTCTTCGAGTATGTCTTCCATAGTGACCACGCCCATGAGCGCCCCGTATTCATCGACCACCAGCGCAAAATGGGCACGTTTTTGCTGGAAGGCTTTGAGTTGATCCAGCACGGATGTGGTTTCCGGCGTGAACCACGGCTCGCGGGCGAGGGCGGCGATATTCAGTTTATCCATATCGCCAGAAGTTTTATTAATGGCGGACAACAGGTCTTTGACATGGAGGACGCCAACAACATTATCAATATCGTCCCGCCATACAGGCAAGCGCGAATGACCGCTATCCAGCACCTGTTTGATAATGTCTTTGGCGGGTAGGTCAGCGTCGACCATCACTAAGTTTTTGCGGTGGATCATTACGTCTTCGACGTCGAGGTCGCCGATATTAAGGACACCGAGAATTTGATCGCGTTCATGTTTGTCAACCCGACCCTCTTCGGTGTGCAGATGTACCGCCCCGCGAATTTCGTCGGCAACTGTCCAGGATAAATCATCAGATTTTACGCCGAACAAACGCAACACGCTGTTGACCAAAACCTGTATGGCGCGCACGATGGGTGCGAAAATCCAAACGATCGCACTGACCGGACGCGCCACAGAAATTGCTGCGGCGTCCGGTCTGGTGATAGCATAAGTTTTGGGTAGGACTTCGGCAAAAATCAGTATCAGCGCTGTCATAACGGCGGTAGCAATAATGACACCAATATCACCAAATAAAGACAACATAAGCCCGGTCATCAGCGCCGAGGCCAGAATATTGACCAGATTATTGCCGAGCAACAAAGCCCCGATGAGGCGCTCGCGACTTTCCAGTAATTTCGCCACAATCCCGGCACCCTTACTGCCCTGTTTGGCGCGGGCGTGGATGCGCGAACGGGATGCGGCGGTTAGGGCGGTTTCCGAGCCAGAGAAAAACCCGGACAGCACGATCAGAGCAGCAATGGCGCACAGTTTTACAATAACCTCGGTGGTGAAAAAGTCGTTCATGGATTACAGGCCTTTTGTAGGTAATTTAAAAGACTGGTCTGATCGGCCTTTGGTTCAATAAAGGCTTTGCCAATACCGTGTGTCAATATTAGTTTCATATGGGTTTTCGTGTTCTTTTTATCTTGACCCATATAAGCAAATAATTGCTCCGGATCATGTGTTAGGGGTGCGGGTAGATCGCTTAGGGTTGGCATGCCGAGCTTGTGTAAATGCGCCCGCAGCCGTTGCACATCTTGCCCCGGACATAGACCTAAACCCTGTGCATATTCAAAGGCCATCAACATGCCTGCGCTGACGGCTTCGCCGTGCAACAGTGTGCCGTCATATCCGGCTTTGGCTTCCAACGCATGGGCAAAGCTGTGACCGAGATTTAACAGCGCCCGCTCACCGCGTTCCCGCTCGTCGCGCTTTACAATGTCGGCCTTTGCGGTGCAGGATGTTAAGATGGCTTTGCGTAGAGCCGCTTGGTCTCCGGCCAATAAATCACCTGCATTTTCTTCGAGCCAGTCGAAAAACGCCGGGTCATTGATGAGGGCATATTTAAGGACTTCCGCATAACCGGCGCGCATTTGGCGCGCGTCCAATGTAGCCAAAACATCCGTACCGATTAGTACACATTTGGGCTGATAGAAACTCCCGACCAGATTTTTGCCCGCAGGCGTATTAATGGCCGTCTTGCCGCCGACAGAGCTGTCAACTTGTGCCAACAAAGTGGTCGGAATTTGAACGAAGCGACAGCCGCGCTTGAGTATTGCAGCCACAAACCCGGTCAAATCACCGATGACCCCACCGCCAAGTGCGATCAATGTATCGTCTCTGGAGAAGTTGATTTTGAGCAAAGTGTCCAACACGTCTTGCAAGACAGCAAAGCTCTTGGTGCCTTCGCCCGGCGGCAGAATTATGACCTTAATATCGTCTGCGCCCAAGCCTGTCAGCAGAGCTTTTAAATGCAGGTCGGCCACAGTTTCGTCTGTGATAATAGCAATACGGCCACCAGAAATGTGCGGCTCTAATAATCTGTTCGCATCCGCCAACACGCCAGCGCCAATACGGATGGGGTAAGCCCGCGCGCCCAAATCAACATGTAGAGTTTCGGAGTTATTGCTCATAATGGTCATAATGTTTTTCAATCGCCTTAACCACACGCGCCACGGTGCTGGCATGGGAACAGGTTCCGGCTTTGACGCACAGGTCTGCCTCGGCGTAAAGCGGGTAGCGCGCATCGGCCAGCGCCCGCATGGCGGCTTCCGGATCGTCCACATCCAGCAAAGGTCGCTTGTTAACCTTGCGGTTAACCCGCTCCATATTGACGGCGAAATCCGCCTTGAGCCAGATGGTTAAACTTTGCGCTTTTAATAGGTTGCGTGTTGCGTCTGGTATAAAGGCACCGCCGCCCGTACCCAGCACAATTGAACCCCCGCCAAGCAGACGTTCAATCACGCGGCGTTCTCCGGTGCGAAAGGCCTCCTCGCCGTGTTCCTTGAAATAGCCTTTGATGCTGCGCCCGGAGGCTTTTTCGATTTCTTCATCAGAATCATAAAAGGGCATGCCAAGGCGTTTGGCCAAGCGGCGACCAATGGTGGTTTTCCCAACCCCCATTAACCCCACAAGGGATATAGACTGCCCCCCCAGCTGGCATAACTCCCGGCTCATTTTTACCAATCCTTTATCTCTACTGACCATGTTAGCAGAAAATTACATATAATTTATACTACTATGTCTGGTTATTGTCGTATTCTCAATATAAATATTGTTTGAGACCAAAAAGGAATACTTATGAAAAAATCCGTATGGATAATGGCTATAGGCGTGTTGGTAATTGCTGGCATTGGATTTTGGTTGCTCAGCGGCGCAAATCCGGAGCAATTGGTGCGCCAGGAAATTATCATTGATGTCGCAGATACTTTCGAGAAATAACATTATGATCTTGCGAAAAACAGTTTTGGGATTAATGAGCGCGGCTTTGCTCAGTAGCGTCGTTCATGCGCAAATCAATACGGATCAACTGAGTGCAGCCAGCGCTTATGATGCAGGTGTGCTCCAAGGCGGTGGGTTAGACAGTGCGTTGTGGCAGGGCGTTAGTGCCGAGCGCGCCGCAGTTTTGATTAACAATATTGATACAGATACAACGGGACCTGCAAGAGGTTTAATTCGTGTGGCTTTGTTGTCTGGGGGCGTGCCGCCACAAGCGCGCGATAAGCTTGAGCGCGAAACTTATATAGCTGCACGACTGTCCGCTGTACTTAGACTGGGTGATTTGTCCGTCTTTGACAGCTTAGTGGGGTCGATGTTGGGCAGTAACAGTACCAACCGCAGTTACACAAAATTAATTGCGGAACGCGCTTTGCTCGGTGGTGATACGAAGAGCGCTTGCGCCATAGCCGATGAAAATACCGTCGCACGCAAATCGCCATATTGGGCGAAGCTGCGGGCATTTTGCCATGTGGTGCGGGACGAAATCCCGGCGGCGGAACTGACCTCGGATCTTTTGGTACGCTCGGGGTATCAGGATAAAATATTTTTCGATTTGCTGGGTAAGTTGATGGGAACCCGCTCAGATATAAAAATTGATAGCCAGAAAGTCAATAACATAGACACCCCGTTGCAAAGCGCCATGCTTAGGGAGATTTTCAAGACCGAAATGCTTGACCTTGATAAATTACCTGTAACGATTTCCGCTGCAATTGCGCTGGATCCTGAGCGCTCTCCGGACGACAGATTAGAGGCGTTGTTCGCTTCGTCGTCAATATTAAGTGCAGAGCAAATCCGCGCAGTGCTAGGCGGATTGGCAGACGGGCCATTTGTCAGCGGTGAAGAATTAGCGGCGAAGGGCTTGGCAACAAAAAAATGGGATGCGGCCATTTGGGGCGGCGCATATTTAGCGCTTACTAAGAGCAATCATCTGGCCAACAGCAATGGTATGAGCAATTCCGCAGCATTGGCTGGAGCCATTTTTGCGCAGGCGGACAAGCAAGACCAATTGACGGATTTTGCCCGCGCCCTAGAAACAGATACCGCGTTAATATCTGCGGAGTTTCAGGCGAAACACAACCCAGAGCTTTTCGCCCGTGTGGCCGCCTTGCGCGGTGACACTGATACACTCGGCGGCTTGTTTCAGGCCTTGGAAGCGGACGACCCGTTACGGGCGCGCATCGCCCTCGCTTCGGATGCGCTTGGAAATGGTTTTATGCTCGGGGATCTGGGGGCGGATATTGAAAACCGCCTTGCTCTCACGGCAAGAAAAGACCGCAATGCCCAAGCTCGTGCAGTACGCGATACCTATATAGCTGTTGCTTTGGGGGCAAATTTATCAAGCAATGTCGAGGCCGCATTGCGAAAAGCGCGGCTAAAAGGTAGCACAATTCGCCCTAGTTCGCTACTCGCCTTACAAGCGTCCGCCCGGCGCGCTTCCAAAGCTGAAGTCGCATTACGCGCGGCTCCCATGATTAAAGGCAAACCTTTACGCGCCGATGCTTTTGCCGCTGTGCTAAGCGCTATGGTTTCTGCGGGTATGCGCAAGCAAGCGGGGCAATTGGCGGCGCTCGACATATTGCGATGATCACGCTTTTCTTGGATATGATGTACGCCGAGCGCGGCGCGTCTGACAATACGATTAATGCTTACCGCCGCGACCTTGAAATGTGCGAAACGGCTTTGGGTAAATTTGGCCAAAAACTGCCCACTGCAGGGGCAGGGCATCTCGAAGCTTTGTTGGCGGCCTGGGTCAAAGACGGGCTAGCGGCCTCCACGGCGGCGCGGCGTTTGTCGAGCCTCAAGCAATTTTACAAATATCTACAAATTGAAGGCCTGCGCGAGGACAGCCCGGCCAAGAATTTAACTGGACCTAAGCTTGGCCGACCTCTGCCCAAAATCATGAGCGAAGCCGATGTGGATGCTTTGTTCGAGGCCGCAGACGGCTATGAAGCGCCCCGCGACATTCGTACCTATTGCCAGCTTGAAATTCTCTATGCGGGCGGACTTAGGGTGAGCGAACTTGTCTCTATCCCGTTGGCGTTTGCAGGGCGGCGCGACAAATGTTTGTTTATCAAAGGCAAAGGCGGCAAAGAACGCTTGGTTCCCCTTACGGGCAAGGCGGTCACAGCAATTGCCGCATGGAAAAAGCTGCGCGAAGAAACATTGCCCAAAAACGCAATCGCCAAAGCCCGCGCCGAGAAATTTTTGTTCCCGTCAAGCTCGAAACTTGGTCATGTCACCCGCGAGCATTTTGCAAAAACCTTAAAAGCATTGGCCCGAAAAGCAAATCTGGACGCGTCAAAAATATCGCCCCATGTCCTGCGCCACGCGTTCGCCACACATTTATTGGCTAGGGGTGCCGACCTGCGCAGTGTGCAAAAACTCCTCGGTCATTCGGACATATCCACCACCCAGATTTACACCCATGTGCTGGACGAGCGGTTGAAAGAGCTGGTGAATTCTACACATCCATTAGCAGTGAAGCCTTGATATGAAACCTGCATTCTTGTAATATACCCGTATATTTGGGGGATTTATGCGTTGTTTAATGGTTTTTTTGGCTGGTTTATTTGCACTCGCACCGCAATCCGCATTTGCCAGATGTATTTCTGGTAATTGTGATAATGGGTATGGGACTTATTTTTATAAGAGCGGTAATAAATATATCGGCAGTTATAAGCGTGGATTGATGAGCGGGCGCGGCACATTTATTTGGGCCAATGGTAATAAATATGAAGGCCAGTGGGCGCGCGATTACGCCAATGGCCAAGGCACTTATTTTTATGCCAATGGTGACCGCTATGTGGGTCAGTGGGAAAATGATGTCAAAAGCGGGCAAGGTACAATGTATTGGGCCAACGGCTCTAAATATGTCGGCGAATGGGCTTATGATAAAAAAGAAGGTCAAGGTACCAATACCTATGCGTCGGGCGATATTTATATTGGCCAATGGCGCAATGATTACAAGCACGGCAAAGGTCTTTATATTTGGAATAATGGCCGCAGGCTGGAAGGTGAATGGATCGACGGTAATGAGGTCTATATAGAGCCGAATTAGTTTGTACACTATCCTTAACCCAATATTTCTTGAGCTAAAGACTGTTTAGTTCTACATTTCCCTAATTAAGGGGGAAATATGACGTTTTCACGTAGCACATTCATTTGGCTTGGGCCAATATTGGCGATCTTGTTTACGCTCGGCTTGCGGCAGGTTGGGTTGGAAGACAAGCCGGCCATTGCGGCCGGGATAACTTTGCTGACTGTTATCTGGTGGGTGAGCGAAGCTATTCCTATTGCAGCGGCGTCTTTGGTGCCGTTCGGGCTCCTGCCCGTGTTCGGAATAGTTGACCATAAGGGGGTAGCCAGCGCGCTGGGCAGTCATGTTATTTTGCTGCTCATGGGGGCATTTATGTTAGCCAAGGCGCTAGAGAAAAGCGGCGCGCACGAACGACTGGCGGTTTATATGATAAATTTGGTCGGCGTGTCCAGCGGACGGCGTTTGGTGTTCGGCTTTATGCTGGCGGCAGGGTTTCTGTCCATGTGGATTTCCAACACGGCAACCGCGCTTATTATGATGCCCATAGCCCTGGCCATTTTGGCGGGCATTGATAATCCGAAATTGCGGGTGGCGCTGATTTTAGGCATTGCCTATGCGGCCAGCGTCGGCGGTATCGGCACGCCCATCGGCACGCCGCCCAATGTGATTTTCATGGGGGTCTATGAAGAACTAACCGGCAAAGAATTTAGTTTCGTGCAGTGGATGCGCATTGGGGTTCCGGTGGTCTTGGTGTCCTTGCCGATTATGGCTCTTTGGTTGACGCGCAATGTGAAATTGGAGGCAGAAATCACCCTGCCAAAGCCGGGGCCGTGGCGCACCGAAGAGCGCCGGACTTTGTTTGTGTTTGGCTTGACGGCGCTGGCTTGGATATTCCGCAAAGACCCTTATGGGGGTTGGAGCGGGGCGCTAGACATGCCTTTGGTCGGGGATAGTACGATTGCGCTATTTGCAGTCGTGGTGATGTTCCTTATTCCTAACGGGAAGAAGAACGGAGAACGCTTATTGGACTGGGAAACCGCGCGCAGTATTCCGTGGGGTTTGCTCCTGTTGTTTGCAGGCGGCATTGCCATGGCCAAAGGTTTCACCGCATCGGGGCTGTCAGCCATGCTCGGCGATTGGCTGTCATCCTTGGCACATTTGCCGCTCATCCTGATGATACTCACCATCTGTCTGGTCGTCACTTATCTCACGGAAATCACGTCGAACACCGCCACAGCAACCCTGCTCATGCCTATATTGGCGGCGGCGGGCATCGCCACAGGCATAGACCCAATTCTACTCATGATCCCCGCAACAATGGCCGCGTCCTGCGCCTTCATGCTCCCCGTAGCCACCGCACCAAATGCGATTGCTTACGGATTGGGCGATATAAAAATAAGCGACATGGTGAAAGAAGGCGCGGTGTTGAGTTTCAGCATTTCGGTGGTGATAGGATTGATTTGTTATGGGTTGTTGGTTTAGGTTGAGGATATGGTAGCTATTACAACAGAAATGATTGAAGCATCTTATAAATTAGCAAAGGATGTTTTTGCTAAGCGGGTTGAAAAAAAAGACGCATTTAAAATTTTGGCTAGCGAGTTCAATATGAATATTAGCTCAGCAAGTAGGTATATTGAAAATTTTCCTCATATGATGAATGGAGAGGAGTTTAAAAGTACATATAAAAATGAAGCTATAGAATATTATTTGAGAAATATTTTTTTGGACTTTGGCAATATAGGGTTAAAAAATGCACTTACAGCTTTGGACAAACACATAATATATTATGAAACAAAAACTAAAGGGAAAGTAGTAGGTCAACGGAAAATTTATAAAAAGCATATTAAAAAACTAAATATTACCAGTAACGCTACATTCCCAGACGAAATTAAAAATACGGCTTTATTGTACGAAGGTACAATGCGAACTGTTAAAGTAAATGCCTATGAACGAAGTTCAAGCGCTAGAGGGAAATGTATTGAACATTACGGCTCTTTATGTGGTGTATGTGAATTTGATTTTAAAGGCTTCTATGGGAAAATTGGTGATGGTTTCATCCACATACATCACTTGGTAGAACTTAGTGCAATTAAGAAAAAATACAAAATTAACCCCATCAAAGATTTAAGACCCGTGTGTCCGAACTGCCACGCAATGCTCCATAAAAATACCCCGCCATACACCATAAAGCAGTTAAAGAAAATGGGGCTGTCCCAGATAACGCATAAAATGTGTTATGGAGGACGGTATGAGAAAGAGCAGATTAAGTCAGTATAAGCAACGGCGTTTGGTCGAGCATTTTGTGGCTGGGACTACGGCGCGGTGTGCAGCTAATCTTTGCGGTGTTAATCGTAAATCAGCGGCCTATTATTTCCATCGTTTGCGTGAGATTATTGCCTACGAGTTGGAGCAAGCTGAGCAAGAGGTTTTTGCTGGTGAGATTGAGGTGGACGAAAGTTACTTTGGCGGCAAACGTAAAGGTAAGCGCGGACGCGGCGCAGGCGGTAAAATCCCAGTATTTGGGCTGTTAAAGCGCGGTGGCAAGGTCTACACCAAGATTATTCCGAATGCCTCTTCCAAGACTTTATGCCCCATCATCGAGCGTAAAGTTGTGCCTGACAGTATCGTCTATAGCGACTGCTGGCGCGGCTATAATGTGCTGGATACGTCTGAGTTCAAACACTACCGGATCAACCATTCAAAACTGTTTGCCAGCGGGCACAATCACATCAATGGAATTGAGAATTTCTGGAACCAGGCCAAGCGTCATATGCGCAAATTTAATGGTGTTCCAAAGGCCCATTTTGGGTTATATTTAAAGGAATGTGAGTGGCGATTTAATAACAGTGACCCACTGACACAAAAAAGATTGTTAAACCAATGGGTTAAGAGGTATTTGACATAGTTATCTGGGACAGCCCCAAGAAAATTATTGCAGATAATAAATAAAACCGCTCACCCCTGCGCATGCAGGGGTCTATCTATGAGCTACCAGGCGAAGCCAAATTACCCTGCGATGGATACCTGCATGCGCAGGTATGAGCGGGTTTTAGGGGTGTTTATTTTGCGCCTAACCCAAAACCCGCCCCACCGCTTTATCCCAACCCGCGAGTAAATTCTTGCGCTCCGCATCCCCCATATCCGGCGTGAACCGTTTGTCGGTTTTGCTCTTGAATTTTCGCACATCGCCGTAGAGGCCGCATTGATGTCCGGCCAATAACGCGGCACCCAGTGCGGTGGTTTCCATATTGGCGGGGCGGTTGACGGGGATGTTTAGAATGTCCGAGAGGAATTGCATGGTCCAGTTATTGGCGGCCATGCCGCCGTCTACTTTTAGGCTACTTGGTGTTGCTCCATCTGCGGCCATAGCGGCTAACAAATCGTGGGTTTGGTAACAGACGCTCTCCAGCGCGGCGCGGACGAAATCTTTGGGGCCGGTGTCGCGGGTAATACCGAATATGCCGCCTCTGGCATTCGGATCCCAATGGGGTGCGCCGAGGCCTGTGAAAGCGGGAACCAGATAGACGCCGTTATTGCTGTCCATGTCCCGCGCCATGGCTTGGGTGTCGCTGGCGGATTTTATCAAACCCATTTCGTCGCGCAGCCATTGCACCGCCGCGCCCGCAACAAATATCGAGCCTTCGAGGGCGTAATGATGGACACCGTTCAAACGATAAGCCACCGTGGTCAGCAATCTGTTGGTTGAGGTGATTTTATTGGTGCCGGTATTCAGCAGCACAAAACAACCCGTGCCGTATGTGGATTTAATATCGCCGACGCTAAAACAGCCTTGACCAATGGCCGCAGCCTGTTGATCTCCCGCTACGCCAGTAATCGGGATTTCCGCACCGAGTATATCTGTGCTGGTCACACCAAAATTTGCGGCGCAATCGAGAACTTCGGTCAATAAGGCACGCGGCACATTAAACACGGTAAGCAGCTCATCATCCCACGCTCCTGTCTTTATATTATAAAGCGATGTGCGGCTTGCATTGGTCGCATCGGTTACATGGGAAGCCCCGCCCGTGAGCCGCCAGATGAGGAATGTATCAATCGTACCAAAGGCCAATTCGCCGTTCTCTGCCCGCGCCCGCGCACCGTTAACATTGTCCAATATCCAGGCTATTTTCGCGGCACTAAAATACGGGTCGAGCAGGAGACCTGTTTTCTCGGTCACTATAGCTTCATGACCAGCCTCTTTCAACGCCGCACAAATATCCGCCGTGCGCCTGTCTTGCCAGACAATAGCATTATAAATCGGTTTGCCTGTCGCCCGTTCCCAGACCACACAGGTCTCGCGTTGGTTGGTGATGCCAATGGCGGCAATGTCCGGCGTGTGGACTAAACATTTCTGCACACATTCCAGAACACCCGACCATATTTCCTCCGGGTCATGTTCAACCCAGCCATCATTGGGGTAATATTGAGTAAAGGGTTTTTGCGCACTAAACACGGGCACCGCATCACTGTCATAAACAATAGCCCGGCTAGACGTAGTGCCCTGGTCAATAGCGAGGATGTGGGTCATGAAATATCCTTTTTGTAGACATATACACAAATGGCAAACAATGTGATATAAAAATTCGACGGGTTTTAGATGTCGCCGCGTTTAACAAGGAATGTAAAGAGGGTTTATGGCGAAATTAAGCAAATGGCTGGGTGCGAGCATTATAACATGCTTGTTTCTCATTGGTTGCGGTGGTGGTGGTTCTGTAACTCCGCCTCCACCTCCGACACCTCCTCCCCCGCCGCCCGTAACTGATATTTGGAAAGATGTAAAAGCGGCCATTGACGCATCCAGTGTTGCCGATATTCGCTTGATGGTCGGGGACGGCGGCGGCGTAGTATTTTCCTATGAAAAAGGCTCTTTTCCAGCAGAGGGCCAATATTTTCTGGCCTCGTCCTCAAAATTATTAAGCGGCGCAACCATTTTCCGTTTGGTGGAAAACGGGACATTGTCACTGGATAGCCGCGCCGCTGACATCATACCGTGGTGGACAAGCGATAGCACAGATGCGCGCAGCCAAGTTACGCTGGAACATTTATTGTCATTTACCTCCGGGTTTAATGATGCGCCGACCAGTACCAGATGCATAACTGACGCTACGACTAGCATGGGCGCGTGTGCGCAAGAATTTTATAATGGCGGAATTGGCACTACGCCAGGGGACGCATATTATTACGGCCCGGCTCATTTGCAAATCGCCGGGCATATGGCAGAGCTGGCGGCGGGCATGTCTTATGCGCAGATTTTCAAAGCCGAAATCGTTGACGTGTTGGGGTTAAGCAATAATACGGTTTTTGCATTCCCAAGCACCACGAATCCGCGCGCATCGGGCGGCGCCCAATCAACGCCTGAAGACTATGCCAAGTTTTTGCGTGCCTTGCTAGCGGCAGAGATTGTTACGGATATAAACACATTCACCCAAGACCGCACCGCTAATGTGGTGTTTGGGTTTCGTCCGGGCGCTGCCGGAGCTACGAGCCGCGATTGGCATTATGGCCTTGGGTTTTGGCGACAATGCGACATTCCCGAGTGGAACAATACTTGTGCGGATAATATCATTATCTCCAGCGGCGGCGCATTTGGCTGGCGTCCCTGGATTGATTTTAACAATAATTATTTCGGGCAAATCGCCATGGAGGTTACGTCCGGCACCCACGGTGCTGCGGCACTGCAACGACAAATCCAGCCCCTGATCGTAACAGCCCTTGCCAATAGATAGGGACTGGTTTTAAAGTCAGAGAATGAAAAATAAAACATATGATTTGCTCATCATTGGCGGCGGTATTAACGGGGCGGGGATTGCGCGGGACGCGGCGGGGCGCGGGCTGTCTGTGTGCTTGGTCGAGAAAAACGATTTGGCCAGCGGCACAAGCTCCAAATCCTCCAAGCTAATCCACGGGGGGTTGCGCTATTTGGAATACGGAGAGTTTCGGTTGGTGCGCGAAGCATTGCGGGAACGCGAAACCCTGATGCGGATTGCCCCGCACTTGGTGTCGCCTCTGCGTATTATTCTACCCCACCACAAAGGCCTAAGGCCAAAGTGGGTGCTGCGGCTTGGTCTTTTCATGTATGACCATATTGGCGGTGGGCGGACATTGCCCGGCACGTCCGTAGCCAATTTGCGGACGGGTGCGGGCAAGGATGTGCTCAAGCCAGAATTTGAGAGCGGGTTTGTATTTTCAGATTGCCGGGTTGATGATGCGCGGCTGGTGGTTGCTAATGCACTGGGGGCACAGGTGCGCGGCGCGGAAATTTTGGTGCGCAGTAAATGTACAGCGCTTAGCCACAAAGACAATATTTGGCACGCCACCATTAGCGAGCATCCGGGTGGGATTGAGCGCACCGTCAAAGCAAAATGTATTGTCAATGCGTCCGGTATTCGGGTGGACGAAATGGTGGAAATAGCACTGGGCGGGAAACAGCCGGATCATTTGCGCTTGGTCAAAGGCTCGCATATCATCACCAAGCGTCTCTATCCGGGGCGGCAATTATACATGTTTCAAAACCCGGATAAGCGGATAATTTTTGCTATCCCCTATGAGCAAGACTACACCCTCATCGGCACCACGGACGCGCCCTACGAGCTGAGCGATGGGCCTATAGAAATATCGCAAGAGGAAACTGATTATCTCTTACATGCAGCTAATCAGTATTTTGCCAAGGAAATCATAAAAAAAGACATCGCCTGGAGCTATGCCGGGGTTCGGCCTTTATACGACAACAAAAAAGGCAATGCCTCCGCCGTGACCCGTGATTATGTGTTTGATGTCAAAGACGACACCACCCCGCCAATACTTTCAATATTCGGCGGCAAGATAACCACCTACCGCGAGCTTGCCGAACACGCTTTGCGCAAGCTGGGGAAATATTTTCCGGAAATGGGGAAAGACTGGACGGGCGATGAGGCTTTACCGGGTGGGGCGCTCGGCACAGACTTTGAGGGCTTCGTCAAAACCCAAGCGGTAAAATACCCGTTCCTAAGCGAGCCGCACCTATTGCGCCTGTGTCGTTCTTATGGCACCAATATTGATACTCTAATGAACGG
>Ga0256839_1000600_pt1 | contig 46191 bp, 45 predicted proteins | sample 354166metaG_FD_185968 | JGI IMG/M metagenome (GOLD analysis project Ga0256839, IMG submission 185968) | Hydrothermal vent microbial communities from Mid Atlantic Ridge, Atlantic Ocean - 354-166 | ecosystem: Environmental > Aquatic > Marine > Hydrothermal vents | place: Atlantic Ocean: Mid... | reverse complement strand
CAAGGTGGGCGCGCCCATCGTCGGGCTCAACGACTCGGCGGGCGCCCGCATCCAGGAGGGGGTGGACAGCCTCTCGGGCTACGGCGAGGTCTTCTACCGCAACGCCGTCTACTCGGGGGTGGTGCCCCAGATCTCGGCGATTCTGGGCCCCTGCGCCGGCGGGGCGGTCTACAGCCCGGCGATCACCGACTTCGTGCTCATGAGCCGCGGGAGCAGCTACATGTTCATCACCGGCCCCGAGGTGATCAAGACCGTGACCCGCGAGGAGGTGAGCTTCGAGGAGCTGGGCGGCGCCGACGTGCACGCTAGAAAGAGCGGCGTGGCCCACCTGGAGGGCGAGAACGAGGAGGAGGTGCTGGCGCTCATCCGCAAGATCCTGGGCTTCCTGCCCTCCTCGGCCAAGGAAAAGCCCCCACTCAGGCCCACCGACGACCCAGAAGACCGCGCCGCGCCGGAGCTGCTCGACATGGTCAACCCCGACCCGCGCCGCCCCTACAACATGCACGAGGTCATCCGGACGCTGGTCGACGAGGGCGACTTCCTGGAAATCCACCCGGGCTGGGCGCGCAACATCATCGTGGGCCTGGCGCGGCTGGGCGGGCGGCCGGTGGGGATCGTGGCCAACAACCCCCGCTTCATGGCGGGCGCGCTCGACATCGACGCCGCCGATAAGGCCGCGCGCTTCATCCGCACCATGGACGCTTTCAACCTGCCCATCGTGACCTTCGTGGACGTGACCGGCTTCCTCCCGGGCGTGGCCCAGGAGCACGGCGGCATCATCCGCCACGGTGCCAAGATGCTTTTCGCCTACGCCGAGGCCACCGTGCCCAAGATCACCCTGATCACCCGCAAGGCCTACGGCGGCGCTTACCTGGCCATGAACTCGCGCGACATGGGGGCGGACGTGGTGCTCGCCTGGCCCACCGCGGCGGTGGCGGTGATGGGCGCCGAGGGCGCAGCCAACATCGTTTATCGGCGCGAGATCCAGCAAAGCCCCAACCCCGAGGCTACCCGCGCCGAGAAGATCAAGGAGTACAAGGAGCGTTTCGACAACCCCTGGACCGCTGCGGGCCGGGGCTACATCGACGACGTGATCCCGCCCGAAACGACGCGCCGGCACCTGATCCGGCACCTGCGCATGCTCGAGGACAAGTACGAGGAGCGCCCCTGGAAGAAGCACGGGAACATTCCGCTCTAGGCTTAGAATGGCGGGCGTGACGCCGGAGCGCTTGGAAGACTTCTACCGCGAGCTGACCGCCTGCCGCCGCTGTGAGCGGCTCGCGGCCTGGCGCGAGGAAGTAGGGCGAAAAAAGCGCCGGGCTTACCTGGACGAGGTTTACTGGGCCAAACCGGTGCCCGGTTTCGGCGACCCCGCCGCGCGGCTGCTGATCTTCGGCCTGGCCCCCGGAGCGCACGGCTCCAACCGTACCGGACGCATGTTCACCGGCGACGCCTCGGGCGACTTCCTCTACCCCGCCCTGTGGCGGGCAGGGCTCGCCAACCAGCCCCGCTCGGAACGCCCGGGCGACGGGCTCGAGCTGTTCGGGGTCTACATCACCGCGGCGGTGCGCTGCGCACCCCCGGGCAACAAGCCCACCCGCGCCGAATTCGCCGCCTGCAGCCTCTGGACCGCTCGGGAGCTGGCGCTTCTCCCGGAGGTCCGGGTCTACCTGGCCCTGGGCCGGCTCGCCCACGACGCCCTGCTCGAGCTGCACGGCCTGGTAAAAGCGCGCTTCCCCTTCGCCCACGGCGCCGAGCACGCGCTTCCGGGTGGACGGGTGCTGCAGGACAGCTACCACGTGAGCCGCCAGAACACCCAGACCGGCCGGCTCACCGCGGCCATGTTCGACGCGGTCCTCGCCCGCGCGAAGGCGCTCGCAGGAATCGGCTAGCATGGCCCTCGTCAGCAAGAAGCGCCTCGTACGGCTCGCCAAGGGCTTCTTTCCCACCCTCTGCCGCCCCGACGATCCCTGGGCGCTGGCGCGCCTGGCCCCCGACGAGGCCGCGCTTTACCGGGCCATGGACGTACGCGACCGCGAGCACGCGGTGGCCGTGGCCAAGCAACTGCTGGCGCGCTGGCCCGACGCCCCCGACTGCGCCGTGCGCGCCGCCCTGGTCCACGACGCAGGCAAGGCGGTCCGCCCCTACATCGTCTGGGAACGCGTCCTCACCGCGCTCTTCGAACGCTGGGCGCCGGAGGTGGAACCCTACCCTCTGCGCGGGGGGCTGACCGGTGCCTGGCAGGTGCGGCGGCACCACCCGCGCTATGCGGCCGACCGCATCGCCGATCCCTGCGTGGCCCGCATCGTTGGCGAACACCATGCCGGGACGAGCCCCTGGGCAGCGCGCCTGCGGGAAATCGACGCCGGGTTCTAGGCCGAGACCCGCGCCAACCCGGCCTCCTCCGCTGCACCGCGCACGCGGTAGACATCGAGGCTGAACTCCACCACCGCGCGCTCGGCGTCGCTGGTGAACCGCAGCTTCTGCCCCTGCGGCACCACGACCCAGACCTCGAACCGGCGCACCGGCAGCAGGGTCGCGCCGCTTAGCCGCACCTCGCGGTTCACCGGCGCGAAGATCACCAGCGGCCTCCGCCCCACCTGGAGCACCAGCGGCCTCCGCTCGCCGTCCAGCCCGATGCCCAGCACGTTCTCCACGTAACCCCGGCCCCTGAGCCGGATCAGGACCGGCTCGTCGGCTCCCGGGAAGACCAGCTCGTTGTCGCGGTACGGCGGGCCGTTGCGGACGAAGTAGAACCGCTTGTCGTACACCCCCCAGCCGTCGCCGCGCATCTCGGGGGGTTCGGAAAAAACCTCCTCGAGGGGTTCGAGTCCCGCGACCTGCGGAGCGCCCCCAGCGTCGTCGCCCTTTTCGAGGCCCCACACCGCTCGTGCCCAGGGCGACAGGTTCTCCGGCGGCTCGATGGAACGGCGCTCCGGGTCGGCCGCGAGTTCGTGGTGGTAGCGCGCGATCAGGTCCCCTTTCGCCGCGAAGTACCGCGCTGCGGCCCGGTGGTATTCCGCGCGCCGCCCCGGCTGGAGCGCCTGGTAAAGCACGCGCCGAGCGGGCTCGCTGGCGAAGTACCAGTCGTCGTCGTAGGCAAGCCAGCCGCGCCGCTCCAGCTCGTCCAGGTGTTCGTGCGCCTCCAGCGCTTCGATCAAGCCGTCGGAGAGGGTGCCCGGGTGCACCGACAGGCGCTCGAGCGCCAGACGCGCGGGGTAGCTGAGGAAGCGGCTCTCCCGCTGGTAGGCGGCGCGAACCTGCTGGGGCAGCGGCAGCTCCTCCTGCCCGGAACGGTAAAGCTCGAGAAGGTGCTTCAGGTGGGCGGCGTCGCCGCCCGAGCGCAGGTAGATCTCCGCCGCACGCTCGAAGGGAAGGTCCTGCAGGGGGCCCTCGACGACCGCCGGCCAGGAAAGGGGTTTCAGGGTCACGAAGCGCGCGCGGTCCGCGGGCCACTGGGCCCGCAGCTCGAGCAAGGTGCTGTGGTCCTCGCCAAAAGGGGCGGTAGGCAGGATCCAGACCGACTTGTCGTCCTTGAGCACCTTCTTGACCTGGGCCTCCGTCTGCGGAAGCGGCAGGTAGCGCACCGCGGTGGCGCCCCCCTCGACGCCTTCGATGAAGGGGAGGCCCATCTCGCGCGCCAGCTGCAGCGCGAAGGTCTTGAAGCCGGCGAGGGGGCTGCCCTTGACGATGAGCAGGAACGGCGGATCGATCTCGCGGGCCAGCTCCGAGGCCTGGGCGTGAATCTGCTCGGCAGGCTGCTCGTCGACCTGGGTGGTGCGCCCGCGCAGGCCCGCCAGCCACTCACGGAAACTGTCCGAGACGCGCTCCAAACCCTCCAGGATCTGACCCGTGCGCGGAGTGGTGTCGAGGACGATGCCCGGGGGCAGCACCAGCGGATCGCGGCGGCCCTCGAAGGCCACGATGCCCAGTTTGCGAAGCGTGTGCCGAAGTTCGTGCAACTCGACTCTGAGGTTCTGGCGCGCGCTGGCATGCTCCCAGAGCAACTCGGCCATGGCCGCGCGGCTGATCGGGCCCTCGATGGCCAGGTAGTAAAGGATGGCCAGGGACTTGTTCCGCAGCGGAACCCGCTTGCCGTCCACGTACAGCCCCGCGGCGCCGAACAGGGTAAGTTGCGCGATAGCCGATTGAATTTGCGCCATACAATCCCTCCGAATGCACGGATAAAACGTTAACCGAAGCGTTAATTCGGCGTTAAGAAGTCCGCGGTCGTTAACCAAATCGATAACGCTACGTTGCTTCGCTCTGTCTCTTACAGCTTACCTCGACTTAACGGCCAAACGTGTGACGGCCATTAGAGTGAGCATCAAGAGAGAGGGAGGTGAGGAAACTTAGACGGAACGATTCACTGTAGGCTCTAGACCCCAAGACTGCGTTATGAATTGGAGGACCGCATGAACAAGAAGTGGATTGTCGCTTCTCTATTTGCCGTGGCGGCGTTCGCCTTCGCCCAGACGCCCGTGATCGGGCCCACCGACGAGGGCGCGGACGCCGTGGACAAGGGCGCCGACAGCGCCAGCGTGAACCAGACGGTCAAGCTGATCCTGCCGCAGGCGACCGCGCTGCACCTCAGCACCACCACGCTCACCTTCGACCTGAGCGCGCTCGACGGGTCGGGCTGGCCCCACGCCTCGGACCCGCTCGCAAGCGACGCGACGATCGCCTGCGTCTATGCGAAGGGCCCCGATGCTACCAAGCAGCTCGGCGATAATTTCTGGAGCCAGACCCAGGTCCTGCCCGGAGGAACGTTCTACAGCCCCACCACCTGGCCCGAGATTGCAATCGAGGGAGGCGGCGTCGTCGACTCCTACCCACCGATCGAGATCGGGGACGACGGTGAACTGATCGAAGGTTCGAAGGGCTACTTCGTCTGTTACAAGACCTTCGTCCTCCAGCTCTTCTCGAACTGGAGCTACTGGGACCTGACCGCCAACCGCAACGACCTGGACGACGAGTACCCCAGCATCGAACACCTCTACATCCAGGGCAACACCTGCTACAGCTTCGCCAACAACAAGGCGACGGGGCTGTACGACTTGCCCGACGGGGCGACCCGCCACCTGATCCCCAAGAGCCTCAACTTCGGGCCCACGGGCGACCAGGTACTGGGGAACAACATTCCCGAAAGCTGCAAGAACAAGAGCTGGCTCGACACCCTGATCGTGGTGGCCGTGAAGATCAACTCGGACACCTGGGGCGAGAGCCGCGCCGACCTGACCTACACCCTGCAGTCCGCCGACGTGCAGTTCGGCACCCCTCAATAGCATCCTTTGCGGTAAGGTGGGGCCAGGGCCCCACCTTACCTGATTCTGGAGGCAACCATGCGCATACGGGCGATCGCACCGCTGCTCACCGTTCTCGCCGCCTGCATCGCCTCCCCCGCCTGGGCGCAGACCGCGGTGGCCATCGATCCACCGGCCACGATCTTCACCGCCCGGCCCGGGGAGGAAAAGACCGCCAGCATCCTGATCGCCAACCCCGGCGCCGAGCCGACGCGGGTGCGGGTTTCGTTGGGCGACTGGACGTACCAGCCCGACGGCCAGCCCGTCTACCTGGACCCCGGCAGCCTGCCCGAAAGCGCAAGTTCCTGGATCACGTTTTCGCCCGCCGAGTTCATGCTCGCGGGCCGCGAGAAAAAGATCGTCCGTTACACCATCAAGGTGCCGGAGGACGCCGCGGCGGGCACCCACTGGAGCGTGCTGTTCCTCCAAGGGGAAGACCCGAGCGCTCAGCCCGGCGCCAACATCGCCACCTTCAAGATCCGGGTGGCCCACACGATCTACGTCAACGTCCCCCCCATCGAGTGGGACGGCCAGATTTTGGGCATCGCCGCGGTACCACCCGACGAGCCCGACCAGCCGATCGCCATCGCCATCCAGTACGCCAACACCGGCAACGGCGCCTACGCGGTGACGGGCCGGCTCGAGGTGCGCGACGCCGGCGGCAACGTCGTGGGCAAGGCCGAAATCGACCGGACCGTCGTGCTGCCCGGAGCGACCCGGGTGCTGCTCGCCAACTTTTTCGGACCCATCAAAAAAGGAGACTACGTTATCCTCGCGGTGCTCAACTACGGAAGCGAAACCGTGGACGTTGCGGGGCAGACGGTGGTAAGCCTTCCTTTCGACCTGGTCAAACCGGCTCCGGCTGCGAAATCGGAGCCCGAGACGCAACAGGGCACACCCTGACGGAGGCGAAATGAAACGTACCGTCCAAAACATCCTGGTCCTGCTCGTCCTGCTGGCGCCGATCGGCCACGCGCAGGCCACCTGGTTCGTGCAGGCGGTAATCCCCGAGGTGATCTCGGTGCGCACGCCCACCACCACGATCGGCTTCGAGCTGAACCTGCAGAACTACCCGCCGCCGAGCTTTCCGGCGCGTTACGCGGCCACCACCCCCGAGGACGGGGTTCTGCCCGTCCAGGTATTCGTCAACCAGCCCGGGGTCTGGAGCCTGCTGCTCGAGATCCCCGACCTGCTCGACGAGAGCGGCAACCGGCTCATCCCATCGGACCAGATCCTCTTCCGCGTCAACGAAGGCCCCTGGCTGCGTGGCAGCAGCGCGCCCCAGGTGTTCTACACCGACGTGGGCGCGACCGAAGGCTGGAAGGAGATCCGGCTCGAGTTCGCCCTCGAGCTGAAGGGCAACGAACCGCCCGGAAACTACGCCGTCAACGTGGTGGTCAGCGCCATCCGGGAACCCTAACCATGAGGTATTGGGCCGCCTGCCTGTTGCTGCTGGGGGCGGCCTGGGCCAGCGGCGTCGAGATCCAGCCCGCCACAGGCACCCAGGTCGGGCCCGGAGCGTACGCCACCTTGCTCTTCACCCTGTCGGGCGAGGGCGAGGTGCGGCCGCAGGTGGTGACGCCCGAAGGCTGGCAGGTCCTCCCCCTGCCCGAGCGGCTGCGTCTGGGCGAAAGGACGCTGGTGGCGGTGACGCTGCGCGTGCCCGAACTCACCCCGGCCGGATCCGTGCACCCGGTAACGCTGCGGATCTGGGGCGGTGAGCGGCTGCTTGCCGAAGCCTCCGCCGACGTTACCGTGCTGGCGAAGGCCGATTTCATTCTTTACGCCGAGGACAAACAGGAGGCCCGCATGGGCGAGCCGATCGCCTACCGCATCACCGTGATCAACCGCGGCAACCTGCGCGACCGGATCACCCTCGAAGCCGAGGCCAACACCGGCGAGGCCTACCTGCGGCCCACCGTTATGGAGCTCAACCCAGGTCAGGAGGGTACGGCCGTCCTCACCTTGCAGATCGGAGACGACCGCCGGGTGTCGCCGGGTTACACGATGATCACCTGGGTGCGGGCCCGCTCTGGCTTCGGCAGCCTGGAACGCAAGGTGCGGGTGACCACCCGCTGGCTGGATCCGTACGCGCTCGGTGCAGGAGGGCCCGACCCCACGCTGCGCGTCGGCCTCTCGGGCAGCGTGGGCGTGGGCGCCCTCCTCGAAGCAGGGCAGCTCGCCTCCCCGGTCTTCCGCTACAGCATCAGGCCCAACCTGAGCGGCCGGCTCTCCGACTTTGTGGAGACCTCGCTCAGCACCTCGGCTTTCGGAGGCCGGAGCCCCCGCTGGTGGCCCGAGGCCCCGTCCAGCCTCGCGCTGGGGCTGAAAGGGCCGAAGTGGGACGCCGCGCTCTCGGCGACGACCACGGGGATGGGCCTGCGCACGGGGTTCCAGGCCGAGGGCTGGCGCTACGGGGTAGGGCTGAACGGCCGCTACGACCTGGGCGCCGGCGGCTTCGCCGTCAGCGCGGTCAGCACCCGCAGGTCCCTGAACCTGCAGCTCAACGCCAGCGTCGAGGCCGCGCAGGGGTCGCGCCAGGACCGTTTCGGCATCGACTACAGCCGCACGCTCAACCGCTCGCTGAGCCTGCGGCTGGGCGGACGGCTCAACGGCATCCTCTCGGGGGGGTACACCCTGATCGGCACGGCGCGCCAGGGGCTGCTCTGGCAGGGGGCGCGCTTCAGCGTCCTCCAGTCCCTGTCGGCCAGCCCCCAGCTGGGCCTCTACACCCTGACCCTCACCGGCGGCACCCGCAGCGTCTACCCCCTGGGGGTGCGCGGAACCGCCCACCTGCAGCAGCGCCCCGAGGGTCTGGGCTGGAAGGCCAGCAGCTCGGTCTTCGCGACCCCGATGCCGCGCACCTCGCTGCGCGTCACCACGACACTCGAGCAGGCAGCGGGACGGCCCTTCGAGTTCAGCCTCAACCCCTCCCTCGCCGTCCGCCCTCCGAACCTGGCGGGGGTGCGCTCGAGCTTCGGCGTGGGCTACAAGCTGCGCTACGTCCCGGCGGACGGGTCCGCGCACCAGGTCGCCACCCTCAGCGCCCGGCTCGGCTACGGCAACTTCGGCCTGAGCGTCAGCGGGAACTATACCCTGGTGGGTCCGCACGCCTACGGCGCTCAGCTGGGCGTGCGCTGGCGGCCTTGGCCGCTCACGGTGCTGCGGGCGACGTACGCGGTCAAGCTTGCGGACGCCTACAGCGAGACCCTCGGGGTCGGCTGGCAGCAGTACTGGGGGGCCGGCTTCGCCAGCGAGCTCGACCTCGAGCGCGGCGAGGCCGACCGCCTGAGCTTCTACCTGGCCCAGAAGAGCCTCTTCGGCAGCCCCATCGGACTCCTCGTCGGCTACGCCGTCAGCGACTCCGACGGGCTTGGACGGGGCGCGGCACGCCTGTCGCACCGGTTCAGCGTGCAGCTGGGCTACGACTTCGCCTGGCGGTTCCCGACGCCCGAGGCGGTGGTGAGCGCCTTCGGCGGGCGCAAGGTAGGGCGCGTGCGCGGCGTCGCCTTCATCGACCGCAACCTCAACGGCGTGCAGGACGAAGGCGAGCCGCCCGTGCCCGGCCTGACCGTGCGCCTCGGCGGCGCCAGTGCCGAAACCGACGAAAACGGTCGTTACGTGCTGGAAGCCCGCCCGGGCGTGCACACGCCGCAGCTGGAGGGCCTGCCCGCGACCCTGGACCTCTACCGGCCCACCGAGCTGCGCGTCGAGGAGGGCCGGCGCTACCTGCTCGACCTCCCGCTCGCGCCGACGGCCCAGATCCTCCTGGTGCTCTTTCACGACGCCAACCACAACGGCGTCCAGGACGAGGGCGAACGGGGCATCCCCTACGGCGGCGTCCGCCTGGTCGGGCCGTCTACCCGCAGCTTCCGCACCGACGAACGCGGCCGCGCCCTGGCCACCGGACTCCTCCCCGGCGTCTACGAGGTGGCGCCTGATCCCGACCTGCTGCCCCCGCGCTTCCGGGCCACCTCGGCCCCGACCCGCGTCGAGCTGCAGTCTGGCAAGAGCAGCCGCGTGGTGCGCATCGGCGCGGCCCCGCCCCCCAAGCAGGTACGTACGACCTACGACCCGGGCAAGCTGGCGGTCTTCGCCACCCTGCCCTCGCCCATCGTCGCCGCGGGGGCCGAGTTCGAGCTGCGCGCCATCGCCCAGGGCGATCCCGAACAGGTCTGGCTGGTGCTCGACGGTACCAGCTACCCGCTCCAGCGGCGGGACGACGGCACCTACACGGTGCGCGTGCGCATGCCTCCATCCACTCCTACGGGCCCGCTGATGCTCAAGGTGCGGGCGGGCCGGGGGTCGGAGGTCGCGGAGACGGTGGCCGTGGCCACGGTCGTCCAGCGGCCGCTCTACGAACTCGACCCGGTGAAGTTCCAGGTGGGCCAGCCGCGCCGGCTCGAGCTCACGCTCCTCTTCCGGGCAACGTCGGTGCGGTTGGTCATCGGCGAAGAGGCCGGCGTGGAGTTCACCAGCAAGGACGGCTACCGCTGGTTCGCCGAGTGGACGCCCGAGCGGGCGGGCGCGTTCGAGGCCTACGTCGTCGCGGACGGCGAGGCGCTCTCGCAAAGCCGGATCACGGTGCTTCCCGCGAGCACCGGAGAAAAGTAAGGAGGAACGGCCATGAAGAAAAGTATAGGAACGCTGCTGGGAGTCTTCGCCCTGCTGGTGCTCGGGGCCTGCTCCACCCAGACGGGCGGCATCCGCACCACGGGGGCGCTCAAGGTGCTGTCGGCCGTCCCCGACGTGACGGCCGGCTGCCCGGTACGCGCCGGCGACTGGATGGCGCTGACCGGCAACAACTTCGGCACCCAGGCGGACTGGGACGACGGCCCCAACTACATCCTCTTCCCGCCCGAACCGGGGCTCGCGCCCGAACGCGTGGAGCTGACCCGCGCCCAGGACCCCGCCACGCTGTTCTTCGTCGTGCCAGCAGGCGCCCAGAGCGGCACGGTGCGGCTGCACGTCGAGGGCGTCGGCGACGCCGAGTTCACGGTCACGACCGCTTCGGGCGCGGGGGCCAGCAACGCGGTACCCGGCTGCGAGCTGCCGGCGCCGCCCGCGCCCTGAGGGCGCGGATCGGGCCGCGGCCGCTAGGGCTGCGAGCGCAGCAGCGCCAGGAACTCTTCGCGCGTCTTGAGGTCCTCCTTGAAGACGCCGCGCATCGCCGAGGTGACGGTGGTGGAGTGCTGCTTCTCCACGCCGCGCATCATCATGCACAGGTGGGCCCCTTCGACGACGACCCCCACGCCGCGGGGCTCGAGCACCTGCACGAGCGCCTCCGCGATCTGGGTGGCCAGCCGCTCCTGCAGCTGCAGCCGTCGGGCGTACATGTCCACCAGCCGCGCGAACTTGGAAAGCCCCAGGATCCTGCCGTCCGGAATGTAGCCGATGTGCACCTGACCAAAGAAGGGCAGCAGGTGGTGCTCGCACATGGAGTAGAACTCGATCCCCTTCACCACCACCATCTCCGAGCCCTCGGCCTCGAAGACCGCGCCGCCCGTGACCTCCTCGAGGCTCTGCTGGTAGCCCCGGGTCAGGAAGGCCCAGGCGCGGGCCACGCGGCCCGGGGTATCGGCAAGCCCCTCACGCGCGGGGTCCTCGCCAATCTGCTCGAGCCAGCTCCGTGCCAGCCGGCTCATCGCCTCCAGGTCGTAGGCCGTTTCGAAGGTCATGCCCGTGTCTTCCAGCTCGATGCGTTTCTTCATGCCGCTCCTCACAGGTTCCAGCCGCCGGCGACCTCGAGCACCTGCCCGGTGACGTAGCCGGCCGCATCGCTTACGAAGTACCCTACCGCGTCCACCAGCTCCCCCAGGTAGGCTGTGCGACCCATGGGGATCTCCCGCAAGGGCTGGGTCACCGAGTTTTCGGCCACGCCGGGGGCCACCACGTTGACGGTCACGCCGTGGGGGGCGAGCCGCGCGGCCAGCGCCTTGGCGTAGAGCACCACGCCGGTCTTGGCCACGAAGTAAGGGGCGATGTGGGGTTTGGCCACGGCCCGACCCGCCCCCGCGTACCCGAGGAAGACGACCCGGCCCCAGCCTCCCGCGAGCAGCTGGGGGAGCGCCGCCTGGGTAACGTAGAAGGCGCTGTTAAGGTTCGAGTCGAGGACCGCGCGCCACTCGGCGGGGGTCACCTCCTCGACCGGTTTGTAGAGGTAGTCGCCCACGTTGTTGACGACCACCGCCAGCCCGCCCAGCCCGCGCGCCGCAGCCTCCACCACCGCCCGCGCCGCCTCGGGGTCGGTGAGGTCGCCCTGCACGAGCCGCGCCCGGCGCCCGCGCCGCCGCACCTCGGCCGCCACCGCACGGGCCGCCGCGCGGCTCGAGCGGTAGTGCACGGCCACGTCGAAGCCGCGCTCGGCCAGGCCCAGGGCCACCGCCCGGCCGATGCCGCGGGCCGCCCCCGTCACCAGCGCCGCCCTAGCCACCCTTCACCTCCAGGTAGCGCGCCACCAGCGGCGTGGTGTGCATGTTCAGGGGATAGCCGAGCGCCTCGCGAGGCGTCACCCAGGCCCACTCGACGATCTCCTCGTTGGGAACCACCGCCTCGCTGGCGCTCTCGGCGAAGTAGTTGAAGAGCAGGAAATGCATGGGCTTGTAGAAGTCGGGTGGGAAGATCGCCTCCTGGAAGAGCGCCCATTCCACGTCCGCGAGCGCGAGCCCCACCTCCTCGCGGAACTCGCGGCGCAGCGCGTCCTCGAGCCGCTCACCCCAATCCACCTTGCCGCCCGGAACCCCCCACAGCCCCTTCCACTTGGTGGTACGCACGATCAGCACGCGCCCGCTCGGGCCGCGCACCAGCGCGCCTACCGTGGGGATCGGATAGCGTGCCATATGCGAACAGCATAGACCAGCGGCAGCGCCAAGACCGTGAGCTGCAGAAACCCCAAGTAGACCTCGGGCCGCCCCAGCGCCAGCGCCAGCCCCAGAACTACGAACTGGGTCGTCCGCCCCAGGTTGGCGAAGAAGGCCAGGAAGGGCCGCGGCCACCAGTCCGCGTCGCCCGCCCCCAGCCGACCCTGGAGGGCGCGCTCGACGGCGCGGATCGCCCGGTCCTGCCAACCGAAGACCGCCGCGTAGACGCGCGCCAGCGCCGTCTCCAGCCCCGGGCGCGGCGCCGGCTCCGACCCGGATTCGCCGGCGGCCAGCGCCGCGAGGTTGAAGTCGAGCGAGAGCACCAGCGTCAGTACCGCGAAGCCCATGAACGCCCCCACCGCGTCCCCCGTGCGCAGGTAGAGGGCGCCGAAGAGGGCCGCGTGCACCAGCAGGTCCACCTCGCTGTCGAGGAAGCGGCCCAGCAGGCTGACCTGCCGCCGCGCCCGCGCCAGCTGACCGTCGGCGTTGTCGAGCACGGTGACGAGCTGCAACAGCAACGCGGCGGTGAGGTCACGGCCCGACGCGATCGCCCCCGCCGCCAGCAGCCCAAGCAGACCGTGCGCCAGCACCAGGTGCTCGGGGCGCACCGGCGTGCGCCAAACGAGCCGCACCACCCCGTGCCCCAGCGGGCGGAAGACGAGCCGGTTCAGCACCTCCTCCGCGGGCCGGGGCTTGAGGCCGTCGGCCAGCCGCGGCGCCTCAGCCACCCGCGGCCCCCACCCCGGTGGCCAGCAGGTAGACGCGGCCGCGCCGGGGCCGCGCCCAGGCGCGCTCGACGCGCACCTCCCCGGGCAGCATGAGCCTCCCCCGGTGGGGCAGCCCTGCCGACCGCACCGCGACGAGCGGGTGTCCCGCCGGCAGGACCGTGCCCCGCGCTGGCGCTCCCGTGCCGAAGGCGAAGTAAACGGCGAGCGGGTCGCCCCCGAAGACCGCCGCCAGCGCCCCCGGCCCCAGGGCCCCGACGAGCGCCACGGCCACCGCCGGTTCGCTCACGGCGAAGCGCGCCGCCAGCTCCCAGACGAGCCGCGGGTTGGGGCCGGCCGCCAGCGCCCGCTCCACCTCGGCACGCGGCAGCAGCATCTCCGCCGCCCCCAGGTTGCAAAGCCGCTCCAGCGCCCGCTCCAGCGCCGCCCCCTCGTAGGCCTCGTGCAGATCGGAGAGCAGCTCGCCGTCCTGTTCGATGAGCCGGTGCATCACCTCGTGGGCCAGGGTGAAGCGCTGGCGCCGCGGGCTCTGCCCCTCGGCGACGAGGATCGTGCCGCTCGCGGCGTCGAGCAGGCCGTCGCGGCCGGCGATCGCCGCGGTGCGCCAGCGAAAACCGACGCCCGCGGCCATGCGGTCGGGCGTGAGCGGCGCGTGCCGCTCACGAAAGGCCGCCGCCCGCTCGAGCACCCGCGCCTCCAGCGTCGCGCGCAGCCGCCGCGTCTCGGCCGCCGTCATCGCCTAGCCCTCCAGTACGCGCCTTAGGTGCAGGTAGATCTCGTACCAGTCGCGCTTGTTCTCGGGCCGCTTGCCGCGCAGCTCGATACGCGAGAGGGTCTCCACCCAGTCGGGGGTGATCTCCGCGCCCAGCACCGGGTCCTCCAGGAGCTCGGCCAGCCCCCGGGGCAGTGCCGCGGGCGTGCGTTCGCCGTAGAAATCGACGGGGGCCATCAGGTCGTGCACGCTCATCCCGTAGGCCTCGGCAAGGGTGCGCAGCGTGTCCAGGCTGGGGTTGGTGCGGTCGCGCTCCAGGTCGGAGAGGTAAGGGATCGAGAGGCCCGTGACCTCGGCCACGTCCTTCAGCCGCCAGCCCCGCTCCTTGCGCAACTCACGAAACCGCTCGGCCAGCTTCATGGCACCTCCTTAGCGTTAGGGTACCGCGCGGTAGTGATACGGTCAATACGTAATTCACTCTTCATACTTGCAGCTTACCATATCGTTATGGTACAGTCATAATCACAGGGAGGTTGTTCACGATGAAAAGAATCCAGCGCCTCTTTCGCACCCCGCCCCAGGCCCTGCCCGCCGCCATGTTGAACCTGCTCATCGAGGTGGACAACCGCGAGGGGCGCGCCGGCCTCGACCGGCTCGAAGACGAGATCAAGGCGGCGCTCGCGCGCCTGCAGGCGGCCGGGCATCCCCAGGCGGCCCGCCTCACCCTCGGGCTCGAGGCCCTCGAGGCCTACCGCCGCGCCTACCACCCGCGCCCCCGCTGGATCCGCTTCCTCAACCCGCGCGCGTTCAAGCGCGCCGTCCCCGCCAGCGCCCGCTAGGCCACGGCACCCCGCCGCGGCGCGTCGCCGCCGCGGCGTCCGCCGCGTAGGCCCACGCCCGCCGCATCCCGGCGGGCGTCCTTACGACAACGGCGACCCGGCGGTAGAGCCCGCCCTCGTCCTCGAAGCGGTCGAGGGCGCGCAGCGCGGCCTCGAGGTTGCGGAACTCGAAAAGCTCCCCTTCTACCGCCCCCGTCCCCGGAACCGCCACGGGGTACCCGGCGGGCAGCGCATAGAGCCGGTACCCCTCGAGCCGCGCGGGGGTGCGCCGCACCAGGCCCGCACGGCGGGCCACCGCGTGGTGGCGCGCGCCCGGCAGCAGGCTGCCGTAGACGAAGACGCCCGCCGGATCCATCAACGCCCGACGATGACCACCGCGACCGGGTATTCGCCCTCGGGCAGCCCCAGCACCTGGGCCACGCTTTCGTCGTAGAACCACTCGGCCTCGCGGGCGGCGAGGCCGAGTGCCACCGCCGCGGTGAAGGTGGCGTGCGCGGCCTTGCCCGCCTCCAAAAGCGCCTGCCGATAGCCGCGCGGCCCCAGCCGCGCCACGCTGCGCGCCGGCACCGCGGTAAGGACCAGGTAGACGCCGGCGTGGGCGACGCCGTCCGCATCCGCGAGCGCCGCCTCCCAGGCCGCCCAGTCGGGGCAGGGGGCGATCTGCTCGAGCTGATGGGCCTTGACCGCGTAGTGGTAGACGCCCGGGAAGGTGTCCTGCACCCTTCGCACCACCAGGTAGGCCTCGACCGGGTACGCCCCGGCGCTCGAGAGGTAGCCCCGGCGCCCGTCGCGGTCCGAAAGCGGCAGCAGCATCTGCGCCAAATCGCCGGGGGTGAGGGTCAGCTCCAGCTCCGGGGTCTGCGCCCGCAGCTGCGCCATCAGCCGCCAGGTCTGTGGTCCCCCGCTCTTGCGCGCCTCGGGCAGGTCCACGGTCTCGAGCGGACTCGCGTATACCTTGGCCGTGGGCACGCGCGGTCCGTTCCCGGGCAACGCCTGCCCGGGGCTCAGCCGGGTGTAGGCCAGAAACGCGTGTCCGAAGTCTTTCTTCTTCATAGGTCGAACCGATACCCCTTGGGCACCACCACCACCCCGCCGGGGGTCACCGTGAAGCCGCGCGCGCGGTCGGTTTCCAAATCGTACCCGATCTCGAGGCCCTCGGGTATACGGACGTTCTTGTCGATCACCGCGTTCTTGATCTTGGCGTGCCGCCCCACCTCGACGTCGTCGAAGAGGACGGCGTTCTCCACCAGGCTGTACGAGTTGACGCGCACCCGCCGGAAGAGCACGGACTCGCGCACCGTGCCGCCGCTGACGATCACGCCGCCCGCGAGCAGGCTGTTGAAGGCCTGCCCCACCCGCTCGCCGGTCTCGTGCACGAACTTGGCCGGCGGGCTGAAGAGGTTGGCCGTGCGCAGCGGCCAGTCGGGGTTGAAGAGGTCGAACTGCGGCAGCACCGCGACCAGGTCCATGTTGGCCTCGAAGTAGGAGTCGAGGGTGCCCACGTCGCGCCAGTAGGTGTTGGCGCCCTCCGCGCCGGGAATGGGGTTGCTCTGGAAGTCGTAGGCGAAGAGCCGCAGCCCGCCCGCCAGCGCCGCGGGCAGCACGTCCTTACCGAAGTCGTGGGACGACTCGGGGTCCTTGCCGTCGCGCTCGAGCAGCTCGACCAGCGGCTCCTTGTCGAACAGGTAGTTCCCCATCGAGACCAGCGCCTCGCCGGGGCGTCCAGGGATGGGCTTCGGATGCTCCGGCTTCTCCTGGAAGTCCACGATGCGCCACTGCTCGTCCACCTGAATGACCCCGAAGCGGCTCGCCTCCTCGATGGGCACGGTGTAGGCGGCGATGGTCACGTCGGCGGCCACGTCCTGGTGGAAGTCCACCATGTGGCGGATGTTCATCTTGTAGATGTGGTCGCCGCCGAAGACGGCCACCACCTCGGGCTCGTTGTTGTCGATCAGGTGCAGGTTCTGGTAGATGGCGTCGGCGGTGCCGCGGTACCAGACGGGCCCCAGCTCCTCGTAGCGGTACATCTGCGCCGGCACGAGGATGATGAAGTGATCGTCCAGAAACGCGCCGAAGCGCCAGTAGCGCTGGATGTGCTCGGTCAGCGACTGCGCCTTGTACTGGATGAGCACGTAGACCGAGTAGATGCCCGAGTTCATGAAGTTGTTGAGCACGAAGTCGATGATCCGGTACTTGGCCCCGAAGGGCACCGCGGGCTTCGAGCGCTTGGCGGTCAGCGGGTAGAGCCGGCTCCCCTGGCCTCCGGCGAGGATCATCCCCAGTACGCGCAGTCGTTTGGCAGGCGGCATGGACGCTCCTTTGCGTTTTCCCCAGCATACCCGCAGCCGCCAGGGCGTACGCCACAGCGGAGCATACAATGAACCCGTGCGGATCACGAGCGCGCGTAACCCTAAGGTCAGGGCCTGGGCGGAGCTCAAGACCCGGCGAGGGCGGTCGGACCAGGGCCGCTTCCTGGTGGAGGGCGCGCGTGAGGCGGCGCGGGCGCGGGCGGCGGGGATCCGGCCCCACGCCTGGCTCGTCTGGCCCGAGCGGGCGGGCGCGGAAGAGGCGGCGCTGCTCGCCGCTGCGCCGGTCTATGAACTTTCGGAGGCGGCCATGCGCAAGGTCAGCTACCGCGAGAACCCGCCGGCGCTTATCGGCGTCTTCGAACGTCCGGCGCGCCGCCTCGAAGACCTGCCGGCGCGTCCGCGGCGGGTGCTGGTGGCCGTGGAGATCGAAAAGCCCGGCAACCTCGGGGCCATGCTGCGCAGCGCCGACGCCAGCGGCGCGGACGCGGTGCTGGTGGTGGGCCGGGGGGTGGATCCGGAGAACCCCAACGTGATCCGGGCCAGCACCGGGACGGTATTCACGCTGCCGCTGGCGACGGTGGACCACGGGGCGGCGCGGGCCTGGCTGCGGGAACGCGGCCTGCAGATCGTCGCCGCCGCGCCCGCGGCCGAGCGGGTCTACTGGGACGCCGACCTGGCGGCGCCCACGGCCTTCGCGGTGGGGGCGGAAGACCGGGGGCTGCCCCCGGGCTGGCTCGATGCGGCGGACCTGATCGTGCGCATCCCCATGGAGGGCGCCGCCGACAGCCTGAACGCCTCGGTGAGCGCCGCGCTCCTGCTCTACGAGGGAATGCGCCAGCAGCGCCGGGGTTGACAATCACCCGCTCAACTTGCTTGTAGGCAAACGCGGGTACGGGGTTGACAGCCTCCGCCGCGCCCCCCATAATGTGCGGTGGATTGACACTCTGGACCCCTAAGTGTCAAAGGGGCGAAGGGAGGCAATCATGGCATCGGAGGTCAAGGTAATGATCAAACCCCTAGCAGACCGGGTCGTGGTTGAGCCCATCGAGGAAGAAGTGACCACCAAGGGCGGCATCGTGCTGCCCGACACCGCCAAGGAGAAGCCCCAGCGCGGCAAGGTGATCGCCGTGGGCAGCGGCAAGCTGCTCGACAACGGCGAGCGCGTTCCGCTCGAGGTGAAGGAGGGCGACATCGTCGTCTTCGCCAAGTACGGCGGCACCGAGATCGAGATCGACGGCGAGGAGTACATCATCCTGTCCGAGCGCGACCTGCTCGCGGTCGTCGAGAAATAAGGGAGGTAGACCATGGCAAAGATCCTCGTTTTTGACGAAGAAGCCCGTCGTGCGCTCGAGCGCGGCGTGAACGCGGTGGCCAACGCCGTGCGCGTGACCCTCGGCCCCCGGGGCCGCAACGTGGTGCTGGAAAAGAAGTTCGGCTCGCCGACGATCACCAAGGACGGCGTCAGCGTAGCCAAGGAGATCGAGATCGAGGACCACCTCGAGAACATCGGCGCCCAGCTGCTCAAGGAGGTGGCCTCCAAGACCAACGACGTCGCCGGTGACGGCACCACCACAGCCACCGTGCTGGCCCAGGCGATCGTGCGCGAGGGCCTGAAGAACGTGGCCGCCGGCGCCAACCCTCTGAGCCTCAAGCGCGGCATCGACAAGGCCGTGGAGGCCGCGGTCGAGCAGATCCACAAGATGGCCCAGCCGGTCGAGGACCGCAAGGCCATCGAGGAGGTCGCCACCATCTCGGCCAACGACCCCGAGGTGGGCCAGCTGATCGCCGACGCGATGGACAAGGTCGGCAAGGAAGGCATCATCACCGTCGAGGAGTCGAAGGGCCTGGAGACCGAGCTCGAGGTCGTCGAGGGCTACCAGTTCGACAAGGGCTACCTGAGCCCCTACTTCGTCAACAACCCCGAGGCGATGGAGGTGCAGCTCGAGGATCCCTACATCCTCATCGTCGAGAAGAAGGTCTCCAACATCCGTGAGCTGCTGCCCGTGCTCGAGCAGGTCGCCCAGACCGGCAAGCCGCTCTTGATCATCGCCGAGGACGTCGAGGGCGAAGCCCTGGCCACCCTGGTGGTCAACAAGCTGCGCGGCACCCTCAACGTCGCCGCGGTCAAGGCGCCGGGCTTCGGCGACCGCCGCAAGGAGATGCTCAAGGACATCGCCGCGGTGACCGGCGGCCAGGTGATCAGCGAGGAGCTGGGCCTCAAGCTCGAGAACGTCACCCTCTCCATGCTGGGCCAGGCCGAGCTGGTGCGCATCACCAAGGACGAGACCACCATCATCGGCGGCAAGGGCAAGAAGGACGACATCGAGGCCCGCATCAACCAGATCAAGGCCGAGCTCGAGACCACCGACAGCGAGTACGCCCGCGAGAAGCTGCAGGAGCGCCTCGCCAAGCTCTCGGGCGGCGTCGCCGTGATCCGCGTGGGCGCGGCCACCGAGACCGAGCTCAAGGAGCGCAAGCACCGCTTCGAGGACGCCCTCTCGGCCACCCGCGCGGCCGTCGAGGAGGGCATCGTCCCGGGCGGCGGCGTGACCCTGCTGCGCATCACCGAGGCCGTGGACAAGGTCCTGGCCAAGCTGGAGGGCGACGAGGCCACCGGCGCCAAGATCGTCCGCCGCAGCCTGGAGGAGCCCACCCGCCAGATCGCCGAGAACGCCGGCTTCGAGGGCTCGGTGATCGTCAACGAGATCCTGCAGAAGAAAGACCCCAACTACGGCTTCAACGCCCAGAGCGGCGAGTTCGGCGACATGCTCAAGTTCGGCATCGTCGACCCCGCCAAGGTGACCCGCAGCGCGCTGCAGAACGCCGCCTCGATCGGCTCGCTGGTGCTGACCACCGAGGCCGTGGTCGCCGAGAAGCCCGAGAAGAAGGAAGCCGCTCCCGCCGGTGCGGGCGGCATGCCGGACATGGACTTCTAAAACGCGCTTTACGCGGAACGCGCGCGGCCCCGGGGCCGCGCGCGTTCGTTATGCCCTTCAGGCGTGCTCTTCCGCCCAAGCTTCGACGGCCCGCAGCAAGGGCTCCAGAGCCACGGCGGCCGGGGTGAGGCGGTACTCCACCCGCGGCGGCACCTCGGCGAACTGTTCACGCACGACCCAGCCCATGGCGTCCATCTCCTTCAAGCGCAGCGATAGCGTTCGGGGCAGCAACCGCGTGACCCCTTGCAACTCTCCGAAACGCATCGGTCCGTCGAGCAGCGCGCGCAGCACGCGGTACGTCCCCTGGCGCCCCAACAAGGCCAGCGCCGTCTCGATTGGTTCGCTCGTCATGACGTTCACCCGTCCAGTATACCGCAACGTGGGACGGTACCAGTTTCACCTATTGTTCCAGTATATCTGGCGTCATTGCTTTTCTTATTCGCGGTGATAGGCCGATCCTCTCTTAATCGTATAAGCCCGGTAGAGCTGTTCCAGTGCGACCAGCAGGGCGAGTTCGTGCTGCAGGGTGAGCGGCGAGAGGCTCCAGACCCAGTCGGCGGCGGCGCGCACCTGCGGTGCCAACCCCTCGGCCCCGCCCACGATCAGGGCCGCCTTCCCCACCCCCCGCAGCTCCAGGGCCGTGATCCGCTCGGCCAGCTCGTGCGAGCGCAGGGTCCGGCCCCGCTCGTCGAGGACGACGCGGTACCAGCCCTCGCTGGCCTCGAGCAGCGCCGCAGCCTCGCGGCGGCCGGGGCGGACGAAGACCGTTTCCACCCGGGCCATCGGCGCGAGCCGCTCGAGGTAAAGACGCACGCCCTCGCGGGCGTAGGCCAGTTTGGGTTTGCCCACCCCAACGATGCGCCAGCGCACAATCGGCCTCCCCGCCGGGTAGTTTATAATGGAGCCCAAAGGGGTAGAGATGCCAAACCGCGAAAACGCTCTCGCGCTAGTGATTATCGGTACGCCGTGGCGGACCGCCCCCGGCCGTGGCCGGGGTTTTTTACGCCCCTGACCCAAGGAGGACCGTATGATCAAGGACACCCAACGTTTCGAGCCGTTCACCCGCGACCCAATCGCGCTGGTGAACGAACACGGGGAGTGGGTGGGGCCGTTCGACCTCGACCTCGACGAGGAGCAGCTGCGCGCCCTCTACCGCGACATGGTCGCCGCCCGCCTGCTCGACGAACGACTACTCCTGCTGCAGCGCTCGGGCAAGACCAGTTTCGCCATGGAGGCCGCGGGCCACGAGGGGATCCAGATCGCCATCGCCCACACGGTGAAGCGGGGTTTCGACTGGCTCTTCCCCTACTACCGTGACCACGGCCTGATCCTCGCCCTGGGCGTACCCGCGGTCGAGATCTTCGGCGAAACCCTGGCCACCCGCGCCGACCCCGCCAAGGGGCGGCAGATGCCCAACCATCCGGGCTCGAAGCCGCTCAACGCCTTTACCGTCGCCTCGCCGATCGCCTCGCACATCCCGCCGGCCACCGGCGCGGCCATCAGCGCCAAGATCCAGAACACCGGCCAGGTCGTCGTCACCACCTTCGGCGACGGCGCCACCAGCGAGGGCGACTGGCACGCGGGGGTGAACTTCGCCTCGGCGCAGGGGGCGCCGATCGTCTTCGTCATCGAGAACAACCGCTACGCGATCAGCGTGGACCTGCAGAAGCAGACCGGCTCGGAAAACCTGGCCGTCAAGGCCAAGGCCTACGGCGTGCCCGGCTACTACCTGGACGGCATGGACGTGCTGGCCAGCTACTACGTGATGCAGGAGGTCATCGAGCGCACCCGCGCGGGCGCGGGGCCGGCGCTCGTGGAGGCCGTGGTCTACCGCTACGGCCCCCACTCCTCGGCCGACGACGACCGCCTCTACCGCCCCAAGGAAGAGGTGGAGCACTGGAAGCAGCGCGACCCGCTCGAGCGCTACCGCCGCTTCCTGGAGCGCCAGGAAATCTGGACGCCCGAGTGGGAAGCCGAGCTGCGCGAGGCCGCCGAGGCCGAGCTGGCGCGCGCGCTCGAAGCGGCCGAGGCCGCGGGTCCGGTGCCCGAGGTCTGGATGTTCGACGACGTCTACGAAGAACCCCTCTGGCCCCAGATCGAACAGCGCCGGCTCCTCGAGGAAGAGCTGGGCGCCTGACCGGGAGGTAACCATGGCCACGATGACCCTCGTGCAGGCGATCGCACGCACGCTCGACGAAGAGATGGCGCGCGACGACGCGGTGGTGGTGCTGGGTGAGGACGTCGGCAAGCGCGGCGGCGTCTTCCTGGCCACCGAAGGCCTGCAGCAGAAGTACGGCCCCGACCGGGTGATCGACACCCCGCTTTCGGAGGCGGCAATCATCGGCGCCGCCGTAGGCATGGCCGCCCACGGACTGCGCCCGGTCGCCGAGATCCAGTTCGCCGACTACGTCTTCCCCGGCTTCGACCAGCTCGTCAGCCAGGCGGCCAAGCTGCGTTACCGCTCGGGCGCGCAGTTCACCGCCCCCATGGTGGTGCGCATGCCCTCGGGGGGCGGCGTCAAGGGCGGGCACCACCACTCCCAGAGCCCCGAGGCCCACTTCGTGCACACCGCCGGCCTCAAGGTGGTGGCCGTCAGCACCCCCTACGACGCCAAGGGGCTGCTCAAGACCGCGATCCGCGACGACGACCCGGTCGTCTTCCTCGAGCCCAAGCGCCTCTACCGCGCGGTAAAGGAAGAAGTGCCGGACGAGGACTACACCATCCCCCTGGGCCAGGCCGTCACCCGCCGCCAGGGCTCGGACCTCACGATCGTCTACTACGGGCCCGTGGCCCCCGAGGTGCTGCAGGCCGCGGACGAGCTGGAAAAGGTGGGCGTGCACCCCGAAGTGCTCGACCTGCGCAGCCTGATGCCGTGGGACAAGGAGGCGGTGCTCGAGGCGGTAAGCAAGACCGGCCGCGTCATGATCGTCTCCGACGCCCCCCGCCACGCCAGCTTCGCCAGCGAGGTGGCGGCGACGATCGCCGAGGAGGTGCTCGACCAGCTCGAGGCCCCGCCGGCGCGGGTCACCGGCTTCGACACCCCCTACCCCTACGCTCAGGACAAGCTCTACATGCCCACGGTGACGCGGATCTTAGGCGCCGCCAAGAAGCTGCTCGACTACTAGCGCCCGGGAGGTGCCATGCCCAAGGAAGTGCTCCTGCCTGAACTCGCCGAGTCCGTGGTGGAAGGCGAGATCCTCAAGTGGCTGGTGAACGAGGGCGACGTCGTCGCCAAGGACCAGCCGCTGGTGGAGGTGATGACCGACAAGGTCACCGTCGAACTGCCCAGCCCCTTCGCGGGCGTGCTGGTGAAGAAGCTCGTCGGCGAGGGCGACGTGGTCCCCGTCGAAACGCCGATCGCGTTGATCGACGAGAGCGCCGAGGCCGCGGCGGCACCCGCCGGAGCGGCTGCGGCCGCAGCCGCTCCGGCCGAAGAAGAAGACCGCGGCGAGCGGCTCTCGCTCTTCAAACCCGACAAGACCGAAGCCGAGGTCAAGAACCCCTTCACCTCCGGCGCGCCGAAGCCCGCCGGCCCCGCGGTGGCCGAGCGCCCCCGCGCCGGGGTGAACAAGTACGGCCGGGTGCTCGCGGTGCCCGCGGCCCGCCAGCTGGCCCGCGAGCTGGGTCTCGATATCGCCCAGGTGCCGGGCTCCGGCCCCAACGGCCGGGTGCGCGTCGAGGACGTGCGCGCCTACGCCGAACAGGCCGCCGCGGCCCCGGCCGCGGCGGCGCCCACCGGCTTCCCGCCCCCCGTGCCCTACCGCACCCCCGCGGGCTACGAGGAGCTGGAGGAGCGCGTGCCGCTCAGGGGCATGCGCCGCATCATCGCCCAACAGATGATGGCCAGCCACCTGCACACGGTGCGCACCCTCGTCGTCGACGAGGCCGACGTCACCGAGCTGGTCGCGCTGCGCCGGAGGCTCAAGGAGCGCGCCGAAGAGGCAGGGGTCAAGCTGAGCTACGTCCCCTTCGTCTTCAAGGCCGCGGTGGAGGCCCTGAAAAAGTTCCCGGCGGTCAACAGCAGCCTCGACGACGCCCGCGGCGAGGTGGTGCTCAAGAAGTACTACCACCTCGGCCTTTCGGTGGCCACCGACGCGGGACTGGTCGTCCCGGTGATCCGCGACGTCGATCGGAAGGCCCTCCTCGAGCTGGCCGCCGAACTGACCGACAAGATCGAGCGGGCCCGTGCGGGCAAGCTGACGCCCGAGGAGGTCAGCGGCTCCAGCTTCTCGATCACCAGCGTGGGCAACCTGGGCGGCCTCTTCTCCTTCCCCATCATCAACGTGCCCGACGCCGCCATCCTGGGGGTGCACACCATCCAGAAGCGCCCGGTCGTCCGTGACGACGCGATCGTCGCCCGTGAGATGCTCTACCTCTCGCTCAGCTTCGACCACCGCCTGGTGGACGGCGCCGAGGCCACGCTCTTCCTGCGCGAGGTCATCGCCCGCCTCGAAGACCCCTACTGGCTGCTGCTGCACGCCGTCTAAGGAGAAACCATGTACGACCTGATCGTCATCGGCACCGGGCCGGGCGGCTACCACGCCGCGATCCGCGCCGCCCAGCTCGGCCTCAAGGTCGCCGCCGTCGAGGCGGGCGCGGTGGGCGGCGTCTGCCTGAACGTCGGCTGCATCCCCACCAAGGCCCTCCTGCACGCGGCCGAGACCCTGGAACACGCCGCGAAGGCCTCCGAGTTCGGCCTGGTCTTCTCGGAACCCGAGCGCGACCTGGCCAAGATGGGCCGGTGGCGCGACCAGATCGTCAAGAAGCTCACCGGCGGCGTGGCCAGCTTGCTGAAGGGTAACGGGGTGGAGCTCGTGAGGGGCTTCGCCCGCTTCACCGGCCCCCGCGAGCTGGAGGTGGACGGAAAGAAGCTCGAGGCGAAGAAGATCATCGTCGCCACCGGATCCAAACCTGCGGTGCTGCCGGGCTTCGAACCCGACGGCGAGCACGTGCTCACCTCCACCGAGATGCTGCAGGTGGAGCGGGGCGTGCCCGAAAAGCTCCTGATCATCGGCGGAGGGGTGATCGGGCTCGAGTTCGCCTCGATCTACGCCCGGCTGGGCGCGGAGGTGACCGTCGTCGAATACGAAGGGCAGATCCTACCCGGCAGCGACCCCGAGCTGGTCAAGCTGCTGGCGCGCAGCCTCAAGAAGCAGGGGATCGCCGTCAAGACGGCCACCAAGGCGGTGGGCTACGAGAAGGCGGGGAGCGGGCTGCGGGTCACCGTCGAGCCGGCCGCAGGCGGCGAGCAGGAAGTGCTGGACGCCGACAAGATCCTGCTGGCCGTCGGCCGGGTGCCGGTCACCGAAGGCCTGAACCTCGAGGCGGCGGGCGTGCGCACCGACGCGCGCGGTTTCGTTCCCACCAACGAGCATCTGGAAACGAACGTGCCGGGCGTCTACGCCATCGGCGACGTCACCAAGCCGCCGCTGCTGGCCCACAAGGCCATGAAGGAGGGGCTGGTGGCCGCCGAGCACGCGGCGGGCCGGCCCGCGGCCTTCGACCAGCAGATCCCCAGCGTCGTCTACAGCCAGCCCGAGTTCGCCACGGTCGGCATGACCGAAGCCGAGGCAAAGGAGCGCGGCCTCGAGGTGCGGGTGGGGCGCTTCCCCTTCTCGGCCTCGGGCCGCGCCCTCACCCTGCAGCAGACCGAAGGCCTGATCAAACTCGTCGCCGACGCCGAGAACGACCTGCTTCTGGGCGCGCACATCCTGGGGCCGGGCGCGTCGGACCTGATCGCCGAGGCCACCCTGGCGCTGGAGATGGCGGCGACGGCCAGCGACCTGGCCCTGACCGTGCACCCCCATCCCACGCTGGCCGAGAACCTGATGGAGGCCGCCGAAAACCTGCACGGCCGGGCCATCCATATCCTCAATCGCTGATACGGTTCCTACCTTAATACAACCTTCAGCAGACCCGGTTACCCCCACTTGGGGGTAACCGCACCTTTGGCTGCGCCGTAGGATTTAAAAGGAGGGGCCTTGTCAAAGAAAACTGCATTTAATCCAATCGGCTTCACACTTATTGAACTGCTCATCGTACTGGCCGTCTTGGCTACCCTCATGAGCATCGTGGCCGTCTCGTTTGGCAACGCCCGCCAGCGGCTCGACCTGGAGGGCGTGGCCCACCGCATCGCCCAGGACCTGCAAAGCTGCCGCTCGCAGGCGGTATCCAAAAGCGGCAGCTGCCGCCTTAGCTTCAAATCCGGCGGCTACGACCTCGACTTCTCCACCGACGGAACCAACTGGACAACGCGGCGCAGCTACGACCTTCCGAACCGCATCACGCCGAGCTGGTCGGCCGGCGAAGCGATCACCTTCGACTCCAGGGGGTTCGGCGACTTCCCGGCCAGCCCCCGCCCCTACGAGATCACGCTTACCGACGGGAACCACACCCTCAAGGTGGTGCCCTCCATGACCGGAGCGGCCCGGGTGGTGAAACCATGAGGACGCGCAAAGGTTTCAGCCTGATCGAGGTGCTCATCGCCCTCGTGGTGGTGACCGTCGTCAGCTTCGCCGCGGTCACCACGATGGTTTCCAGCATGCGCCACAACGCCGACAACCGCGTGCGCTCCCAGGCGGTGGCCGCCACCGAAGCCTGGATGGACCGCTTCCGCAGCCGCAGCCTTCCGTTCAACTACTTTACGGCCCCCCGCACCTACGACTACGGCTACGACTATACGAGCGACTCGGTCTTCACGGCGGCGGGCGACCCCAACTTCGCCGAGATCGCCCAGGAGTGGGGGCGGTTCAAGTTCGTGGTCAAGACGGAGGCGTACTCCACCAACCCCATCATCTGGCGGGTGCTGGTGACGGGGTACTACAAGAAGCGGGGAGGTGAGGGCCGTGTCGAACTCGTCTCGCTCGTTCGCCAGTAGGCGCATGCGGCGGGGTTTCACGCTGATCGAGGCCCTGCTGGCCATCGGGATCCTGATCGTCCTCATCGGGATCGTCGCGGTGGCCCTGACCCGCGGCCTGCAGACCAAGCACAGCCAGAGCGTCTACGTGGAGCTGCAGCAAAACCTGCGCGTGGCCATGCAGCAGATCACCCAGGACCTGCGTTCGGCCTCGCAGCTGGGGCTGTGGAACGATCCCGCCTCGGGGTGCAGCGCCGCGGGCGACGCCTGCTCGGCGCGCGACCGTCTGGCGATCCTCGTCTCCAAGGGTTTCTACACCGCCGTCGCGGAGGCCCCCGGGAACAGCTACACCAACTCCGTCGAAACGGCCGTCTGCGACGCCTCGGGCTTCGATACCGGCGACCTGGTGCTGATCACCAACGGCAGCGCCGCCGACTTGGTCACCATCACCCAGATCCAGAACCTGCGGGACTTCTCCCAACCCTGCCGCCCGGCCACCACCGCCGCGGGCGGAAATCCACCCAACCACGACAAGATCCAGCACAACAACGACCGCCTCAGCGGCACCTGGCAGCCCAACACCTATGCCTTCAAGGTGCAGCTGGTGACCTACGAGCTGCGCCCCGACCCCCAGGACGCCACCCGCTCGGTGCTGTACCGCCGAACCGGCTTGGGCGCCGGCGAGGGCCCTTACAGCGGTATCGTGGCCTTCGACGTCGACACGCTGCGCATCAGCTACGGCGTTCCTATCGACCCCACCGCCGCCAGCAGCACGATCCAGCAGCTGCGCTTCTACGACTCCCTGACCGCCGCCGCGACCGCCTTGGGCTCGGCCTACACCGACGACCCCAAAAGCAGCGGCGTCTACGTGGGCGGCCTCGTACGCGCCGTTCGCGTCTACCTCGCAGGAACCACCCCCAAGCCGCTCAACGCCGGCGGCGGCCCCGGGCGGTACGAGATCACCGAGACCGTGGACTTGCGGTTGAACTAGGAGGCAAGGCATGAGGAGAAAACAAGGCATCGCCCTCGTCACCGCACTGGTCTTGATGATGGTGCTCGTCGCGGTGATCGCGATCCTCTCGGTGGACACCCTGAGCGAGATCCGCCAGAACAAGAACAACCTGCTCAGCAGCCGCGCCCGCAACGTCGCCGAGGCCGGCGCGACCTACGCCGGATACGTGCTGGACACGCAGCTCTTCTCGGTGCTGCAACCCATCGTCAACGGCTACGCGACCAGCTTCATCGTCGGGGGCGGCGATCCCACCAGCGACTACGTCATCCCCGAGAGCGCCTGGGGTACGGTGGCCTCGCAGATCACGAACGAACTCAACACCAACTACGCCTCGCTCCCGGCCAGCCAGCTGGCGGGCGTGGGCAGCGCCAGCCTCAGCTACGACGTGCGCAACTTCCGCATCGCCTCGATGCCCACCGCCGGGGGCGGCGGCCAGTTCCAGACCTACACCGCCGAGTACAAGGTGATCGCCACCGGCACCTCGGGGAATGGGAAGCGCCGGATCCAGGAAGAAGGCTTCCTCACCGTCAAACTCGGCCGCGCCAGCCTCTCGCAATGGCTCTTCCTGGTGGAGGACGCCGGCGGCGATCAAGGCTTCTTCCCCACCGGATCGGTCTTCGACGGCCCCGTGCACGCCAACAGCAACTGGGGCTTCTGGGGCACGCCGGTCTTTCGCGGCCGCATCACCGCCTCCGACGGCGGCGCGTGGTTCTGGGACATCTTCAACTCCTGCAACGACGGCCTGGGTTACCGCAGGTTCCTGAACGCGGGTTCGCGGCCCCCCTGCACGGAGCCGGTCTTCGACCAGGGGTACGACTGGAACGCACCGCGGGTGGAGCTGCCCACGAACGCGCTCTCGCAGGAGCGGGCCGCGCTGGGCCTCGACCCCACCGAGGACAACAACGGCGACGGCATCCCCGATCCGGTTACCAACAGCGACCGCTGCGCGGTGCTGGGCATCAGCCCCTGCATCGGCGCCAACCCGATCCCCGACGGGGTCTACCTGATCAACGACGGCAGCCGCGTCACCGGCGGGATCTACATCGAGGGCAACGTCGACGAGCTGCTCGTGGCCGCGGGCGGCGACGGCACCCAGACCTACCGCATCACCCAGGGCGGCAACACCTGGACGATCCTGGTGGACTACAACACCGACACCACCACGATCACCGACCCCTCGGGCAACGCCACCAATCTGCTGGGCGTGCCCAACGGCCCCGCGCCGCTGGGCACCGGAGGTCCCACGGGGCAGATCTACGTGAACGGCATCATCGACGCCCTGCGCGCCCCCGACCGCACCGGCCCCGTCCCCACGGACTCGCCCGACCACCCTCCGCCGAGCACGATCCCCCCGGCGCTCTCGCTGGAGACCCAGCTCAACATCACCGCGGTGGGGGGCATCGGCCTGTTCACCGACCTGGTCTACGAGTGCGACCCCACCCAGATGGCGAACGGCAGCTACCTGGCCAGCCACCCACGCTGCGCGTCGGCCAGCGGGCCGCTGCGGACGGTGCTGGGGGTCTTCTCGGAAACCGACGACATCACCATCCGCGTCGGCGCGGTCGACGACATCTACCTCTGGGGATCCTTCCTTTCGGCGGCGAACGGCAAGGGGCTCGCGGTGGAGAACTACAACACCCGCGGCCCTCAGGGCAAGATGCGCCTCTTCGGTGGGCTGATCCAGTGGCAGGACCAGCTGCGCGGCGTCATCGGCGGCGGCGGCAGCATCAGCAGCGGCTACCTGGAAACCTTCGAGTACGACCGTCGTTTCGAGAACAGCCGCCTTACCCCGCCCAACTTCCCGACGACGCGGGTCTTCCAGCTCAACGACGTCGAGGTCAAGCGCCTGACCTACAAGGAGTTCTGACCCCCGAACCGCTCCCTGCCCTCCCGGGCCGGAGCGGTTCCCTACACCCCCGTTTGAGGGTACTCGGGGAAGGTCCTTCCACCTACGCTATAAGCATGGGGAAAGGATCTAGACAAAAGGGCATCGCCCTTATCACGACGATCTTCGCGATGGTCATCGCCTTCATGATCGTGATGATCTTTACGGCCAGCACGGTCAACCAGATCCGCAGCGTCAAGACCGTGAAATCCCACAGTGCGCTGGTCCAGGCGGCGGACGGCGTGTCGGAACAAGCCCGGCTGAAGCTGATCAGCGATTTCAAGAACAACAACTATTCGGTACGCAACTACCTGCGCACCCTCGACACCACCCAGGTGCACACCGTCAACGTCATGGGCGGCATCACCGGCAAGTGGCGGGTGCTGCGCGTCTCGCCCCCCTCGGACCCCTACGGCTGGGTGGAGGTCGCCGCCACCGCGTCCCAGGGCGGCGACAAGCAGACGGTGGTCCGGCGGGTCAGCTTCGGCCAAAGCCAGATCTTCAAGCTGGCCATGCTCTCGGAGACGACGAACTGCATCTACTGCCACCTGCGCGTGCGCGGCGACGTGGGCTCGCTCGAGTTCATGCGGCCCGGTTGGGGCACCGAGGGCCGCAGCGGCATCGGCAGCGGCGCCCACGAGGGCGGCTCGACCATCTACGGCAGCGTTTACGCGGCGCGCAACATCACCCGCGACGACCTCGACCTCAACGGCAGCCCGAAAAAGATCAACGGGGCCCTCGTCACCGGCAGCGTCACCACCAACTACTCGGGCGACATGCTGCCCAGCGACACCGACGGCGACGGCGTCCCCGACTTCCCGCCCATCAACCGTGAGATCGCCCGGCAGAACGCCATGGGCAGCCTGAGCGGCGGCATCATCTACGGCGTACCGATCGGCGGACGCATCACCTCGTTGCCGACGGGTTCCAACGTGAGCCGGGTCAACCGGGTCTACAACGGCAACCTGGTCCTCATCGGCACCCCCAGCAACCCCATCGTGATCGACGAGGACATCTTCGTCGAAGGCGACGTGATCATCAAGGGCGTGGTGACCGGCAAGGGCGCGATCTACGCGGGGCGCAACCTCTACACCGCGGGCAACGTACAGGTGGCCAACCCCCCCGACCCGCCGGGGCGCGGCGTCTGCTCGGGCATCAGCGACGCGGACGAGTGCGCCCGCGCCAACATCGCCGCCAGCAAGGACGAGCTGCGCTTGGCCGCACGCGGCAACATCGTGATCGGCGACTACACCGAGCGCGACTCGAGCGGCAACCTCCTCCCCACCGCCGAGCGTCAGTCGGCCGACTACTACCGCTCGCAGTTCGGCTTCCACAGCGGCACCCGCTGCTTCGACAAGCGCAACGGCGACGAGCTGACGCGAAAGGGCGGCGGCTACGTCAACGTGGACGGCGAGGCGGTGTCGTCGGGCAACGTGGTCTGCCGCCGCGCCAACCGCTCCGCCTCGGTGAGCCGCGACGCCTACAGCTACGCCTTCCGGCCGGGCACCATCCGTTCCAACGGAAACTTCAAGCCCTGGATGGACGACGCCCTCTACAAGCAGCTGCTGGGGAAGGAGCGGATGTCCTACAACAGCTGGCGCGGAGGGTACTACGGGATGTCGCGCAGCGAGATCCGCCAGGACCTGATCGATTCCGGCCTGCCTACCCGTCTGGCCCGGCGTCTGGCGCGTAGGCTCGACAACCGCAACAGCGGCTACGGCAACTTCAACGAAGGCGGCCTGCGCGGCTTCTGGCGCATCGACGGCAAGACGTTGCGCATCATCGTCGACAACGAGCGCGACTACGAAACGCAGGTCTCCACCGTGGACGCCTTCCTCTACGCCAACCAGCGGATCGCCGGCAAGACGAGCATGAAGCCGCTCGCCATCTCGGGCGGCCTGATCGCCAAGGAGCTGGGCATCCTCGCCCCAGGGCGCTACCAAGCCTGGTGGATGAAGCGCTGGTACGTGAACAGCCGCCGCTACGACTTCCTGGGCAACCCCAGCGCCTCCGCGAGCGACTGCGGACAGCCGGGCGACCCCTACTACGTCCCCGGCACCGAAAACTGTGCCTTTACGATCAACTACGACTTCCGGCTGCGCAACGGCGGCTTCGGCTTCAACTTGGTCAAGGGCGCGGTCGGCCAGACGATGTCGTGGCGGGTTTCCGACCGCACCACGGAGCACGTGCAATGAACGGAAGGACGCTGAACCTCCTCATCGTGGTGCTGGCCCTGGTGCTGGTTGCTGGGCTGGTGCTCAAGCTGCGGGAACGCGCGCAGCCCGCGACCGCCCCGGCCGCGCCCCCTGCGGCCGCAACCGGCGTCGAAGCGCCGGACTCGGGCCCGGGGCGCACGATGGTTAATGAGCAGGGAGCGACGATCATGCTGGAAGGCAGCCTGGCGGCCGAGGCGCAGGACGCCCCGAAGGCCGAGCCGGTCGCCCCCCTGAACACCCGGCCGCCCTCGGAGCTGGCCCTCACCGACGTCAAGGAGTACGCGAGCGAGAACGGGCTCACCGTGCTGGTGCTGCGCGACGGCAGCAAGCTGCTGGTGAACGACTTCGTCTACGAGCAACTGCCCGAGAGCATCCGCTTCCGCCTCGATTACCAACGGGGGGAGGGGCAATGAAACGCCGCCGCGGCTTCTCGCTGCTCGAGCTGCTGCTCGTACTCGCGCTGTTGGGCATCATCGGCGCCATCACCGCCGCAAACCTGCAAAACTACCTCAAGGCCCTGCGCGTGAACGAAAGCGCCCGCAGCTTCTCCAACTACATCACCCAGGCACGAAACCGCGCCCTCAAACGCAGCGAGGCCATGAGCGTTACCCTCGCGGGCAACCGCGTCCAGATCCATGACGCCGCCGGCAACCTCGTGCGCGAGGGGCGGCTGCCCCACCGGGCCGCGGTGGCGCCGCCCACGACGCTGAACTTCAGCGGCCGGGGGCTGCCAGACCAGCAGTACGTGTTTACCGTGACCACCGGACCCAAGACCCGTAGGGTGGTCGTGCTGCCCACAGGGAAGGTGATCCTGCCGTGAAAAACGCAAAAGGTCTGTCGTTGGTCGAGATCCTGATCTCGCTCGCGATCATCGGCGTGGTGATCGTCGCGGTTGCCGGAAGCATGGCCAACAACCTGCGGGTAAGTTCGAGCACCAACGAACAAAGCCTGGCCATGGAGTACGTGAACGGCGCGCTCGAGCAGTACCGCATCTACTGGAAGAGCGCCGCGAACTACAACGCCGCCGCGACTCCACCGCGGCTTTCCGACCTCAACCGCATGCTGCCCTCCACCTTTACGGTCAGGATCCGTGCCGACGACCTCGACCTCAACGGCAGCGCCGCAACCGCCAGCCCACCCCCCATGCGCAAAGTCTCGATCACGGTCACCCGCAGCGGGCGCACCCTGGCCCGCGGCGCCACCCTGATCGGCAACCCCAACTAAGGACGGGCGGCAGAGATGAAACGCAACGGCTTCACCTTGATCGAACTGATGATCTCGATGGCGGTCTTCGGCGTCATCCTGATCCTGACCACCAGCATGATCGTCAAGAATCAGGAGATCGCCAACCGCCAGATCGTGGCCCAGCAGGCCCGCGAGGACGCCCGCCTGGCGTTGCTGCGCGTCAGCGAGTTGTTCTCGGGCGCGGCCTACATCTACCCGGGCAGTCAGGCACTCACCCTGCCCGACGGCACCCGCGTCACCACCGGCGGCCAGACCCTGGCCATGCTGCTCCCCTGGGGCAGCCCTTACTGCAACGAGGGAGGGAGCAACCCCTACGACAGCACCAGCAGCAACCGCAACCGCTACTGCGCGGTGGTCTACACCCTGGGGAACCGCTCCGACTTCGTCGGCGTCCTCGGCGAAAACCCCAAGGCGGGGAACCGGGTGCTCGTCGAGCACCTGATCAAGTGGGTCAACTGGCCGGTCAACACCCTCCCCACCCGCGATTTCTCGGGCCTGAGCTCCAGCGTCGGCGTGGTGGCGGACGCGGTGGTGCCGGCGCAGACCGCCGTCGTTTATACGGCAAACTCGCTCTCGCAGACCTCGCGAAAGCCCATCGACTCGTTGCTGCTCTCGGCCAGCGACACCCGCGACCCCACGAACGCCCTCGCCCTGATCGACAACGTGGTGGTCAGCCTGGGGATCCGTTACCGCGGCCAACCCCTGCAGCAGGAGCGCCGCAACCTCTTCGCCCGGGCCATCCCGCGCAGCGCCCCGCCCGGTACCGGCAACTAGAAACCGCCCACCGGTACCCACGCCCCTTTACCGGGGCGTGGTTCGACTTAAGATGGGCGGTATGGAACGTCCCAAACTGGACGACTTCACCTGGCGGGTGGGCGGCCCGCAAGGCGGCGGCATCGAGACCGCCGCCACCCTCTTCGCCCAGGCGCTGGCCCGGGGCGGCTGGTGGGTGAGTGCGCGGCGCGAGTACCACTCGAACATCATGGGGCGGCACAGCTACCTCGACGTCCGTGCGGCGCGAAGGCCCACCCGGGCCTTTTTCGAGCGGGTGGACCTGCTGGCCGCCCTCGACGCCGAGACGCTGGTGCGCCACCTGGACGAGGTGAAACCCGGCGGCGTGCTCGTCTACGACCCAGGCGCCGCCCGCACGCCGCTTTCCAAGCTGGCCATGCTCGACGACGCCGCCAAAAAGCGCCTGAGCGAACGGCTGGGCGGCGGCGACCCGCCGCTGGAGCGGGCGCTCGAGCGTTACCGCACGGCCGGCGTGCGCCCGGTACCGCTGGCACTCGCGCCCCTGGCCCGCGAGGTGGCCGAAGCCGTGGGCGCCGACGCCCTCACCGCCAGAAAAACCCTGAACACCGTCGCCGTGGCCGCTTCGCTGGCGCTGCTCGGCTACCCGCTGGAGTTTTTGGACGCCGCGCTCGCGGACCAGTTCGCCGCCAAGCCGCGGGTGGCCGAGCTCAACCGCAAGGTGGCCGCGGAGGTCTACCGGCGGGTGGAGCCGCTGGAGGGCTGGAGGGTTTCGGCGGCCGGCACGCCCGGCGAGCGGATCTACCTGAACGGCTCCCACGCCTCGGCGATGGGCAAGGTGGCCGCGGGGCTGGGCTTCATGAGCTACTACCCGATCACCCCCGCCACCGACGAGCCCTTCTACCTGGAGGCCCACCCCGAGGCGGGCGTGCTCGTCGTTCAGGTGGAGGACGAGCTGGCCGCGGTCAACATGGCCATCGGTGCTTCGATGGCGGGGGCGCGGGCGGCGCTGACCACCAGCGGCCCCGGCTTCGCGCTGATGACCGAGGCCCTGGGTTTCGCCGGCATCACCGAGACCCCGCTGGTCGTCAGCCTCTACCAGCGCGGCGGGCCCAGCACCGGCCTGCCGACGCGCACCGAGCAGGGCGACCTGCGCTTCGCCCTCGGCGCCGGCCACGGCGACTACCCGCGGGCGGTGCTGGCGAGCGCGAATGTGGAGGACGCCTTCGCCGACGCGGCGCTGGCGATGAACCTGGCCGCGCGTTTCCAGCTGCCGGTGGTGCACCTGATGGACAAGCACCTGGCCGCGACCACGCGCGTCGTCGAGCCCTTCGACGTAGGTTCCGTCGAGCTCGACCCAGGGGTCGTGGCCGAGGCACCGGAGGGCGTCTTCCCGCGCTTCTCCCTCGCGGCCGAAGGCGGCGTCTCGCCCCGCATACCGGTGGGCACACCGGGCGCGGGGTACTGGATCACCTCCGACGAGCACGACGAGGTCGGCCACATCACCGAAGACCCCGAGCTGCGCGACGCCATGATGGAAAAACGCGCCGCCAAGCTGGCCGCGCTCGGGGAGTGGCTGGGCCCCGGGGCGATGTACCGGGCCCACAACCCCGAGGCCGGAACGCTGGTGCTCGGTTGGGGCTCGACCGAAGGGGTGGCGCTGGAGGCGATGGAGGGGCTGGACCTGGGCTACGTCCAGGTGCGCTTCCTGCTGCCCTTCCCCGACCTCGAGGCGCTGCTCGAGGGCAAGCGGCTGGTGGTGCTCGAGTACAACCAGTCGGGCCAGTTCGCCCGCCTGCTGGCGCAGGAGACGGGCCGCAGGCCGGACCACCTCATCGTCAAGTACAACGGCCGGCCGATGACGATCGAAGAGGTGCGGGCCGCCTTCGAGGCGGTCCTGAACGGCGAGGCGGGGGCGCATACGGTGCTCCGCGCCGGCGTCTAGGAGGAGGCATGGAGCTCAAACTCGCGGACTACAAGTCGGACCTGGCGCCGGACTGGTGCCCGGGATGCGGCGACTACGGCATTCTCAGCGCTCTGCAGACGGCGCTGTACAAGCTGGGCATCGAACCCAGCCGGGCGGTGCTGGTGAGCGGCATCGGCTGCTCGGCCAAGACGGTCCACTACGCCGCCGCCTACGGGGTGCACACCCTGCACGGCCGGCCGCTGCCGGTGGCCCAGGGGGTCAAGCTGGCGAACCCCGAGCTCACGGTCGTCGCCATGGCCGGGGACGGCGACGGCATGGGCATCGGCGCCGGCCACTTCGTCGGGGTGGGGCGGCGCAACCCCGACCTGCTCTACCTGATCTTCAACAACGAGGTCTACGGGATGACCAAGGGCCAGGCCTCGCCGACGCTCGAGCTGGGGGCGCAACCCAAGAGCCTGGCCCGGCCCAACCTTCAGAGCAAGGTCAACCCGCTGATGCTGGCCTTCGCCGCGGGCTTCACCTTCATTGCCCGCGGCTACGCCTACGACGTGAAGAACCTGGCGCGGCTGATCCAGCAGGGCATCGAACACAAGGGCCTGGCGATGATCGACGTCCTGCAACCCTGCCCCACCTACAACAACCTGCACACCCGCGAGTGGTTTGCGCCGCGCGTTTACGACATCCAGGCCGAAGGCTATGACCCGCGGGTGCCGCGCGAGATGGGCGACGCCGAGCGTGCCGAGCGGATGGCCCGTTTCACCCTGAGGGCCACCGAGTGGGGCGAGCGCATCCCCACCGGCGTTTTCTGGCAGGCCGAGCTGCCCAGCTTCGAGGAGCGCCTGGGGGCCTTCCTGCCCGGCTACCCCGAAACCGGGCCGGCCATCCGGGGCCCCGGCGGCGAGGCCGAGCGCGCGCGCGCCTTGATGCGCGGTCACCGCGTGGCAGAATAAGAGGCCATGAGCGAGGCCGACCTGGAAGCCCGCAGCCCCTGGAGCGCCTACACCGGCGTTGCTGCGGTACGGCTGGTGCCGCCGGCGGAGCCGGTGCGCGCCGAGCTGGCCGTGCCCGGCTCCAAGAGCGTGACCAACCGGGCCATCGTGCTGGCGGGCTTGGCCGAGGGTACCTCGGAGCTTTCGGGGATCCTGAGGAGCGACGACGCCTGGTGGGCGCTCGCGGCGCTGCGCACGCTGGGGCTCGATGTGGAGGTGGCGGGCGGGACCGCCCGCATCGGCGGCGGCGGCGGGCGTTGGCCCGCGGGCGAGGCCGAGGTTTACGTGGGCGCCGCCGGCACGCTGGGCCGCTTCCTGCCGCCGGCGCTGGCCGCCGCGCCCGAGGGGCGGTTCTGGGTGCGCGCCAGCCGGCGGATGAGCCAGCGCCCCATCGCCCCGTTGGTCGAGGCGCTGCGGGCGCTGGGCGCGCGGGTGGACTACGCCGACGTGGAGGGGCGCTTCCCCCTCGTCGTCCATGGCGCCGGCCTCGCCGGAGGCGAGGTGACCCTTCCCGGAAACGTCTCCAGCCAGTTCACCAGCGGGGTGCTCCTGGCCGCACCCTACGCCCGCCGGCCGGTGACGGTGCGGGTGGCGGGGGGGATGGTCCAACCCGCCTACGTGCGGATCACCCTGGCGATGATGCGCGTCTTCGGCGCGGAAGTGGAAGCGGCTGACGACCTGAGCGCGATCCGGGTCGCGCCGGGCCGCTACCGGGGGCGGACGCTGGCGCTCGAAGCCGACGCCTCGAGCGCCGCTTACTTCTTTGCTCTGGCCGCCGCCTCGGGGGGCGAGGTGACGGTCAGCAACATCGGCTCGGCCACCCTGCAGCCCGACCTGGGCTTCGTCTACGTGCTCGAGCGCATGGGTGCACGCGTCGAGGTCGGCCCCACGCACACGACGGTGCGCGGCCCCGAAAAGCTGCGCGGCGGTTTCGAGGTGAGCCTGAAGGCGATGAGCGACCAGACCCCCACCCTGGCGGCGCTCGCCGCGCTGGCCGACGCCCCGGTGACGATCACCGAGGTGGCCCACGTGCGCCACCACGAGTCCGACCGCATCGCCGCGATGGCCAGCGAACTGGGTCGGCTCGGCCTGCGGGTCGAGGAGCGCCCCGACGGCCTCACGGTCTGGCCGGGCCGGCCGCGACCGGCCCGGCTCGACCCCCACGACGACCACCGCATCGCCATGAGCCTGGCGCTGCTGTCGCTCGCCGCCCCCGGTCTCGAGATCGCCAACCCCGGCACCACCTCCAAGACCTTCCCGAGCTACTGGGACTACCTGGAACGCCTCGGTTTTCACGTCGAAGCGTTGTAAGCTGGAAGGTCATGGAGACGATCAACAACCAACCCGAGCCCCACTACTGGGAGAAGATGCGTCTGGTGGCCGACGTGCTGCGCGCCACCGACGCCACCGTCGTGGTCATCGCCCACGAAGACCCCGACGGCGACGCCGTGGGCAGCACGCTGGGGCTGGCGCGGGCGCTGCGGCAGCTGGGCAAGAAGGTCTGGTGGATCGTCGAGCCGCCGCGCTTTCTGCGCTTTCTGCCCCGCGAGGACGAGTACCACGAGCCCATCGACGAGCTGCCCGACGACGCCGTCCTGGTGGTCCTCGACTCCGGCAACCGCCACCGCGCCGTGGGGGCTCCCGTCGAGGGGTTCGTGATCAACATCGACCACCACGGCTCCAACAGCCGCTTCGGCCAGATCCACATCGTGGACCCGACCAAGGCCGCCGCCGCCCAGATGGTCAAGGACCTGATCGACGCGCTCGAGGTGGAGTGGACCGAGGAGATCGCCACGCCGGTGCTCACCGGCCTGATCACCGACACCGGGAACTTCCGCTTCGGCAACACCACCCCGGAGGTGCTCGAGACCGCCGCCGAGCTGGTGGCCCACGGGGTCAAACTGGCCGAGCTGACCGACCGGCTGCAGTGGCGGCCGCCGCAGTACTTCAAGCTGATGGGGCTGGTCCTCCAGACGGTGCAGTTCCACTTCGGGGGCCTGGCCGTCAGCGCCCACGTCACCCGAAAGATGACCGAGGAAGCCGGCAGCACCGAGGAGGACTCCGACGACTTCGTGGGGGTGATCCGCTACGCCGAGGGAAGCTACGTGGCGGTCTTCCTGAAGGAGCGCGAGGGGGCTACCAAGGTCTCGATCCGCAGCCGCGCGGGCGTGAGCGCCCAGAACATCGCCGTCGAGTTGGGCGGCGGGGGCCACGTGCCCGCGGCGGGCGCGACCCTGGAGGGGGTTTCGCTCGAGGAGGCCTACCCGCTGGTGCTGGCGGCGGTGGAAAAAGAACTGAAGCGGGCCGGCTTCCTGAGCTGAGCACAGGTCCGGTAGCGCGCGGCCTTTTTGACGAAGGTGCGGCAGGCGCAAAGCCTGCCGCTGGTGGCCCGCGGCTTGCGGCAAGCCGCCTTCGGCGGCCCGGCTTATCCCGTTCGTGCCACAGGGTACCGGATCGGGTCCGGGACGAGCCGGAAGCCCGCTGCGCAGGCCAAACCTGCCGAACGTCTTGCACAAGCGGCGCCCCCGAGACCCCGGATCTCGCTGCGCTCGTCCGGGGTGACGATCGGGAGAAGGGGGGCCTACGGGTTAACGAAGGGGTTCGTCGTTCCGGATAAGCGGGGCCGCAGGTCCGCGCGATCCGGAACCCCGCACGCGCACTTGAAGTTCCGAACGCCTCCGGATCCGATCGACCGCCAGCTCCGGCTCTCGCGTGGGGGCCGGCGGTACCCCGGGGCCCTGGATCCCGCCGCGCTCGTCCGGGGTGACGAGGGTCTGGCGGGGTCGTGCGATAAGCTTGCGGCTCCGTGCCTCGAACGCCCGTCCGGCGTGGTGATTGGGAGAAGGGAATACACGGGTCAAAAAGAGCGGTCGTCGTTCCGGACGAGCAGGTCGTAAGACCTGCGCGATCCGGAACCTCGAGGCGTGCGCAACCGTCGCTAGGGTCAACTGCGCGGCACCTATGAGTTCCCGGATCAAGTCCGGGACAGGCATCCCCCGGAAGACTACGGCTCCACGACGACGACGCGCAAGTCGTTGAGGTTGTTGTGGGTGGGGCCGGGGACGACGAGGTCGCCCAGGGCGTCGAAGAAGCCGTGGCTGTCGTCGCGGTTCAGGGTTGCGCGCAGGTCGAGGCCCAGCTCGGCGGCCCGGGCCAGGGTGTCGGGTCGCAGGACGGCGCCGGCAGCCTCGGAGTTCCCGTCGATGCCGTCCGAGTCGGCGGCGAGCGCCCACACGCCCTCCGGACCCAGGAAGTAAGCCAGCCAGGCGAGGAAGGCCTGGTTGCGCCCGCCGCGGCCGGGGCCGCGCACGGTCACCGCGGCCTCGCCGCCGCTGATGAGGACGAAGGGGGGGCGGTCGGGAAAGCCGTACGCCCGGGCCGAGCCGACCAGGGCCGCGTGAAAGCGTGCCAGCTCGCGCGCTTCCCCCTCGAAACGGTCGGAGAGGAGGAGCACCCGCCAGCCCGTTTCGCGCCAGAAGCCGGCGGCCGCTTCGAGCAGGTCGGCGTTCGCCAGCAGAATGCGGTTGGTCACCCGCGCGAAGAGGGGGTCGCCGGGCTTGGGGGTCTCGAGCAGCTCCCCGGCGGCGCCGCGCTCCAGCTGGGCGCGGGCGGCGGGGGCGTCGATGCGGTAGCGCTCGAGAACCGCCAGGGCGTCCGCGAAGGTCGTGGGGTCGGGGGCCGTGGGCCCCGAAGCGACGGTGCTGACGTCGTCGCCGGGCACGTCGGAGACGAGCCAGGCGGTCACGCGGGCGCGGGTGGCCTGGGCCAGCCGCCCGCCCTTGATGCGCGAGAGGTGTTTGCGCACCGCGTTCATCTCGGAAATGGTCGCGCCCGAGGCCAGCAGGGCGCGGTTCAGCGCTTGCAGTTCCTCCAGCTCGAGCCCCCAGGGGGCGCACCACAGCGCGCTGCCCCCGCCGGAGACGAGGACGAGCAGGTGGTCTTTGGGCCCGAGGGCGCGGGCGAGCTCGAGCGCCCGTTCGGCGGCCCGGACGCCCGCGGCGTCGGGTACGGGGTGCCCCGCCTCCAGCAGCTCGTAGTGCGCGAGCGGCACCCCGTGGCCGTAGCGGGTGACGCCGAAGCCGGGCAGGCGCAGCCCGGCGCGTTCGAGGCCGGCCAGCATCGGTCCGGCCGCCTTGCCCACGGCCAGCACCGCGGTGGGCGGGGGGTCGAGCCGGTCCGCCTCCGCCGCCACCCGGCGCGCCGGATCGGTGGCCTCGAGGGCCGTTCGAAACGAGGTTTCCAGCAGGTCGCGCATCCCGTCCTCCGGTATACCCTTGACAAGCCGCACGCAGGGCGACTAGCTTAAGTATAGACGTGTAAACGCTTACATCAACGGCAACCATGCTTTGACGCTGTGCTTATGTAACCGCTTACATAACGATAGGGAAGGGGAAAACGCTTTGCGGAGAAGGGTGACGATCTACGAGGTGGCGGAGGCGGCCGGGGTTTCCGTGGCCACCGTGTCGCGCGCCCTCAACGGCGGCCGCGTCGCCCCCTCCACCCGCGAGCGGGTGCTGCAGGTCGCGGGCCGGCTGGGCTTCTCCCCCAGCCCCGCGGCCCGGGTGCTGGCGACCGGCAAGAGCCGCGCCATCGGCGTGGTCATCCCCGACGCCACCGGTCCGCTCTACGGTCGTATGCTCCGGGGCATCGGGCTGGAGCTCGCCCAGGCGGGCTACACCTACCTGGTCGAGAGCTCGGAGCGCGACCCCGGCCGCGAAGGCCAGGTGCTGCGCGACCTCTCCGCCCGCGACGTCGAGGCGCTCGTCCTCATCGGCTCGGGTCTGGGCCCCCAGGCGCTGGCGGCGATGCAGGGCGAGCTGCCCGCGCTGGTGCTCGTGGAACGCGAGGGCGCGGAACTGGCCGCACCCATGGTCACGATCGACAACGAATCGGCCGCCGAGCGGGCGACCCGCTACCTGATCGAGCACGGCCACGAACGCATCGCCCACATCGCCGGCCCCCGCCGCGCGGGCCGCGAACGCCTCGCCGGTTGGCGGCGGGCACTCGCCGCGCACGGCCTGCCCCCCGGCCCGGTGGTCGACGGCGGCTTCACCGAGGCCGGCGGGTACCGCGCCGCGCAGGAGCTGATCGAACGGGACGGCTTCACGGCGGTCTTCGTCGCCAGCGACCGCATGGCGCTGGGCGCCTACCGCGCCTTCCGGGAGGCCGGGCTGCGGGTGGGCGCGGACGTGAGCCTGGTCGGCTTCGACGGGCTCGAGTTCGGCGCTTACCTGGATCCCCCGCTCACGACGTTGCGCCAGCCGGCGCAGCAGCTGGGTCAGGCCGCCGCGCGCGCGGCGCTGGCCGTCACCCGGGGCGAACGCCCCGAAAACGTGGTGCTGTCGTGCGAGCTCATCCCTCGCGCGTCGGTAATGGAATACGGAGGTGGGCCATGAGAAAAGTCTGGATGGTGCTGTTCGCATTGGCGCTAGGAAGCTTGGGCCTCGCGCAAAGCTTGGTCTGGTGGACGACGGAGAACCAGCCCAAGCGCATGGAGGTGCAGCGGCAGATCGCCGCCGAGTTCACCGCCAAGACCGGGATCAAGGTCGAGGTCGTCCCCGTCGAGGAAAACCAGCTCTCCGAGCGCATCACCGCGGCGTTCGCCGCCGGGCAGCTGCCCGACGTGATCTTCCACCCGCTCGACTACACCGTGGGATGGGCCGCTCAGGGCATCCTCGACACCGAGGCGGCCACCGAGGTGGTCCGCGAGCTCGGCGAGAACACCTTCGCCAAGGGGGCGCTCGAGCTGGCCAGCTACGAAGGCAACTACACCGCGGTACCGACCGACGGCTGGACCCAGCTGATCGTCTACCGCAAGGACCTCTTCAAGCAGAAGAGCCTTTACCCGCCGAGGACCTTCGCGGCGGTGCTGGGCGGCATCGAAGCCTTCCACAACCCGCCCCAGATGTACGGCTTCGTGGCGGCTACCGACCCCAGCCAGACCTACTTCCAGCAGGTCTTCGAGCACATCGCCCTGGCCAACGGGGTGCGCTTGGTCGACGCCCGCGGGAACGTCACCCTGAACACCCCGGCGATGGTGCACACGCTGCAGTTCTACAAGAAGCTGGCCGAAGCCTCGCCCCCGGGCAACCTCTACTGGAAGCAGTCGCGTGAACTCTACCTGGCGGGCAAGGCGCTGCAGATCGTCTGGTCGCCTTTCATCCTCGACGAGTTGGCGGGCCTGCGCGACTCGGTTCCGGTGACCGCCTTCGGCAACCCCACCTCGGACGAGCTGGCCAGGCGCACCGGCTTCCTGGCCAAGCTGGCCGGCCCCGACAACCCCAGCGGCGCCAGCTACGCCCAGATCAGCTACATGGGCATCACCGTGGACGCCGACACCGCGAACGCCAAGAAGTTCGTCAAGTTCCTGCTCACCGACGGCTACCTCGAGTGGCTCTCGGTCGCGCCGGAAGGCAAGTTCCCGGTGCGCCGCGGCACCCCCGAGGATCCGCAGAAGTTCGTGAACGGCTGGGCCAAGCTGCCGGTGGGCGTGGACCGCAAGCGTCCGCTCGGCGACATCTACCCGCCCGAGGTCATCAAGACGATCCTCGAAGGCCTCGACGTCGCCGACCGCTGGGGCTTCCGTGCCGGTTACGGCGAGCTGGTCAGCAAGCTCTACGGCGAGAAGACGATCCCCAAGATCGTGCGTCGCTACCTCGACGGTGAGCTGACCGCCGAACAGGCCGCCGCGGAGATGCAGAAAGCCGTCGAAGCCCTCAAGTAACCTTCGCCCTCGGGGGCCGGGGCCTCGCCCCGGCCCCTCCCCTACTCCCCAGGAGGCGACATGCCCCAAGGCCTCAAGGCGCGGGAAGCCCGGCTGGCGTTCTGGATGCTGCTGCCGACGTTCAGCATCGTCATCGCCATCGTCATCCTGCCGGTCATCGCCAACTTCTGGATCGCCTTCAAACCCATCCAGCTGGGGGACCTGCGGCCGCCGCGGCCGGCGGTGCGCGAATCGGTACGGGCCCAGCCGGCCGCTGTGGGCGAGGCGCTGGTGGTGCGCTACCGCGTTCAGAACCGCACGGACAACCCCATCACCTGGGCCCGCATCGAGGACGCGCTGCCCCCGGGCCTCACCCCCGCCGAGCTTCCCGAGGCCTGCCGGGTGCAGGGCGCAAAGATCGTCTGTGAGCTGGCGAGCGGGCTCGAACCGGGGCAAACCGTCAACCTGACGCTCCGCTTCACCGCCGGCCCCGCCTACTTCGCCGCCGGCGCCCCCTACCCGCGCGACACCCGGCCCGCGGTGGAAAGCCGGGCCCCCAACCCCATCCTGGCGCGCCCCTTCACCCTCGACAACTTCCGCGCCGTCCTCAGCGACCCCGACTTCTGGCCGATGCTGAAGGTGACGCTGGCCTACACCGTCTTTGGGACGGTGCTCTCGATCCTTTTGGGCCTCTTCGCCGCCCAGCTGCTCTCGCCGCCCTTCGCCGGCCGCCAGGTGCTGCGGGGCCTCTTCCTCTTCCCCTACGTGGCCCCGGTGATCGCCGTGGCCTTCACCTGGGTCTTCCTGCTCGACCCCTTCGCCGGCACGATCAACGCCCTTTTATTAAAGTACGGGTTCGTTCACGACCCGATCCCCTTCCTATCGCAAAGGTACTGGCCGGTGCAGTTCTTCGGCATGACGGTCCAGGTGCCGCTGGCGCTCACGATGGTCATCCTCTTCGAGGGCTGGCGCTACTTCCCCTTCGCCTTCCTCTTCATCCTCGCCCGGCTGCAGGCCATTCCCAGCGAGCTCTACGAAGCGGCGCGGGTGGACGGCGCGGGCATCTGGGCCAGCTTCCGCTTCGTCACCCTGCCGCAGGTGGTGGGCATCCTCGCCACCCTCTTCCTGCTGCGCTTCATCTGGACGTTCAACAAGTTCGACGACATCTTCCTGCTCACCGGCGGCGCGGCGGGTACCGAAACGATCACGATCAAGGTCTACGACTTCGCTTTCGCCCGCGCCAACCTGGGGCAGGGCGCGGCCCAGGCGGTGGTCCTCTTCGCCATCCTGGCCCTCTTCCTGATCGTCTACTTCCGCTACGCGCCCAAGGGGGAGGTGTGACGTGGCCCTCGTGCTGACCCTGCTCGTGGGGCTGAGCGCGGCGCTCGCCAGCCTGGGCAGCGTATCGCTTTTGCTCGTCCTCTGGGGCGGGCTCAAGACCGTCTTCCCGCTGGATGCGGCGCTCGCCGGCGGTCTGCTGCTGGGGGGGCTGGCCTGGGCGCTGGCGCGCCGCAGGCGCCTGGGGTCCCTGCCGATGGTCCTCGCCGGGATCGGGCTGGCCCTCGTCTGGGCGCTGACCGCGGGCGGCGACCCCTACCGGCTGGGCCTGGGGGCCTTCTGGAACGGGCTCGCCCCGCTGACCGCGGGCGGCCTGGCGGGGCTCGCCGCGGCCTACGGACTGCGCGAGGTGCGGCTCGAGCGCCCCGACAGCGAAGCCTGGGAGCTGGTGGGCCTGCGGCTCTTGCGCGGCGCGGCCTTCCTGGTCTTCGTCTTCATGGTCGTCTTCCCCTTCTGGGCGATGGTGGCGGCCTCGCTCAAACCCCGCGCCGAGTTCCTGGCCGACCCCGCCAACCTGGGCCTGCCGCTCTCCGTCTTCTCGGAAGGCTTCTGGCCCGGACTCAAGAAGATGCTCGTGGGCTACCGCGAGGTGCTCGTCACCTTCAAGTTCCTACGCTACATCGGAAACACCGCTTTCGTCTCGATCAGCACGATGTTCATCACCCTGGCGTTGGCGGTGCTGGGGGCCTACGCGGTGGCGCGGCTCGAGTTTCGCGGGCGCGCGCTGATGGAGCGGGCCATCCTGCTCACCTACATGTTCCCCGCGATCGTGCTGGCCATTCCGCTCTACACGATCTTCACCCAACTGGGCCTGCGCGACAACCTGATCGGGTTGATCATCGTCTACCTGGCGCAGACGTTGCCCGTGGCCCTCTACATGCTGCGCAGCTACTTCGAGACCATCCCCGCGAGCCTCGAGGAGGCGGGGTTGATCGACGGCTGCAGCCGCTTCGAGGTGATCTGGCGCATCACCCTGCCGCTGGCGCTGCCGGCGCTGGCCTCGGTGGGGCTTTACGTCTTCATGATCGCCTGGAACGAGTTCCTCTTTGCCTTTATGTTCCTCGACACCCCCGAGCTCTTCACCCTCTCGCGCGGGATGGTGGGGCTTAACAGCCAGGAGGTGCCGCGGCAGTTCTTGATGGCGGGCGCGGTGATTGTTACCGTACCCATCATGATCCTCTTCTTCTGGTTCGAGAAGTACCTGGTGGGCGGCCTGACCGCGGGAGGGGTGAAGGGCTAAGGTGCGCATCGTCATGGCGTCCACCCGTCTGGCGGGCACCGACGGGGTGAGCCTGGAGGCGGCCAAGATGCGCGAGGTGCTGCGGGCGGCGGGGCACGAGGTCTGGTACCTGGCCGGCGAGCTCGACCCCGACGAGGAGCAGGGCGTGCTCGTGCCCGAGATGCACTTCGCCCGGCCCGAGGTGCGGGCCTTCACCGAACGCGCCTTCGCCGGTGAGGGGCTCGACCCGCACCTGACCCGCGAGATCGAGGAGGCCGGGGTGCGACTCGCCGCACGGCTCGAGCCGGTCTTCGAGGAGCTGAAACCCGAGCTGCTCGTGGTGCAGAACGCCTGGGCCATTCCCATG
>Ga0256839_1000599_pt1 | contig 46207 bp, 47 predicted proteins | sample 354166metaG_FD_185968 | JGI IMG/M metagenome (GOLD analysis project Ga0256839, IMG submission 185968) | Hydrothermal vent microbial communities from Mid Atlantic Ridge, Atlantic Ocean - 354-166 | ecosystem: Environmental > Aquatic > Marine > Hydrothermal vents | place: Atlantic Ocean: Mid... | reverse complement strand
CCTGGACCGGGCGGTGGCCCTGGGCGTTCTATCGACCCCGGCCATCGCCATCGATGGGGAGCTCGTGTTCACGGCGCTGCCCTCCCCAGGCAGGCTGCGCGCCGAGCTCGAGCGGCGCCTCGCCCCCGGCGGCACGCCGGAGGGGGGCGGGGCATGAGCGGCCTCGCGGTCCAGACGGCGGTCCTCGCAGCCGGCGCCGGCCTGCTGGGCCTGCTCGCCTTCTTCGAGCCCTGCACCATCGCCACGCACACGCTGTTCGCGGTCCGTGCCCATCGCGGTCCGCGACGGGACTGCTGCCGGGGGCTGCTGGCGGTGTGGCTCACGCGCAGCCTGGCGCTGGCGGGGATCCTGGCGGCGGCGGTGGCGCTCCTGCCGCGGCCGGACCGGGGCCCGTGGTTTCCGAGCGTGGCGCTGGCCGTGATGGCCACCGTCTACGTAGTCTCGCGGTATGTCTATCTGCCCGTCCCGCACCTCGAGCTGTGGCGCCTGGTGCCGGGCGGCGGACGGCTCCCGGAGGGCGTGCGGCTCGGGCTGACCCTGCCGGCCTGCACCATCCCGTTGTTCGCGATCGTGCTGGGATGGGCGCTCGCCGTGGATTCGGTGCCCGTCGCGGCGGGCGCCGGCGCGCTGTTCGCCACCGCCTTCGCCGCGCCGATGGCCGTCGCCGCCCTCCGGGGGCTGCATGAGGGCGGGCGTGAGCTGCTGGAGCGTGCGGCGGCGGCGACACCCTGGCTCACCGCCGCGCTCCTCTACGGCGCCGCCCTGTGGCTTGCGGCCCGCGCCCTGGACGTGGGGCCCGACACCCTGCGCGCCGCCTTGGCCGAGCCGGGACCCGCGGGGCCGTGGCTCGCCTTCGTCGCCGGATTCGTCTTCAGCTTCAATCCGGTGGCCTTCGCCTCCATCCCGGTGGCGCTCGCCTACGTCACCCACGCGCGCGAGCCCGGTCGCGCGCGCCGCATGGGGCTCGCCTTCGTCGCGGGCATGCTCGTCACTCACGCGCTGCTCGGAACGGCCGCGGCCTGGGCGGGTGACTCGGTCAGGACGGTCATGGGCCGCTGGTGGGGCGTGGTGCTGGGGCCGGTGCTGATCCTGCTGGGCCTGGTCTGGGGCGGCTGGCTGCGTGTGCGCGCGCCGTGGCCGGGGGTGCGGGCGCGGCGGGTGGACGGCCTGTGGGGCGCCTTCGTGCTGGGCGGGCCCTTCTCGGTCGCGGTCTGCCCGTTCTGCACGCCGGCGCTGCTGGTCACGCTGACCGCGGCGGCCGCCGTCGGCTCGCCGGCCTACGGTCTCGCGCTCGCCACGGCCTTCGCCGCCGGCCGGGCGCTCCCCGTGCTCGCCGGCGTGTGGGGCGTCGCCTGGCTCGAGTCGCTGCGCGTGGTCGCGCGCCACCAGCGCGCGCTGGAGATCGTCGGCGGGCTCACCCTCGTTGCGGTGGGTCTCTACCTGCTGAACGAGTACTTCTTCGTCGTCGGGTACTGAGGAGGTCGCATGCGGGGCGTCGCGGCGGTGGTGGTGCCCGGGCACGGGCCGCCCGGGCCGCTCGCGCGCGTGCTGGCCGACACCCGCGACTGCCTGGTCCACCTGCGCCGGGCGTGCGCGCCTTCATGGACGCGGGCGGCGCCATCGAGGATGTCCGGCAGGTGGACCAGTCCGCCTTCGAGCGCCTCGTCGGCTACGACATGCTGCGCGGGCGCAACGCCCAGCAGATGTACCAGTTCCTGGAATGGGAATGAAGCAGGGGGCTTGCGTCGTGGCGCCCCCATGCCATGCTGAGGCCATGGCCACGCGGCAGACACAGGCGCAGCCGGACCGGCCGCTGCGCATCGGCGAGGCGGCCGCAGCGACCGGCCTCAGCGTGGACACCCTGCGCTACTACGAGCGGCTCGGGCTGCTCGGCAGGGTGCCGCGCACGCCGGGCGGTGCGCGCCTCTACGGTGAGCGCGAGCTCTCGCGGCTGCGCTTCATCCGCCGCGCCCAGCGCATGCGCTTCTCGCTGGAGGAGATCGGCGCGCTGCTCGCCATGCGCGACGATCCCCAGGGCGTCCGCGAGGCCGTGCGCCGGCTCACCGCCGAGAAGCTCGCCGAGGTGGAGGCGGCGCTCGCCGACCTCGAGACGTTGCGACGCGAGCTCACACTGCTGCTGAGCCTCTGCCGGGGCGGTGCGGGCGAGGCCTGCCCCATCCTGGAGCGGCTCGACGGGGAGGCCGGAGACGACGGAGAGGAAGGAGAAGTGAAAGGAGAAGTGCCGTGACGGAGCGAACCATGACCGGACCAAGGGCACGAAAGGGATGGCGGGCGGCCGCCGCGGGGCTGGCCTTCGGCCTCGCCGCCGGGCCGATGACCGCCGGCGAGGCGCCGCCGGTGCCGGAGGGAGTGATCGTCGTGCGCAGCCACCACGACGTCGCGACCACCCTCGACCGGCTCGAGCGCATCCTCGAGGCGAAGGGGATCACGGTGGCGCTGCGCTGGGACCACGCCGCGCGCGCCCGCGGCGCGGGGCTCGCGCTGCGGCCGACGGCGCTGCTCGTCTTCGGCAACCCGCGGCTCGGCACCCGCATCATGCAGGGCGCCCAGACGGCGGGCATCGACATGCCGCTGCGGGCACTCGCCTGGGAGGACGCCGAGGGGCGCGTCTGGCTCGGCGTGACCGACCCCGTCTGGATCGCGCGCCGCCACGGCGCGGGCGAGGTGCCGGTGGCCGCCAGGATGCGCGCCGCCGTGACGGGATTCATCCGCGAGGCGGCGGCACCGGCGGGCAGGCGCTGACGGCCTCCCTCACGCCGCCCGCGGCCGGTCCGCCGGGCGGGGCGGGCGGCCGGCGCGCAGGCCGTTGGCGACGGCGGCGAGCTCGGAGGCCTCGTGCACCAGCACGGCGAGCGCCACGCTGATGCGTCCCAGCACGGCGAGCGGGATCAGCGCCGCCAGCACGGCGAGCGCGAAGGCGATGTTCTGCAGGCTCACGCGCCGGGCCCGGCGGCCGAGCTCGAGCGCCTCGGCGACCTTGAGCAGGTCGTCGGCCATGAGGGCGACGTCGGCCGCCTCGATGGCGGCGTCGGTGCCGGCCGCGCCCATGGCCATCCCGCAGGTGGCGGCCGCGAGCGCCGGGGCGTCGTTGATGCCGTCGCCCACCATGATGACCGCGCCATGGCGGGACTCGAGCGCGCGCACCGCCGCGACCTTTTCCTCCGGACGCAGGCCCGCCCGCACCTCGTCGATGCCCACCGCGGCGGCGACCCGTGCGGCCGCGCGCGGGTTGTCGCCGGTGAGCATCACGGTGCGCACGCCGAGGGCGTGCAGGCGCCGCACCGCCTCGGGGGCCTCGTCGCGCACGTGGTCGGCGAGCGCGAGGAGGGCGGCCGCGCCGCCGCCTTCCCGCGCGAGCACCACCACGGTGTGGCCTGCCTCCTCGAGCGCCGCGCAGCGCCCGGCGGCCTCGCCGGCGAGCCTGAGGCCGCCGGTGCCGGGACGCATCAGCCGCCAGCGGGCCCCGTCGATCTCGCCCTCGACGCCCGCGCCCGGCAGGGCGCGGAAGCCCGCGGCGGGCCGGGGCTCGATGCCGAGGGCGCGTGCATGGCGCACGATGGCGCGCGCGAGGGGATGCTCGGAGCGCGCCTCCAGCGCCGCGGCCAGGGCGAGCGCGCCGGCCTCGTCCAGCCCGGGCGCGAGCGGCTCGACCGCGGCCACCTCGGGGCGGCCGTGGGTGAGCGTGCCGGTCTTGTCGAAGGCCACCACGCGCGCCGTGGCCAGGTGCTCGAGGTGGGCGCCGCCCTTGATCAGGATGCCGCGGCGGCCGGCGGCGCCGATGCCGGCCGAGACGGCGATGGGCAGCGAGATCACCAGCGCGCAGGGGGCGGCGGCGACCAGCAGCACCACCGCGCGGTGGGCCCAGGAGGCCCATTCCCATCCGAAGGGCAGGGGCAGCAGGAGGAACAGGGCGGCCGTGGCGAGCACCGCGGGGCTGTAGCGGCGGCCGAAGCGCTCCATCCAGGCCTGGGCGCGACCCTTGCGCTCCTGGGCCGTCTCGACCAGGTGCACGATGCGGCTGAGGGTGTTGTCCTCGAAGCGGGCGGTGGCCTCGACCACGAGGGCGCCGCCGTGGCAGACGCTGGCGGCGAAGACGCGCGCGCCCGGCCCCTTGTCCACCGGCACCGACTCGCCGGTGACGGCGGACTCGTCCAGCGAGGCCTCGCCTTCGACGATGATCCCGTCGGTGGCGACCGCTTCGCCCGGACGCACCACGAAGCGGTCGCCGGGCCGCAGCTCGGCGGCAGGCACCAGCGTCTCGCGACCGTCGCGCAGGAGGCGGGCCTGCTTCGGGGCGAGGTCCAGCAGGGCGCGGATCGCCCGGCGCGTGCGGGCGAAGGTGAGCTCTTCCACGCCCTCGGCCACGCCGTAGAGCACCACCAGGGCGGCGGCCTCGTCCCACAGGCCCAGCGCGCCGGCCCCGCCCGTGGCCGCGATCATGAGCATTTCGATGCCCACCTCGCGCTCGCGCAGGAGCTTTTCCAGTCCCTCGCGCGCCCAGTGGTGCCCCCCGAGGGCGATGGCGGCGAGATAGGCGGCGAGGGCGCCCGCGTGGGGGATGACGTCCGCCAGCTCGAGCAGGAAGGCGCCGCCGGCGAGCACGCCGGCGAGCGCCGCGTCACGCAGGGGCGGGAAGCCCCACCAGGGGCCCGCGTAGCCGTGCTCGCCGCCGCAGCTCATCGAAATCCCTCGGCTGTCCCCTCTACCGACTTCGGGCGTGTGCCAGCTTGCGGGAGCAGAGGGTAAGACATGAACGTGCCGGTGGTGCACGGACCGAGCATGCCGGCTCTCCGGGGCCGGCACCATGGCAGGGGGGATCCCGGCCGGGGGCGCGTGCCGATGCTCACGGATCGATGGGATGGGCGGCGGCGACCTCGTGGATGTAGATCCAGCCGGCCGGATGCTGGCCGGTGCGGGCGTTGTCGCGGATGAGGCGCACGGCCTCGTCCACGCGCCCGTCCTCGCACACGAGCTCCAGCTTCACCTCGGCCGTCACCCGCTCGCCGAGCTCGGTGGAATAGCGCGCCTCGCGGGGATCGAGTGCGCGCAGCATGCCGAGCACGTCCACCACCGAGAGGTTCGCGAAGCCCGCATCGCGCAGGGCGTGGATCACGTCGGCGATGCGGTTGCGGTGCACGAAGGCCTTGATCTCTTTCATGCCCCTTCCTCCTCGCGCCGCCCGGTGCGCCGGTCCTCGATCCATTCGTAGACCACGGGCAGGATGACGAGCGTGAGCAGTGTGGAGGTGACGAGCCCGCCCACCACCACCGAGGCGAGCGGGCGCTGGGTCTCGGCGCCGACGCCGCTCGAGAGCAGCATGGGGATGAGGCCGAGGATCGCCACCGAGGCCGTCATCAGCACCGGCCGCAGCCTGAGCTCGGCCCCGCGCCGCACCGCCTCCGCCACCGCCAGACCCCGCCCGCGCAGCTCGTTGATGAAGGAGACGAGCACGATGCCGTTGAGCATGGCCACGCCGAAGACGGCGATGAAGCCGATGGCCGAGGGCACCGAGAGATACTGCCCCGACACCCACAGGCTGAACAGCCCGCCGATGGTGGCGAAGGGGACGTTGGCGATGATGAGCGTGGCCCACTTGACCGAGTTGAAGGCGGTGTAGAGCAGCACGAAGATGAAGAATATGGTGACGGGCACGATGATGGACAGCCGCCTGAGCGCCCGCTGCTGGTTCTCGAAGGCGCCGCCCCACTCGATCCAGTAGCCGGGCGGGAGCTTCACCTCGCGCTCGATGAGTGCGCCCGCCTCGCGCACGAAGCCGTCCACGTCACGCCCGCGCACGTCCATCTGGATCACGGCGTAGCGCTGGAGCTGCTCGCGCCGCACGAAGGAGTAGCCCTCGGCCACCGAGACCTCGGCCACGTCGCCGAGGCGCACGATGCCGCCGTCGGGGGTGCGCAGGGGGATGGCGGCGATGGCGGCGGGCGAGCGGCGCGCCTCGTCCGGCAGCCGCACCGTGATGTCGAAGCGCCGCACGCCGTCGATGAGCGTGGAGACGGGCTCGTTGCCGAGGCCCACGCGCACCACGGCGAGCACGTCGTCGGCGTTGAGCCCGTAGCGCGCGAGCCGCTCGCGGTCGACCACCACGCGCACCTGCGGCTTGCCCACGTTGGCCTCCAGCGAGAGGTCGGCCACGCCGGGCACGCGCGCGATGACGGCCTTGATCTCGCGCGCGAGCCGGTCGAGCTCGCCGAGCTCGGGCCCGTAGATCTTGGCCGCCAGCGTGGCCCGCACGCCCGAGATCAGCTCCTCGACGCGCATCTGGATGGGCTGGGTGAAGGCGAAGACCGCCGTCGGGACGATGGCCTCCATGCGCCCGCGCATGGCCTCGGCCAGCTCGCCGATGGGCCGCGTCCATTCCTCCTTGGGGCGCAGGCCGGTGTAGATCTCCATGTAGTTGACGTCGGCGGTCTCGCCCTTCTCGGCGCGGCCGATCATGGCGATGGTGGTGGTGACCTCCGGGAACTCGTTGAGGGCCCGTTCGATGCGCTTGGAGATCTCGATCGACTCGGCGAGCGAGGTCGAGGGGATGGAGGTCACCCGCCACATGATGGAGCCCTCCTGGAGCTGCGGCATGAACTCCTTGCCCAGGAAGGGGAAGAGCGAGAGGCTCGCGGCGAGCAAGGCGAGCGCCGCGCCCACCACGGTGCGCTTGTGGCCGAGCGCCCACTCCAGCGCCGGCAGGTAGAGGCGCTTGATGCCCGCCACGAGCCATGTGTCCTTCTCCTCGCGCGGGCGCAGCACGAGCGCGGCCAGCACCGGGATCAGGGTCAGCGTGAGGATGAGCGAGCCCGCCATGGCGAAGCTGATGTTGAAGGCCATTGGCTTGAAGAGCTTGCCCTCGAGCCCCTCCAGGCTGAACAGGGGCAGGAACACCACGATGATGATGAGGATGGCGAAGGCGATGGGGTTGGCCACCTCGCGCGCGGCGTCCAGCACCGCGCGCGTGCGGTCCACCGGCCCCCGGCCGCGGCGCTCGGCCATGATGCGGAAGGCGTTCTCCACCATCACCACGGCCCCGTCCACCATCATGCCGATGCCGATGGCGAGCCCCGCCAGCGACATGAGGTTTGCCGACAGCCCCCAGCGCTCCATGAAGATGAAGGCGATCAGCATGGCGAGCGGGAGCGCGGCGATCACCACCAGGGCCGAGCGCAGCTCGCCGAGGAACAGGAAGAGCACGATGGCGACCAGGATGGAGCCCTCGACGAGGGCGCGCTCGGCGGTGGCGACGGCCTTCTCCACCAGCTCGGTGCGCTCGTAGACCGGCTCGAGGCGCACGCCCTCGGGCAGGGCCCTGCGGGCGATCTCGAACTTCTCCTTGACGGCGTCCACCACGTCCTTGGCGTTGGTGCCGATGCGCGACAGCGCCATGCCGAGCACCACCTCGCGCCCGTCGCGGGTGATGGCGCCGAAGCGCAGCGCCGGCGCTTCGCGGATCTCGGCCACGTCGCGCAGATAGACGGGCGTGCCCTCGTCGGAGACCTTGACCACGATGCGGCCGATGTCCTCGACGCCGCGCACCAGCCCCAGCCCGCGCACCAGGTACTGCTCGCGGCCGACGTCGATGTACTGCCCGCCCACCTGGCGGTTGTTGGCCTCCACCGCCTCCATGATCTCGCGGAAGGTGAGGCCGTGGCCGATGAGCTTGAGGGGGTCCACGATCACCTGGTACTGGCGCTCCTGGCCGCCCCAGGAGAGGACGTCGTCCACGCCCGGGGCGGTGCGCAGGATGAGACGCACCTGCCAGTCCTGCAGGGTGCGCAGGTCCATGTCGCTGATGCGGCCGCGCAGCCGCTCGTCGGCGCGCTCGACCGTGTACCAGAAGACCTGACCGAGGCCGGAGCTGTTGGGCCCCATCTCGGGCGAGCCGTAGCCCTCGGGGATGCGGTCGCGCACCTCGGCGAGGCGCTCCATCACCAGGCGCCGGGCGAAGTAGATGTCCATGTCGTCCTCGAAGTAGACCGAGACGTAGGACAGCCCGAAGAGCGAGACCGAGCGGATCTGCTGCACCTTGGGCAGGCCGGCCATGGCCGACTCGATGGGGAAGGTGAGGAGCTGTTCCACGTCCTCGGCGGCGAGGCCGGGCGACTCGGTGTAGATGTTGACCTGCACCGGGGTGACGTCCGGGAAGGCGTCGATGGGCACGGTGTTCACCGCGCGCCAGCCGAGGAAGGCCACGGCCGCGAAGGCCACCAGCACGAGGAACTTGTAGCGCAGCGAGAGCTCGACGAGCCGGGTGAGCATGGCGGCGACCTCCTCGCGCTCAGTGGGCGTGGCCCGCGCCGAGCTGGGCCTTGAGCAGCAGGGCCTTGAGGTGGTAGGCGCCGGCCGTCACCACGGTCTCGCCCGCCTTCAGGCCCGCGCGCACCTCCACCCAGCCGCCGGCGCTGCGGCCGGTGCGCACGGGACGCGGCTCGAAGCGCCAGTGGCCCCCGGGCTCGCGCCCGGCGAGCACGAACACGGCCGGGCCGCCCTGCAGCAGCACCACGGCGCGCTCCGGCACCGCCAGCACGGGCGCGCCGCCGCCGAGCGCGAGCTCGGCCTCGACCAGCTCGCCCGGGTGGAGACGGTCGCCCGTGTTGGCCGCGGCGATGCGCACCGCGCGCGTGCGGCTCTGCTCCGAGAGCCGGTGGTGCACCTGCATCACCTCGCCCTCGAGCACGGTGCCGTCGGCGGCGCGCACGCGCGCCTTCTGTCCCGGGCGCACCCGTGCGGCGTCCTCGGGCGAGAGCTGCGCCTCCACCCACACCCGCGACTCGTCGGCGAGCTCGTAGAGCACGCGGCCGGGCTCGACCACCTCGCCGAGGACGAAGTCGTCGTGCACCACCGTGCCGTCCACGGGGGCCACCAGCGCGAAGGAGCCGTCGGCGCGGCGTGCGTCGCCCGCCTTCAGGAGGGCTTCGATCTGGGCACGGGTCATGCCGTAGGCCAGCACCCTGGCGTAGGCGAGCCGGCGCGCCACCTGCGCGGCCACCCACCGCTTCTCGGAGACGACCTTGCGGCCGAGGCGGCGCACGCGGCGCCACTCGCGGTCGGCCTCGATGAGGGCGGCCTGGGCCTCGGCCATGGCGACGCTGGAGAGGCTCACCAGCGGCTGGCCCCGGCGCACGGCATCCCCGAGGCGGGCGTGGCGCGCGACGACCTGGGCCTGGATGCGGGGCGTGACCTGGGCGGCGCGATAGAGGTCGGGGCGCACCTCGGCCGGCGCGCGCAGGACCTTCGCCAGCGGGCGGGGAGCGGCCGCGGCCACCGCGATGCCGGCCGCGGCGCGCGCCCGCTCGTCGAGGGCGAGCGGGCCTTCGGCCTCCTCGTGGGCGGCCTCGCCGCCGTGGCCGTTCTCTTCGCCGTGGCCCTCGCCGGCCTGCGGCACCGCTGCCGGCAGGAGCCAGAGGCCGGCGAGCAGCAAGAGGAACGGGGGTCGCTTCAGGATGCTCATGGTGCACGTCTCCGGGTGCTGTCCTGTTCGTCGATGCCGAGCCAGGCGCGCACGCGGCCCGTGGCCTCGAGCCATTCGAACCAGGCGCGCCACAGCCGGCGCTCGAGCCGCACGGCGGCCGCGCGCGTGTCGAGGGCCTGGCCGAGCTGCACCAGGTACTCGGTGGTGCCGAGCTCGCCCGCCTCCCACTGCCGGTGCAGCAGCGCCACCTGCTCGTCGAGGCTGGGGGCGGCCTCCTCGCGCCAGCTCCGCCAGGTCTCGGCCACGAGCCGGTAGCGCTCGGCCGCCGCCGCGGCGCGCGCGAGGGCCTCGCGCATCGCGCGCGCCAGGGCCGCCTCGGCGGCCATGCGTTCCCGCTCGGCTGCCGTCACCTCGGCGCGGAAGTCGTTGCGCACGAACAGCGGCACCGAGACCGCAAGCCCGAGCAGGGGATCGCTGGCCTCCCGGCCCCCGCGGACCTGGACGGTGGGATCGGGCCGGCGCTCGCGCCGGCGCAGGTTCACCTCGGCGCGCCGGGCGGCCAGCCCGGCCTCCAGGCGGCGCAGCGCCGGGAGGGTGCGGCGCAGCCGGTCCGTCCCGGGCGCTTGTGCCGGCGGCTCGGGGGCCGCGCCCGGCAGGGCCGGCAGCTCCCGGGGGACGGCACCCGTCAGGGCCCGCAGGGCCGCCTGCGCCTCGGCCCGGGCGTCGGCGGCCTCGGCCCGCTGCAGCCGGGCCTCGACGTGGGCGAGGCGGGCGAGGGCGAGGTCCGTCCGCGGCAGGTCGCCGGCCTCGAAACGGCGCCGGGCGATGGCCTCCAGCTCGCCGGTGAGCGCCGCGCGCCGCTCGGCCAGGGCCAGTGCCCGCTCGGCGGCGCGCAGGTCGGCCAGCGCCCGCAGCAGGTCCGCGGCCACCGACTCGGAGGCGCTCTCGAGGGCCGCCTCGGCCGCCAGCCGCTCGTAGGCCGCCACCCGCGCGCGCGCGTCGCGCTTGCCGGCCCAGTCGATGGTCTGGCTCAGGCCGACGGCGCCCGTGTCCGTCTCGGCGCGCTCGAGCTCGAGCTCGAGCTCGGGGTTGTAGAGAGGGCGGCCGGCGGCCGTCTCGCGGGCCCGGGCCGCATCCCGGGCCGCGCGCGCCTCGGCCACGGCCGGGTTGCGCTCGAGCTCGGCCGCCACCCAGCGGGCGAGCCCGGACTGTGCGGGGCCGGCGGCGAAGGCCGGCCAGGCCGCGGCCAGCAGCAGGGTCGTGCGCAGGGTCGTGCGCATGGGGCACTCCGGTTCGGTCGAGGTCGGGAACGCACGGGCCCGGTGGCGGTCGGGCGGGGCCCGTGAGCTTCGCGGCGGCGGTGCCGCCCGGGGGCTTTCAGACGCGCGGGGGGCGCCGCGGCGGTGCGCCCGGCTGGGAGTCGGGGTCGAGGGTGCCGCCGCAGGGCGGCGGGCCGGCGTGGCCGGGCGGCACGGCCGGCAGCGCCGGTGGCACGCTGAAGGCGTGGGCCCCCGCGTGCTCGCAGTGGTGGGCGAGGTGGAGGTCGCCCGCCGGCGGGGTGCCGCACGACGGGACAGCGAATGCCGCGGCGCCGTCACCACCTGGCGGGAGAAGGTCCACGTCCGCGGCCCAGGCCACGCTGGAGACCTGGACGCAGAGGATGAGCACCATGGCCCACAGGCGCCGCATGCCGGCAGGATAGCGGGGCCGTCCCCCGCGCTCAAGGCCCCCGGTCCCACGGCCGATAGCCGGGACAGCGGCCCGGACCGGGGAAGTGGCATGTCACGCGAGTCGGCGCGGGAGCTTGCGCGCCTTTCCGGCTATGAGGCGAGCCTGGACCTGGCGCTGCGCCAGGTGCTGGAGACCCTGCTGCGCCTGCCCTGGCTCGACGCCGACACGGGGGGCATCTTCGTGGCGGACCCGCACGCGCGCTGCCTGCGGCTCGCGGCCCAGGTCAACTTCACCCCCTTCATCGCGGGCACCTGCGCCAGGGTGCCCTTCGGGCGCTGCCTGTGCGGGCGCGTGGCCGAGCGCGGCGAGCTGCTCTTCACCCCCTGCGTGGACGAGCGCCACGAGACCCGCTACGAGGGCATGAAGCCCCACGGCCACTACGTGGTGCCCGTGCTCGGCCGGGAGCGGGAGGTGCTCGGGGTCATCGTGCTCTACGTCGAGCACGGGCACCGGTACTCGGAGGAGGAAGCGCGGGTGCTGGGGCACTTCGCCGAGCTCGCCGCGCTCCTGATCCAGGCCTCGCGCATGCGGCGCGACAAGGCCCTCTCGGACCTGATCCTCGCCCACAGCCCCCATGGCGTGATCATCACCGACGCCGAGCAGCGCATCGAGTGGGTCAACCCGGCCTTCGAGCGCACCACCGGCTACACCCTGGAGGAGGTGCGCGGACGGCGCCCGGGCGAGATGCTGCGCTCAGGCCGTCACGGGCGCGCCTTCTACGAGGCCATGTGGCGGCGCCTCGAGGCCGAGGGGAGCTGGCAGGGCGAGATCTGGAACCGCCGCAAGAACGGCGAGATCCATCCCGAATGGCTCAGCATCGTCGCGCTGCGCAACGAGCACGGCGAGGTGGAGCGCTACGCGGGCATGTTCGTGGATCTCAGCGAGATCCGCGCCGCCGAGGCCCGCATCCGCGAGCTCGCCTATTTCGACCCCGTCACGGGCCTGCCCAACCTGGCGCTCGCGCGCGAGCGGCTGGCGGCCATGCTGGGCGAGGGGGCGCAGCCGGGGCCGGGGGTGCTGGTCCTGCTGGTGGACATCGCCCACTTCCGCGAGATCAACGGCACCCTGGGCCGGCGGGCGGGGGACGCCCTGCTGCGTGAGATGGGACGGCGCCTGCGGGGGGCCTTTCCGGACGCGGAGCTCGCGCGCGTGGGCGCGGCGGAGTTCTGCCTGGCGTGGCGCCTGCGGCGGGATGAGGCGCCGCAGGCCGCAGCCCTGTCCCGGGGCGAGCGCGTGCACGCCGCCCTGCGGCGCCCCTTCCCGGCGGAGGCGGGCGCCCTGCAGATCGACGTGCGCATGGGGGCGGCCTGGGGCGAGGGGCCGGATCCCGACACGCTCCTCGACCATGCCGGGCTCGCGCTCAAGGCGGCCCGTGGCGAGCCGGGACATGCGATCCAGCTCTACACCGAGGCGCTCGCCCGGGAGACGGCGCTGCGGCGCTATGTGGAGTCGCACCTGCGCGCGGCCCTGCGGCGCGGCGAGCTTCGGCTCGTCTACCAGCCCAAGGTGGACGGGCGGGGCCGCTTCCAGGGCGCCGAGGCGCTGCTGCGCTGGGAGACAGGGGAGCATGGTCCGATGCGGCCCGATTTCGTGGTGGGCGTGGCCGAATCCTCGAGCCTGATCCATGAGCTGGGGGCCTGGGTGCTGGATACGGTGCTCGAGCAGGTCCGGATCTGGCGCGCGGCGGGCCTGGATGCGCTCGCGCGGGGCATCGCGCTCAACGTCTCGCCGGCCCAGCTCCTCTCGCCGGGGCTTGCCGGGGAGTTCATCACCGCGTGCGCGCTCAAGGGCGTGCCGCCGTCGGACCTGGAGCTGGAGATCACCGAGAGCGGCGTCGTGGGGGGAACGGAGACCGTGCTCGCCAACCTGCGCGCGCTCGCCCGGGCGGGCTTCCGCATCGCCATCGACGACTTCGGCACGGGCCACTCCTCGCTCGCGCGCCTGCACGGCTTCCCCATCGACACCCTCAAGATCGACCGCAGCTTCGTGCGCGGGCTGGGCGGGGACGGGGCCGGGCAGGACATCGTGCGCATGATCGTCGGGCTCGCGCATGCGCTGCAGGCCCGGGTGGTGGCCGAGGGCGTGGAGACGGCCGCGCAGGCCGCTGCCCTGGAGGCGCTCGGTTGCGACCTTTTCCAGGGCTATCACTTCTCGCGCCCGCTGGACGCCGAGGGCGTGGCCGAATACGCCCGCCGTCTCGCGCCGGCCGGGGCGGCGTAGGGCGCTGGTGACCGCGCCTCAGCCCAGGGGCGGGGGGCGGCGCAGGATGGCCTGCCAGGCCGGATGGGCGGCGATCAGCGCCAGCGCCCGGGCGAGCAGGCTCCTGCCCGGCTCGGTGCGGTGCCAGACCGAGGCGCCCGAGGGATGGGGGAGCGGGATCACGTCCACGGGGCGTCCGCCCAGGCGCAGCCGGTGGCGGCGGCCCACCACCTCGGCGAGAGCGCGGTGGTCGAGGAAGCGGGCGATGGCGAGCCTTCCGGCGGGAATCACGAGCCGTGGGCCGAGCAGCGCGATCTCGGCCTCCAGCCACGGGGCACAGCTCGCGATCTCGGTCTCCGAGGGCACGCGGTCGCCGCCCTTCGGGGCCTTGCCGGGGAAGCAGCGGCAGACGGCGGCCATGTAGACCCGCGCCCGGAAGGCGGCCTCGTCGAGGCCGATGCCCTCGAACCAGCGGAACAGGGTCTTGCCCGCGGTCCAGGCGAAGGGGCGGCGCAGCTCGATCTCGCGTGAGCCCGGGGCCTGTCCCACGAGCAGCACGGGCGAGAGCACGGGCGCGCCCACGACGGGCGGGCCCGTCATGTCCGGGCAGCGGCGGCAGCGGCGCAGCCTCGCCTGGTGCCGGCGCAGGGCGGCGAGCCGCTCGGCGCGGGTGGCCGGGGCGGCCGCGGCGGTGCGGCGGCGGGGCGGGGTCCGTGGCATGGGGCGACGTCTCCTCGGGGCGTCTCAGGTCCCGGCCAGCGCCAGCGGCACGTGCATCTCCTCCGTGCTGAGGCCGCCATGGACGCCGCGCGGCAGCGCGCGATCCTCGCCCGCCACGCGGTCGCGGATGGTCCAGCGCCCGAGCGCGAGCAGCACGCGCTCGCCCACGCGCTCGGCGAGCCGCGGGTGGCTGGCACCGCCCGGCCCGTACCAGCCGCCCTCCACCAGCGCCGCGCCCGGCACGCACAGGGCGCGCCCGGCGAGCCGCTCCGCCGCCCAGGCATCGAACGCTTCCTCGGCGCCCGGGCGCAGATGGCAGGACGCGGCGCGCGGCTCGCCGCTCAGGGGCAGGCGCAGCATGGCGGCCGCCTCCGGCTCGCGCTCCAGCCGTACGGTGTGGTCCTCGTCGGTCGCGACGAGGCCGTGGTCGGCCGTGACCACGAGCAGGGCGCCGGTTCCCGCCAGCGCCTCTTCCAGCCGCGCGAGCGCGCGGTCGAGGGCGGCGGCCGCGGCGCGCACGGGCGGCGCGGCGGGGCCGTGCTCGTGGGCGAGGCGGTCCACCTCGGGCCAGTAGGCGTGCACATAGGCGCGGCCTCGGCGGGCGATGCCCGCCGCCGTCCGCACGAGCGCAGCGAGGTCCTTGCAGCCGCAGCGCCTGGCCGGCCCGGCGAAGGCGCGGGAGAAGGGCGAATCGGCGATGTCGGCCGGCAGCAGGAGATGCGCGGGCACGGGCAGCCGCGCCGCAAGGGGCGTGGGCGCCAGATGCGTCTCCACACGGTGGCCCTGCCGCTCCAGGCCCGCCTCTTCGCCACGCCGCTTCCAGGGCAGCACCGCCACCACCCCGCCGGCCTCGGGCAGGTGCACGAACCAGCCCGTGAGCCCGTGGCGGCGCGGGGCGAGCCCCGTGAGCAGGGTGCCCACCGCGGCGGCCGTGGTGGCGGGGAAGACCGAGGTGAGGCTGCCCACCGTGCGGGCGCAGAGCCAGGGCGTGACCCGGGGGTCGAGCAGGTAGCGCCCGAGCCCGTCGGCCACCACCAGCACCACCGCGCGCGCCGCCGCCACCCGCTCGGGCGGGAGCAGGGGGCAGGGGGGCGCGCATTCTCCCAGGGGCGGCGAGGCGCCCAGGCCCTGGGCCAGGGAGGCCATCAGGTTGAGCAGGGAGCCGCCGGCATAGTCCGGACGCGCGGGGGCGAGCGTGTCGAGCCTCGACGGAAGGGCAGCGGCCTCGGCCATGGGCGCAAGACGATAGCAGAAGGCCGGCCGCGGCGGCGACAGGGGACGCCGCCGCGCCGCGGGCGCATAATCGCGCCATGGCCACGATGGATTCCCGGGCCGGCTCCGCGGCACCGCGGGTCGGGATAGCGCTCGGCAGCGGCTCGGCGCGCGGCTGGGCGCACGTGGGCGTGCTGCGGGCGCTGGAGGCCGCAGGCGTGCACCCGGCGGTCGTGTGCGGCAGCTCCATCGGGGCGCTGGTGGGCGCGGCCTATGCCGCGGGGCACCTCGGCGCGCTGGAGCGCTGGCTGCGGCGGCTCACCTGGCGCACGGTGGTGCGCTTCCTCGACGTGACGCTCGCCGGCGGCGGGTTCATCGAGGGCGAGCGTCTCATGGACTTCTTCACCGCCCATGCCGAGCTTCCGCCCATCGAGGCCCTGCCCGTGCGCTACGGCGCGGTGGCCACCGAGCTCGAGACCGGGCGCGAGGTGTGGTTCACCGAAGGGCCGTTGGCCGAGGCGGTGCGCGCCTCCATCGCGCTGCCGGGGCTGTTCACCCCGGCGCGCCACGGCGGGCGCTGGCTGGTGGACGGCGGGCTCGTCAACCCGGTGCCGGTGTCCCTGTGCCGGGCCCTCGGGGCCGAGGTGGTCATCGCCGTCAACCTCAACGGCGACATCACGCGCAGGCCGCGGGCGCGGACGGCGGGCCGCATGCCCCAGGGGATCGACGGCGCGCTGCTCGCCCGGCTGCGCGAGGAAGTGGCGGGCTACCTCAAGGCGCGCGCGCCCGCGCGGGTGCGCGAGCTGTTCGAGCCGCGCCCGCGCGGCCCCGGCCTGCTGGAGGTGGTCACGGGCGCCATCAACATCATGCAGGACCGTATCACCCGCAGCCGCATGGCAGGCGATCCCCCGGACGTGGTCGTCCTGCCGCGGCTCGCGCATCTCGGCCTGATGGAGTTCCACCGCGCCCCCGAGGCCATGGCGGAGGGGCGGGCAGCGGCGGAGCGGGCCATGCCCGCCCTGCGCGAGCTCCTCGGCGGGGCGCTCAGCGCTCCGTGAGGCGGGGCAGGAGCTCGGCCAGGTTGCAGGGGCGGGTGCGGCGGTCGAGCTGGTGGCGGATGATCTCGTCCCAGGCGGTGCGGCAGGCGCCGGTGGAGCCGGGCAGGCAGAAGACCACGGTGCCGTTGGCCACCCCCGCGAGCGCGCGCGACTGCAGGGTCGAGGTGCCGATCTCCCGGTAGGAGATCCAGCGGAAGAGCTCGCCGAAGCCCTCGATCTCGCGGTCGAGGAGGGGACGGACCGCTTCCGGCGTGACGTCACGGCCGGTCAGGCCCGTCCCGCCCGTGACCAGCACCGCCTGCACCGCGGGATCGGCGATCCACTGCGAGAGCGCGGCGCGGATCCGGTAGCGGTCGTCCGGCACGATGCGGCGGGCCGCCAGCCGGTGCCCCGCCGCCTGCAGACGCTCGACGAGCAGCGCCCCGGAGCGGTCGTCGGCCTCGGTGCGGGTGTCCGAGACCGTCAGCACCGCGATGCCGAGCGGCAGGAAGCCGTCCTCGCGCGTCTCACCCATGGGCCCGGCATGATAGGCCCCCATGCCTTCCCGCGCCACCGGCCGGGCCGTGGCCGTGCGGGCGAGGCGGTAGGCGATGGGCCGGGGCGCCCGGCACGCGTATGCTGAGGAGCATGGCGGAGCGGAGGCCTACGATCGCCGGGGCGCTCGGGAAGCTGCTCGAGCGGTGGCGGCCCGCGCGGATGCTCCTGGTGGGCGAGGACCCGGACGGGGTGGTCACGGCCTGGGCGGCGGCTGCCGCGCACGCGCCCGAGTTGGTGCGCCGTGCGCCCGCGGAGGCGGCGTCCCGCCCCGGCCCGGACGCGGGCCGCTGGGACCTGGCGGTGCTGGGGCCGGACGTGACGGCCACGTTGCCGCGCGCCGAGGCGGAGCGGCTGGTGGCGGCGCTGCGCGACCTGCACGCCCGGCGCCTCGTGCTGGCACTGCCCGAGCCGGCCCCGCAAGGCTGGGATACGCCCGCCTGCGTCGCGCTGGGGCTCACGCCGGAGGCCGAGGCGCGGCTGTGGCGCTTCGACCTCTACGACTACAAGGAGACGCCGGACTGGCTCAACCCGCGCTACTGGGCCCACCCGGAGCTGTGGGACAGGTTCCGCTGGTGAGCCCGGCGGCCGGATGCCGCCTGCCGGCAGGATGCCGGACCCATGGGACCCGTGCCCCGTGGGCGCGGCTCCAGCCGCGCTCGCGGCTCAGCCGCCCGGGCGGCCGTAGCGGCGGCGGACGTAGGCCTCGATGCGGGCCTTGAAGTCCTCGGCGAGCCCCTCGCCCTTGAGGGTCACGGTCTTGGCGCCGTCCTCGTAGACCGGGGCCACCGGCCGCTCGCCGGCGCCGGGCAGGCTGATGCCGATGTCGGCATGGCGGCTTTCGCCGGGACCGTTCACCACGCAGCCCATCACGGCCACCGTGAGGCCTTCGGCGCCCGGATAGCGGCGGCGCCACTCGGGCATGCGCTCGGCGAGGAAGCCCTCCACCTCGCGGGCGAGGCGCTGGAAGAAGTCGCTCACGGTGCGCCCGCAGCCCGGGCAGGCGATGACCGTGGGGGTGAAGCGCCGCAGCCCCATGCTCTGCAGGATCTGCTGCGCCACGCGCACCTCGCGCGCGCGGTCGCCGCCGGGCTCGGGTGTGAGCGAGATGCGGATGGTGTCGCCGATGCCCTCCTGCAGGAGCACCGCGAGCGCAGCGGTGGAGGCGACGATGCCCTTGTCGCCCATGCCGGCCTCGGTCAGCCCCAGGTGCAGGGGCCATTCGCAGCGGGTGGCCAGCGCCCGGTAGACGGCGATGAGGTCCTGCACGCCGCTCATCTTGCACGAGAGCACGATGCGGTCGCGCGGCAGGCCCAGGGCCACCGCACGCTCGGCGCTCTCCAGGGCCGAGGCCACCACGGCCTCGCGCATGACGGCCTCGGGCGGGGCGGGCCGCGGGCGCCGGGCGTTCTCGTCCATGAGGCGGGCCAGCAGCGCCTGGTCGAGGCTGCCCCAGTTGACACCGATGCGCACGGGCCGCTCCATGCGGCAGGCGAGCTCGACGATGCCGGCGAAGTGGACGTCGCGCTTGTCGCCGCGGCCCACGTTGCCCGGGTTGATGCGCCACTTGGCCAGCGCCGCCCCGCACTCGGGCACGGCCGTGAGCAGACGGTGGCCGTTGAAGTGGAAGTCGCCCACGAGCGGCACGTCCACGCCCAGGGCGTCGAGGCGCTCGCGGATGGCGGGCACCGCGCGCGCGGCCGCTTCGGTGTTGACGGTCAGGCGCACGAGCTCCGAGCCCGCGCGCGCGAGCTCGGCCACCTGGGCCACCGTGGCGGCCACGTCGGCGGTGTCGGTGTCGGTCATGGACTGGACCACCACCGGCGCGCCGCCGCCGATGGTCACATGGCCCACCCGCACGGCGAGCGTGCGCCGCCGCGGGGCCGGCGCCGCCTCCGGCACGGCCGCGTCCCCACCCGGGCTATGCTGGGGGCATGGCTCGATCGTCATGGCGCCATTGTAAACCGCCGCGCGGCCGCCCCGGCCCTGACCTTGCGGGCCTGCTGCCGAGCTGCGGCAGGCTGGCTGCGGCCCTCACCGGCCACGCATCGGAGCGCTCAGGCTGCTGCCATGCGGCGCAAGAAGGTACGTGGGCGTGCCGGTCCGTCCCCCCGGGGGCAGGTCCATCAGAATAGGAAACTCTGATCAATCCGCTACGCGGATTGATCAGCGCTGAGGTGCTTCGCGGTCATTCTGATTTTCCTTGAGTCGTCATGCACTTCCCTGTGCATGGGCCGTCCCGCGGCCGCCCCTGGCCGCGGGGAAGCTCTGAAAAATCGGATTTTTCAGAGCTTCCAATATCTTAAAATTGACGCTGGCGTGGGGTATTCTTGGCCGGCCCGGATCGGGGGGATGTCCGTGGCGGAAGAATTTGACTGTTTTGCTCAGGTACCGTAGCCTAATAACCGACCAGCTGACTCGGTTTTAGTGGCCGGCGCGTCCCGGCCGCTCCGCCACGGCGAACAGTGTCCCGCGAGGCCGCGCGGGCGGAGAGGTGACCATGTCCTCCAGCAGCCAGCACAACATCGAGGCCCTGCTCAAGCGCCGCTACGATGCCGGCTTCGTCACCGAGGTCGAGCAGGAGACCGTGCCGCCCGGCCTCAACGAGGACGTCATCCGGCTCATCTCGGCCAAGAAGAACGAGCCCGGGTTCCTGCTCGAGTGGCGCCTCAAGGCCTACCGCCACTGGCTGACCATGGAGGAGCCGCGCTGGGCTCATGTGCGCTACCAGCCCATCGACTACCAGGCCATCAGCTACTACGCCGCCCCCAAGCAGAAGAAGGACCGTCCCAAGAGCCTGGACGAGGTCGATCCCAAGCTGCTCGAGACCTACGAGAAGCTCGGCATCCCGCTGCGCGAGCAGGAGATGCTGGCCGGCGTGGCGGTGGACGCCGTCTTCGACTCGGTCTCGGTGGCCACCACCTTCAAGGAAAAGCTCGCCGAGCACGGCATCATCTTCTGCTCCTTCTCGGAGGCGGTGCAGAACCACCCCGAGCTGGTGGAGAAGTACCTGGGCTCGGTGGTGCCCTACACGGACAACTTCTTCGCCGCCCTCAACTCGGCGGTGTTCTCCGACGGCTCCTTCGTGTACGTGCCGCCCGGGGTGCGCTGCCCCATGGAGCTCAGCACCTACTTCCGCATCAACGCCGCCAACACGGGCCAGTTCGAGCGCACCCTCATCATCGCCGACGAGGGCAGCTATGTGAGCTACCTCGAGGGCTGCACCGCCCCCATGCGCGACGAGAACCAGCTGCATGCGGCCGTGGTCGAGCTCGTCGCGCTGGAGGGGGCCGAGATCAAGTACTCCACGGTGCAGAACTGGTACCCGGGCGACGAGGAGGGCCGCGGCGGCATCTACAACTTCGTGACCAAGCGCGGCGCCTGCCGCGGGCGGCGCGCCAAGATCTCCTGGACCCAGGTGGAGACCGGCTCGGCCATCACCTGGAAGTATCCCAGCGTGATCCTGGAGGGCGACGAGTCGGTGGGCGAGTTCTACTCGGTCGCCCTCACCAACAACTGCCAGCAGGCCGACACCGGCACCAAGATGGTCCATATCGGGAAGAACACCCGCAGCACGATCATCTCCAAGGGCATCTCCGCCGGCCGCGGCCAGAATGCCTACCGTGGCCTGGTGCGCATCGCGAGAAGCGCCGAGGGCGCACGCAACTACACCCAGTGCGACTCGCTGCTCATAGGCGACCGCTGCGGGGCGCACACCTTCCCCTACATCGAGGTGCGCAACCGCACGGCCCAGGTCGAGCACGAGGCCACCACCTCCAAGATCAGCGAGGACCAGCTCTTCTACCTCATGCAGCGGGGGCTCGCGGCCGAGGACGCGGTCTCGATGATCGTCAACGGCTTCTGCAAGGAGGTGTTCAAGGAGCTGCCCATGGAGTTTGCGGTCGAGGCCCAGAAGCTGCTCGGGGTGAGCCTCGAGGGGGCCGTCGGCTGAGCCAGGCACACGCTTGACAGCGCGCCCGCGCGGGCGCGGCGAGAGAGGTACGCGCATCATGCTGCTCGAGATCCGCAACCTGCATGTCTCGGTGGAGGGCAAGCCCATTCTGCGGGGCATCGACCTCGCGGTGGCGGCCGGCGAGGTGCACGCCATCATGGGGCCCAACGGCTCCGGCAAGAGCACGCTCGCCAACGTGCTCGCCGGCCGCGAAGGCTACGAGGTCACCGGGGGCGAGGTCCTCTACAGGGGGCGGAACCTCCTGGAGATGCCGCCCGAGGAGCGCGCCCGCGAGGGCATCTTCCTGGCCTTCCAGTACCCGGTGGAGGTGCCGGGCGTGAGCAACATCTACCTGCTCAAGGCCGCGGTCAACGCCGTGCGCAAGCACCGGGGGCTGCCCGAGCTCGACGCCATGGACTTCCTCAAGCTGGTCAGGGAGAAGCTGCGGCTGGTGCAGATGGACGAGCAGTTCCTCTACCGCTCGGTCAACGAGGGCTTCTCCGGCGGCGAGAAGAAGCGCAACGAGGTCCTGCAGATGGCGGTGCTGGAGCCCACGCTCGGCATCCTCGACGAGACCGACTCCGGCCTCGACATCGACGCCCTGCGCATCGTCTCCGAAGGCGTCAACAGCCTGCGCTCGCCCGAGCGCGCCTTCCTGGTGGTGACCCATTACCAGCGCCTGCTCAACTACATCGTCCCGGACCGGGTGCACGTGCTCGCGGGCGGGCGCATCATCCGCTCCGGCGACCGGACGCTGGCCCTCGAGCTCGAGGAGCGCGGCTACGGCTGGCTGCTGGACGAGGCGGCCCGGGGCCAGGCCGCGGGGCAGGCGGCCTCATGAGCGCCCAGCCCCAGACACGGGCCGGCGCGGGCGAGGCCTTCGCGGCGGCCTTCCGCGAGCGCCGCGGGGGCCTTCCGGGCGCGGGCCTCGCCTGGCTGGAGGGCCTGCGTGAGCAGGCGCTGGAGCGTTTCCTGGCCGTGGGCTTCCCGTCCCCGCGCGACGAGGACTGGCGCTACACCGACGTGCGCGTGCTCGCCAGGCGCCTCGGCGTGCCCAGTGCCGGTCCCGGCCCGGTGGCGGAAGAGGCGGTGCGGGCGCTCGCCTTCGAGGGGCTGGAGGCGCACCGCATCGTGTTCGTGGATGGCTTCCTGGCTCCGGCGCTGTGCGCCGTGGGCCCCCTGCCGGAGGGTGCCGCCGTGGGCGGGCTGGCCGAGGCCCTCGCGCGCGATCCCGAGGCGCTCGCCCCCTGGCTCCGGCTGCCGGAGGGCGCCGACGGCCTCATGGCCCTCAACCTCGCCTTCATGACCGACGGCCTCCACCTGCGCCTGGACGACGGCGTGGTGCTCGACCGCCCCGTCCACGTCATCCACCTGCGCAGCGGCGCCGGCGCCAGCGCGCACCTGCGCCACGTGCTGGTGCTGGGCCGTGGCGCGCGCGCCACGGTCATCGAGAGCGTGGCCGCCGTGAGCGAAGCCGAGGCCGTGGACAACCAGGGCACCACCGTGGTGCTGGGCGAGGGCGCGGCGCTGGACCACTATCACGTGCGCGAGGCCGGCCCGCGCCTCTACCACGTGGGCGCCGCCGGCGTGCGCCAGGAGGCCGGGAGCCGCTACGTCTCCCACGACGTGACGCTCGGGGGGCGCCTGACGCGCAGCGGCATCCACGTGGAGCTCGCGGGCGAGGGCGCCGAGTGCGTGCTCAACGGCCTGTACGTCGTGGGCGGGCGCCAGCAGGTGGACTGTCACACCCGCATCGAGCACCGCAGCGCCGGCGCGGTCTCGCGCGAGCTCTACAAGGGCGTGCTCGACGGCCGTGCCCGCGGCGCCTTCACCGGCCGCGTGGTGGTCCACCCGGGCGCCCAGCGCACCGACGCCGAGCAGGCCAACCACAACCTGCTGCTGTCCGAGGACGCCGAGGCCGACAGCCGCCCGCAGCTCGAGATCTACGCCGACGACGTCAAGTGCTCCCACGGCTCCACCGTGGGCGAGCTCGACGAGACGGCGCTGTTCTACCTGCGCTCGCGCGCGCTCGACGAGGCGCTGGCGCGCAGCCTCCTGATCTACGCCTTCGCTTCGGACGTGCTCGAGCGCATGGCGCTGGAGCCGGTGCGCCGCCAGCTCGAGCGGCGGCTGACCGAGCGGCTCCTGCGTCCCGAGGAGGCGGAGGGCGTGATATGAGCACGGCCGAGCGCAGCGTGGCCGCGGCCATGGGCGCCGCCCTGGACGTGGAGCGGGTGCGGCGCGACTTCCCGGCCCTGCACCAGGAGGTGCGCGGCAGGCCCCTCGTCTACCTGGACAACGCCGCCACGGCGCACAAGCCGCAGGTGGTGCTGGAGACCATCCAGCGCTACTACGCCATGGACTACTCCAACGTGCACCGCGGCGTGCACTGGCTGAGCGAGCGCGCCACCGAGGCCTACGAGGCTGCGCGCGAGAAGGTGCGCGCCTTCATCAACGCCCCGGATCGGCGCGAGATCGTCTTCGTGCGCGGCACCACCGAGGCCATCAACCTGGTGGCGGCGAGCTACGGCGGAAGCGTCCTGAAGCCGGGCGACGAGGTGCTCATCACCGAGATGGAGCACCACTCCAACATCGTGCCCTGGCAGCTCGTGTGCGAGCGCACGGGCGCAGTGCTGCGCGTGGCCCCCATCGACGACGACGGCAACCTGGTGCTCGAGGCCTTCGAGCGCCTCTGCGGCGAGCGCACGCGCATCGTCGCCGTCACGCACCTGTCCAACGCCCTTGGCACCCTCAACCCCGTGCGGCGCCTGGTCGAGATCGCCCATGCCCACGGGGCCAGGGTGGTGGTGGACGGCGCCCAGGCGGCCCCGCGCCTGCCGGTGGACGTGCAGGCCCTGGGCTGCGACTTCTACGCCTTCTCCGGCCACAAGCTCTACGGGCCCACGGGCATCGGGGTGCTGTGGGCCAGGCGCGAGCTGCTGGAGGCCATGCCGCCCTACCAGGGCGGCGGCGAGATGATCCGCCAGGTCACCTTCGAGGGCTCGACCTGGGCTCCGCCGCCGGCCAGGTTCGAGGCCGGCACCCCCCACATCGTGGGCGCCATCGGGCTGGGCGCCGCCATCGACTATCTGCAGGGGATCGGCCTGGAGGCCATCGCCCGCCACGAGCATGCGCTGCTCGAGTACGCCACGGAGGCGCTGGCGGAGGTGCCCGGGCTGCGCATCGTCGGCAACGCCCGCGAGCGGGCGGGGCTCGTCTCCTTCGTCTTCGACGACATCCACCCCCACGACGTGGGCACCATCCTGGACCACGAGGGCGTGGCGGTGCGCGCGGGCCACCACTGCGCCATGCCCGTGATGCAGCGCTACTGTGTGCCGGCCACCGCCCGTGCCTCCTTCGCGCTCTACAACACGCGCGAGGAGATCGACGCCCTGGTGGCGGGCCTGCACAAGGTTCGGAGCATGTTCGGCCGATGAGCGACCTGCGCGATCTCTACCAGGAGGTCATCTTCGACCACAACCGCCGGCCGCGGAACTTCGGGCGGCTGGAGGGCGCCACCCACAAGGCCGAGGGCTTCAACCCCCTCTGCGGCGACCAGCTCACGCTCTACCTCAGGGTGGGCGAGGACGGGCGCATCGAGGAGGTGGCCTTCGAGGGCAAGGGCTGCGCCATCTCCACCGCCTCGGCATCGCTCCTGACCGAGGCGGTCAAGGGCAAGACCCTGGAGGAGGCCGAGCGGCTGTTCCGCGGCTTTCACGGCATGATCATGGACGAGCCGGCGGCGGAGCCGGTGGAGCTCGGCAAGCTCGAGGTGCTCGCCGGCGTCAAGGAGTTCCCCACCCGCGTCAAGTGTGCGACCCTGGCCTGGCACACCCTCCATGCGGCCATCGAGGGCAAGGACCAGGTCTCCACGGAGTGAGCCATGGGCGGGACGGAGCAGGCGCAGGGGCAGGGCCAGGGCGGAGGCGCCGGCGGGGGTCTGCGCGAGCGGGTGATCGAGGCGCTCCGCCAGGTCTACGATCCCGAGATCCCGGTCAACATCTACGACCTCGGCCTCATCTACGGGCTCGACGTGGACGAGGCCGAAGGCCGCGTGGCGGTGCGCATGACGCTCACCGCGCCGGGCTGCCCCGTGGCCCAGACCTTCCCCGCCACCGTGGAGGGCGCCGTCGGGCGGGTGGAGGGCGTGCGCGAGGTCTCGGTGGAGCTGGTGTGGGATCCGCCCTGGAGCCCGGAGCGCATGAGCGAGGCGGCACGCCTGCAGCTCGGCTTCATGTAGGCGTGCCTTCGGCTGCGCGAAGGCGGCGTCCGGCGGAGGTGGTTCGTGGCCGGCTGGAAGCCGGCCCCACGGACCTTGGAAGGCACGGGAAGGCACGGGCGCAGGCGCGGCTTCCAGCCGCGCGAAGTCGCCAGGGCATGCAGCGGGGATAGACGGGGTTGCGGCATGTCGGACTGGGTCGAGGTCGGCCGGGAGGACGAGATCCCGGTCGGCGGCTGGAAGGTGGTGGACGTGGACGACGTGCAGGTGGCCGTCGTCCGCCTCGAGGACGGCTTCCACGCCATCGAGGACGTGTGCACCCATGATGGCGGCTGCCTGACGGGCGGCGAGGTCGAGGGCCACGAGATCGTCTGCCCCCGCCACGGGGCGCGTTTCGACCTGCGCACGGGTGAGGCCACCGCGCCGCCCGCCTACGAGCCCGTCCACGTCTTCCCCGTCAAGGTCGAGGACGGCCGCGTCTGGGTCCGCGACGACCGCTGGGACTGAGCCGGACGGCGGGGCGGCCCGGCCCGCGCTTGTAAGTTGCGGCCGATGGGCGTAGGGTAGGCGGCAGCCCGGTCGGCGAGCCAGGCCTGTCGTGGGGCGGAGGGCCTTCGGGTCCAGCCCGGCGCCGGATACCGGCAGACCTCCCGGGCTACAGGCAAGGCCCCACGGCGCGCGTCACCTCCCCATCCCGGGCAGGCCCGCCCGTCGCGGGGCCGGTGTAGAGACCGAAGGTGCGGACGCACCGGCCACATCGCCGATGCCCTCCCACCGCGAAGCAGGCGAAAGCGACATGTCCAAGTCCATCTACGTAGGCAATCTCCCTTACAGCACCACCGACGCCGAGCTCGAGGCCCTGTTCGCCCAGCACGGCACCGTCCACTCGGCCAAGATCATCAGCGACCGCGACACCGGCCGTTCGCGCGGCTTCGGCTTCGTCGAGATGGACGATGCCGAGGCGCAGAGCGCCATCGAGCAGCTCAACGGCGCCATGTTCCAGGGCCGTACCCTGCGGGTGAACGAGGCCCAGGAGCGCAAGCCGCGCCGGCAGCAGCGCTCCGGCTGGTAGGACCGGGCCGGAACGGATTGGGGGGGCGCCCTCGGGCGCCCTTTTCTTTTGGTGGAAACTCTGATCAATCCGCTGCGCGGACTGATCAGCGCGATAGTGCTTCGCGGTCCATTTCGATTTTTCGTCGCATTGTCATGCACTTCCCTGTGCATGGGCCCTCCCGCGGCCGTCCATGGCCGCGGGAAAGGTCTGAAAAATCGAGATTTTTCAGACCTTCCAAAAGGCGCGGCATGTGCCGCGCCCCATAGGCGGGTGCCGACCCTGGCGGGTCGTGGGGAATCGACGGGATCCCGTGCGCGGCGCGGGTACACGCCGCCACACCTCCCGACACGGTGATCGGCAAGTAGCGTGCCAGAAATGCCGTCTCGTAAGTTACCGGAACCTTTGGATGGTTGGTACGGCACGCGCTTCATCGGGCGCTGACGGTGTCATGAACGGTCATGACAGGCAGCCGAACCACGGCGCGCAGGCCCGGGCGATTGTCCTCCAGCGACAGGCGACTCCCATGCAAGCGGGCGATGGCGTCCACCAGCGCCAGGCCGAGGCCGGTGCCCGGGGTGCTGCGGCTGCGGTCGAGACGGTAGAAGCGCTGGATCACCTTGCCGCGCTCCTCGGGCGGGATCCCCGGACCGGTGTCGGCCACCACCAGCTCGGCCGTGCCGTCCGCGCGGCGCAGGCCGAGGCTCACCGGCGTGCCACGGGGGGTGTGGTGCAGGGCGTTCTCGATCAGGTTGGCCATGAGCTGGGCGAGCAGCGCCCGGTCGCCGCGCACCTGCACCCCGGGCTCGATGTCCGCCTCGAAGGGATGGCCCGCGTCCTCGGCCACGGGCTGGTAGGTCTCGGCGAGCTCGGCCGTGAGCGCCGAGAGGTCCACCGGACCGAAGGCCGTCCGGCGCCGGCCCGACTCGACCTCCGCGATCCGCAGCAGCGCATCGAAGGTGGCGAGCAGCTCGTCGGCGTCGCCGATGGCGCCTTCCACCGCCGCCGCCCAGCCTTCGGCGCTGCGGGCGCTGACGCGCGCGTGCTCGAGGCGCTGGCGCAGCCGGGTGAGCGGGGTGCGCAGATCATGGGCCACGTCGCTGGAGACCTGGCGCAGGTTCTCCATCAGGCGCTGGATGCGGTCGAGCATCGCGTTGAGGCGCCGGGCCAGGCGGTCGAACTCGTCGCCCGTGCCGCGCTCGGGCAGGCGCCGCGCCAGGTCGCCCTCCATGATCGCGGCCGCGGCGCGCTCCATGGCCTCGACATGGCGTGAGACCTGACGGGCCATGAGGAGCCCGCCCGCCAGCGCCGCCACCACCATCAGCAGCAGGCCCACCGCCACCGCCGCCCCGAGCCGCTCGCGCAGCTCGTGCAGGGTCTCGACGTCGTGGCCCACCCAGAGGAGCAGGTCGTCTCCCAGGCGCACGCCGCGCCCGCGCACGGGCAGGTGGAGGGGGACGGCACCCGGCGCCAGCGCTTCCTCGTCGTCTTCGAGCTCGAACTCCTCCCAGCCCTCGCGCAGGGGATGGGGACGGGGGAGGTTCCCCGCGAGCAGCCGCCCGTCCTCGTCCACCAGGGCGTAAAGGAAGGGGCTCCCGGGCCTCAGGGACTCGCGGGAGATGGCCCAGCGAAGCCCCGCGAGACCCTCGCGCTCGTGGACCGCGAGCAGGGCCTCCAGGCGTGAGTCCACCACGCGCTCGATCTCGCGCTCGGCGGTGCCGATCCCGTAGAACCACACCACGGCCAGCAGCAGGCCGGCCGAGAGGGCGAACAGCGCCGCGTAGTAGGCGGCAAGCCTAAAGCTCGTCGTCCGCAGCCATGCCCTCAGGTTCGCGGATGACATAGCCGGCGCCTCGCACCGTGTGGATGAGGGGGCGGTCGAAGGGCTTGTCCACCTTGGCGCGCAGGCGGCTGATGTGCGTCTCGACCACGCTGGTCCGGGGGTCGAAGTGGAAGCCCCAGACCTGCTCGAGCAGCATCGTGCGCGTGACCACCTGGCCGGCATGGCGCATCAGGCACTCGAGCAGGGCGAACTCGCGGGGCTGGAGCTCGATGGGACGCCCGCCGCGGGTGACGCGCCGGGCGAGCAGGTCCATCTCCAGGTCGCCCACGCGCAGAACGGTCTCCTGACGCGCGGCGCGCGGGCGGCGCAGCAGCGCGCGCACCCGCGCCAGCAGCTCGGCGAAGGCGAAGGGCTTGACCAGGTAGTCGTCGCCCCCGGACTCGAGCCCCTCGACGCGGTCCTCGATTCCGCCCAGGGCGGTGAGGAAGAGCACGGGCGTGTCGTGGCCCGCCGCGCGCAGGCCGCGCACCATGCCGACACCGTCCATGGACGGAAGCATGCGGTCGACGATCAGCAGGTCGTAGCCGCCCTCCGTGGCCATGTAGAGCCCCTCGCGCCCGTCGGCGGCCCGATCCACCGTGTAGCCCGCCTCCCGCAGGCCCCGCACGAGGTACGAGGCCGTGGTCTCGTCGTCCTCGACGACCAGGATGCGGGCCACCATCCACCTCAGCGGCCGCCGGGACGCAGGCTGAACATGGCCGAGATCTCGTCGTGGCCGGCGAGCCGGTGCAGCACGGCCATGCCCGCGTGCCCCACGAGATAGGCCCACACCAGGTTGCCGAAGAGCTCATGCACCTCCTCGGCCGCTTCGGCCAGGGCGTGGGCCACCAGCCCTTCCTCGCCCAGCCACCAGGTGAGCCCGCTGAGCGCCGAGCCCGTGACCGCGAGCAGCCCCAGGCCGTGGATGGCAGCGGCCAGCGGTGAGGCCGGGCGGTACTCGGGCAGGTGCAGGCGGGCGAGGGCCGCGAGGTGCCTGCCGATATCGGCGGCGAGCTCGCGCAGCCGCCCGGGGGAGAGCCACGGGAACAGCGCGCCGAGCGGGGTCTCGCTGCGCCGCACCAGGGCCCAGAGCCAGAAGGCCAGCAGGATGCCCAGGGTGACGAGCCCGACGGTCTCGTGCAGCTCGAAGAGCAGGCCCTCGGCCTCGCCCTCCTCGGGCTCCTCCATCACCAGGCTCACCAGGAGCTGGTGCGTGACGGCGAGCGCGAGCAGGGTGTGCAGGGCGCGGGTGAGCCAGGAGCGTTGCATCGCAGGATCCCCTTTCTCGTTCCAGCCAGCGTGACGGTGTCCCGGCGGTGGCGGAGCCGTCCGGGGCGCGCGGCGCCCGGGGACGCCGCGCGCCGGGGCTCAGTCGTCCTCGCGCGGGCGGAGCCGGCGCCGCCGCTCCCGCTCGGGACCGATCACCTCGCCCGTGCGGGCGTCCACGTAGACCTCGAGCCGCTCGCCGTCGCGCACGAGCTTCACCTCGTAGACGCGTCGGCCGTCCTCGCGTTCGAGCTCCGCCTCCACGGCGCGGCCTCCGAAGGCCTTTTCGGCCGCATCGACCGCCTCCTGGAGGCTGAGCAGGCCCGCGCGGGGCGCGAGCCGCCGCGCCTCGTCGCTGTCGCGGCCGGCCGCCGCGAGGTTCGGGATCGCCATCACCGTGGCCAGCGCCAGGGCCGTCATGGTCTGCCTTCGCGTGCGCATGGCTGTTTCCTCCTTTTCGGAAACTCTGATCAATATGCTGCGCGGATTGATCAGCGCTGAAGTGCTTCGCGGTCCATTTCGATTTTTCGCGTGTCGTCATGCACTTCCCTGTGCATGGACCATCCCGCGGCCCTCCGTGGCCGCGGGGAAGGTCTGAGAAATCGCGATTTTTCAGACCTTCCTTTCCTTTGCGTCACCGTTTCTCTACCGGTGCATGCAGCATGGCACGCGGCGGCTGTCACGGCGCTTTCGCTTTCCCTACCGTTCCGTAAGGTTCCGCGACCAGATCTCGGTGCGCCAGACGGCGGTCTGCGCATGGGCGGCGCACCGCAGGCCGGACGCCCGCAGCGCGGCCTCCACGGCCGCGGGCGAATGGACATACACGCGGAAGGCGGAGCCTGCCATCGCCAGGCCCAGGTTGACGATCCGCGCGCCGGCACGCACGGGCCGGCGGTCGCGCGGGTAGGTGAGGGCGACGGCGCGGCGTGCCCGGCGCGCCGCCTCGGCCAGCACGCGCACCCCCTCCGGATGGCAGCAGACCACCTTGTCCAGGATGGCCACGTCCGCCTCGCCCAGCGCGTCGGCGAGCGCGAGATAGTCGCCCACGTGGTATTCGGTGCGGTCCGCGAGACCGCGTTCGGCGGCGAGCCGGCGGGCCTCGGCGATCATGCGTGGCGCGAGATCCACGCCCACCGCCCGTGCCGCCCCGAGGCGTGCGAGCAGGATCTGATGCAGATGGCCCACGCCGCAGCCGATCTCGAGCAGCGTCGCTCCTTCGAGCGCGCCGGTCGCCTCCAGACCGGCCGCGAGCTGGCGCTGGGTGCGCTCGAGGCGCCCGCGCCGGAACCGCCAGCGATAGAGGGGCGCGAAGGCCGAGAAGCAACGGGCGGCGGCGAGGTCGTGGGGGCAGCAGCAGGACATGCCCCCAGTCTACGCCAGGTTGGCGGGACGGGCGCGCGGCTCCTCGGGAAGGGGGATGCGGCGGCCCGCCGCGGCGGGCCGCCGGGACGGGGGCGTGCGCTGGCTCAGCTCGCTTCCTCGAAGGCGGGATCCATGATGAGCTCGGGCCAGTAGACCTTCTCGGGGTCCTTGGCCATCAGCTCCTCGGCCTTTTTCTTGGCCTCGCCGTAGGTCATCTCGCCCTCGAGGTGGCCCTTCTGGAAGCCGTACTTGAGCTTCCAAGCGATCCGGTAGCCCGGATCGCCCGAGCGGCGCAGCAGCGTCTCCGCGCGGGGCTTGTACTTGCCGGTCATGGGTCCTCCTCCGTTGCGGTTTTACCGGTAGGGTCAATGTCCGACCCAAGTAGATAGGGCGCCGGGCGTTCCTTGCGTATCCCCCGGATGGGATAGATGGGCGGGGGCAGGGCTGATAGGATGCGTGCCGATGAGCCGCGAGCAGGTCGCCGTCGCCATCATGGTCGCGGGGCTGGCGCTGGTGCTGCTGGCCGAGCCCCTCTCGCGGGCGGTGCTGCGCGCCTGGGCGCGCCTGGGCGTGGAGGCCCCACCCAACTACACACGTCAGTTCCGCTTCATCGGCGTGGTGGTGACCGCCATCGGCTTCCTGCTGGCCATGGGCTGGCTGGAGAGGCTCTGACCCGGCTGGCGGCGCTCAGGGCGCGAGCCACTCGCGCACCCAGCCCGCTTCCGTTCGGCGGAAGCGGAGGCGGTCGTGGAGGCGGTCGCGGCCCTCGCGCCAGAACTCCATCACCTCCGGCCGCAGGCGGTAGCCGCCCCAGTGCGCGGGGCGGGGCACCGCCTCGCCCTCGAAGCGGCGCGTCACCTCGGCCATGCGCGCGGCCAGCGCCTCGGGCCCCGGGATGACGGCGCTCTGCTCCGAGGCCCAGGCCCCGAGCTGGCGGCCGCGGGGGCGGCTGCGCCAGTAGGCGTCGGACTCCTCGGGGGCGGTGCGCTCGCAGGGCCCCTCGATGCGCACCTGACGGCCGAGCGGGTCCCACCAGAAGAGGAGCGTGGCCCAGGCGTTGTCCTCGAGCTCGCGCGCCTTGCGGCTGCGGTAGTTGGTGTGGAAGACGAAGCCGCGGGCGTCGTGGCTGCTCAGCAGCACGATGCGGGCGGTGGCGCGGCAGTCCGCGCCGGCGGTGGCGAGCGCGGCCGCGTGCGGCTTGTCGATGCCGCAGCCGCGCGCGGCCTCGTACCACGCGTCGAACAGGGCGAGCGGATCGTCCGCCCTTGCCAGGGGATCGTCGGGCATCACGGCCGCGAAGCATAGCCGATGGGCGGCCGGCTGGCACGCCACGGCGCTATACTAGGAAGCCAGGTCCTGACGCAGGCCGCATTCGGGAGGTGCCGTCATGCGAGCCACCCACCCCGCCCTTCCCCTCGTCTCCCTGCTCGCCCTGCTGGCCTTCGCCCTCGCCGAGCCGCTGCAGGGCTCCGAACGCAAGGGCCGCTATTACGGCGCCAGGGAGACCGAGTACCCGGACTGGTTCAAGACCAGCTTCCTCGACTTCCGGGAGGACGTGGCCGAGGCCGCCGCCGCGGGCCGGCGCGTGATGATCATCTTCCACCAGAAGGGCTGCCCCTACTGCAACGCCCTGGTGGAGCGCAACTTCTCCCAGAAGGACATCGTGGACTACACCCGCCGCCATTTCGACGCCATCGGCATCAACATGTGGGGCGACCGCGAGGTGACGTGGACGGACGGCAAGGCCTACACCGAGAAGACCTTCGCGGCCATGCTGCGGGTGCAGTTCACCCCCACCATCCTGTTCCTGGACGAGGAGGGCCGGGTGGTGCTGCGCCTCAACGGCTACTGGCCGCCGGAGCGCTTCCGCCTGGCGCTGCGCTACGTGGCTGAGCGTCTCGAGCGCTCGCGCCCCTTCCGCGAGTGGCTGGCCGAGCGGATGCCCCCCTCGAGCAGCGGTCGCCTCATCGCCGAGGACTTCTTCGCCCCGCCGCCCTACGACCTCAGCCCCGCCGGGCGGCCCCGGGGGCGCCCCTTCGCCGTCTTCTTCGAGCAGCGCCACTGCCCCGCCTGCGAGACGCTGCACCGCAAGGTGCTCCCGGACCCGAGCGTGCGCGAGGCGATCCGGCCGTTCCATGTGGTCCAGCTCGACATGTGGTCGGACACGCCCGTGGTCACGCCCGAGGGGCGGCGCACCACCGCCCGGGAGTGGGCCCGGGCCCTCGACGTCAAGTACGCGCCGACCATCGTCGTCTTCGCGCCGGACGGGCGCGAGGTGATCCGCTCCGAGGCCTTCTTCAAGGTCTTCCACACGGGCGGGCTGTTCGAATACGTGGCGAGCGGCGCCTGGCGGGAGCAGCCGAGCTTCCAGCGCTTCCTGTCCGCGCGTGCCGAGCGCTGGCGCGAGCAGGGCCGGGACGTGGACATCTGGCGCTACGCGGACGAGCCGGTCGGCGCCGGGGGCTGAATTGGCCGCTCAGCTCCCGGCCTGGGACTGGAGGTAGTTCTCCAGGCCCATCCGGCCGATGAGCTCGAGCTGGGTCTCGAGCCAGTCGATGTGCTCCTCGGTGTCCTCGAGGATGCCCTCGAGCAGCTCGCGCGAGACGTAGTCGCGCTTCTCCTCCAGGAAGGCGATCCCCTCGACCAGCGAGTCGCGCGCCTGGCGCTCGATCGCGAGGTCCGCCTCCAGGCACTCGCGCACGTCCTCGCCCACGAGGATCTTGCCGAGCTGCTGCAGGTTGGGCAGCCCTTCGAGGAAGAGGATGCGCTGGATGAGCCGGTCGGCGTGGCGCATCTCCTCGATCGACTCCTTGCGCTCGTGCTCGCCGAGGCGCTTGAGGCCCCAGTTGTCGTACATGCGCGCGTGCAGGAAGTACTGGTTGATGGCGGTCAGCTCCAGGGTGAGCTGCCGGTTGAGCACCTCGATGACGCCGGGATCGCCTTTCATGGGCGCCTGCCTCCTGTGGTGGGATGGGCGGGTTGGTCCGTCCGGTTAGGGTGCGCCAGCGCGGGCAGGGAGGCAAGCGGGGCGGGATCTCAGGCCGGCGCCGGAGAGGGGACGGCTATCCTGCCGGCCGCTGCCGGCTCGGTCCTGGCGAGCGCCTCGGCAAGCACCGAGCGGGCGCAGGGCACGCAGCGCCCGCAGCAGCTCCCGAGGCCGGTCTCGCGGCGCAGCTCCGCCAGCGTGCGTGCCTTTCCCGCCTGGGCCAGGGCCCGGATGCGGCGGTCGCTCACTGCCTTGCAGACGCAGACGTACACGGGGCGTCCTCCTCGCACCCCATTAGAATGCAAATGCGAACGATTGTCAATAAGCTCTCTTCGGCCGCAGGGCGAGGACGTGTTCGGTGAGAGCAGAGAGACCCTTCTCGCGCAGATGAGGGTTCTCGTCGAGCACCGGCATGGCGGCGAGCGGCGTCATCTCCCACTGGCTCCCGTACAGGGCCGCCACCTCGTCCGGCGAGACGGAGAAGGGCGGGCCTTCCATCTCGTCCTCCGGATATTCCAGCGTGATCAGGAGGATGGGCACGCCGGGGGCGAGGCGGGCCATGTGGGCCGCGTAGCGTGGGCGCATGGCCTGCGGCAGGGCGATCAGGGCCGCGCGGTCGTAGACCGCGGCCACCGGGCCCAGGTCGTCGGGCTCGAGGTCGAAATAGTCGCCGAGGAGCAGGGTGATGCCCTCGGCCTCGTGGCGGACGTGGACGCGGCCCCGCTCCACCCGGGGCTCGAGGCCGTGCTCGGCGAAGAAATCTCGCACGGCGAGGGGGCTGAGCTCCACGCCCACCACCCGGTGGCCCCGGGCGGCGAGCCAGGCCATGTCACGGCTCTTGCCGCAGAGGGGAACGAATACCGTCCCGCCCCGGGGCGTGCCGAGCGCATCCCAGTGGCGCACGAGCAGCGGGTTGATCTCGTCACGGTGGAAGCCGATCTGGCCCGCCTCCCACCGGGCCAGCCAGAAATCCGGGTCCATGCTCTTCCTTCCGGGTAGCGGGTTACCTAAGGCTAAACGACGGAGGAAGTAGTTGTCGCATCTGCCTGCAGACTGAACTTAGGGATCTATAAACGATAATTGTTTGCATTATGATTTGTATTCGATATACTTTCACCGTCCCACTGTTCCCTGCCATGCCGGGGGAACGGCAATGGGCTGTGACGGGCGACGCGCGTCTCCTGGGCGGGGCGTGCACCCCGGCGGTTGAAAGAGGAACCGGACGGGGGATCCGCGCTTCGCGCGCCCATCGCCACCCGTGTGAAACCACAGGCTCATCCGAGGGGAGGAAGGACCATGTCAGCAAAAGCGTGTACGGGCGTGCGCATCGCGATCGGGCACGGCATACTGCCCGCCCTCTTGGCGATAGCGGCTTGGCCGCTGCAGGATGCCGATGCGGCCGAGGGTGACGGGGAGGGTCGGATTCTGGACAAGGTCATGGTGATCGGCAATCCGGGCAACGTAGACGAGATACCGGGTTCGGCCCAGGTGATCGGCAAGGAGGAGATACGCCAGCAGAGCTACGACGACGTCAGTCGTGTGCTGCGGAGGGTCCCGGGCGTCTACATGAGGGAGGAATTCGGTGGTCTCTTCCCGAGCATCAGCCTGCGCGGTGTGGACACCACGCGCAGCGCCAAGGTCACCCTCATGGAGGATGGGGTGCTAATGGCGCCAGCGCCCTATTCTGCGCCTGCGGCCTACTACGCCCCTACGGTCGGACGCATGAGTGGCTTGGAGGTCCTCAAGGGCTCGAGCCAGATCAAGTACGGGCCTCACATCACGGGAGGGGTGATCAACTACCTCTCCACGCCGGTCCCGACGCGGCGGACCGTGTATCTCAAGTCGCTGGCAGGCAGCTTCCGTGAGCTGCGCACCCACGCTTACGCCGGCGACGCCTTGGAGACAGGCGCGGGCACTGTGGGGTTCGTGGTGGAGGCCTACAAACGACAGAACATCGGGTACAAGCATATAGACGAGACGCCCGACTTCCGTGACGGAGAGGATACGGGTTTTTTCAAGAGCGACGGCATGATCAAGATAGCCTGGGAGCCGGAGACCGCGGTGTATCAGCGTTTGGAATTCAAGTTCGGGCGAAACACGCTCGACGCCAATTCGAGCTATCTGGGCCTGAGCGATGCCGACTTCCGCCGGGACCCATTTCGGAGATACAGCGCATCGCGCTTCGACAACATGGACACGGAACAGAAGAACGGCTACTTGCGCTATGTCCTGAGCCCGAACGACGACCTGGACGTCATCGCGACCGTCTATGCCACCTCTTTCAGGCGCAACTGGTACAAGCTCAAGGACATTCGTAACGTCAACGGCACCAGCAAGATGGGGCTCTCGGCGGCCCTGGCCGGCGTCCAAGGCGGGGACGGGCTGGCCTGCCTGAAGGGCCAGCTGGCCTGCACCCTGCGGGTGCGCGCCAACAACCGCGAATACGAGAGCCGGGGCGTGGAGGCTGTCACCTACTTCCGCTTTGGCTCGGAAGCGGTGCGCCACGAGATTTCCGCCGGCGTACGCCTGCATCGTGACCAGGTCCGTCGCTTCCAGTGGGACGACGACTATGTCCAGGCGGCCAACGGAACCATAACCAACCGCACCCCCGGCACACCTGGCGGTGCCGGCGACAGGCTCCAGCGGACACGGGCCGTGGCTCTCTACGTCCAGGACACGATCGAGGCGGGTCGCTGGCGCTTCACCCCGGGTGTGCGCTACGAGATCCTGGACCAAGCCTATGAGAGCCCCAAGGGGACCAACCGGGGCGACAACAGGCTGACCATGACGGCCGGCGGCATCGGCGTGGTCTACCGCTTCAATGACAGCTGGAGCGGGTTCGGCGGAGTCCACAGGGGATTCTCGCCGCCCAGCCCCAAGGGAGCGGTCACCAAGAATCTCAAGGAAGAGACGAGTACCGCCTTCGAGGCAGGCGCTCGGTATGCCAATCCACGCCGGGCGTTGGCAGTGGAGTTCGCGGCCTTCTACACGGAGTTCCAGAACCTGATCGTGGTGGACAACATCGGCGGTGCCGGTACCGGAGACGACCAGAACTTTGGCGAGGCCACAGCTTACGGCTTGGAGTTGTCAGCACAGTACGATGCGGGTATCGCCCGGGGGTGGCGGCTGCGCAACCCCTGGTACGTGAACCTCACCTACACGCGTGCACTGCAGCGGAACGACGCCCGTTCCACCGATCCCGAATCCATCTTCAGCTTCGGCAGGAAAGGTAACCGGCTGCCCTATGTGCCGGAGTGGCAGTTCAGTCTGGGTGCGGGGCTCGAATCTGCCAGGTGGGGGGTCTTCCTATCCGGCTACTATGTCAGCGAGACCTTTACCAGCGCCAGCAATGTGGTCGGCCAGGTGAACGGCAATGGGGATCCCGACGCGCGGTTCGGCAAGACCGACAGCTATTTCGTCGCGGATCTCTCCGCCCGTTACCAGGTCACCAAGGCCGTCAAGATCTATGGCGGTGCGCAGAATCTGCTGGACGAGTCCTATCTGGCGTCTCGGCAGCCTCATGGTCCGCGCCCAGGCGCGCCGCGGTTTGTGTATGCTGGCATCGAGCTTGCCTTGTGAGTCGTGGCTGGACAGGAGTGGGACAGGGTGATGACGGCTGAGGATATGCTGCGCCAAGGAGGGCCAATCATGGGGGTCCTGCTGGGGCTGTCCGTGCTGGCGGTGGCTATCATCATCGCCAAGATGTACCAATTCACGCGCGGCGGCCTGCGCCGGACCGCCTTCGTGGACGAGGCGCTGGGGGCGCTGGAGGCGGTTGGTCATCAGGCCGCCCTAGAGATTCTCGGCAAGAGGCGTCATCCCGTCGCGCGGGTGATGGAGGGTGCGATCCGATGCGGCGCCGATCCTGCCTTCTCCACCCGTGACGTGGAGGCCGAGGTAGGTCGCATAGGCTCGGCGGAGATCCGCAATCTTGAGTCTTGGCTGCGTGGCCTTTCCTCCATCGCTCACCTGAGCCCTTTGCTGGGCCTGCTTGGAACCGTGACAGGCATGATCACCGCTTTCATGCGCCTGGAGGAGGGGGGCGGCCGGGTGGATCCGGCCATGCTCGCCGGAGGCATCTGGGAGGCGCTGCTCACCACGGCTTTTGGCCTCACCGTGGCCATCCCCGCCATGGCGGGGTTCTACTATCTGGAAGGGAGAGTGGACGAGGTGAGGGCGGCGATGAAGGATGCATCTGTGCGGGTGCTGCGACACTTCGGCAAGACGCCCCACCTCAGCGACCAGGACGACGAGCACCTCGAGGATGCCACCCATGGAATTTAGAGGCCGGGCCCGCATCCGTTCCCACCTTGATATCGCGCCACTGATCGACATCGTCTTCCTGCTGCTGGTGTTCTTTATGCTCACCAGCACTTTCCTCGTGCCCGAGGCCGTCGAGCTGAAGCTGCCCGAATCGCGCAGCGCACGGAAGGTCGAAGAGGTCACGTTGACCGTGACGCTCGACCGGCGCGGAGAAGTATATCTCGATGGCGAGCCGGTGGGTCTCGAGGGCCTGCGGGCGGCTCTCGCTTCCGTCCTCGAGGATGCGCCGGACGCCCCGGTGATACTCAAGAGCGACGCGCGCAGCGAAGTGCAAGCCCTCATCAGGGTGATGGATACGATCCGTTCCGCGGGCGGGAGCAACATCGCCATAGCCACGCTGCAGCCCGGTAAGGAGCCCTAGAAGGTGGAGATGACGCGGCGGCATCTCGCCGTGGCAGGCCTGCTCGCACTCCTGCTGCACGGTGCGCTGTTCCGGTGGTTCGCCTCCGCACCGCCCGAGAACCGCCGTGTCCCCCAACGCGAGCGGCCGCTCACGGTGAGCCTGGTGGCAGAGATGCCGCGCGCGGTGCTTCCCGTGCCCTCTCCCTCGGTCACGCCCGTGCCGCGGCCCGACCCCCTGCCTCGGCCGGCACCACCCACCCAATCCCCAGAGCCGCGCCCCGACCCGGAACCCCTGCCGGGAGCGGTGACCAAGCCCGTCGTGGAGGCACAGCGGCCCGCGCCGCGCGACAGGGCCGAACCCCGGCCCCCGCCGGCGGAGGCCGCGTCTCGCCCGGAACCCGAAAGGGCGATCCCCGAACAGACGTCAGAGCCGCAAAAGGTGGTAGAGACGGAGGAGGCGCCCCCTCCCGACAGCCCGCGGGACAGTCCGTTGGACCACCGCACGCTGGTCCGCTACGAAGAGCTCATCGTGGCCTGGCTGGAGAGGCATAAGAAGTATCCACGGCGGGCACGGCGCCTGCGCATCGAGGGGGAAGGGATGTTGCGCATCCTCATCGACCGTGCCGGCAGGCTGCAGCGGGTTGAGCTGGTGCGCCGTACGGGTAACCGTCTCCTGGACAGGGCGGCGCTGGAGATGGCGCGGCGCGCGGATCCCTTTCCCCCTCTCCCGGAGGGCGATACCAGCCCCTCACGGGAGTTCATCGTCCCGGTGGCGTTCGTGCTGCGGTAGGGAGGTCGCCGCGCCGGAGCAAGTCCCGGACGAGCGACCCGGTGGGCAGCTAGTGGCAGCTAGTCGAGCACAGTGGTCGGTGGATGCGTCCTCTGTAGATATGTGGTAGCCGGCATGGAGCTCGTGGACACCCACTGCCACCTGGACGTGGCCGACTTCGACGCCGACCGCGAGGCGGTGATCGCGCGCGCGCGGGCCGTGGGCGTCACGCGCATGGTCGTGCCCGCCATCGGGCGCTGGAACTGGGAAGCGGTGCTGGCGCTGTGCGCGCGCGAGCCGGGCCTGCATCCGGCGCTCGGTCTGCACCCGGTCTATTGCGCGCGTCACCGCGAGGCCGACGTGGCCGCCCTGGAGCGGGCGCTGGCCGAGCACCGGCCGCTCGCCGTGGGCGAGATCGGCCTCGACTTCTACATCGCCGACCCGGACCGGACGCTCCAGCAGCGCCTGCTGGAGGCCCAGCTCGCCTGCGCGCGCGACGCGGGGCTGCCCGTGATCCTGCACGTGCGCAAGGCCCACGACCAGGCGCTCGCCACGCTGCGCCGCCTGCGCGTGCGCGGCGGTATCGCCCACGCCTTCAACGGCAGTCTCGATCAGGCCCGGCGCTACCTCGATCTGGGCTTCCGCCTCGGATTCGGCGGCATGGTGGCCTACGAGCGCTCGCGCCGGCTGCGTGCACTGGCCGCGGCGCTCCCTGCCGAGGCCATCGTGCTCGAGACCGACGCGCCCGACCTGCCGGGCCCCGCCCACCGCGGCGCGCGCAACAGCCCCGAGTACCTGCCCGAGTACCTGCGGGCGCTGGCCGAGGTGCGCGGCGAGGACCCGGCCTGGCTCGGCGCCCGCACCACCGCCAACGCCCGCGAGGCCCTCGCGCTACCCTGAGGCGCACGCCCGTGAGCCGGTCCGTCGAGGTTCCCGAGCCCTTCATCCCGCCGGCGCCCGCCGATGCCTGGAGCCGGCGCTTCGGCGCGCTCGCGCGCCTCTACGGCGAAGCCGCCGTGCCCATCCTGCGGGAGCTCCACGTCTGCGTCGTGGGGCTTGGGGGCGTAGGCTGCTGGACGGCCGAGGCGCTGGCCCGCAGCGGCGTGGGCGCCCTCACGCTCGTCGACGGCGACGTCGTCTGTGAGACCAACACCAACCGCCAGCTCCATGCGCTGGCGGGCACGGTGGGCCGGCCCAAGGCCGAGGTCATGGCCGAGCGCATCGCCGCCATACACCCGGCCTGCCGCGTCACGCCCGTCGCCGACTACCTCACCGAGGAGAGCCTCGAGGCGCTCGTCGATCCCGCACGCAGCTACGGCTACGTCGTGGACGCCATCGACTCGATCCGCTTCAAGGCCGCGCTCATCGCCCGCTGCCGCAGGCTGAAGATCCCGATCGTCACGACGGGCGCCGCCGGCGGGCTCACCGACCCCACGCGCGTGCAGGTGCGCGACCTCAGCCGCACGCGCAACGACCCCCTGGCGGCCAGGGTGCGCGCGCGCCTGCGAAGCCGCCACGGCTTCAGCCGCAACCCGAAGCGCTCCTTCGGCGTGCCCTGCGTCTGCTCGGACGAGCCCCAGCGGTACCCGCGTCCCGACGGCACGGTGGGCCACGAGAAGCCGGGCGTGTGCGGCGTCTCCCTCGACTGCCGCGCGGGCTACGGCTCGGCCGCCTTCGTCACCGCCACCTTCGGCATGGCCGCGGCGGCGCTGGTGGTCAACCGCACGCTGGCGCGCCGGCCGGCAGGCAGGCCGTGAGCGGGGGCCTGCGCATCCGCGTGCTGCCCGAGCCCGATGGACGGCTGCCTGCGCGCATGGAGGGCAAGTTCCTGCAGCTCCGCCTGGACGGGCAGGAGTGGCTCGTCTTCGCGCCGCGCGCGCGGCACAGGTACCACAACCAGATCCTCGCCGAGCTGCTCGGCGAGCGCGGCACCCCGTATGTCTGGGAGGACGGCCGCACCGTCCTCGGCTTCCACGACCCGGGCGTCGAAGTGATCGGCGGCGGCCGTTTCGCCGCAGACACCGAAGCCGGTACCCTGCTGCTCTGGGACGACTCCAGGGCCTACGGCCGCTTCGACGAGCGCGGCCTTGCCGGGCGCATTGCGGCGGCCGGCCACCCCTGGTCGCGGTTCGCCGTCACCATCCGCTGAGCCGGACGGGGGACGGCAGGGGCCGCCGGGACGCAGGGGCCGAGAGGGGGGGCAGGGGGCGGGGGTTGCACCGATACAGAATCGGGATCTCCGTGACGGAACATCTGTAGGAAGCTCTGAAAAATCCGATTTTTCAGAGCTTCCCCGCGGCCAGGGACGGCCGCGGGACGACCCATGCACAGGGAAGCGCATGACGATAACGAAAAATCGAAATGGACCGCGAAGCACCATAGCGCTGATCGATCCGCGCAGCGGATTGATCAGATTTTTCGTCTGGTAAGGAGGTTGGTATGTGGCAAATGGGCGAGGATGATATGGGGGATCTGGTTGTGGCTGTACTTTTGAGCTCGAGCGGCGGGTGCGTGCAGGCGCGGGCCGTGCGGGTGGCGCGGGATGGCGGGGTGAGCGGGGGCGATCCGGAAATCGCCTGTCGGAAGGTGGTGGCTGCCTGGAGGCGTGACGCCGAAGCCGGCGACATGGCGTTCGAGCAGATCTGGCTGGGTTCAGAAGGGGATCTGCCGAAGCTCCGGCGGCGGGCCGAGGACGCGCTGCGCAAGACGGACGCGGCCAATCAGGCCATGGCGATCATGCTCATGGCGAGTGTGCTGCGATTCAGGCTGAGATAGGAAATAAGCGAAATAAGCGGGTCGGGGGCTGCCGCTTCGGGGTGCCCTAAGCTCGCGGGCGGACTGCGGCCCCGCCGTTGTGCCGGCACCGGATTCCAGCCCCGCCGCGGCGGGAGGGTTGTGCAGGGGGAGGTGGTGGGCCCGGCAGGACTCGAACCTGCGACCAACCGATTATGAGTCGGCAGCTCTGACCAGCTGAGCTACGGGCCCCTGGATTCCTTCAGGAAACTCTGATCAATCCGCTGCGCGGATTGATCAGAATCGAGGCGCTTCGCGGTCCATTTTGATTTTTCTTCGCATTGTCATGCACTTCCCTGTGCATGGGTCGTCCCGCGGCCGTCCATGGCCGCGGGGAAAGTCTGAAAAATCAGATTTTTCAGACCTTTCTTCAGTCTACCGCGGGTGGCCGCGCGCGAAGGCGAAGGCCGGGCGGGGCCCGGCCTTCCTTCATGGCGTGGTGAGGACGCCATGGCGTCCGCGGATGTTCGCGCCGTGGCGGTGCCGCCGCCTCACTCGAGGTCGAGGAAGCTGCGCAGCCGCTCCGAGCGGCTCGGGTGGCGGAGCTTGCGCAGGGCCTTGGCCTCGATCTGGCGGATGCGCTCGCGGGTGACGTCGAACTGCTTGCCGACCTCCTCGAGGGTGTGGTCGGTGTTCATGTCGATGCCGAAGCGCATGCGCAGCACCTTGGCCTCGCGCGGCGTCAGTCCTGCCAGGACTTCGCGCGTGGCCTCCCTGAGGCCCTCGACGGTGGCCGCCTCCAGCGGCGACATCACGCTGGTGTCCTCGATGAAGTCGCCCAGGTGCGAGTCCTCGTCGTCGCCGATGGGCGTCTCCATGGAGATCGGCTCCTTGGCGATCTTGAGGACCTTGCGCACCTTGTCCTCGGGCATGTCGAGGCGCTCGGCCAGCTCCTCCGGCTTGGGCTCGCGCCCCATCTCCTGCAGCATCTGGCGCGCCACCCGGTTGATCTTGTTGATGGTCTCGATCATGTGCACCGGGATGCGGATGGTGCGCGCCTGGTCGGCGATGGAGCGCGTGATGGCCTGCCGGATCCACCACGTGGCGTAGGTGGAGAACTTGTACCCGCGCCGGTACTCGAACTTGTCCACCGCCTTCATGAGGCCGATGTTGCCCTCCTGGATGAGGTCCAGGAACTGCAGCCCGCGGTTGGTGTACTTCTTGGCGATGGAGATCACCAGGCGCAGGTTGGCCTCCACCATCTCCTTCTTGGCGCGGCGCGCGCGCGCCTCGCCGATGGACATCTGGCGGTTGATCTCCTTGATCTGGGCGATGCTGAGGCCCGCCTCCTCCTCGATCGCCAGGAGCTTGCGCTGCGCGCGCAGGATCTCCTCGCGGTGCTGCGCGAGCGCCTTGGACCACTTCTTGCCGGCCTTGATCTGGCGGTCCACCCAGCGCAGGTCGGTCTCGTGGTCGGGGAAGGACTCGATGAAGGTCTTGCGCGGCATCTGGGCCTTGCCCACGCACAGCTCCATGATGAGCCGTTCCTGGGCACGGATGCGCTCGACCACGTCGCGCAGGTTGGCCGTCAGCTCGTCCACCAGGCGCTGCACGAGCTTGAAGCTCATGAAGCACTCGGCGAGCTGCTGGCGGAGCTTCCGCGTGCGCGGGTCGTCGAAGCCGTGCTTGGCGATGGCGTTGAGCGTGCGCGTGTGCAGGCTCTTGAGCCGCTTGAAGCGCTTGCGCGCCTCCTCGGGGTCGGGACCCGTGTCCTCGGGCTCGGCGTCGTCGCCCTCGGCGGCCTGGCGCTCGCTCGCGGGCGGCGGGATCTCGTCGTCGTCCTCGGGCTCCATGAAGCCCGTGATCACGTCCGACAGGCGCTGCTCGCCCGCCTGCACCTTCTCCCACTCGGCCAGCAGGCGCGCGACCGAGTCGGGATAGCTCGCCAGCGCCGCGAGCACCTGGCGCAGGCCCTGCTCGATGCGCTTGGCGATGCGGATCTCGCCCTCGCGCGTGAGCAGCTCCACCGTGCCCATCTCGCGCATGTACATGCGCACGGGGTCGGTGGTGCGGCCCTGCTCGCTCTCCACCCGCGAGGCGAGCGCGGCCACCGCCTCCTCCGTCTCGTCCTCGTCGGAGACGTTGCTCACCTCCGGGAAGTAGACCCCTGCCTCGTCGGGCGCCGTCTCGTGCACGGCGATGCCCATGTCGTTGAACATGTCGATGATGTCCTCGATCTGCTCGGGATCGACGACATCGTCGGGCAGGTGGTCGTTCACCTCTGCGTAGGTGAGGTAGCCCTGCTCCTTGCCCTTCGCGATGAGGGCCTTGAGTTGGGTCTGCTGGTCGTCGCTCATGGTCTGGCCGGTGTTCCCGTGTGTCCTGGGCGCGCCGCCAGTGCCGGCGCGCAACTGAACCAATCAGTCTAGCGCACTGCCTAGACCCGTGCCAGGCGATTCTGCCGCCAGCAGGCGCCGCAGCTCGGCCTTCTCGGCCTCGTCCAGCCCCTTCGCGCGCGCCTTGGCGAGCAGGGCCTCGGTGCGCTGCTCGCGGTGGCGCGCCTCGAGCCGCGCCAGCGCGCCCTCCAGCTCCGCGGAGGCGCCCGCCTCCGGCACCTCCAGGTCCATGCCGAGGAGACGGGCGAGCTGCTCGCCCGCTTCGCTGCCCCGGAAGCGCTCCAGAATGGCCGCAGTGGTGAGATGGGGCTCCTTCTCCAGCAAATCAAGCACTTGACAAAGGAGCGGCACCCCCGGCAGGTCCAGCTCCCGCAGCCAGGCGCGGGCCTGGAGCGCTCCTGCCGCCAGCGACGGCTGGCGCAGGAGGAGCGCCAGCGCCGTGCGCACCGGGGTGCGGCGCGCCGGTGCCGGGCGGGGCCGGGGCGGGGGCGCGGCCGCGGCCGCCGGGGTCTCGAGGCGCGCGGCGATGCGCTCGGGCGGGAGACCCACCCGCCGGCCCAGGGCCTCCACCAGGAGATCGCGCAGCACCCCCTGCGGCATCTTCGACAGCAGCGGCCGCGCAAGTTCCGCCATGCGTGCCCGCCCGTCCATGCTCGAGGTATCGGCCCGCGCGGCCAGGCCTTCAAGGAAGAATTCCGAAAGCGGGACGGCCTTCTCGACCCGGGCGAGAAAGGCGTCACGCCCCTCGCGCCGCACCAGGCTGTCCGGATCCTCCCCCTCCGGCAGGAACAGGAAGCGGGCGCTGCGCCCGTCGCGCATCGCCGGCAGGGCCTGCTCCAGCGCGCGCCAGGCGGCCAGGCGCCCGGCGCGGTCGCCGTCGAAGCAGAAGACCACCTCCGGCACCGTCCGGAACAGCCGCTCCAGGTGCTCGGCGGTGGCGGCCGTCCCGAGGGTGGCCACGGCCCAGGTGATACCGTGCTGGGCGAGCGCGATCACGTCCATGTAGCCCTCCACCACCAGGAGACGCTCCAGGCGGCGGGTCGATTCCCGCGCCTCGTGCAGGCCGTAGAGCTCGCGCCCCTTGTGGAAGACGGGGGTCTCGGGAGAGTTCAGGTACTTGGGGCCGTCGCCCTCGATGAGCCGGCCGCCGAAGCCGACGGTGCGTCCGCGCCGGTCGCGGATGGGGAAGACGATGCGGTCGCGGAAGCGGTCGTAGAGCCCGCCGCCGGCGCGCTCGGCGACGAGCCCCGCAGCCCTGAGGCGCGCGCGGGCGGCCTCGTCGCTTCCGAGCGTCCGCAGCAGGCCATCCCAGGCGGGCGGGGCATAGCCCAGGCCGAAGCGGGCTGCGACCTCGCCGCTCACGCCGCGCCCGCGCAGGTAGTCCACTGCCCGGGACGCCTGCGGGTGCTCGCGCAGCTGGCGCCGGAACCAGCGGTCGGCGTCCGCCAGCGTCTGGAGCAGGGCCGCGTGGGGCTGGCGGGCGGGCGCCGCCTCGCCGCGTCCGCCCTCCCGGGGCACCCTGAGGCCGAGGCGGCCCGCCAGGTGCTCCACCGCCTCCACGAAGTCCATGTGCTGGTGCTCCATGAGGAAGCCGATGGCGGTGCCGTGGGCCCCGCAGCCGAAGCAGTGGTAGAACTGCTTCTGGGGGCTCACCGTGAAGGAAGGGGTCTTCTCGGCATGGAAGGGGCAGCAGGCGACGTATTCGCGCCCGGCCTTCTTGAGCGGCACGTACTCGCCCACCAGATCGACGATGTCGACCCGCGCGAGGAGCTCGTCGATGAACTGCTGGGGGATGCGGCCGGCCATGGATCCGGTGCCCGCATGGGGCCCCTACAAGGATAGGAAATCGATCCGCTGCGCGGAGCGATCAGCGCGATAGTGCCTTGCATTCCATTTCGATTTTTCGCGTGTCGTCATGCACTTCCCTGTGCATGGGCCGTCCCTGGCCGCGGGGAAGGCCTGAAAAGTCTCGATTTTTCAGGCCTTCCGACCGACTCCGGCCGCCGGCCCGGGGGGCCGGGCTCAGCCGCCCAGTCGGGCCTTGACCCGGGCGCTGAGCGCGCCCATGTCGGCGCGTCCCTGGACCTTGGGCTTGA
>Ga0256839_1000598_pt1 | contig 46227 bp, 39 predicted proteins | sample 354166metaG_FD_185968 | JGI IMG/M metagenome (GOLD analysis project Ga0256839, IMG submission 185968) | Hydrothermal vent microbial communities from Mid Atlantic Ridge, Atlantic Ocean - 354-166 | ecosystem: Environmental > Aquatic > Marine > Hydrothermal vents | place: Atlantic Ocean: Mid... | reverse complement strand
GGCCTATCCATTCCGTGGCGTCGATGACGCCGCGCTCCAGCCCCATGTAGATTTCGCTGCCGGCCAGCAGTACGGGAGCACCACCGGCCCGCTCCAGCACCTTGCCGCCCAATCCGGGAATGCGCATCTTGAGGTTTTGCAAATCGGAAAAAGAGTCGATGCGCTTGTTGAACCAGCCGCCCATCTGCGCACCCGTATTTCCCGCGGGAATGGGGTAGAGGTTGAAATCGGCGTATAGCTCCTGCCACAATTCCCAGCCACCACCGCTGAGTAGCCAGGCATTGACCTGTTGGGCGCTCATTCCAAAGGGAATGGAGGCGATGAACTGGGCTGCGGGTAACTTGCCGGCCCAGTAATAGGGAGCACCGCTGGCCATATCGGCCGCACCCGAACGCACGGCGTCAAAGGCTTCCAAAGGGGGCACCAACTCGCCTCCTCCGTAAACCTGAATTTCGAGCCGTCCGCCCGACATCTGCCGAACCCAGTCGGCAAACAAGTCGCACACCTCGCCCAAAACCGGAAACTTGGGCGGCCAGGTCGTTACCATCTTCCAGCGATGAACCGCCGTTGATGCGGAGAAAAAGCGGTTTCGGCTTTCTGCTTTACCTTGGGCCTTGCTCTGCCCGCCAAAGAAACGGATGAGCACCGGCAGGGAAATGGTGGACAAAGCCAGCCATTGAAGAAACTTTTTGCGATTCATGAGATTTCGACTCTTAGTGTAAGGCTGCTCGGGGAGGTAAAGCTCGAATGATTTCCGCTTCGCGTTCTTCCCACCAGGCAAGGCGAGATTGTATCTCTTCTTCCGAAAAATAATTTGCCGCAAGGCGAAGAAAGAGAACGCCGTGCTTGGCCTCCGAGGTCCAGAAGTGCTTGTAAAATTTTTGCATGGCTTCATCGGCCACGTTCTCCGCAACCAGGCGAAAGCGCTCGGCTCCGCGCTGCTCTACCAAACCGGCGATGAGCAGGCGGTCGAGGAAGCGCTGATCTCTGCCTGTCCTGCAAAGTTTGAGCAGGGCCTCCAGGTAGGGGTCTTTGCCCATGGAGGCCGGCAGAGAGATGCCCCGCTTTTCCATCTCGGCATACACCTCGCGAAAGTGTTCCAATTCCTCTATACCCAGGTCGATCAGCGCGGGGATGATGGCCTTGCGATCGTGGTATTTGGCCACAAAACTCAGCGCCATGGCCGAGGCCTTGCGTTCACAATCGGCATGGTCTTGCAAAAAAGTGTCGAAGTCGGCTAAAACGGCTTGTAACCAGGCATCGGGCGATGCACAACGGAGTGAAACTTTGAGCATGAAATGGTTTTTTGCGACAAAGATAATCCTTCGTGCGAAAATTCGCTCGCTTTGTGGAATTCTGCCTATCTTTGCAGGCGCCTGAAAAGGCTCTTCGCTTTACACGAAAAAAAACAATGCAATGAAAATACTCGTGTGCATAAGTCGCGTGCCGGATACCGAGGCCCGCGTGGCTTTTACGGCCGAGGGTTCGGCTTTTGACGAAAGTGGCGTTACCTTCATCATGAACCCTTATGACGAGTGGTATGCCCTGGTGCGGGCCTTGGAGCTGAAGGAAAGCCTGGGCGGAAGCGTTACGGTAGTTCATGTAGGCACGGCAGCTTCAGACCCCATCATCCGCAAGGCCCTGGCCATTGGTGCCGATGATGCGGTGCGTATTGATGCCGAGGCGTCTTCTGCAGATTTTACAGCTCGGCAGTTGGCGGCTTTCGCCAAATCGGAAAACTACGATCTCATTCTCTGCGGCAAGGAAACCATCGACTACAACGGAGCCGAAGTGCCCGGGATGCTGGCCGAGTTGCTCGGCCTGCCTTTCGTGTCGCATGCCGAAAAGCTGGAGATGGAAGGGCAAAAATTTGTCTTGACACGGCCGGTAACGGGGGGTACCGAAGTGGTGGAAGTGGAGGGGCCCCTGGTGGTCAGTGCTGCCAAAGGCATGGCCGAACAGCGCATTCCCAATATGCGGGGCATCATGATGGCCAAGCGCAAGCCGCTGAAGGTGGTGCCGCCGGTAGAGGTGGAAGAGAAGGTGCAGTTTGTGCATTTCGAATTGCCCCCGGCCAAGAAAGAAGTCAAGCTGATCGATCCGGAAAACATGGACGAGTTGGTGCGCCTGCTTCACGAAGAAGCCAAAGTCATTTAAAACATCTACGGCCTTTGCCGGAAAAGAACCGGACAGAGGCGTTCAAAACATAGCGTATATGTCTGTTTTAGTCTTTGCAGAAATGCAGGATGGCGGATTCAAAAAAGCCGCCAAAGAAGCCGTAACTTATGGCCGCAAGACGGCCGACATGCTGGGTGTGGAATGTCACGCTTTGGTTTTAGGCGGAGAACTTCCAGCCGAAGCCTCACAGTTGGGTCTTTACGGGGCCGCCAAGGTGTTTGGCGTAAGCCACGAAAACCTGACGGACTTTGACAGCAAGCTCTATGCCCATGGCCTTGCCGAAGTGGCTCGGAAGACGGGCGCTCAGGTGGTGGTGCTGCCCTTTACCGTTCGGGGTAAAGCCCTGGGCGGACGCGTAGCTGCCGCTTTGGGTGCCGCCTCGGCCTCCGGTGTAAACAGCTTGCCCGACTTAACGGAAGGTTTCAAAGTCAGGCGGCCGGTTTTTTCGGGTAAGGCCGTCGCAACGGTGGAGTTGAAGGGCGAGCTTAAGGTGCTCAGCCTGATGGGCAACAGCATTCCCCCCGACGATCAGCTGGGATCGGAATGTCCGGTGGAAACCCTGGAACTGGCCATAGAGGCTCCCGGCATACGCCTACTCAAGCGGCAAAAGCAGGAAGGCAGCATTCCCCTGCCCGAAGCTGAGCGCGTGGTATCCGGCGGTAGAGGTCTGAAAGGCCCGGAAAACTGGCACTTGATTGAAGATTTGGCGAAAGCCCTGGATGCAGCTACAGCCTGCTCGCGCCCCGTAGCCGACAACGGCTGGCGCCCCCATCACGAACACGTGGGCCAGACCGGACTGGCCATCCGCCCCAACTTGTATGTGGCTATAGGCATCTCGGGTGCCATTCAGCACCTGGCCGGCGTGAACAACTCCAAGACCATTGTCGTCATCAACAAAGATCCCGAAGCGCCTTTTTTCAAAGCTGCAGACTACGGCGTGGTGGGCGACCTCTTTGAAGTGGTACCCCGCCTGACCGAAGCGGTGAAGCGCTTCAAAAATAAATAAAAACAAAAAAGCCGGTGCACGCCGGCTTTTTTGTTTGAAAATGTGTACCTTTGCGCCGCTGTAACTGATTTTCGCAATCACTAACGGTTAAAAACAACATCATGCCAGAGTATTTGCCCAAGGAGAAGATCCAAGAGATCTTCCAGGAGTATGGCGGAGACGCCAAGAACACGGGTTCCATTGAAGGACAAATTGCCCTGTTCACCTATCGCATTCAAAATCTTTCCGAGCACCTCCACAAGAATCACAAAGACCACGCTTGCCGCAGGGCTTTGTTGAACCTGGTCGGTAAGCGCAAGCGCCTGCTGCGCTACCTGGGAAAGAAAGACATCACCGCCTATCGAGAATTGATCAAAAAGCTCGGAATTCGCGGTTAATGCATCACAGCTTAAGCGAGCGGGAGAACCACAAGTGTTTTACCCGCTCGCTCAGTTTTAAAACAACTATTCATGGGAAAACAAATTCCTATTAGTACTTCATTTCAGTTGCCTGACGGCAAAGAAGTGGTCATTGAAACCGGAAAATTAGCTACCCAGGCCGATGGCTCTGTGGTCGTTCGCATAGGTAAAACCATGCTTTTCGCTTCGGTGGTTTCTGCCAAAGAAGCCAAAGAAGGTCAATCTTTCTTTCCACTGTCTGTGGATTATCAGGAAAAATTTGCCGCTGCCGGGCGGATTCCCGGCAACTTTTTTCGCAGGGAAGCCCGCTTGTCGAACTACGAGATTCTGATTTCCCGCCTGGTGGATAGGGCTTTGCGCCCGCTTTTTCCCGATGGTTACATGAACGAAACGCAAATCATCATCAACCTGATTTCCGGCGAGGAGCAGGTGCTGCCGGATGCCTATGCAGCTCTGGCCGCTTCATCGGCTCTGGCCGTGTCGGACATCCCCTTCGCCGGGCCCATCTCCGAGGTGCGCGTAGCTCGTATTGGCGGAGAGTACAAGGTGAATCCCTCGCGGGCTGAAGTGGAAGAGGCCGACTTGAGCATCATCGTCGCGGCTACCATGGACAACATCACCATGGTGGAAGGTGAAGCCAACGAGGTGTCGGAACAAGCCCTGGTTGAGGCCATGCGCATTGGGCATGAAGCCATCAAGACACAAATTCAAGCGCAACTGGACCTGGCCCAAAAGGTGGGTGAGAAAGCCCTGAACAAGCGCGAAGTGGCCTTGCCCGAAGAGGATGAAGAAGTGCTCGCTTGGGTAAAAGAAAAAGCCCAAGGTGAAATCTATGAAATTGCCAAAGCTTTTCTCGACAAGCAAACTCGCAAAGCGCGTTTTGACGAGCTGAAAAAGAAACTGAGCGAGCAATTCCTCGAAGAAAAAGGGGAGGAGCTGGCCGAAGAAAAGGCCGCTTTTATCGACCGCTACTTCGACAAAACGAAAAAGGAAGTCATCCGCAACATGGTGATGGACGAGCGCATTCGCCTGGATGGGCGTGCATTGGATGAAATCCGTCCCATTTGGTGCGAGGTGGACTATCTGCCGGCTGCTCACGGTTCGGCCATCTTCACGCGGGGTGAAACCCAATCGCTGACCACCCTGACCATGGGTACCAAGCTCAGCGAACTGATGGAAGATAATGCGCTGTTGATGAGCTACGAAAAGTTCATTCTGCACTACAATTTTCCGCCTTATTCCGTAGGGGAAGTTAAGCCGATGCGCGGCCCGGGTCGTCGCGAGGTGGGGCATGCCAACCTGGCGGCTCGTGCTTTGCGTCCCGTGTTGCCCGATGAAATGCCCTACACCCTGCGCATCGTTTCCGACATCATGGAAAGCAACGGCTCTTCGTCTATGGCTACGGTCTGCGCCGGTTCGCTGGCTCTAATGGATGCCGGTATCAAGGTAAAAAGCGATGTATCGGGTATCGCCATGGGCTTGATTTCCGATGGGGAACGGGTTGCCGTTCTCAGCGACATCCTCGGTGATGAAGATGCTTTGGGCGATATGGACTTCAAAATTACCGGCACGGAAAAAGGTATCACAGCCTGCCAGATGGACATCAAAATCGAGGGCATGTCTTATCAGCTGCTGGAGGAAGCTCTGGAGCAGGCTAAGCGCGGTCGTTTGCACATCCTCAACGAGATGCGCAAAACCATTTCCGCTCCGCGCGAAGACTACAAGCCCCATGCTCCGCGCATTGTCGAACTGATCATCGACAAAAGCTTCATCGGAGCCGTCATCGGCCCGGGTGGCAAAATTATCCAACAACTGCAACAGGAAACCGGCACCACCATCAATATCGAAGAGGTGGATGACAAGGGCGTGGTCAACATCGCCAGCTCCAATGCCGAAGGTATCGAAAAGGCTGTCGCCAAAATTAAGGAAATCACCTTCACCCCGGAAGTGGGTGATGTCTATGAAGCCGTAGTGAAAACGGTGATGCCCTATGGCGTCTTTGTGGATTTCGCAGGGAAGAGCGGCTTGCTACACGTCTCCGAAATTGCTCACGAACGCGTAGAACGCGTCGAAGATTTCTTTAAGGAAGGCGATAAGGTTAAAATCAAACTCATAGGTATTGATCCGAAGACGGGCAAAATCCGTCTGTCGCGAAAAGCTCTTATCCCCAGGCCCGATGGCAGCATGCCCGATGACAACTACACAGAATCTCGTTCCCGAGGTGAACGCGGCGGGCGTAGAGAGCACCGACGCTCGGACCGGAGGCCGCCAAGAGATAAGCGCTGATGAGACAGGGGAGGACCCGCTCTTCTCCTTTTTTGCAAAAACTGTTTTCCACAAGAGGTTTGGGCACAAAATCCGTGCTCAAACCTCTTGTCTTTTTCGCCTTTGCAGTGCGCTTTCCTTGAGCTTGCCCAAGCCATAACGCTTTTCGTGTGTTTCTTTTGGCGGGCTGGGAACTTTTTGGTCAAGTCTTGCGTTGTAAGTAAAGGAAAGTTGTTTTTTGTGTACAGCTATTAACAACTTTCTTTCAGAAACAAATCCCTGAACATCTGTAATGCCCCCTTAGCCTATGCGACAATTAAAAATTACAAACCGAATCACATCTCGCGAAAGCCTCTCTTTGGATAAGTACCTGAATGAGATTTCGAAAATAGACATGCTAACAGCCGAGGAAGAGGCCGAACTGGCCCGCCGGATTAAAGAAGGCGACGAAGAGGCTTTGGAAAAGCTGACCAAGGCCAACCTGCGCTTCGTCGTTTCCGTAGCCAAGAACTACCAAAACCAGGGCCTTTCTCTCACCGATTTGATCAATGAAGGCAATGTAGGCTTGATCAAGGCTGCCCGGCGCTTTGATGAGACGCGGGGCTTCAAGTTCATCTCTTATGCCGTGTGGTGGATTCGCCAATCCATTTTACATGCCATTGTGGAAAATGCGCGCATCGTTCGGATGCCGACCAACAAAATCGCTTCGTACAACAAAATCAATCGGGCTTACGCCAAATTTATTCAGGAGCACGAGCGCGAGCCTTCTTATGAAGAACTGGCGGATATCCTGGGCTTGAAGGCTGCTGAAGTTGCTGCCGTTTTTCGTTCGGGTAGGCATTTGTCTATGGATGCACCGCTGAATAAGAGTGAAGACGGCAGCAGCACCATGCTGGACCTGCTGTCTTCCGATGAAAGCCTCAGCCCGGACTTGGATTTAATTACGGAAGCTCGACGCCAGGAAATCCTTCACAGTTTGAAAGTGCTCTCGCCGCGCGAACGCGAAATCATCGTTTCTTATTTCGGCCTGGAAGACGGCAAGCCGTTGAACCTGGAAGAAGTGGGCGATCGCCTGGGGCTCACCCGGGAACGCACCCGCCAGATTAAAGATCGGGCCATACGCCGCTTGCGCAAAATTTACAACCGCCGTTCACTCAACCACTTGTTGGAGTTGTAAAAGGGATCTATGAAATTTGGTTTTTACTTGCTGCTTCTGCTTGGTGGGAGCAGCTTTTTCATCAGTTGTAAGGGAGAAGAGCCATCCAATGGCCAAGAACATACAGCCGAGCAGGCGCTGTCCGATCCTTCACCGGATGCCCCTTTGCCCACGGCCCTGGTTGCCGTGGACTATTTGCGCCTACGGGAAGAACCCCGCCTGGATGCTGCCGAAATGGCTTCTTTGCGCGTGGGGCAACAAGTTCGGCTCAGTGGTGAAATCACGGGTTTTCAGCAGCCTGTCAGCATGCGGGGTTTGGCCTACGAAGACCCCTGGGTGCGCGTTCAAACAGCAGATGGCCGTACGGGTTGGGTGTATGGCGGAGGGCTTAGCTTTCGCCATCAACCTCGCTCAGCCGTTTCTCAGTCTCTCATAGACGGACGTCTCAAACACTTTCTGGGTAGTGAACTGGCACAAAAAGTCGAACAGTATGCACTCGACTGGAAAAAGCCCGATTGCAACGAGCTTTCATTTGCCGAAAGGCTGAAAAAAAGCCTGGAACTCCGGCCGCAAATCGAGGAAGAACTCAACAAGCACTACCGGTATGTCGGCCAGCTACCCGATTTCAATTGGCTGACTGCCTCTTTTCCACCTTTTTTTGTCCTCTATGACCAGCCCTCGCAAAGACTTCGCCTCTATCGCGATTTCCAAGTCTTGAAACGCATGGCTTCCCGTTGCAGCGGAGCATTGGATGATGAACTGGTGCAATTGTACCTGGCGCTGTTCCCGGATAGCCTGGAACACCAAAACCCTTCTTACCTCCTGGTCGATACCGAGAAGCAGCAAATTTGGTTTTCTATGGAAGAAGGGCAGGCGCCTGCGCTGCTGCAGCGGCTGTCTAAGCTCTATCAGGCAGGTGGGGTGTACAAAGAGCGGGCCTTGTATTGGAAGGACCGCTGGCTTCGAGACTTGCTCAATCCCGATTATCCCTTTTGGCAGGATGCGGAGAGTTTGCATTCCGAGATAAACGCTATCTTAGAGCAAAATTTGCCGATCTTGTCGAACGAAGACCGAGAGCAACTGAAACAGGCCTTACAAAAAACAGACGAACCGTTGTTGCATTGAGCTGACGCTGAGAACCCACAAGCTATGATTACAGCCCTTGCCGTTTTGACTACTGCCGTGGCCGGTGCCGCTTCGCTGGCTTTGGCTTTTAAAAGCATTAAAGGTTTGCAATCTGCCGGCAAACGAATGGCCAAGGATTTGCAATTGATGGAGAAGGCGGTGCGAGAACAGTACCCTGAGTTGGTGCCCTTCACTACCGATGAAATTAAATTGTTCTCCTTTGCCATAAGGGAGAAAATTCCTCCCGGACGACGGAAGCCCTTTTTAACCGGCTTGTTGAGCAACATCTACCAAGAACCTCTGGTCGCTTTTGCCATCAAGACCTATGCCCGCAGCCCTTATAAACACCTGGTTTATGCGCGCACTGACCGCCACGAGTTCTCCTATCGGAAGGGGAAGAAAGGAGGCGTGGAAGTGGCCATAGACGACTACCTCATCGGCTTTTGCGACCTAAAATCCTACCGCCTGCTCAAACCCGACGGGCAAACGCCTTACCTGTCTGCTCGACCGGCACCGGGAAATATGATGACTTTCTACAGCCAGAATAAAGAATTGGCCAGCCTCAACCTGAGGCCGGAGGAAGGAAATCCCAACCCCAGAGTGTTCACTTTTGTATCCCCGATGACAGAAAAAGAGCTCACTTTGCTGCTGGCCTTTACGATTTACTACATACTTTCACGGGATCGTGAAATCTCTTTGCATGCCTGAGCTTTTATGCTCGTTCAAAGGCCATTTGCCTTTCGGCAAATCATTCTGATTAAACCTCACTTTTATGTTTGCCCGCTGGTACATTCTCTACATTTTTCTTGTTTTGCTCTCTCTTTCTTGTCAAAAGCAGAAGCCATCCGCTTTGTCGGAAGACCGAGTCAGGGCCTCTGAACAGCGATTTAGCGGAGCGGAGTGGTCGCTGTTGCAGTGGAGTGCTTTTCGGGCTTATCCGGGAAAACGCATCCCTGTTAAGCGTTGGGAGAGCGCACAGGAGAAGCTCCAAAGCCGCTTGTCGGTGCGCTCTTTGCCCTCTGCCGACTGGCAGGCCATAGGCCCGAAGAACATCGGCGGCCGCACGCTTTGCCTGGCTTTTCACCCCCAGAATCCCGACATCATCTATGCCGGATCGGCCGGTGGTGGCTTGTGGAAGAGCAACACGGCAGGCCAGGGCGTGCAGGCCTGGGAACGCGTTGAAACGGGCTTTCCCCTTATCGGTGTGCCGGCCATAGCCATCAATCCTTTAAACCCCGACGAGATGTACATCGGCACCGGAGAGGTGTACAATTACGAAGCAGCATCGCCCGGCGTCATCAACCGTATTACGCGAGGCACTTATGGAATCGGCATCCTCAAGACGACAGATGGAGGCCAGACCTGGAGCAAAAGTCTGGATTGGGACTTGGATGAAATGACCGGTGTGCAGGATATACTCATCAACCCCCAGCGGCCGGAAACGGTCTTCGCTGCAACTACAAAAGGACTGTATCGCTCCTACGATGCAGGGGCTAGCTGGGAGAAAATCTTTGATCCCGATATGGCCATTGACATTGAAATGAGCCCGGCGGATACCGGTAAGTTGTACGTCAGCTTTGGCAATTTCAACAGCCCTGTCTCCGGGGTTTTCCGAAGCTCGGACGGCGGTCAGACTTTTGAGCTGTTGGATAACGGATTGCCGACAAATTACACGGGGAAAACGCTCTTGGCCATTTCTCCCTCTAATCCTTCTGTCCTTTATGCCTCTGTTGCCGATGATTTTTCAGGTAAGGGACTGTATCGCTCTGTGGATGGTGGTGACAGCTGGACACAAATGACGGATCTGAATTATGCCACTTATCAGGGCTGGTACTCCCATGATGTAGCCGTAAAGCCCGACAATCCCGATCATCTGGTTTTCGCAGGGGTAAACACCTTTTTATCTACGGATGGAGGACTTACATCCAGCCAGGTTGGCGATTGGTCGGCTTGGTACTTCGGGCAGGTGCCGGTGGGTGGCCCCGAAGGCCCTTCCAATTACGTGCATGCTGATGTCCATGCCCTTTACTTTCAGCCTGACAACCCCAATGAAGTTTTTGCCGCCACCGATGGAGGGATTTTTTACTCTGGAGATGCGGGATTGACTTGGGAGGGGCGCAATGGTTTTTACCAGACCCAGCAGTTTTATGCCAATTTTGGCAATTCCATGCTGAGTGCAGATTTGGCCATTGGAGGTATGCAAGACAATGCTACGGCCATTTACACCGGTGAGGATGCCTGGACGCGCGTTGTGGGAGGAGACGGCATGAGTGCGGCTATAGATCCCACAGACGACGACATCATGTACGCCTCAGCCCAGTTTCTCTACTTGGTCAGGGCTGATGACGGGTTGAATTTCAATACTTTCATCAGGCCACCGGATGCCGATCAGGAGCTTCGGGCCTTTAGTGGAGCTTTTGAATTGGCACCTCAGCTTCCGGGAGCTTTGTACGCAGGCTCTTCGCGCTTGTATTATTCAACCGATCGGGGCGAAAACTGGGAAGCCACCGGTGCAGAGCACGTGGTCGATGATCAAACGCCGATTTTTCGCATTGGCCTATCCCCGCTAAACGCTAACCTCATCTTGCTCAGCCTGGTCAACTATTACGATTTATCATCGGCTTATGTGCGTCGAAGTACCGATGGAGGAGCCACTTGGCAGCCTGTCAGTGGCTTGCCCGATCGCATGGCCATGGATTTTGCCCTGTCTCACGCAGACCCCGATGTGGCTTTTGTCGTTTTTAGTGGCTTTGGTACGCCCCACGTCTATAAAACGGAAGACGGAGGTGCTAGCTGGTTCCCTTCCGATGCCGGCCTGCCGGACGTACCGACCAACAGCATTCTATTTGACCCCTTCGATACCGAAATCCTCTATGTGGGCAACGATTTAGGCGTTTTTGCCTCGACAGATGGAGGAGCGAGCTGGGAGCCGTATATGGATGGCCTACCTAGTGGAGTTTTAGTCATGGATGTTGCAGCTTCTCTGCCAGCGGAAAAACTGCGCATAGCTACCCATGGAAACGGGGTTTATGAGGGAAACCTGTTGAGCGTGATTACTGCTGCTGCTGAAGCGACTTCCCTCAAGGAGTCTTTTCGCTGTTTTCCCAATCCCTCGAACGGGCATTTTTCTCTACAGTGGCGCGGTGGTAAGGCGTTCCGGGGCAGTTGGCAGATCTGCGATGCCCGAGGCAGGGTGGTGCAGGCTCGCACGGCGCTTAGGCTTTCGCCAAATGAAAGCCTGGAGGTAGAGCTGGACCTGTCTTCCGGCATGTACTACGCCCAGCTCTACGATGAACAGGGCAGGCAAAGTGTTTTGCCTTTTGTGATTGAGCGATGAGCGCAATGACTCATTCCTCAGGTAGAGATGCATCAAAGTGCATCTCTACCTGAGCAGCACCAGCTTTTCCGTTGTGAGTACCTGCCCGTGTCCACTGAGGCTGAGGGTGTAGATTCCGGGAAGTAGGTGCCCGAGTTGGAGGGAAGTTTCCATGGAGGAAATTTTCTGTTGAAAAACGAGTTTTCCCAGGCTATCCTTGATGAGGACATGGGCAACTTGCGGTGGTGTGTTGTTGATCTTAAGCTGCAATACACCTTGGCAGGGGTTGGGGGAGAGCTGTAGCTTGGTTTTTCCCCGAAAGTTAACGGAGGCGATGTTGGAGTAGGAGAAGCTGCCGTCCAGATCGTTCTGTTTGAGGCGATAGTACCACTGTCCGGCACGAGGAGGTACATCCAACCACTGATATAGACCGTCTGCCCGTAGGGGAAGTAGGGCTATTTCCTCCCAGTTTTGCAAATCAGGGCTGCGTTGTAGCGCAAAGTTTTGAGCACCTTCTTGTCTATGGCAACTCCAGCTCAGCCGTACCTGTCCGCCCTCAAGGTTGGCCTGTAGAGGCTGTAGATAATCCACAGCCATGACCAGAGAGAGATCCACGGGGGCATGTTGAAAGCCGGTGCCCGGCGAGCCTACGAAAACCTCAGGTGTGGCGGTATGGTCCACAGCTACGGCCAGGGCAAAGGGGTAGGCCATGTTTTGGTTTTGTTGTACCCAAGAGGAGCCGCTGTCATAGGAAAAAAAGACACCACCTGATGCGGGATAGTAACCTCCGGCTTCGAAGGCACTGGAAGAGGTGGCGTATAGGATGCTGCTGTTTTGCGGCATGATGGCCACTTTGCGCAAGTAGGGGTCGGTCAATACCTGTGTCCAGTTGTTGCCCTGGTCAGTGCTTTTGTATAGCCCTTTGTTGCTGCCGTCACCATGCACCGCCACGTAAACGGTATTGGCGACGTTGGGGTCGGTCTTGACGTCAAAGATGCCGTCGTAGTTGTAGTCCCAAAAATCCGTTCCGGAAGAGGGCATGTCGGAATGGCTGACGTCTGTCCAAGTGCTACCTCCGTCGGTAGAGCGCCACAGGCCTGTTTCGCCTCCGGCATAGATGAGGTTGCTGTCGAAATAGTCCACAGCAGTAAACCGGCAGCCGTTGCAATTGAAGATTTTCGTCCAGGTGGCCCCGTCATCGACACTTCGATAGACGTCGCGATTGGCCGTTACGTAGAGGGTGCGGTTGTTGGTCGGGCTATTGGGATCTACAGATAATCCCATGATTTCCACATCGGGCAAGCCGTTGTCGGATTGGATCCAGCTGTTGCGTTCGCCGGTATTGTTGTTTTTGATGAGATAGACGGGTGGTTCACCATTTTGGTTTTCGGATAGGGTAGCCCAGACGACATTAGGCCTGTCCGGGTCGGCCAGCACGGTGGCGCAATTTCCACCCCGTCCGTCCCAATCACCGGTGTAGTCGGCGTGGTTGCAGCTCTGCCAGCTTTGGCCGCCGTCCAAGCTGCGCCAAATGCCCATGTCGAAGTAGGCCAGGTAAATGATGTTTTCATCGGCGGGGCTGATGGAAATGTCCATCATATTAACGTTATCAAAACCACGGCTTTGCCAGAAATCCGTACCTACTTCATTGGTCATGAGGTTTTGAAAGGTATTTCCACCATCGGTGGTTTTGAAAACCCACTGGATATTAACCCAGTACAACACATCGGGATCAGACAGATCATCGCCCAAGGTTTTGCAGATGCCGTTGAAGCTGGAGCCGTAGCAGTAATACGGGTCTCCGTTGAAGAAGGTATCCCAGTTGTCGACGAAGCCCGTATGGGTAAAGGTCTGCCCTCCATCTGTGGAAGTCCAGGTGCCGGCATCGGGGTTCCAGGTGTAGGGTTCGCGTGGGTCAATGAGCCTGATGATATCGGTATTGTTGCGGTCGATCCAGATAACACCGGTTCGCCCCGCAGCCAGGGGGCTGCCCCAGCTGTTGCCCCCGTCCGTGCTTTGGTAGAGGTCGCCATTGAGGTCTGTCCAGTAATAAGGTGCATTGCAATCGGCATTCATGGTGGTAACGAAGACTTCATTCGGGTTGTCGGGATTGAGGGCTATGTCCAGAATTTCCGAAAGAGAAGCCGTCAGGTGAGTCCAGGTAACACCGCCATCCGTACTTTTGTACACTTCGGCAGGTCCGCAGGCAAAGCGACCTTCGCCGGAGAGCAGATAGACGATGTCGGCATCATTGGGATTAACCAGGAGCTTTAAAATACGCAGGCCTGAGGGCAGGTTGGTGCTCACCTGTGTCCAGGACAGGCCGTTGTTGGTACTCTTGTAGATGACGCCCTGGTTGGAATTGTATGTCGGGTGGTAGCTGGCATAGCCGATATGGGGCTGAGCCGTACCAAATTCAATATCGGTGATGTAGCCTCCGACCAGGACCTGGGTAACGGAATTTCCACCATCGTCGCTGCGGAAAATGCCGTTATCCGTACCGATGTAGAGGATATCTCCATTGGTTTTGTGGAAACCCAAACCACTGACATGCGTTTCGGTCAGGCCCTTGTCTGCGCCGATGACATCCCAGCTGTTTCCGCCATCGGTACTCCGATAGGCGCCGCTCAAATCACTACCGGCGAGGATGATACCCGAAGCGGAAGCACCGATGGTGCTGAAAGCACCGCCTCCGCCGGGATTGGTGCGCTGCCAGTTGTGCGTTTGGGCCAAACTTGTGTGGATGAAGAAAAAAAAGAGGGGGGAAAATACAAGCGAAAAAAGGCATCGTATTTTCATAAGTGCTTTTTTTATTTTGTCTGTTTACATTTGAAACGCTTTCGTATCGTTCTGACAAAACTACGAAATTTTGGATTTGGAAAGAAAGGATTGTCAATTTTCAGCTGACAATTTGCTCAAAATTCGGGTGGCGACGATTTCCGAAGCGCTTTTATCGGGTAGCGGAGGGGATAGCAATTTTCGGAGCGAAGTATAGCCTTGGAGTATATCGGAGGGGTCGGCAAGTAATTTGCGCAAACTTTGTTCGACCCGATCAGCGGTAAACGCTTTCTGGATGAGTTCTTCCACCAGAGGGCGGTTTAAGATGAGGTTAACCAGGGAGATGTAAGGGACTTTGACAAGTCTTTTGGCGATGAGGTAGGAGAGGGGATTTCCGCGATAGCCCACGACTTGAGGTGTTCCCAGTAGGGCTGTCTCCAAGGTGGCCGTACCGGAGCAAACTACGGCAGCACGCGCCTGCCTGAGCAAGGCGTGGTGATTGCTTCTGATGAGGGGCAATTTGTTTTTTTCCTTTCGGAAAATGCCGTGAAAAAACTCATCACTCAAGGCCGGTGCTGCAGCGATGACAAAGCGATGGTCGGGAAAACGCAACGGCAGCTGCAACATGACGGGTAAAATGCGCTGTACTTCTTGTTTTCTGCTGCCGGGCAAAAGGGCAACCAGAGGGCAGCTGTCTTCTTCGGAGGCTTTGTCGTTTGGCGAAAGCGCGGGTAGCGTTTCATTTTCCTCTTCAAACTGTTCGAGTAGGGGATGACCGACATAGGTGACTTCAAAGCCGTGTTGGGCGTAAAATTCTTTTTCAAAAGGCAAAATGACGAAAAGCTCGTCAACGACTTTTTTAATTTTTTTGACTCGACTTTCCTTCCAGGCCCAAACCTGGGGCGAAATGTAGTAAAAAATTTTAAAGCCTTGTTTTTTTGCCCATTCGGCCAGGCGCAGATTGAAGCCGGGGAAATCTACCAAAATCAAGGCATCAGGGCGAATGCGCAGAAGGGCCTGCTTGGCCAGTCGAAAATTATGAGAAATGCTTCGCAGGTTTTTGAGCACTTCCCAAAAACCCATGAAAGCCATTTCTCGATGGTGGAGTAAAAGCTCTCCACCCACAGCGGCCATGCGATCACCACCGAAAAAGGAAAACCGGATGTCCTTGCGCTGTTTTTTTAGCGCTTGCATGAGCTTTGCCGCATGCATGTCGCCGGAGGTTTCTCCTGCAAGGAGGAATACTTTCATAAGTTCATCACGTCTTTGGCAAAGAAAGCCATCCACAGCGCCACATAGCAAAAGGTAACGATTACGACAGCGCGCAGTGCAGGCATGCCTTTTCGCCCTTTGAAGCGATTTAGCAAATAGGCGTTAGCCGCTATGCCGATAAGAGCTGTAGTGCGTAGGCGGAAATTGGGTCTGAAATGCCGGGAAGAAACCCAACCCAGCTGTTCCAGGAGATAGTACAGGCCGTTGAGCAGGGCAAAAAGCAGAAGCGGAAGCAATAAAGCTTGAATCAGCCCTTTTTTGAAGGCTGCCTTGTGGTGGGGTAATGTATCCATATCTTACAGTATTTTTTCCAGCCCTTGGAGTGCTGTCAGGCCGCGGTAGCTCGTCAGGTCATGGGTTGAGGGTACGATAGACACATAGCCGTTTTGCAAAGCCCAGATGTCGGTGCCTTCAGCAGCTCCATTGTTTTGCAGCTCCCCTGCGAGCCAGTAGTATTTTTGTCCGTGAGGATCGACACCTTGCACGAACTCTTCGCTGTAGTTGCATTCGGCTTGCCGGCAGAGTTTGATACCTCGAATCTGCTCCAACGGCAGTTTGGGAATGTTGACGTTGAGCAGTTTGCAGTCGGCCAGGCCGTTTTCGAGCACGTGTTCCATGAGCTTGAGGGCGAAAAAGCGGGCGGCTTCAAAATCTGCTTCCCAAGAGTAGTCCTCCAGGGAAAAGCCAATGGAGTTGATGCCTTCCAGTGAAGCTTCCATAGCAGCCGACATGGTTCCCGAGTAGAGGATGTTGATGGCGGCATTGGTGCCGTGGTTGATGCCTGAGACGCAAAGATCTATTTTTCTATCCTTGAGTAGAAAGTACTTGGCAAATTTGACGCAGTCCACTGGTGTGCCGGAGCATTCGTAGGCTTCGATCCCTTCGAAGATGTCCACCGGATGAATGCGCAAAGGCCGGGTAATCGTGATGGCATGCCCTTGGCCCGATTGTGGCTTGTCGGGTGCAACGACGATGACTTCGCCGAGGTTTTGGGCAGTTTCCACCAAAGCTCGGATGCCGGGTGCAGCAATGCCGTCGTCATTGGTTACTATGATGAGCGGTTTTTTCATGTTGCGGGCTTTTTGCAGCCGGTTTTTGTTGCCAGCGCTTTAGTGGCTACTGGCTTTACAGGTTTATTCATTCACCAAGCGACAAAGGTAAAGAAAAGCCTTGAGCTTGCAGCTCAGCAGCTTTCCTTTCTTATCTTTGCCCTGAGCAGAGAGATGAGAGCTTACAAGCGCGTCTTGTGTAAACCTTTTGCATCGTGGAGTATCAAGCCATTTTGAAAGCCATTCGAGCCGGGGAGTATGCTCCGGTTTACTTCTTGCATGGCGAGGAGGATTTTTTCATGGACCAGCTGGTTTCGGACTTGGAAAAACGGGTTTTGAAACCGGAAGAAAGGGCTTTCAATCAGACGATACTTTATGGTAGAGATTTGCCTACGGCCCAACCTTTGATCGATGTTGCCAGGCGTTATCCCATGATGGCGGAGCGCCAGCTCATCGTGTTGCGCGAAGCGGCGGAAATGAAGGATTTGCAGGGTTTGCAAAAGTACATCGAACAACCGCTCGACAGCACGGTGCTGGTCGTCTTGCACAAGCACAAGCGCCTCGACTTGCGTTCGGGTTTGGCGAAAGCCCTGAAAAAGAACCCTAAGGTGGTGCTCTTTGAATCCAAACGCCTATATGACAATCAGGTTCCGGACTGGATCATCTCGGAAGTGAAGCGGCGAGGCTTGCAGATAGTTCCCGAAGCAGCCGAATTGATGGCCGAATACCTGGGGACGGACCTGGCCCGCATAGCCGGGGAGATTGAAAAGTTGGGTCTCAATTTGCCGAAAGGTGAAACCGTAGATGCTGCGGCTGTTGAGCGTTATGTGGGCATTAGCAGAGAATACAATCCCTTTGAGTTGCAACGGGCTTTGGCCAGGGGTGATCGTCGGAAAATTTGGCGCATACTCAGCTATTTTCAAGCCAACCCCAAGAGCGCTCCCATGCCCTTGGTCGTGGCCAGTCTTTACGGCTTTTACAGCAAACTGTTGAAGTATCTGGCCTTGCGGCAAATGTCGGAACGCGAATTGCTGCAAGCCATGGGGCTGCGTTCGACCTACTTCCTGCGCGAATACCGCGAAGCCGCACGCCGTTTTCGTCGAGCCGATGTGGAGCGGGCTATTGCGCTCTTGCACGAGTACGACCTGAAGAGCAAGGGCGTGGGCTTCAACAGCAGTAGTCCGGCGGCTCAGGGAGAGCTGTTGCGCGAGCTGATTTGGAAGTTGTTACATGGAAATATGCCGCGATGACTGGTTTAGTTTCCGTTTTTTGCTATTATTGCGGAGTTTTTTGTTGGAAGCAGCTGTCTGTGAGGCGGCTTTTATACCACTCAATTGGGAACCTGATGCCCCGAAACGAAACAACTTTATTATCATGAGTCAGGCAAGCAAGGACTTTTTTAAATCCAATGTATTGGGCCATCCGGCCGGTTTGTTTATCTTGTTTTTTACGGAAATGTGGGAGCGCTTCAGCTATTACGGCATGCGCATTCTGCTGGTCATTTTCTTGACGGCAGCTGTTTTGGATGGTGGTTGGGGTTGGGAGCGGGAAACCGCTTTGGCTCTTTTTGGAACTTATGCTTCTTTGGTGTATTTGACTCCCATTGTGGGAGGCTATTTGGCTGATCATTTTATTGGCTATAGGCGGGCTGTGGTCATTGGAGCTACCATCATGACCCTGGGGCATGCTTCCATGGCATTGGAAGATGTGTTCAATGCGCACTTTTTTCTGTATTTGGGCTTAGCCCTGCTGGTCATCGGCAACGGCTTCTTTAAGCCCAACATGACTTCCATCATTTCCGAGATGTATAAGGATCATCCGGAGAAGAAGGACGGGGCTTACACCATCTTCTACATGGGCGTGAATGCCGGGGCCTTTCTGGGCATTTTGCTCTGTGGTTACCTGGGCGAGAAGCTCGGCTGGGGCTGGGGCTTTGGTCTGGCTGGCATCTTTATGTTTTTCGGCATGTTGCAGTTTTACTTTGCTTCCGATATGTTTGGGGAGATTAGCAAATCGGCCAAGGAAAAGAAGCGAGATGCTCTGGATGCGGGCTTGAGCCATGGAGAAGACACCTCCGGTTTTGTCGATGCTGACGACAAGCCCAACCCCTTTACGCTTGTGGATAAGATTTGGGCGGGCCTGGTTACCGTTGCCGGCTTGACCTGGCTGCTCAGCGACCCCTATTCCAAGATTACGGGTTCCGAATTGTTCAATTTTTCCGTGGGGAAGATGAATGGTTCGGACTTTGTCTTTGTCCTTATTCTTCTGGCTTTGATGGGGCTTTTGCTTTCGCGCATCAGTCGTTACTCGTCCAAGGTCGTTAGAGATCGGATGTATGCCGTCATCATTTTTGCCTTTTTCGTGATTTTCTTTTGGATGGCTTTTGAGCAGGCCGGCGGTTCGATGAACATCTTTGCGCGGGATTACACCAATCGAGTTTTGACGGGCAACAGCATCTGGATTTTCAACCTGGTGAACACCCTTTTGACCGTGGTACCTTTGGTCATTTTGACCTATGTCTTGGTACGCCTTTTTCAGGAGACCTTTTCGCATTACGCTTTGTCTAATGTGATTTTAGCCACCAGCTTTGTCATCATCTGGGGTATCGTTATCTGGATGTTGAAGCGGGAATATTCGCAGGAAACTACGGAAGTCGCGGCCACTTGGTTTGGCATTTTGAACTCCTTTTTCATCATCGCTTTGCCAAGTGGTGGGAGAGCAAGTACAATCCTTCGGCGGCTTTCAAATACGGTTTTGGCCTGATTTTGCTGGGTATTGGATTCGCTGCACTGGCTTATGGAGCCTCGACCATCCCCTCGGGGGCCAAAGTTGCCTCGGTGAGCATGCTGTGGCTGATTCTGGCCTATTTGTTTCACACCTTGGGTGAGCTTTGCCTTTCTCCGGTGGGGTTGTCCTATGTGAGTAAACTGGTGCCGGGCCGCATGATAGCTTTCATGTTTGGCATGTGGTACATCGCCATTGCCATAGCCAACAAACTGGCCGGTTTGACAGGGGGGTTGATTGATACCATTTCGGAGCAATACTCTTTGAGCACCTTTTTCCTGATTTTTACCCTAATTCCCATTGGGGCAGGTGTGATCATCATGTTGCTCAATCCTCTGCTCAAGCGGCTCATGCACGGGGTGCATTGAGGCCATGAAAGTCGGTTCTGCCCCGGAGTAGAACCGACTTTTTGCTTTTATGTGCGCGCAGCTATTTAAATGGCTATTGTTCTTCTCGGTGTACGGCTTTGAGCATATCGGTTTGCGCGTTTAAAAGTTGCGGGTTCATCCGGTTTTGGAATGAGTACGTTATGGACGATATCTACAAAACCATCGCCGCCCCGGCTAGTGGTGAATATCGGGACAGGGGAAGCAAATTTATAGCTTACGCCTTTCCGGTTGAGACGGAAGAAGAGGCTTTGCAGCGGGTAAGAGAAGTGCGCAAGCAGCACCCCAAAGCCCGGCACCACTGTTTTGCCTGGCGATTGGGATTTGGCGGAGAACGCTTTCGCGCCAACGACGATGGGGAACCTTCGGGTACGGCGGGGCGCCCCATTCTGGGGCAAATCGATCGATGGCAATTGACGAATGTGGTGGTGGTTGTGGTGCGCTATTTCGGAGGCACCCTGCTCGGTACTTCGGGCTTGATTCAGGCCTACAAGGGCAGTACGGCAGCTGCCTTGGAAGCGGCGGAAAAGGTGGAGCGCATGGCGGAAGCTTATTTCGAGGTGAATTTTGATTATGCCTTGATGAATGCCGTTATGAGGGCCGCCAAAAAGCCCGATTTGCGGATCGTCAAACAAGATTTCTCGGAAAAAGCACAGATCGTACTCGCTATGCCTCGCAGTCGGACTCAAGAACTCTTGCACCGCTTCAAGGCTCAGGTCGCCGGCAAACGCGAAGCCGAATTGGACCTTGATTCAGCCGTTCCCGGCTTACACATTGCCACTTGCGAGTTTTGACCTTTTGGCCCCTTAGCACGGTCTTCTCCAAAGCGGTTGTACAAAAAGCCCTATCTTTGGGCAGACTACACCAAACCGATTACCCACGAACAACGACCTGTTATGAGAAAAACGACTACACTGCTGTTCCTTTTGTTTTTTTTGAGCCTTTCGGCAAATGCTCAAATAGGCGAGACCCCTCATGCCCTGGCTGCTCGCGTGCTCTTTTTGGATTACGCCACACCCCAGGGGTATGACTTTCAGACTTTACCCATTTCCAATGGCTTGGAAGTCGCCTATATCCGCAACATTAATTCCTTTTTAAACATCGCCTTTCCACTGCATGCCGGCCTGGCCAATGTGCCGGATTTTATGAATAAGCGAACCATGCTGGGAGGAGATGCTTTGCTGTTGGTGCAGTACTACAAGGAATCTTCTCCTTTTACGCCTTATTTTCTACTTGGGGGAGGAATCGTCTCTGAAAATTTTGAGGGCCTGGCTGTGGAATTTCCCGTTGGCCTGGGTTTCAACTTTCAAATAGGAAAAGACTCCTATCTCAATTTAGAGGCGGCATATCGTTTGGCGCAAGCCGATCAGCGCAATCACTTGAAAGTGGGCTTGGGCTATTGGTTTACCCTCAAATCGGCGCCCCAGCTCAGCGATGCAGATGGTGATGGCGTGCCGGACGAAAAAGACGAGTGCCCGGAGCTGGCCGGGCCTGCCAATTTACTCGGCTGCCCCGACAGCGATGGTGACGGTTTGGTGGATCGACTTGACCAATGTCCCAACATGCCCGGAACGGGCGAAACCATGGGCTGCCCGGATGGAGACGGAGATGGCGTGGCCGACAAAGACGACCAATGTCCAGATGTTTCGGGCTCGCCCGATCACGGAGGATGTCCCGAGGAAGAAGTTATGGCAGACAGCGATGGCGACGGCGTACCGGACGAGAAAGATGCCTGTCCCGAATTGGCCGGTCCGGCTGATTTGTCGGGCTGTCCTGATAGCGACGGTGATGGCGTAAGCGATGACAAAGATCGTTGTCCGGATCAGGCAGGCAGCTTAGAAAAGGATGGCTGCCCCGAAGAGAAGGGTCCGGCTGATAGCGATGGCGATGGCGTAATTGATAGCGTAGACAAGTGTCCCCATGAGGCAGGGCCTATCAACATGGGCGGTTGCCCGCCCAAAGACAGCGATGGCGACGGCGTATTGGACCAGGCGGATCAATGTCCGAATACAGCAGGCCCGATTAACCTGAACGGCTGCCCCGACAGCGATGGTGACGGCCTGGCCGACAAAGACGATGCTTGCCCCGATGAAGCCGGCCCCATCGATATGGGCGGTTGCCCGCCCAAAGACAGCGATGGCGACGGCGTATTGGACCAGGCGGATCAATGTCCGAATACAGCAGGCCCGATTAACCTGAACGGCTGCCCCGACAGCGATGGTGATGGCCTGGCCGATAAAGACGATGCTTGCCCTACGGAAATCGGTCCTCCTTCGACAGGAGGTTGTCCTGATAGCGATGGCGACGGTATCAAAAATGCCGATGACCAGTGTCCCTTAAAGCCGGGTTTGAAAAAATTCAACGGCTGCCCCGACAGTGATGGCGACGGCATTGAAGATAGCAAAGACAAATGTCCGAATAAAGCCGGTGAGGAGAAAAATCAAGGCTGCCCCGATAGTGACGGTGATGGCCTGACTGATGACAAAGACCCCTGCCCGGATAAAGCAGGTCCTTTTAACGGCTGCCCCGATACCGATGGTGACGGCATTGATGATGCTCATGACCACTGTCCCAACAGCGCGGGGCCACTGGAAACTTTTGGCTGCCCTGAGTTGAAAAAGGAGGAAAAGGAAACGCTGGATTTGGCAGCACAAGCCATACAGTTTGAAACGGGTAAGGCTACCCTCAAAGTGGAGTCCTACAACATCCTCAATAAAGTGGCCGCCATCATGAAGAAATACCCCGATTACAAACTTCGCATCGTAGGTTATACGGATAATGTAGGCGATCCCACCCACAACATGACTTTGTCTGAAGAACGCGCTCGTTCCTGTTATGATTATCTGATTGCTCAGGGTATAGACCCTGCCCGCATGAGTTATGAGGGCAAGGGAGAAGCCCATCCCATAGCAACGAACGATACGCCACAGGGGCGAGAGTTGAATCGCAGAGTGGAATTTGAACTTTACTGATATGAAACAGCAGGGGCTTTTTACGTCTGTTTTGCTGAGCTTGAGTTTGCTTTTGACAACTCCAGGCAGTTATGGGCAGCTGCTCAGCCCTTTGATCCATGTAGATCAGTTTGGTTATTTGCCGGAAGGCGAGAAAATAGCTGTGTTCAGCGACCCTCAGGAAGGTTTTGATGCACAAGAGAGCTATGTTCCCTCCTCGGAAATTCAAATTGTGGATGCCATGTCGGGTGATGTGGTTTTTACGGGTGTGCCGCAAGCTTGGCAAGGTGGGGTAGTGGATCCGCAATCGGGCAATAAGGTGTGGCGCATGGACTTTTCCTCCTTGACAACGGAGGGTAGTTATTACCTTTTGGATGCACAGCAAAACCTTCGTTCTGCCGTTTTTGACATTTCTCCTCAGGTTTACGACGGCATTTTGCAAACCGCTTTAAAGGCGTTTTACTACGAGCGATGCGGCGTGGCCAAAGAAGCGGCTTATGCAGGTGATAACTGGGCCGATGTGCCATGCCATTTGGCTGATACGGCTTGCCGCTTTGTGCTGGCACCGAATGACATCTCTTTGGAAAAAGACGTTTCAGGAGGATGGCACGATGGTGGTTTCTACTTAAAAACCGTGAATAACGCTTTTTATCCGGTGCATCTTCTGCTATCGGCATATCGCCGCAAGCCTGAGCTGTGGAGCGATGCTGTGGGTATCCCTGAATCGGGAAACGGCTTGCCCGATATTTTGGATGAAGTGAAGTGGGAGCTGGATTGGTTGATGAAGATGCAGTTGCCCGACGGTCAGGTTTTGATGAAGGTCTCTAAATACGGTTGGGCAGGGGAATCTCCACCTTCGGCAGATGGCATCTACCAGCGCTTTTACGGGCCGGCACAAAGCTCTGCCACCAGGCGTTTCAGTAGTATGCTGGCTCATGCGGCTGTAGTGTTTTCTGAACGGCCGGAGCCCGAATGGCAGACTTATGCCGACACCTTGATTGCTCGGGCAGAAGCTGCCTGGTTCTGGGTAGCTGCTCATCCGGGTTACTCTCAATACGACGATGTGGGTTTTGATAATGATAATCCGGAAATCGAAGAGTATCAACAAGAAGCAGCTCTCACTTTGGCAGCTCTATATCTCTATGCCGCCACAGGATCACAACTGTACAAGAACTTTTTTGAACTTCGATATACCGATTTGAATCCCGTGGATTGGTATTACTGGTATCCTTGGGAAGGCATTATTCAAGATGCCCTGCTGTTTTATTTGGATTTGCCTGACCCCACGCCTTCGGTAGAAACCGAAATTCGCCAAAGCTTTGTAGAGAGCATGGTACAGAACAATACCGACTTGCTACAAGCTTTTTTGTCGGACAGCTGTGCTTACTTGTCCTATGTGCCGGATTACGGCTGGTTGAGCAATTTGATAAAATTGAATACGGCTCGTCTTTATGCTCAAGCCTTGCAATACGGCATGGATACGGTTAACTATGCGAGCGCCTATCTGCAGGCCGTGCAGCGATACCTGTATTATTTGCACGGGCTCAATCCTTTGAACAAGACTTTTGTGAGCAACATGTCGGCTTATGGGGCGGAGAACAGCTGTAGGGAAATCTTTCACTACTGGTTTTACGACGATACGCCTTGGGACAATGCAGAGACTTCGCCTTACGGGCCTGCACCGGGTTTTGTCGTTTCCGGTCCCAATCACTACTATGAACCCGATGAATCTTACGGGGGCGTGATTTCACCTCCGCAGTTTCAGCCTCCCATGAAGTCCTATCTGGACTGGAATACCAATTGGCCTGAAAATTCTTGGTTTGTCTCTCTGGCCGATTTGGAGATCCAGGCGGCCTATGTACGTTTGTTAGCGGAATTTGCCAGTGCGGATGCCCTGATTACCACGCCAACGGCAGAAGTGTACCGAAGATCTGCCGAATCGCTTTTTGCGCTCTATCCCAATCCGGCCCGACAAGAGGTTTTGATCCAATGGAAAGGCAGCAGTTTACCACCGGAGCATTGGTATTTGCTGGATGCTTCCGGGCATTTTGTCGCTGAACTGCCCAAGGAGGGCAACAGGCTGCTTCTTCCGTCCGATTTGGCCACCGGTTCTTATTGGGTCAAAGCCGGAGATCTCGGTGGGTTGTGGCTTTCGGTCGTTCGCTAAAAAAAAATTGACGTATTTGGTTCTGGCAGGTATTGCGGTAAGCAACTCTTTCTATATTTGCTGTCTCAAAACCAGACAGTCATGAGGTATTTATGCTTTGTTGTGGCCTTTGTGCTCCTCACTTTCGGAGCATGTTCTCAGCAGGCTTCTTCTTCCGGCCATGGTGATGGCAGTACGACAAATCGCCAAGCAGAATCTCCGGATATTTATGTGGAAGTGCAGGGCATTCGCCCGGGTATGGCTCGCTTGTTGGGTATCTTCGAAGGGAATTACTATCTCATCGATTCAGCTCAAGTTAATGAACAGGGAGGAGTGCACTTCAAGCGAGAGGAGCCTTATCCTGCAGGTTTATTGTTCGTACAATTTCCGGATCGCAAGATCGTCCAAATGCTGGTCGATGAAGATCAGACTTTCTCGTTAAAAACGCCGGGTAGCATTGAGAGCGAGATGCAAGTAGAGGGGAGTGTGGACAATGAGTTGTTGTACGAGTCGTTTCGCTTTGATGCTTCACAACGGGCCAAGTTTGCGCGCATCAGCAACAAAATGCGGGAACTGCCTAAAAACTCCAAAGAGTATCTGCAATTGTTGCAGGAACGCTACGCTTTGCTCGACAAGCGAGAGGCCTTTTTGGAAGAGCTTTATGCCCGCCGGCCCAATTCCTTTTTCACCAAATTTAAAAAAGCAGGGCAAAATCCGGATATTCGTTTAGAGCCTGGACCGGACGGCAGCATCGACCAGGTTTTGTACGCCTATTTGTATCGCCAAAAATTTTGGGATGATGTGGATTTTAGCGATAAGCGCCTGCTGTACACGCCGGTCATCTCAACCAAGCTCAAGCGTTATATCAAGGAATTAACGCCTCAGCATAGAGATTCCGTCTTGACGGCGGCTTATGCTTTGATGGATCGCCTGGAGAACTATCCTAATTACGATCCGGAGTACTACAAGTACTTTGCCAATTGGATTGTTTTGCAATATGACCCTCGGGAATCGCACATGATGGATTCGGAGAAGGTGTTTTCCAAAATGATTCTCAAGTACTTCACTTACGACAAGGCTTTTTGGTCGGATTCCGTAGAAGTTTATGCCTTGCGGCAAAGGGCGGAAGAAATGGCAGGTAGCTTGTTGGGTGAGAAAGCACCGAACGTTACAGCTCCCGGCCCCGACGGCAAGATGTACTCGCTCTACGATCTCCAAGCACCTTATTTGATCGTTTACATGTACAATCCGGACTGTGAGCACTGTGCTGAAGAAACCCCGAAGATGGTGAAGTATTACCACGAGCATTACCCCGAGGTGGATGTTTTTGGCATTGCTTTGGATACGGATCACCAAAAGTGGGTCGATTACATAGCCAAAAACAAGATGCCCTGGGTGAACGTGTATGACCCGACCAATCGGGCTATTTACGGAAAGTATTTTGTGGACATCACCCCGGAGATTTACGTCATCAATCCGGACCGGATACTGATCGGCAAAAACCTGAAGACCAATCAGATTGACACCATCATTGTGCGGGATAAGGCTCTGCGAAAATAGCGGTGGGAGAGGAGGCCGGCGGCGGGAATCAGATTTCCCAGCCTTGGGCTCGAATCCAATCGTCGTTGTAGAGCTTGTTGACGTAGCGGCTTCCGTGGTCGTGGATGACTACGACCACTACGTCCCCTTTGTGGAGTTTGTCTTTCATTTGGAGCAAGCCGGCCACAGCTGATCCGGCCGAGTAGCCCAGCATCAGGCCTTCTTCTCGGGCCAGGCGACGTGCCATGAGGGCACCATCCTTATCGGTAACCTTTTCAAAGTGGTCGATGATGTCGAAATCCACGTTTTTCGGAATGATATCTTCTCCTATGCCTTCTGTAATGTAGGGATAGATTTCACTTTCGTCAAATTCGCCGGTTTCGTGGTACTTTTTGAAGACCGAGCCATAGGTGTCAATACCCCAAATCTTGATGTCGGGTTTCTGCTCTTTGAGATACCTGCCGGTACCGGATATGGTACCTCCGGTGCCGACGCCAACGACCAAGTGTGTTATTTCCCCTTCTGTCTGTTGCCAGATTTCGGGTCCGGTACTTTCATAATGTGCCTGGCGGTTAGACAGGTTGTCGTACTGATTGAACCAAAAGGAGTTGGGTATTTCTTTGCTCAGGCGACGTGCTACGGCGTAGTACGATTCGGGATGGTCGGGGGCTACGGCTGTAGGGCAGACGATGACCTCTGCACCCAAGGCCCGCAGCATGTCTATTTTTTCTTTGGACTGCTTGTCTGTGGTTGTAAAGATGCAGTTGTATCCCTTGACTGCAGCGGCCAAGGCCAATCCCATACCGGTATTGCCGGAGGTGCATTCAATGATGGTACCACCCGGTTTCAAATCTCCTCTGACCTCGGCGTCTTCCAGCATTTTCAAAGCCATGCGGTCTTTGATGGAGTGCCCCGGATTGAAGGTTTCCATTTTGATCAGGACCAAAGCGGGCAGGTCTTTGGCGATTTTGTTGAGCTTGACCAGGGGGGTATTGCCTATGGTCTGCAGAATATTGTCGTAATAGAGCATGAATTTGCTTAAGTCGTTGAAGCCGCAAAGATAACAAGGAAGAGGAGATTTCTGTTGTTGATAAATTCGATATTTCGGTCTTAAAAATACCGCAAGTGGATGAAGAATTTGGCGTCTAAGCCACCCAGCATTTGCGCGATATCGGAAGGTATGACGACGATGATATTTGAGGGGTAGTTTGTTGGGATAGGTCCCAGTACTTTGGCAAAGACCTCTCTGTTGTTCATAGGGTTTTTGATGGCTATGATGCTACCTTTTCGCGCTTTGTCGCACAAGGCGTAAAGACCTGAGCTCGATTGTTTTTTATCGGTCTCAATTTGGAAGGCAGCTCCCTGGAAAAATTTAATGCTGTGTTTCAAGGCCGCCTCATCGAATTGTTTTTCCAGGGCATAGCTCTTGTCCCAGAGCGGGCCTCTGTGCTTTCGGTGCAAGCTGTCCGGAATGCCATGTACACTCATCCAGCCGATATGTAAAGCTTGACCGACTTCGATAGTATAATCGGGAAGTTGATTTCGGCGTACAATGGTATCTATGGGCATTTTGAAGAGCCTTTTGGCGATGCCGAAAACGGTATCCCCTTTGCGCACTACATAGCAAACGGGTAAAAATTCGGATGCGACAAAGTAAGGACTTTTGTAGCGAATGATGGCCCGATTTGGGAGAGGGATGCGCACTTGTTCTCCAATTTGGTAAGGGCGACCGCGAAAATCGGGATTATAGGCATACAGGGTATTGAGAGAAATGCCGTAAAATTGTGCAACGGAATAGAGGCTTTGACCGGGGCGCAGGGTATGGGGGAACCATTGGCTGCCGTCGGGATCGCGGTGCAGGAAAATGGTGTCAGTGGGCAGTAAGAAAGGTGCTTGTACTGTTGCGACTTGGGCATGGGAAAGGTTCGGCAAGAGGAGAATTAGCCAGGCTATCAGGTGTGTAAAAGAATGTTTTCTCATGCAGCAAAAGTAAGAAAAATTAAGCAAAAAAACTTTTATGGGAATACACGTCATCATTCCTGCCCGCTACGACTCGGCTCGTTTTCCGGGAAAATTGTTGGCTGACTTAGGAGGGAAGCCTGTTTTGCAATGGACCTATGAGGCTGCTCTGCAATGGTCGGCAGCTGATTCGGTTTGGGTCGCTGCAGCTGATGAGCGCATTGCTGCTGCAGTTAGAAATTTTGGAGGCAAGGTGTTTTTGAGCAGGGAAAAGCACGAGAGTGGTACAGAACGCTGTGCTGAGGCAGCTGTGGCTTTGGGTTTAACTGAAGACATCATCGTGAACCTCCAAGGAGACGAGCCTTTTGTTCGCTCACGGCAAATGCAAGACCTCGTGCAAGCTTTAAGCAAAGAGGCTGATCTGTCCAGTCTGTGCTGCCCCTTATTGGATTATGCCGATTTGGTCGACCCGAATTGCGTGAAGGTCGTGATGAGTCGATCCGGTCGGGCTTTGTACTTCAGTCGTGCGCCCATTCCGCATCAGCGCGATGCAGACCACAGGCAGCATCATTTGCCGAAAGGCTGTTGCTACAAACACATAGGCCTCTACGCCTTCCGTGCAGGAGTCTTACCTCAACTGGCAGCATTACAGCCCACTTTGCTGGAAGGCATGGAGAAATTGGAGCAACTGCGTTGGTTGCAACACGGCTTCCGCATTCAAATGGCAGAGGCTGAAGAAGATACGATAGGCATAGATACGGAGGAAGATTTGGCGAAAGCCAGAGCCCTTTTATATGCTTAGGAGAGCAGTTCTCCACCGAAGGGAAAGGGTAGGAGATTGCGTCCGGATGGAAGCAGGAGAACGGGGCCTGTTTCGCCTTGCAAGATGATTTTCATGGCTGCGTGTTGTCGTTGTTCTTTTTCGCTGATGACCTGGCGGCAGGCTCCACAAGGTGCAGCAGGTTGTTGAACGGATGTTTTTTCGTTGGAAACGGTGATGGCCATAGCGATGACGCGGGTATTCGGAGCTTCACTTTCCACTGCAGCCAGGGCCACGCGTTCGGCGCAGAGGCACATGGGATAGGCTGCATTTTCCTGGTTGCTGCCCGTTATGATGCGGCCGTCTTCCAACAGCACTGCAGCACCTACGCGAAACCGCGAATAAGGGGCATAAGCTGTTTTCAAGGCCTGACGAGCGGCCTGCAGCAGAGCTCTGTCTTCGGCCGGCAAATCCTTTTCCGTGGGATACCACTCGTACTCAAAGGAGTAGGTTATTTTCTTGTTCATGGGTGAGGTCTGCGTTTGAACAGCGGCACCTACAGGCTCATTCGGTACACGATGTACAAAATGAGGACGATGAGAATGGTGATGAGTCCAATGGTCCGAAAGATGCGCCTGGCATCTCGTTCCTGTTGGATTTGGCGGCGCTTTTTTCCTTTTTTGATTCCTCTCATGGTGATACGAGTTGTGGTTAAAGACCTTTTGGTGGAGGAAAACTCTATTTACTGAGGCTAAGATACACTTTTTTGCTATATTTGCTCAGTCATCAGCACAAAAAACAGATAGGGCATGTCTTTGGAAATTCGCCCCAGTTTCACAAAACACATCAGTCTTAGCCCCGATGAATTTGTCGCCAAATTGTGTGAGGAATTTAAGCGCAACGACAGGCGATGCCAAGGCATGGCGACGCAAAATCACGTGGTGTTGAGCTTGCCACCGGAGCGGCAACATTTTTGGTCGCCCCAACTGACCTTGGAGTTGGAAGCGGAGCAAGGCGGTACTTTGGTTCGCGGTCGTTACGGCCCGAAGCCCGCCGTATGGACGCTTTTTATGTTTGGTTATGGACTTATCGGTTTTGCCTGGATGGTTTTTCTGATTTTGGGCATGTCGGAGTGGATGTTGGATGGGAAGACAGGTAAAATTTGGCTTTCGGTTGGCTGTCTGGTTTTGGGTGTTCTTTTGTACTTGGGAGCCCAAGCGGGAAAGAAACTCAGCAAGGAGGACATGCGGACCTTGGACGAATTCATTAGAGAGGCTTTAAAACATTGATTGAGTCTGCCGATTACCACCTGCCACTACGTCAGCTGAGCCTTTTGAAGTAGTAATAGGTTTCGATTTGCGAGCGTATGGGCAGGTCGCCTCCGTCTTCGCGGTAGGGATTGCTCTGTTCGGCATCGATAATGCGCGCTTTGACGTTGTCCGACAGTTGGATTTGCAGCAAGTCTTTGATGGTTTTCTTGAATTGCGGGTTGTAAACGGGAAAAGCTGTTTCAATCCGATGGCGCAGGTTGCGCACCATCCAATCTGCCGACGACAGGTAAATTTCTTCTTCTCCCTTGTTGTGGAAGAGAAAGACGCGGGCGTGTTCCAGGAAGCGGTCCACGATACTGATGGCTTCAATGTTTTCGCTGATGCCCGGCAGGCCCGGAACCAATGAGCAAATTCCGCGAATGATGAGCTGTACCTGAACGCCGGCCTGGCTTGCTTTATAGAGCCATTCAATCATTTCGCGGTCTTGCAAGCTGTTGAGTTTGAGTAGAATGCGAGCCTGTTCTCCGGCCTTGGCGTGTTGAATTTCCCGCTGAACTTTTTGAATAAGGCTTTTGCGCAAGTTGAACTGCCCGACGAGCAAGTGCTCAAACTGATGCGTGGGCACTTTCATGGTTTCGAGAAAGGAAAAGAGCCTGGCAGCTTCTTTGGTGATGCGCGTATCGGTGGTAAAAAAGCCCAGGTCGGAGTAAATTCTGGCCGTATCTTCGTGGAAATTGCCCGTGCTCATGTAGCAGAAGATACGCGATTTGCCCTTTTCCAGGCGCCGTATCAAAGCTATTTTAGCATGAACTTTTAAGCCAGGAAAGCTATAGCGGACATTGATACCTGCCTTTTGAAGTTCTTCTCCCCAGGCCAAATTGGCCTCTTCGTCAAAACGCGCTTTGATTTCGATGAAGGCAAAGACCTGTTTGCCTCTTTTTACAGCCTTTTTCAAGGCGTCCATGATGCGCGATTTGCGGGCTACTCGATACTGGATGATTTTGATGTGGGTAACTTTGGGATCGCGAGCAGCTTCCTCGAAAAAGCGCACGACAGACTCGTAAGAATGGTACGGATAATTGAGTAGGTGTTCGTCTTTTGATAAGGCCTCAAAAAAGTTTTCGGCTTCTTCCAGCGGTTTATAGCTGAGTGGAGGCATGGGGGGATATTTCAAATGGTTCATCCCGAAATCGGGGAACTTGAAGAAGTCGAAATTGTTGTGGTAGCGGCCTTCGGCGATGAGGTCTATCTTTTTTTCCAAACCGAAGGTTTCGCACAAAAAGTTGAGCAATTTTTCGGGCATCTGTCGATCATAGACAAAACGGGAAGGGGGTCCGACTTGCCTGCGTATGAGGCTGTTGCGTATCTTGGAAATGAGATCTCCGGAAAACTCATCATCGATGTACAACTCGGCATCTCGGGTGAGTTTAATGGAATAGGTATCGGTGATTTCATAGCCCGGAAACATTTCCGAAAGCGAAAACCGGACGACATCATCCAACATGATGAGGTCGTGTTGATGACCTGGAGAAGGTAGGGACAAGAAACGTGGGAGGTGATCGGAAGGCACTTTGACAATGGCGTACCAATCCGGTCCGTTAGGATTTTCCTTGTCTTTCATCAAGACAGACATGTAGAGCTGAGCATTGTTCAAGAAGGGGCGGACTTTGTTTTTAATCAAAAGAACGGGTTGTACATAAGGCAGCATAAACTGGTTGAAATAGGCTTGAACGAACTCTTTTTGCTCTTCATTCAGATCCAGTCGGCGCAGGAGATTGATGCCGTGTTGGTGAAGCTGCGGAATGATTTCCTTTTCCATGATCCGCTCCAGCTCTATTTGATGCCGCTCAACGATTTTGAGAATTTCGCGCAAAACGGCTTTGGGCTCGTATTCCAACTCTCGTTTGGTCTTTTTTCCTACGCGGTACAGATTTCGCAATGAGGCGACTCGTACCCGAAAGAACTCATTGAGGTTGTTGGAGTAAATAGCTATGAACTTGATGCGTTCAAACAGGGGTACTCCGGGGTCTTTGGCCTCTTGTAATACGCGATGGTTAAACGAAAGCCAGCTGATGTCGCGATGGATGTAGGGCGAGTTGGTTTGAGCCGAGAGTTCTGTCATGGAGGGCCGTTTTTTGTCCTTGATGAAGAAGGATTGCAGCACAAGGATAACAAATCTTTGTGAAACACAAAAGCCGCCATTTGGCTTTTTTGCTTATTTTTGCGTGCCTTTGTTTGAACGAACAACACATCACATGGCGGGACATAATAAATGGTCGAAGATCAAACACAAGAAGGGTGCGCAAGATGCAAAGCGCTCCAAAATATTCGGGCGCATCATTAAGGAGATTACGGTTGCCGTAAAGGAGGGAAACAGTGGGGATCCGGAGTTCAATCCGCGTTTGCGCCTGGCTATTGCCAATGCCAAAGGGGCCAACATGCCCAAGGACAACATCGAGCGGGCCATTAAAAAGGCTTTGGATTCCGGCTCTACGGCGCTTTTTCAACCCACTTATGAAGGTTATGCTCCGGGTGGTATTGCGGTATTTGTAGAATGCACCACAGACAATCTGAATCGCACGGTGGCCAGTGTTCGGGCCATTTTCAACAAGCGGGGAGGAACTCTTTCTACCTCGGGTTCGGTGGATTATCTCTTTGAACGCAAAGGCGTTTTTCTGCTCAAACCGGAAGGCAAAGACCCCGAGGAATTGGAATTGGAGCTAATTGACGGGGGAGCGGAAGATTTGGACATCGATGAAGAAGCGGGCGTATGGACCGTGACCGTGGCTTTTGAAGATTTTGGTGCTATGCAAAAAAAGCTGGAAGAATTGGGCATAGAACCACAAAGTGCTACCGTAGAGCGGATTCCCACAACGACTACTACTGTCGATTTGGAAACTGCTCGCAAGGTCCTTGCTCTGATCGAAGCTTTGGAAGATGACGATGATGTGCAAAACGTCTTTCACAATCTCGAACTCACCCCTGAGCTGGAAGCCGAGCTGATGGGGTGATTCAGTTTTTTTGCTGTTCCAAGCGCACCAGGATCGTGAATTTTTCCGAAGAGGGGATGCCGTCTATGGTGATGGTGATACCGGGTTGAACTTCCAGCGGGCGCCCCGGCTGAAAGCTTTCTTTGTGGGCCGATATGGTCTGGGCCCAGGCATCAAATGCCCTGTAGGCGGGTCCCAGAAGGCTCAGGCGATGAAATTGGGCAGCTGCCAGCTCTATGACCTGGTCGGAAGAAATTTTTTGAGGGTTTATCTTTTCCGAAAGGGGAAGAGCAAATCGAAATTCTTGCTCGGTACTCCGGCAATTGCTTTGCCACAATTCAAGGGAAAAACCATCTGACAACTTTAAGGTTTCCAGGGCGTCACCACCTTTGTTGATTAAGAAACTGTGCGACAGAACGCCGGGAATATCCGGTTGAAAGATGGCTGTGGGCTCGTTTCCCTGACAGGCTTCATCACCACAGGAAAGTCCGATAAAGACCAGCCAAGCCAAGCTTAAAGCGCTCAAAACAGAAGGTACACGACTCATCAGTATGGGTTTTGAAAACAACTTCCTTCAAGTATAAAGCGATGGGAGGGGGGAAAGTTGTTTGGTCTTGCTATACCCGTCACGAAGTGTTTTGGGAATTGTTCCCTTGCCGTTGCGGCCTCCGCCTGCATTTTGCGCCTTAGCGGAACCACACCGACGGCCAGCTCATTTACTCACCCCACTTCACTCCGGGTATAAATAATAAGATATACTCATGGCGAAGTGGTTTGGGAGGCGTCAGCCTCCCAAACTCCCTATCTTTTGCTCGTTTGCGAGTCGTACATGTCCCAAACCATTTCGGTTTGGGTATAGTTTGGGGCTATCGGGGCTTTTCGTAAGGTGGCACTGAACATTTTGTGAAGCGATCTGGCTTTTTCGTTATCTGCGCAGAGGTGAAACGGCAAGTCTCGGCAGCTTGTTGTGCTGCTTTTTGTGGATTTACAGAGCTTTGGTTTAGGTTTGACAACCTGATTTTTAAAAAAATGACAGGTGGGTTAAATCTATGAGATTTCTCTTAGATTTGCCGCGTCCTTTTGAACAAAACCTCTAGCGTCGTGACAACCCTAACGAAACCTCTTCAGCAGCGCTTAGAGACTTTCATGGAGGAGTTAAAACAGCGCAACCCCTACCAACCCGAATTTCATCAGGCAGTTCAGGAATTTGTAGAAGCTGTTCTGCCTTTTATCGATGAAAACCCCAAGTATCAGCAACAGAAACTGTTGGAACGCATCACAGAACCCGATCGCATCATCCAATTTCGGGTGAGCTGGGTTGATGATCAAGGTGAAGTGCAGATCAACAAGGGCTATCGCGTGGAATTTAGCAATGCCATTGGGCCTTATAAGGGCGGACTGCGCTTTCATCCTTCGGTGAATCTCAGCATTCTCAAGTTTCTCGGATTTGAGCAAATTTTTAAAAACAGCCTGACAACCTTGCCCATGGGAGGAGGTAAAGGTGGCTCCGATTTTGATCCCAAGGGGAAGTCTGACGGAGAGGTCATGCGATTTTGTCAAAACTTCATGGCGGAATTGTATCGCCATATCGGGCCTGATAAGGACGTGCCGGCCGGCGATATTGGCGTAGGCGGCCGGGAAATCGGTTACCTCTTCGGCATGTACAAAAAACTCACGAACAGTTATTCCGGCGTGCTGACCGGGAAGGGCATGAGCTATGGGGGCAGTTTGATCCGGCCCGAGGCCACGGGGTATGGAACGGTGTATTTCATGGAAGAAATGCTCAGACGCCAGGGAGACAGTGTTAAAGGCAAGCGTTGTATCGTTTCGGGTTCGGGCAATGTAGCCCAATTTGCCGCTGAAAAAATCATGCAGTTAGGTGGTTCCGTGCACACCCTTTCCGATTCTTCGGGTATGGTGTATGATAAAGAAGGTCTGACCCCTGAAAAACTCGAATGGGTTAAGGAACTCAAAAACCGGCGTCGGGGTCGCATTAAAGAATTTGCGGAAGCTTTTAAGCTGCTTTACATCGAAGGTGGAAAGCCTTGGGACATTGCCTGTGACCTGGCTTTCCCCTGTGCTACGCAAAATGAACTGAACGAAAAAGATGCGAAGAGGCTGGTTGAGCAGGGCTGCATGGGTGTGGCTGAAGGAGCCAATATGCCTTCTACGCCGGAGGCTATACACGTTTTTCAGCAGCACAAAATCCTCTATGCCCCCGGCAAGGCTTCCAATGCCGGCGGAGTTGCCACTTCCGGTTTGGAAATGAGCCAAAACAGCTTGCGCTTGAGCTGGAGCCGCGAGGAGGTGGATCGCCGTTTGCAAGAGATTATGAAGGATATTCACGAACAGTGCGTCCATTATGGCCGTACGGAGGACGGCTGGATTGATTACGTTCGAGGTGCTAATGTGGCGGGCTTTGTCAAAGTAGCCGATGCCATGCTGGAGCAGGGAATTGTTTAAAGTTCATGTCTTCGGAGAGGCTTTCGCCTCCGGAGGCTCAATGTTTTGGAATCATGCGAGAAATACAACTCAGGGAAGCCTTGCGGGAGGCCATGGCAGAAGAAATGCGACGCGACTCCACGGTTTTCCTCATGGGAGAGGAAGTCGCTGAATACAACGGGGCCTACAAAGTCAGCAAGGGCATGTTGGATGAATTTGGGCCTCAGAGGGTTATTGACACCCCCATTGCTGAGCTAGGATTTGCAGCCATAGGAGTAGGTGCTGCCATGAATGGTTTGAGGCCTATTGTGGAGTTTATGACTTGGAACTTTGCCGTCTTGGCTTTCGATCAGATCGTCAATCAGGCAGCCAAGATTCGCCCCATGTCGGCAGGTCAATTCGGCTGTCCCATTGTTTTTAGAGGGCCCACGGGAGTCGCAGGGCAGTTGGGGCAACAACACTCCCAAACTTTTGAGAGTTGGTTGGGCAATACCCCGGGGCTCAAGGTCATTTCGTGCATTGACCCGGCTGATGCCAAAGGGTTGCTCAAGTCGGCCATACGCGATGAAAATCCGGTCTGCTTCATGGAGTCTGAGATCATGTACAACCGCAAAGGCCCGGTGCCGGAAGGCGAGTATTTGGTGTCCATAGGGGAGGCCGTAGTACGTCGGGAAGGTTCTGACATCACTTTGGTATCTTTCAACAAAATGGTCTTGACAGCTCTGGAGGCTGCCGAAGAATTGGCCAAAGAAGGAATTTCTGCCGAAGTGATTGATTTGAGAACGATCAGGCCCTTGGATTACGAAACTGTGGTGACTTCCGTCAAAAAGACCAATCGGCTGGTGGTCATTGACGAATCCTGGCCTTTTGCTTCGATCTCTTCGGAAATAGCTTACGAAGTGCAGAAGTACGCCTTTGACTACCTGGACGCACCGGTTTTGCGAGTCAATGGGGCAGACGCTTCCGTGCCTTACGCCGCTTCCCTCGTCGAGGCTTGGATGCCTAACCCGGCTAAAGTCATTGCAGCTGTCAAGGAAGTAAGTTACGTTTGAGGGGCTTTGTCGTCAGGTAGATTTTGTTTGCTGTGGCTTTTTTGTGGCCAAGGCAAAAAGAAAGGGGAGCTTAGCTCCCCTTTCTTTTTTTATTTCATGGCCTCTTCGAGTACGGCCTTGAAGGTATCCGGATGGTTGAGGGCCAGATCGGCCAGCACCTTCCGGTTGAGTTTTATGTTTTTTTGGTTGATGTTGTGCATCAATTTGGAGTAGGTTGTTCCATGCAGGCGAGCTGCTGCATTGATGCGGGCGATCCAAAGGCGTCGGAAAGCGCGTTTTTTGTTGCGCCGATCGCGATAAGCATACTGTAAGGCTTTTTCAACGGCATTTTTGGCAACGGTATAGACGTTTTTACGTGCACCGAAATAGCCTTTGGCGAGTTTGAGGATTTTTTTGCGTCGTTTGCGTGAAGCGACGGCATTGACTGAACGTGGCATGATGTGTTGTTTTTTAGTACCATACAGGGAGCATTCTGCAGAACGCTGCTTATACCTGTATGCTCGTTAAAAAATACGAGAGGAGTTAACCTCTTAGATCCCGAGCAGCAAGCGAACGCGCTTGAAGTCAGCCTTGCTGATCAGACCGCTATGTCTCAGGCGCAATTTGGCTTTTTTGCTCTTTTTGCGCATGAGGTGAGAGGTCCGTGCATGACGACGCGCGATCTTGCCTGATCCGGTTACTTTAAAGCGCTTTTTGGCGCTGGAATGCGTTTTCATTTTAGGCATAATACCTTCTGTTTTGTTGTACGGGCGGCAAAGGTACACAATAATTTGAAAACAGCAAGGCCATTTTCTTTTGCGGTTTATTTCTTTTTCTTGACCGGAGAGATCATCACCGACATGCGGCGGCCCATCATTTGAGGCAGGGATTCGACGGTGCCATAACCCTCCAACTCCTTGATAAATCGAAGCAAGAGCAATTCTCCCCGTTCTTTGAAGACGATGGTACGTCCTTTAAAATGGACGTAGGCCTTGACTTTAGCACCCTTTTCAAGGAATTCTTTGGCGTGTTTGAGTTTAAAGTTGAAATCGTGTTCATCCGTATTGGGGCCGAAGCGTATTTCCTTGATGACGGTTTTGGCCGTTTTGGCCTTCATTTCTTTTTCCTTCCGCTTTTTTTCGTAGAGAAATTTGTTGTAGTCGATGATTTTCACTACAGGAGGGGAAGCATTGGGAGAGATTTCCACCAGATCCAGATCCAGTTCATCTGCCCAGCGTTGGACTTGAGCAGTGGGGTAGATATCGGGTTTCACTTCCCGGCCGGCAACTTGACTGACTTCGTTGAGGTTATCTCCTACGAGTCGTACTTCGGGCACCCTGATTTGGCGGTTGGTTCGAAAGAAGATTTTCCTTTCCGGTCGTTTGTTGCTTCGTGATCTCTTTGCCAAATGTTCATTTGTTTTGTTGTGAAAAAAATCCGACAAAAAGGACCAGAGCCTTTTTGTCGGTTGAATTTGCTGTTTAGTGGGCAGCTTTCTTTTCTACCAATTTGATTTCCAATTTGGATTTGTCTTTTGACAAAACGGCTTCAAAGACGCTTCCCTCAGGCGGGTTGTTTTGGAGGATAAACTCCGCTAACGGGTCTTCAATATATTTTTGCACAGCCCGGTTTAAGGGACGTGCACCGAACTGAGGATCATAGCCTTTTTCGGCAACGAATTCTTTCGCTTTTTTCGAGAGCTTGAGGCGATAGTTCATATTGCTCAAGCGTTCGTACAGCTCTTTCAAGGTGATGTCTATGATCTTGAAGATATTTTCCTTGTTCAAGCTGTTGAAGATCACCACATCATCTATGCGATTGAGAAATTCAGGTGAAAAGGTGCGCTTCAAGGCATTTTGAATGACGCTGCGCGAGTGTTCGTCGGCAGCTTGTTTACGCGCTTGCGTAGCAAAGCCCACACCCTGGCCGAAGTCTTTCAACTGGCGTACGCCAATGTTGGAAGTCATGATGATGATGGTGTTTTTAAAATCGACGCGACGTCCCAAGCCGTCGGTGAGTTGGCCGTCATCGAGAACCTGCAGCAGGATGTTGTAAACATCCGGATGGGCCTTTTCAATTTCGTCAAGGAGAATGACGGAATAGGGTTTGCGACGCACCTTTTCGGTGAGTTGGCCACCTTCTTCATAGCCGACGAAACCCGGGGGAGCGCCGATGAGCCTTGTCACGGAAAATTTTTCCATGTACTCGCTCATATCTATGCGCACCAAAGCGTCTTCGGAATCGAAGAGGTAGCGCGCCAGGGCTTTGGCTAATTCGGTTTTGCCCACGCCTGTGGGCCCCAAAAAGATGAAAGAGCCAATGGGTTTTTTCGGGTCTTTGAGACCTACGCGATTGCGCTGGATGGCTTTGGTGATTTTTTCAATGGCCTCATCTTGCCCGATGATGGCCTCGCGCAGGTCTTTGCCCATATGGACCAGCTTTTTGCTTTCGCTTTGGGCGACGCGATTGACGGGGATGCCGGTCATCATGGCAACGACTTCTGCGATGTTTTCTTCCGTGACGGGATAGCGCTTGGTTTTGGATTCTTCTTCCCAAGCTTCGCGTTCCACTTCCAACTGAGCACTCAGGCGAGATTCCACATCGCGCAAATCGGCAGCTCGCTCGTAGTCCTGATTCTTGACGGCCTGGCTTTTTTGTTCTTTAACCGATTCAATTTTTGCCTCGAGTTCTTCGATGTGCTTAGGAACGTGGATGTTTTTGAGGTGCACGCGTGCTCCGGCTTCATCCAAAACATCAATGGCTTTGTCCGGCAGATAACGATCGGTGATATAGCGATCACTCAATTTGGCGCAAGCCTCAATAGCTTCATCTGCGTACGATACGTGATGAAATTCCTCGTATTTGGGCTTGATATTTTGCAGGATGTTGATGGCTTCCTCCAGGGTAGGAGGGTCCACCATGACCTTTTGGAAACGCCTGTCGAGCGCCCCGTCTTTTTCGATGTATTGACGGTATTCGTCAAGGGTTGACGCTCCGATACACTGCAGTTCTCCGCGCGCCAAGGCTGGTTTGAAAATGTTGGAGGCATCCAAAGAGCCCGTAGCTCCCCCTGCACCTACGATGGTGTGAATTTCATCGATGAAAAGGATGACATCTCTCGATTTCTCCAGCTCATTCATGATGGCCTTCATGCGCTCTTCAAATTGTCCGCGGTATTTCGTTCCGGCCACCAAGGCCGCCAAATCCAACATCACGATGCGCTTGTTGAAGAGAGTTCGCGAGACTTTGCGCTCAATGATTCGCAAGGCCAAACGTTCTACTATGGCCGTTTTACCTACACCGGGTTCTCCGATGAGGATGGGGTTGTTCTTCTTGCGCCGCGATAAGATCTGCGAAACCCGCTCTATTTCGCGATCACGGCCAATGATGGGATCCAGCTTGCCTTCCTGAGCCAATCGGGTAACATCTCTACCGAAATTGTCCAATACAGGCGTTTTTGATTTGGAGCTTTGCTTCTTTTGTTGATGGCGCCGAATTTGTTCTTCCCCCATAGGCTCATCTTCATCTGAGGCCTGCAAAAAGGGATCTGTTTCCGGAAAATCGCTTTGATAGTTAGCGATTTCCAATTCCGTGCGAAACAACTCGTAATCCACCTTGAATTCGTGTAAGATGCGGCTGGCTAGATTTTCGTTGTGACGTAAGATAGAAAGGATTAAATGCTCCGGATGAATCTCTTCAGTACGCATCTCGGTAGCTTCTAAAAAGGTGATTTTCAAGACTTTAGCAGCCAGGCGGTTGAGGGGCAAGTTGCCCACATTCAAAGGTTCCCGGGCAAAGGAGTTGTTCTGAATGGAATGCTCAATAGCTTCTTTTAACGCCTCTGTATCTACTTCCAACAATTCTAAAATTCTGACCGCTAAGGTATCCGGATATTCCAACACCCCGAGCAGAAGGTGCTCTGCTCCGATGTAATCATGGCCCAGTCGCAAGGCCATCTCACGACTGCGAGAGATGATTTGCTTGACTTCTGGCGAAAATTTTCTGTTCATCTGTTTCTCCTAACTCGTTTAGGTTCGTTTGCTGTCGCAAAAATGAAAAAAGTACCGCACTTTCTTACCTTAAAAACAATGCCATTAAGCCCATTTGGTTCAAAAAGCAGTCAAATTGTCATAGTAAAGGCCAAAGATACGCGTATTATCTGAGATTGATCCCTTATGCCTGTGAAAAATACTCCGCGCCATTGCCTTGTGTTGGATTTCAGATTATTCTGTACTTTTGCCTTTGATTGGCTAGAGCAAAAACGGTTGCCAATGACCGATTGAACAGGAAAATACGAGGAGTCGTTTGCTTTGGACGAGCTCCATGGTAAAGCAAAATAATCTACCGGAGGTATGAAATTTTCATTGAAAACGACGCCGCATTATGCGGTCTTTACTTTAGAAGAAAAGAACTTGAACGCAGCTATAGCACCTGAGTTAAAATCGAAATTTGTGGTGCTTTCCAACGAAGGCATCAAGCGTTTGATTTTGGATTTATCTCAGCTGGAATTTGTGGATTCATCCGGACTTAGTGCCATCCTCACTGCTGATCGCCTCTGGGGCGGGGAGCAGGGCAGCTTTATCCTTACAGGTATTCACCAGCCCAGTGTGAAAAAGCTGATTTCCATTTCCCGCTTGGATAAAGTGCTGAATATCCTTCCCACCACTTCAGAGGCTGAAGACTACTTCATGATGGAAGAGCTGGAACGCCAAATAACAGCTGAACCGGATGAAGAGCTGGACGAATGAGTTCATGGCTGAAACGGATTTTTCGGTAACGGTTCTGGGTTGTGGAGGAGCTTTGTACGCCCACCACCGGCATCCGTCGGCTCAGTTGCTGCAGATAGAGCATCACAAGTTTTTGATTGACTGTGGCGAGGGCACGCAATTTCAATTACACGACTTCGGTCTCTCGCCTTTTGCTATTCGGGAAATTTTTATCACGCATCTGCATGGAGATCACTACTTTGGTCTGGTAGGGCTGTTGAGCAGCATGTCCTTGCAAGGAAGGAACAAACCACTTACCGTTTTTTCTCCCAAAGGCCTGAAAGCCGTCATCCTTCCTCAGTTGGATGCCTTGCAAAGGGACTTGAGCTTTAGCCTGCGTTTTGTAGAAGTTCCTACGGAAGGGGCGTCCCGCTGCATCTTTGAAACGGATGAACTCAGCGTTTGGAATTTGCCCTTGAAACACCGCATTCCGGTATCCGGCTACATCTTTCGCGAAAAGCAAAGAGAGCGGAAGATGCTAAAAGAAAAAATCCAAGAATACGGTTTGAGTATTGAGCAGATTAAAGCCGTAAAAAGGGGAGAAGACTTGATCATCGGGGAAGAAAAAATCGGAGTCGAAGAACTCAGCCTTCCGACACCTCCGCCGCGCTCTTTTGCTTATTGTAGCGACACCCTCTATCTGCCTCATTTGGCGAAAGCCCTGGAAGGCATCCATCTGATTTATCACGAAAGCACTTTTACTACAGAACGAGAGGATAAAGCCTTGCGTTCTATGCACAGCACAGCTGCTCAAGCTGCTGCTATAGCTCGCGATGCCGGAGCACAGGCCTTGCTGCTGGGACATTTCTCCGGCCGGTATGCCGATTTAACTCCTTTTCTGGAGGAAGCGCGGGCCGTTTTTCCCCGTACCTATTTGGCCGAAGAGGGGAAAAGGTATGAGGTGCCCAAGGTTCGTCAAAACACTATGGATTCTTGAGATGTGGCCAAGTAGAGTGAGTTGGAGGTTTGGACCGGAAGACTTAAACAGGGAAAAAAGAAAAAGAGGAGTGCACTAAGAAGTTGTGCAATTGAAAAGCTTTGAGTAGCTTTGCACAAGCTCAGTTTGGTAGTAGTGGTTTAAACGCTGCTTTCACCCATTGACGAGAAGCAAATATCCCAGCCCACCCCATTGAGATGCCTATGCATCTCAAAAACTCTTGTATTTATTAAACATAAGGCCCCTAAAAGATGCGGCAAATACTCGTGCTACTCGCTTTGGCCCTTTCGGCAAATCTCGGCTATTCTCAAAGTAAAGCAAAAAGTGGACCCGTTGATCAAATCAATGCCCGTTTAGAATGGATTAACCGACAGACCGATTTTGTCGTCGCTGAATTAAGCGGCGAAGACTACTTGGAAAATGTACCGGATCAGGGCGCTGAACTAAAAGGCTATTATAAAAATGACAGCTTGTTTAAAGTGGTTGAGTGGATCGGGTTGTCTTATGGCGCCATGACCACAACGTACTATCTTTGGCAAGACAAATTGATCTTTGTCTATGATGCTGAGCAGCATTACAAACAACTCATGGATAGCGCAGGTCTTTTTTTGGGCTTTGATTATGCTCAAACGGAACTGCAGTACGAGGCACAACACTACTTTGCAGGGGGGAAGGAAATCAAAAAACTCGAAAAAGGAAATAGATCAATGGGGCTTCCGCAAGCTCAAGATTTTGCTTCAGCCCTTTTAAGTTTCCGACCCTTACTGAAAAACAAGAAAAACAACCAAGTGGAATACAATCAAATTCAGGGACGTTGGGTTTCAAGCATGGATACCTTAAACGTTATAGAATTTGATGGACTTAGGAAAATAGAGTACTACGACGGAGAATATATGGACCATGCCCAAATAAAGATTGAAAAGGGCTTTTTGTATTGCCGAACACCTGCTGAAAAAGAAGAAGACAAATACAAAATAGTGCGTTTGACGGATAGGGACTTGGTTTTTTCGTATTTGCCCACCGGCCGCTTGTTGAAGTATAAAAGGGAAACTGCCAAATGAGCCTTGCCAAGGTGTATTATACGTAACGAACGGGCGTTTCTCAAGCCAACTTTGACATATCCCTAATGAGAATGGTTCTGCGGTTGAACGTGATGAGGTTTTCCTTGCGCAATTCGTTGAGTACGCTGGTTACGGTTTGTCGGGAGGTACCCGTAATGTTGGCGATTTCCTGTTGGGTCAGGCAGTGTTTGAACAGCATTTCATAACCCACTCGACGGCCTCTTTGGCGTGCCATATCCTTGATGAAATCGATAATACGGGTGCGGGCATCTTTGAAAATCAGGGATTCCAGCTTTCTCTCGGTGCGCTGTAAACGACCGCCTATGAGATTCAGCATATTTAGGCTTAGCTCGGAATTTTTGCACATCAGCTCCTTAAAACCTCGTGCGTCAATTTTTATAAAGGAGGTTCGTTGATTCATGGTCATGGCAAACTCCATGTGGGTCTCTTGGCCGACTAAAGACAATTCTCCAAAAATTGAGATCGGATGCAGAATGTTTTTAATAACCTCGCGTTCATCTGAAGAATGACGGCCGGTTTTTACAATGCCCTCTACCAAGATGTAGAGATTTTCGGCAGCATCGTTGTGTTTAAAGATATAACGATAACGATCAAGGGTTTCTAAGGTGGATAAACTTTGCAATTTTTGCAATTCGCTGTCCGAAAGTACATCAAAGAAGCTCAACTGCTTGAAAATTTCGAGAAAAGAAGCTTTAGCGACCATGATTCAACGATTTAAAGGTTCTTGACGATAACAAAAGTAGAAGGAGCTGGTAGAGTGGAAAAGTACAAGAGTGGCAACTTGTCCTAATTTTCTTAAAGTAGAAAGCTGAATAACTTATTGATAATCAAGAAGTTAATTATTTTATTTATTGGTTTTTGTCTTTTTTAACGGGGGAGGCAACTCATTTCAGCCGCTTTATTCTGTAAAGGAATTTTACCTGATAAAGGTGAACAAGGAAGAAGGGCAGCTGTTTTCCTAACAAAAGGAGCGAATGAGGCTGTGCGAACGTTGTACCTGAAAGATGAGGTGAAGTCTTGAGCATTCCACAGGTTTACCGCTGCCCCTCCTTGGCGGAGCAATAAGGTTACACAGATGAAAAAGGGAAACGACATTGACCGATACCGGGCTGCTTTGGCTGCGCAAATGGGGGTATCGTCAGAGCATATCACACTTTTTGGGAAAGGGAGGCAAGGCCTTTATGCTTTGCTGAGAAGCTTGGGTATCGGGCAAGGCGATGAAGTCATTGTTCCGGCTTTCACCTGTGTGGTGGTACCCAATGCCATTATCTACACCGGTGCGCGCCCTGTGTACTCGGAAATCGAGCCCTGTACCTTCAACAGTTCGGTTGAGCAAATTCAAGCTCGGATCACGCCTGCTACGCGGGCCATTATCGTACAGAACACTTTTGGATTAAGTCCTGATTTCGACCCCATTTTGGCTTTAGCCAGGGAGAAAAAACTCTTTGTCATTGAGGATTGTGCACATGGTTTTGGCGGAAGTTATAAGGGAAGACCTAACGGCACTTTGGGAGATGCGGCATTTTTTTCCACGCAGTGGAATAAGCCTTTTTCTACGGGCTTAGGGGGTTTTGTCTATGTCAAATCCCCTCGTTTGGCGAAAGCCATGAAGGAAAAAGAAGCCAAGCTCAATTTGCCCTCCCGACTCTTTGAATACTTGCTCAGCATTCAGCTTTTTATGCGCAGGCATGTGCTTCGACCGGCCGTTTACTGGCCTTTGCTCAAGTTGTATCGCAAATTGAGCAGCTGGAGCCTGGTATCCGGTTCCTCCGAATCGCTGGAGCTTTCGGGTACCGATATGCCGGAGAACTATTTAAGAGGTTTTGGTGCAGTCCAGGCTAGAGCAGGCTTACAAGCTTTGCGCCGATTTGACAAAATTTTGGAGAGACGGCGGGAGATTGTCGCCTTTTACGATGCTCTTTTTAAGCGCTTACAACTGCCGCGTCCTTTTGTTCCGGATTACGCCTCCCACGGTTGGCTACGCTATCCCTTTTTGGTCAGGGACAGGAAGTATTTCTTGCAATTGGCGGAAAAAGCACAGATCCCCATTGGTGATTGGATGAAAAGCCCCTTGCATCCCATCACTGAAAACTGGGAAACCTGGCAGTACGTTGCCGGCAGCAATCCCGTTGGCGAACACCTCAGTGCACACATGCTGAATCTGTTGACAGACCCCGACATAACAGATCACCAACTCAGACGCACCGCAGACTTTCTCGAAAAACATGTTCGGGAATTGCTTCCCTTGCCGAGCAGAAGTGCTGAAGCGAGCTTTAATGACTTGAGCCGGCCGAATTCTGTGATGCAGGATACCCCCCATACTCTTCCCGAAGCAACTTTTCGATGTCTTTGATAAATCGATCTACATCTTGGGAGTCTGTACCGTCGCAAAAAGATCGCACATGACCTTTGCCATCGACGAGAATGAGGCGTCCGCTGTGGTCAAACCCTCCGGGCGCTTCGGGATCTTCTTTGGCTACGCTGAAGTAATCGTCTGCAATTTCGTAGATGGCATCCTTGTCTCCGGTGACGAAATGCCATTTGTCGGAAGACACCCCCAGTTTTTCGGCATAGCGCTTTAGAGCAGGCACCGTGTCGTTGCGGGTATCGATGGAATAATTGAGCAGCAAGACCCGATCG